>Ga0179593_1276373_pt1 | contig 17779 bp, 14 predicted proteins | sample CZODoug2_1_08_16_FD_185931 | JGI IMG/M metagenome (GOLD analysis project Ga0179593, IMG submission 185931) | Vadose zone soil fungal communities from Angelo Coast Range Reserve, California, USA - CZODoug2_1_08_16fungal (PacBio error correction) | ecosystem: Environmental > Terrestrial > Soil >... | reverse complement strand
TGTTTAACTATTAGCCTTTCTACCTACGTGAAGTCGCCCCGTTTCAGCAAATGCTCGTTTTTTTCCTCGAGCGATTTATTTCATCGTGGTTCTTCGGCAGAGCGAACAAACACCAAATTCCGCTGGTTGTGACTTTCTTCGCACCGCTTTTCTCCCCCCTATGTCCCGTCCATCTTTTTTTAGTCCGCAATCCTTTTGGTAGACCTGCAGCGACCCCTAACCCCCCTTTCTCCTTATACCATCGGAGCGGGAGCACTGCTTATTATGGGAACGTTTTAGCCTCGCTAACACCCCCTCACCCCCAAACCACCCATAACCAAAAAAAACCCATACAACACCCACATGTCTGCGAATCACTTCTTTTTTTGCCAGTCCCCTTAGAGCTTTTTTGTAACTTGACTTGATTCGGCCCGATCCGCCACTGCCAGTCTTTCCATGTTTTCAGCGGCTCCTTCCGTTTCCCCCCGTCCCTCCTTCGATGACGAGCCTACCTAGGGCATTAGCAAATGAGGACCCGCAATGACTCTAGAAATACCCGCCCGGTAATCTCAAATTCCTTCCCCCCGTTGTCCTTCCCCACACCGGTATAAACTTTTCTCCCGAAGGCCTCAAGGGATCCACTCTTTGAGGTTTGTTTCTAGATTCTTTTCCGACCGCCAAATTTAAACTAAGCTGCTGGTGTAGACCCCCCCCACCCCAGTGCGACCCAGTGTTCTTCCCCAGCCCTCTAGTAACTAGGTTTTTTTTTTCCCAAATATTCCCCAGTATCATAAACCCGGCAGGGGACCGAACTGCAAGACTTATGAACCAGTCTCACGTACCCCTCCGTGTCCCCTGCCAACCCTACCTGAGCAATCCCCCAGTGTCTTGTCTACTTCGAGTTTGAACCAAGTTCGTCCTATCTTTTTCCTTGGTTCATCTACACTGCGACCAATTGATGGATGGCCCACTCGGGAAACCCTGACCCCCCTATGTTGTCTCCTTTCGTCGCTTCTCGAGTTTTCCTCAGTTCTTTCTTCATCACCGCGCGATTTCTCCCCCCTCTTTGAAATTCCTTCCACGTTACCTTTGGAGTGGCGCGACACCCTCAGGCCACTGTCCGCCCTTATGATTTTTTTGTATCCCATAACAGTCTGGTGGTATCCCCATTCGCCTCCACGATCGTTCCTCCCTTCCCCCAAAGTGTCCTTTTTCTCCCCCCAACATAGGCACCCCCTGTTCAAGCCGGAAAGCGGGGTATGTATTTCCTGCCTCACTCTTAAAGTTGTTCAGTTTCACTTATTTTATGTCCCCCCCATAGAGGGGGTCCCCCTTTTTATTTCACTTGTGTTGACGCTGTACCCAGCGAGCAGCATAGTCTCAGTCCCGTGACTTGACTTATGCTGGGGGTGTTCTCCCCCTACTGAACCCTTTTTCCAACTTTTCTGTGTTGCACTTTTATTTCTGTTGTTTATAGTGTGGACTTTTGAAGAGGTTGGGAGATTATCCGGTTGGAGTCTGAATGGTCCCCCCCCCCACTTGACGTCTTTAATCTAACGCTTGCCCCGTTTTATCTTTGGGACTGAACGTTAATTTGGGGGGTTCTCACACAAAGAGTCCTGGATTGTTCGATTTTTGTTCTCCTCTGGTCGGCACCCGTTGTTGACCATTCTAAAAGTGCCCGACGAGAATAATCGATCTCTCTCCCGGCGGACCCCGTGACCCCTGTTTTTCTCGTCCAGCCTCGCTAAACATCCCCTTTAATCAGGGGGATCACGGTGATGCTTTTCTTTAGTACCTATAGAAGGTGCATTCTGTTTGGGCACCCTCTCTTTTTGTCTTTCCCCTTGGGGTTGCTGAGCCGGTAACTGTTCGGCTGTTTTCGAACCCCCCTGCCGTGAGCTGGTTCCATGTCGTATATTTTCCGGTCCCCCATCTGCCCCCCCCTTTTCGTTTTTGTAGGCTATCCTTGAGAGCATGTGTCTAGTTGAAGCCATGTTGGTTGTGAACGCCACCTCTGTGAGCTTTTTGCGCCCCGCCTCCTGTGTGACAGCGAGCTATTCGTCAAGTGTTACATGTGACAAATCCTAGCACAAGAACACCCCCACCCCCCAACTCGTTTCTCGCCGCTACTGCGTGTCTTCGGTTTTGGAAAATGTACAACCGAGGGAGGTTGTTCGCTATTTTTTTCATCTCCCCTCCCCCCCCCCCTCTTTCCCTTCTATTTTTTTCAGTACATCCAAGGCAGGAACGCCTTTCCGAAGGATGCCTCCCTTGGAGAAAGACCGTCCGCCTTGTTGTCGAGGTCCCTGACTAGTTCCTCCTTCCCCCCTCCCCCTCTTTGCACCCCCATTAGTTTCTTCGTCCTTTTTCCACCGTGTTTTTCGCTGATGTTAGTTCACACACGTTCCACCCGAAAACGTCTTTAAATCCCCCCATCGCCGTCTTTCTTCACGCTTTGGAAGAGTCTTGCTTCCAGGCTGACCTCGGATTTCTCATCAGATGATCGACCGCGACCCCTTTTTTTCGCCAGTTCCTCACCCACAACCGTGCTTTTTAACCCCTGCGGCTTTGTTTTCTCTGCGGACTCACGATGCCTTCCCAATAGCCCCTTCTCCCTCTCTCTCCCTCTCCCACTCTTGTGCTCCCTTCCCCTCCTGTCTCTCTTTCTTTGCTCTCCTCCGCCTCCCTCAGTGTGACTCCGTTTATCCCCCGTTGTTATGACAGTTTTGCCCTGCTTTTAGTCATGTGGGGAAATCCCATTTTCCGTATTTGTCTTCTAGCTCTAAGACCCAGAGTTTGTATTCCTATGGTTCTCCTCCTTGTCACCCCTCTTCCTCGGACCCTTAACCTCGACCTAGCACTCGAAAGAATGCTTTATGAGTCAGTTCCCCCCCCTAGCAGCCCGAAGTGATCCCTCCACCCTAATGGAATCGCCTTAGTGACGAATGTTTCCCCCCGTGTCAAGGTTTCGTTGGCGAAGGGGTGACAATCCCCCCCAGACCCAGTATATTTTCCCTACAACTTGGCATTATACGTAAGTTCCTAGGAAGCAACGGATGTTCTTCAGGTAGACCAAGGGATAGAGCTTTATCGCCCTCCCTCAATCCTCCAGTCCTTTCCGCAGCCCAAAACTTACGAACCACATTCCCCCCCAGCCCCCCAATACGAAGTTGTTTTTTTTTTCCTTCCTTGACTTCGCCGCTGAACTGATCGACTCGAGCCATTTTAGGTTCTCACTTATTCATGTTGGTGCGGCCACCGGGGCCCTCCCTGCCCCCCCAGCCAGTCGCGTTCCGTTATCAACCGTCTATAATTCTACGCAATTTCCTGCCGGTCATATCACTCCGCCTCCGTAGCAGTTCCCTTAACCCCCGCTTCGATTTTTCGTTTTCGGCGTCGAGATAGAGTGGCGCCGTGATGACGTCGTTGCCCTTGTTCGAATTCTTGGGTTAGTTTTTACCGATCTCTCTTCCCTCCCAGTTGTGTTTTTTTATTGGACCTGGGTTGCAACGAACCCCAAAGAGCTCCGGTCAAATTCATCCTCTAACGGCCCCCTTGAATATCTCTATGGCTCCCGGTCCCCGCCAATTTACTTTTTGCACCCCCGCCTCTTCCCCCGGAGTTCTGACCTGCATCGAATACTATGTTTCTTGAAACATAAACTCGGGGGATGTGAACTTGAACCCCTTTTAGACCCTTTCTGTAGTTTTCTCCCTTTTCGTTCCTGTTCCTCCCCCGATTTTCTCTTGTAAAGCAAGATCTGCTAAGTCCCAGGTCCCCTTCCTTTACTTGCCCCTCTTCCCCCCCCCCCCCCCACAATTTTTTTTGGCTATGGTGGAGGATATGCGGGTACCGCAAGAAGTTGAGTTTTGTATGAAGCTTGTTCTCGACACTTCCCTCCTTCCCTGAGTACGTCAACCCGACCCCACACGGTGGACGGGAACGCGAACTGTTTTGGGCGACTTGCCAGTTGTCCCGTCCACTTCGTCTTCCCCCTGCTTCCCCCCCCTTTCCCGTTACACCGTTCCTTCCCTCCATTCTTCAAGACACGCTCTTTAAATTTCGGAGATCACCATTCGGCAGCTTATGGTACGCTAGCATACGGTCTCGTCTCTGCGCCTCTTCTCCTTGTGACTGATGGGGGCGAAGATGACACACGTTTCCGCAACACGCTGACGAGAGTTGCCTGGACCAAACGATGACTCTACTTTTCTGTCACGCCCTCGACCTTCCTCGCCACGGTTCCCTCAACGTCCCGAGATATTCACGGAGAGAGCCTTGTTATTAGGCCTCTCCTCACCCCACCAGCACAAACCGACTCCCAGCTCCTTCGGTTTGTTTTTTTTCTGACTTTTTCTTCAAGTAAGTTGCTCGCTCTTGCGCATCCTTGATTGAGTCAAGTTTTGTCCATCCGCTTTTCAGTTCTTTCTCTCCCCATACTCTTTCACAGCCTTTTCCATATCACATCGTCAGAGCTGTTTAATTTCGTGTCCCCTTATTTTCGGCATTGCCCCTCGTCCCCCCTGCTGATAAGATGTTTTATCGTCCCAGAATGACTTAAACGGCTTGTCGTTCCCCGATCCGCCAGATGAATTCCATTTTCAAGCGGCTCCGGGGACCCTCCCTCGTTGATGATCCCTAGTAATGGGAATTAGTAATCTTAATCTCCCATACGATCGAGCTGGTTCCCCCCTCTCCAGCCCCCCCCATTTTCTTTCGCCACACCCGGCCGACCCTTATAGTACCGACTTGATCTTTAAGTAGCATTTTTTGAGGTGGGTTGTTTTCTATTTTTCAACCATTATTCCCTTACCACTTAGCTTCCGCGACCTTGTCGAGAATAACCCCCCGAACAAGTTTTTTCGTTTAACCGACCTTTTTCCCTCTTTCAAATCCTTCTCCCCACCCCCACGGAAGTAGGGCCCCCTTTTTACACGCTGAACCCCATCTTTAACATTTAACTTCTAACCTTCCTGTTCCCCCCTCCCCCCCAGGATTTTTGCGCTGCCGGACATCCCGTCATTTCCCAACTTTTAAGTCCATATTGGTCATTGGAGTCCCCACATGTTATAAAATCCCATTTTATTTTGCACTTCCCTAAACCGCAAGTCAGAAATTTTCTTTCCCTCCGTTAGTCTCGCTAAGGCAGGTTATCCCCCCTCCCTGCAGAGATTTCACCTCACCCCTACCTTTATACACATAGTTGGGAGTTTACAAAAAACTTCAAGGTCAGTTGAAATTATAAGGTTGCCGCGGTTTACCCCATACCCCCCTTTAATTTGTACTCCTCTGCTACCCCGAGCCAGCGCCCGAGCTTACAAGTCTCCACATATTCCACCCGCACGCATACAAGTGCAAATCAAAGTAAAGGTGCAAGTGTTTTTTCGTATCCGCCTGTGTCCCCATTCCTTTTGAACCTTGAGCCTATTGCTTGATGACTGCGGTCATCTATATTTCTGTTGTGTTAAGCCCTCGGGCTCCTCGCTTCCTTAACTCTTCCTTCTCTCGGGGTCTCGTCTACGGCAGACCCCGGCAAATTCCGTCCTTGTTTATAGTTGAATGTTTTTTTGTAGTACCTTAGAATAGTTGTTCCTTTCCCCTTTGGCTCTTCGGTGGATTCGAAGTTAACGACGGTTACATTAAATCCGCCGTTCACATTGCGGCACAGATCCCTTGGTGCCTTTGAATTTTTTCTGTCGACTACCAAAAGAACGAGGCTCTAGGTTCAGAGATTTGGTTTACATTTTTCTTTTCGTAATGCATACACCTCAGTTCTTTTCTAAACCTTAGTATTCCCGAAAGAGGACCTGTGATGTGTTAGTGGCAGGGCCACCTGCTCCCGCTCATTTTCCCCGCTGTCTAAAAGGCTTATTCCCCTTTCGCATATGACGGCATTGGAATACGCTGTAGGCATAACTCTGAAGCCTTATACCCCAAGGGTTAGGATAGTCCTAAAAGTCTTTCTTCTCCCCTTTGTCTCAAGTCCGGTCACCTATTGCCGCTTTTGTACCTTTTGATTCCCATCAACCCACCGCAAGATCTCGGATCAGTTTTTCCCCGTGGAGTACAACCCTCCGTTCCCATTCAGGGGCGCGGTGGCCTTACGGCTACACACCCCCTTCCCGAGGGTTTTTGGGGGGGGGGGTGGGTTTGTGGTGGGGGGGTGTTCGGTGTGGTGTTTGTGATGTTGGGTTGGGGCTGGCGGGTCTGGTGCTGGGTCGGGTGGTTGTTGGGGGGGGGGGGGGGGGTGGGGGTGGGGTGCTGGGGCGGGGTGGGTGGGGGGGGCCACCACCACCACCCAAAAAAACCAACAACCAACACAATCTCTGCTTTGATCTGTTTCTCAACCAGTGACAAAGCGTATAATTAGACCTTACGTGACATTAAGAAATCCCCCCCCACTTCAAATGTTTTTCTCCCCAGTCTCTCTTTCCCTGTATCCTGTGTTGTACGGAAAACGTCCCAATATTCTTGCTGATTACCGTCCCTCCTCGATCCCTATCCTTTCTTTTCCTTTTTTTTCCTGTCCCCCATTCGTTCTCTGTTCCTCGACTTCCGCGCCTAGCCGCTTGAAAAATTTGCAGACCTTTTCACTATCCCGGGGTCCGGTATTCCCACCCTTTTACCGCTTGTTCTTTTCTCCTCCGTTTTGAACCCACAACACGCCCTCCTTTTATTGATGGGCCGAACCTCAACCCCAAGAACAAATGCTGTTTTTTTTTCCACTCTTTGTTTTGTACTAATTCATGGATTTGAGAGGGTAGGCTGGGCCTAACGGATTTTAAATCACTATTATCTCCTCTGAGTCTCCTTTTCTTCGCCCCACCGACCCCCCCCACTCCTCGGGGGAAACCTTTCTTGTTTGATGTTTTCTTTCGAGTCTACTAACAGATAAGAAGCCGTGCAGTAGTCCCTCCAGTTGCCCTTTCTTCTCCTTCGCGTTTGTACCACCTGCCCTTTTCGTTTTTAGGTGCCAGGAAGCTCTCGTTGAACGGGTGGCTTCTACGTTTGTAGACCTATCTACCTCCCGCCTGAATATCCCTCTTCCTCTCTTCTCCTGACGCGACCCTTGTAAACAGCTGAGAAGGTGCTCGTTCCAACATGTCGCGATTTCTTTTCCCCCGGTGCGACCTGGAACTTCCTTGTCGCGCCCGTTTCCCTGTTGAATAGACAGAAGAACACACAATGTCTTCTGGTCAGTTTTGTTACTTGTCCCCCCCGCCACCGGGATTGTTTTGTCGTTCTTTCCTCCTCCGTTCTCCACTTTTTTTTCTTCCATATCACATGGCGCCGACTACACGTTAGTCGCCACCCCATCGCAGCACGAACGAAGTTTCTATTAGGGTTATTTAGCTAATGCCTGAGACTTATGCACCCCAGCCTTTCGGTTCCCCCTGATCTTTTTGCGGCCCACCCGGTCCTCCACCCCCAAGCTTTCGAGAGAGATCATAACACCGCAGATGTATTTTTTCGCCCGAGCCAGCCCATTCTGCCTGTCATCGTCCGCGTTGTGCATTTCACGCTAGGTCTTTCTTGAGTCCTCCCTAGATTAGTTGCCCCCGTTAAACCCTGCTTTGAAAGGTCTTTTTTGCCCGTAGTCCGTTTGCGTTTTCCTTTATTTTCCTCATCCCTTTTTGGTTTGAGAGAGGCTTTTTCAATGACAACCTGCACGGCTACATCGGCCCCCTCCTTCTCGTTGCTCCCTTTCCCCCATGACTATGACTACTTCCCTTCCTTTGGTCTTTTTTGAAGCACTACATACAACAGGAGTCGGACTCTGTCCTCCTCTACGGGCTTGTTTCCTCCCCCTCCATTCGGTTCTTCCTTACGAAACTCTACTGCTACAAACGCTTTTCACTTGTTTTTTTAGCCATGGCGTGGAAGACAAACCCCCTCTGCTCTTGCTCCCCCCCCCCCCCCACAATTTTGCCGATTTATCCAGTTTAGCTGTGCGGCGATCCCGGAGGGAAAACACAATTCTATTTTTTGTTCGGGTTTCCTCCCTTCCATGTTTTCCCGGTCAGGCGACAAGAGGGTGACTGCCTCCCTCCAGATCCTGGAGGAGCGGAAACCGGACACCCTCCCTTGTGGTCGCCTTTCTTCCCCCCCATGACGCATAAGGTGTTGCAATTTCTTCACCGGATGGCTTTCAACTCAACTTCCCCTTACTTCTGCCCCCCCGCCCTTCCCCCCCATGCGATCCTTAACATTCGATCACATTCTGCCTTAGGGTGACGCTGATGCTCGGCTTGTTCTGATTGTCCGCCGGGATCGATTTTGTTCACACATGTACCCCCTCTCCCCCCCACCCCCGTCCAAACCTCGAGCGTGCTTGACCCCCATTGCTCCCCAGAATATGCAGCTTCCGTTCGTTCCCCCCCCCGTTTCCCCCTTCGCTCTCTTCTTATCCTTTTTTAGTGTAGTAGGTCAGAGTAAACACCACCAAAACCGCCGGTTTCCCTTTAGGTTTTTTTTCTGATTCTCAGAAGTTCCTCGCTCTTTCCTCTCCCCGTGGATACCCCCTTTTCTTTCCAGATGGCAGCGCTATCTATTGTTGTATTTAGCCCCCCTGAGCTGAGCGATTTTTACTTCCTTTCCGTGTCTGGACTTTTGTTCAGGCCCAGCTACCCATTTTCGCAGAAGGATTTTTGCAAAGTGCGAGTGAGCGAGTAGTTCCCCTTGATTACTTGTCCCCCGATCTTTTCCCGCGCCTTCTTCAATTTTTCCAGCTTCCAGGCGAGTATCCCTCTGTACTCGTAGGCATTTACGAAATGACTAACTCTTCAAATATTAGTTCCTTCAGGCTCCAAGCCCTCTTTTTTGTGGGGCTACAAAAGTCCTACTTTTATATGGATATAAGTGAGGAAAAGGGTTGCTTTTCTTTCTTCTTTCGCTCCTTCACTTCGCCCGCTTTCCCACTTACGTTGACCCCATTTGATCACAATCGGGTTTCCAATTTTACCTTTCCTATTGTCAATTCCCCTTCTCCTACACCTTCCAGTCTGGTCCCGACACTTCCTGCCACAGTCACGTACAAATTGTACCAGTGAAAAGCCGACCATTGCTCCAGCAAGTTTTCCCTTCGGAGCCGCTTTTTGCCAAATCTGTCCGCTCGCTTGTGTTATCTTGGCATCATCACAGCTTTATCCCGTTACCTGTTCTTTTTTACTCAATCGGGACTGGACACTAGTGACTTTTTTTTATATGATACGTACTTGTTTTCTCTCTTTCCGGCGTTTTTCTTCCTTTTCCCCCCGTATCGATTTTTACGCCCGATTTCTTACCCTCTGACTATCCGTAATATTGGGACCCAGCCCATTCCCCACCTGACAACATGCCTTCTTTTTGACCCCGGATGACGGCGCAGTTCTATCCCCCTTCCCCCCCCCCCCCCCCCCCCCACCCCCACCCCCCTCCCCCCCTTGTGGTATTCACAATTCAGACTCCCTGAAGCTATCGCGAAACATGATCCCCCCCAATCTTCTACAACCTTCCACGAATACCTGACCCTCTTAAAGTTGTCACTTGGTCTTTTCTTTTCGCCCAGGACACCCCCTTACAAGTGGAATTCAGTACTTCTCCTCTTTTTTAACAGAGGTGTCATCTTCTCTTCCTCCTTCCTTTTTCTCGAGATTTTCCCCCTTTTTCCTCATTCTCTTGCTTTTTCTTTCCCCCCTAATTCCCTTGAAGTCGCTGTTTTCCCTTCTGACGGACCAGAACCACCGTGCACTTCATGTAGTTCCCCTTTTTCTTCTTTTGTTGTCCGACCTATGATGAGATTATGGTGAGGAACTGCGCCCCAAGAGGTTATGAGATATTCCACCTACTGCCCGTCACGGTCTTTCCTTCCGTTGGGCAGTTGACTGTCCCCCTTTTTCCAAATGTAGGGTCTGGTCCCTTTCAGTTAGGTAGGAAAAAATCTCTCTTTTGAATGGCCTTACCCTGTATTCTGTTTCTGACCCCCCTTTACATTATACTCCCTTTTGACCTGCCTTTTACCTTTAATTTTGGGACCTATAAAGAAAACCGTTGTGGATGTTCAACGTCTTCTTTTTGAGCCCAGATTCCATTTCCCTTTTTCCTCCTTTTTTCCACTGACCTGCCCCTGTTTGGAGCCGTCCCTGTTTAGCTTTTAGCAGATAAGTTTAAGGGATCTTCTCCCTGTGAGGGTGAATTTCTTCCCCCATCTGCCGTTTTCGGTTTCTTTTAGGATTTTTCCCTATCGAGAGGACGGGGTGACCCCCCTGGTGGAGGTTGTTCAGAGAAGCAGTTCCTTTCGCTTCCGTTTTCGTTCGATCACCTCGAGCGCCTCTCTCTCTCAAGAACCCACTCACACCGTCTCACTTAAGCGTGAGCTACTCCTGATCGTTGCAGGGTTGGCGCCGCCCCGTCCTTCGAAAACCAATGTCGGAGTTTTGCCGTCCTTCTTCCCTAGATTAGTTATCTTATAATGCCCATTTTCCTTCTCCCTTCCCTCTGGTTCCGTTACCTTTTTCTCCCGCAAGGAACGACCAGTTCTTGTTGGGGTCTTCTCACTTCCTGGATAGATCCGCCCCTCCCTTTTGCCCCCACCTCCCGTTAGCCGACCTTTTTTGTTTTTAGCTCAGTGTTGCCTCCTTCCCATACAGCCCCCTTGGTAATACGCGCTCGGTTACTCTTTACTTTTTTTGGACTCTCTTTTCAGGTCTGCCAAGACCCTTTTTCTTTCTCCTCACTGCTTGATTCGGAGCAGCCTTTTTGCCTTGATTCGCCCGCTCCAACCCCCACCATTAGGGGACCAACGCGGCGGGTTTTTTTTTTTGCTTTTTTTTGGCGCAACTCCCACTATGGTTACTTTAATCGCTAAGTGAATGTCCTCCTATGCTGATTGTGGAGAATGACGTCGCCTTTGCGTTTCCAATCAGTCCTTCGTCATCGTTGCCTCACTTCGACTAACAGGCGTTTGTTGCGGCTGGGTTTGAGATAATATGCCTCCCATCTCTCCCTCACTGGCCCCCCTTTCGACTCAGCGCCTGACAATGAGAGAGTCCATCCTTTACCCCATTTTTTGCCGACAACCGTACCGAATGTAGTGACCTTTTTAGTCCGACCGTTTTTGCCCTCGTAGCCTTGGGTGATACTCTCATACCTGTTTTTGCCCAAAATGAGAATTAGTGTTTGTAGCAGGACGCCCACCTTTTTCCCCCCCCCTTTGTCGCCTCCGGAGTTCAGTCCGATTTAACTAGTGATTTCTGACCTTTTTCACCGTTAGACAAAATATGTCACTTTAAAGACTCCCCCCTTTGTTTTTTCTTTCTCCTTTAGATGATTTCCACCCCTGCTGCCATTGGATACTTTTCCAGACGATAACCTTTTATTCTCCCCACGGCATCTTTTTTTTGTGCTTTGCCCCACCGTCCGCTGTCGACCCCCCACGCCTTTCCCTTATCATTAGTTTTGCTAAACTTCTCTGAAGCATCTTTCCCTTTTGTGTCCGCGACGCCACCTTGTTTGGTCCCGCAAGAAGCCTCCGGTTAGCATGCCCTGCGTCCCCCCCCCCTGCCCAGCCTTTGTTCTTTCCCTATAGATATGTCTTGTTGCCGTTCGCAGCAATCATGCCGTCAGCCTGCTTGTAGTGCCAAACCGTTCATTCTTTCCTCTCCTCTGTGTTGTTGAGCGTTCTGCGGTTTCACCGACCCATTTCCGACTGCAATTCCATCACTCTTTTTGGAACCTGCCCAAAGACTATTTATGTTTGACTCCCTTAACCGCTGATCTGTCCCGGTGTGCCCCGACATGAATTGGGCGTCGTCTCTCGAACTGGGTGCTGGGCGCGGACCTTGACATGGTCTTATCCTTCCCCTTTTCAGATAACTCGTCCGACGGTCGGCTGTGCCTCCATGTCGCCCCCCGTTGTCCACTATGTCTTTTTTGATACAAAACTGCATGATTCTACCAGGGTCCGCATTCCCTGGTCTACATCTCCTTTTTTTCCTCCCAACACCACATTCTTTTTTGGTTTGATACTACCTGTTTTCCATGAAATGGTCCGTTTTTTATGCTGGAGAATCGTTCGACGACCTCTGATCCCTTTTGCCTTCAGTACCCCAGCCACAATCTTGTGGATTTCGGGAAGCGACAAACACCGGCTCTTACCTCTTTTCGCCGATCCCCTTTCGTACAAACGGCTCCGGCGCCCACCGACCGGATTGTCGGACCTCCCCCTCGAGCACCCCTTTACCGGTTTTCCTTTTCTAACCCCTTCTCCACTTCTTTACTTTTTGCTCTCCTACGGCTTCGTCATTGTCGCTAGTTCCTATTCCGGGAGGCCGATGGTGGAAGAGATCTACACAAGAGCACGCAACATTTTTTTCAAGTTTCTCTCTTTCTCCACCCGATGGAATCCTCTTATCCCTCCCAGGGTTTTACCACGTTTCAGCAACGTTTAGCGGGTTTCGCCTAGCCTTTTTCTATTCGGGTGTAGTTCCGCCTCCTTTCCCAGCCACACCCGTCCGCCTCCTGCGGCGGTTTTATTGTTGCGCAGTGCTTCTTTCGTTTTTCGCCCTCGTTCTTCAGACTCACCTCTGTTACGCCTTTCCGCGACCTACTTTTCCCGTTATTCTTCAACCTTTTTCTTTTAGGCAGTGGTAATGTGACCCTGTTTCGTTTTTGCACCCGACTAAACCACAGGTCGCGGCCTGACCCGGCTTTTTGCACTGAGAGTGAGTACACGAGAGCCGGCCTTTGGATCCGTGGCCAACAAGATCTCCCAGATTCCTTTTCCTTTTCCTTTCTCGGCCCATTCCGTACATCTCTGACAGTTTGGATTCCAGAATTTTTGATTAGACTGCGAATCTCACCTTTTCCATCTGATTATTAGTGTCCCCGGTAAGTGATAATATTTTCTGTCTTACACAACGGCCTTCACCTTCGTAGTTCCTCTTTTCTTTTCGTGCGAACCTTTTTTGGTTTGGTTATGCATATGCTCTTCTTCCCTCCCTTTATCTACCTCGCCCCTTCGTGCTTTCGGCCCCCACAAGCAAGGTTAACCCCCCTTTATCTGGACCCAATTACAATTAATACCACCCAAGGTCAGGATGTGACCTTCAATGTTCACCCCTCCCCTTTTTGCAACAATCTATCACCTTCCCACTTCTCCGGTTCCCCCTCAACACTTGTTTTTCCTGGGCTCCCGCCCAAGGTGTGCATGAGCAGAAGACCCCATCTGCCATTGGCTTCACCAAGAATGTTCTCAAGGTAGTACCTTTTTCTCCGTTTTCGCTCTTTTTCACTCGGGACCACCATTTATACCCAGTATTCTAGCCCTTCCCTCGCCCCCCCATCAGGGACCCCTTCCCTCAAAGTCGCTTTGATTTAAGAAAATATCAACCTAACACGTCCTTATCCCCCCCCCTTTATGGCGATCCACTCCCCCATGAATGACAACTGTAAAGCCCTTACTTTGAATTAATATCCATCCCTTAGTTTGTAAAAATTTAGACTCCCCCTTCTCCTCGCCCCGAGCCCCCTCTACAACCTAGTCTCCCCCCCCCTCTATTCAAAGCACCAGTTTAACTTGGGCCCGTGTTTCCTCTTTGACCGCATGAACCCCGCACTCTTCAGTGGGAATCCCTTCCTTGCTAGACAGTGTTTGAACATCTTCTCTTCCTCTCAGTGTTGTTTTTTTCGAGGCATCATCTTCCCCGCGCCAATCTAGGGATACAGTTGAATGAATTCCTTTGCATTCCCGGTTTTTTTCTGCCTTGTCAGTCTGAATACCCTTCACCTTGACGATTGCCCCTTTCCTAGCGTGATGTTCTCGTGTGGTAGATTTCCTCTGTTTCGCTCGCTTTTTTTGAGCCCCCTCCGTCCCCATACCCCCCCCGACGTTAGGTTATTCAACCCCGCGTATCAGGTTCATTGTTCCCTTCATTGGTTCCCCTTTTGGTGGCCTCCCACTTGAAACTTAGTGCGCTTGTGCTTCCTTCGAGTGGCGGAATCGCGTGCCTAAACCCATGACTAACCTGACTCGCCACCTCGAGAACTCGACCGACAGACTCGGACCATGTCCCCCGGTGTGTATACCGGACATGCTACTTACTTAAGGTACGGCGGGGGCTCAATTTCATGGATCAGAGGTCCATATCGACGTTCATCGTTTGGGCACTCGTCTTTTCTTTAGCACATCCTTGCTGGAGCCGGTAGGTTCGGCCCTGTTCGCCGATTATTTTAACGTGAGCTTTCAGAACGCGTGACCTGGTCCGAAGCAGTGGGCTGGTTGTTTCCTTTCAAGTGAGGATTTTTATTTTACCCTGATAGTGACCGGGTTTCCCCTCCCCAATCTGTTGGGTGCGACAGCGCCCCCCTTGAAGCGTCTGATTCTGTTCTGATTGATTTAATCGTTAAACGATCCTCCTTTTCAAACCACATCACCCTCCCCCAGAGCTTGTTCCTAAGATTTTGATAGGCCTTTGGGGTACTCGCCTAGCCAAAATGACGGCTGGGCTGCTTAGGTCCCCCTAGATCTATTTCCGTTTTTCATTTCTAATGAATTTGGATCCCGTAATTAAGGCGCGCCGCATTTTTATTGAAGCTTTGACAAAAGGTGACCATTGCCCTTGCTTTATATTTTGTCCCGATCCGTCCGTATCTCCAGGCCCCATAATTCCTTTATAGCATACGTTGGTTTTTTATTCTTTTGCCTGAACCGTTCCCCCTCCGGCTTACCCCTCCCCCCTCCCAGAGGTAAACCCTTCAAGCTGTGAATGTCTGTAGGTCACGCTTCATGTTTTTCCCCCATAATTTTTATTTCTTCTCTGCGCCGACCAGGCGAAAGAACCGAATCCCCAATAAGACAAAAAAAACCCGCTCGGGTCCACTCCCCCTTGTTTGTGCTTTCGGTCTTATGTTCTAAAAATTGATTAACCCCCTCTTTCCTCGTGAAGAGCCGGTGCCAAAGGGGTTCTACTGAATTTCCCGATTGGGGAATAATATCTTCGTCCCTTTTTTGTTCCAGGCAATCTCTGACATTTGAGCGTGGTGCCTGTCTGTGTTTAGTAGTAATCTTTCGCCCCCCATCGCCCCTGGCCTTAGGCCCCCATTGAAGAACCGCGCCGACGCCATTTGAGAGTATCGAGCCGAAGTGTGTGATCGCCAGCACACCCCGTTCATTTCTCCTCCTTCCCCCCGACCGGGACAGCCACTTTTTTGTTGTGCCGAACGGGGGTAGAAGGGTTAACCCTTAACGTTAGAAGGTTTTTTTTCTAGTCCCCTCCCAAACTGGGGATTGTTTTAGTGGCATGACCTTCCTCACCCCTTGAGAGAGTCCTTCCCCATATCTGTCAGGTGCTTCCAAGCACATATATCTCAACCATGACGCCACCCCTTACCGAGGTTGTGTTTGGCCCGTAGATGATTTTACCGTTTCCTCCGAGCCCCTGTCTTTTAATCCCCAGATGAAATTTGGTATTTTCTCCCTCGAATTTTCCTTTTGCCAGGACGCCATTTATTAAAGCTCCCCAGTCCCCTTGTTGTCTCTCACCGTGAGGACTCCCATCCCACGGAATGTATTTTGCCGCTACAGCCTTCCAAGTTTTTTCCGTGTCACGCGATGCAGAGTTTTTTTTCCTTTAGTCACGCCCCGATGTTTTCGGTTCCTTCAGTGTCCTAATCTTATGGATAGCCGTTATTTTCCCTCCGGCTTTCTCCGTGTGCCTTTCTTTAGCCGTTTCCTTTTTTGTTACGTTGACACTTCATCCAATAATCCCTGTGTTGTGGAGAGAGTCGTTGGCACGTCCCCCAAATGAAAGGTACCCACCTTCCCCTACTTTAAGTTTTTTTGCCCGTCCCAACTACTCTCTTCTTAGCTTAAGACGTATAGGGCCGGAAACATGCCCCCCTGGCTTCGTTGAATGCCCGCACTCAGCGGTTTGCTCTTTCTCTTGACACCCCCCCCCCCTTTTTTTGTTTCTCGCATACTTTGGTATCTACAAAGGGCCCCCGTTTTTTTTTTTAGATGGTTGTCCCCACCATCGAAGAGGTAGCTAACTTACACTTCTCGATCGAATGCACATCCTCCGGTAGACCAAACACTTCCTATGTCGGCGTATGTTTTGGGCTAAATTCACCCCTTGTACAGGCTCAATCCGTGCTTCTGGGATACCGCTTTTCCCCCCCGACCGACCTCGGTCTCCTCTTGCCCCTGCGCCAAACGCCAACCCCTCCGTATAGGGATCCAAATGACCGGTCACCTTCCCAAATTTTACCCCCTTGTTAGCCCTCTTAGTTCTCACCCCCGGCCGCGAAGTGAAGGGACTTCTTCGGGACAAGGATTCTTCCATGTCTTGACCTTCAAAACCTTTGATCTCTGGGTACGCTCTATTCCCTTTTTTTTTGATGTTCGTTCCCGACTTGATTTCTCAAGGCATCGAGGCTTTTTCAGATGATTCAACCCTTTCTTTGTGACCACGACAAAAGTGTAAACGTTCTATCTTGCCTTTTTAACCCTTTCGACTCAATCATATTATGTTTTTCATCACTAGAAGAACTTTCCCTGTAAGACCTGAGAGTTCAGTTATAGCTCTATCCTGGGTAGTCTTTTCATGGTTTTTCTCTCCCCCTCCCCCAAACCCTGCATAAGGGTCACTCTTTTTTTGTTTAGAGAACGTGTTTGTTTTCTCGTGTCTTTAATCTTGTCATGCTCCGAATCCGGTTTTGCCTTCTTTCGTTCGACCCTATTTTCTTCCCCACAGCCCTAGTCCACTTCTTACAGGCGATGGTGTGAGCTTCGTGTCCTTTCCTGCGGAATTGTTCCTGAACTGATAACACCACTTGGTCGGGTGAATCCCGGTTTTGCGCCTTCGAGTTAGAGCTTCCGGTAATTTCCCTTGGACCCGATCCTCCAAGCTTCCTTTCCCCTTCTTCCCTGCTCCATTAATTCCGCGTAATTCGAGGACTATTGTGATTCAATGAATTCTGACAATGTATCTGATCGATTTCCTATAGCTATTCTGCCTTCAGTTCAACTCCCCCTTGTTTTCCCTTTAAACAGCCCCCCTTTTCGACGACGTCTCTTAATTTAGACCTCTTTGCTGGGGTTTGCTTATCTTCTTTCAGCGATTCTTTCCCTGTCCGATTGCTCCGCCTCCCCCTTGGCGCCACACGCTACACCCATAGGTTTCCCCGTTCTTTGTACTAGGGGCAACCATCCAATTCCCCTACCCCACTCACGGGCCGGAATTTTCCCCTCTGAAACCCAGCTCACTACCCTTACCTCTGGCGACCCCCATGCCTACCCTTGGACCTTCCTCCTGCTCTTCGGGATCGAGGTCCCAAAAATATGACCTCGATGCTCTGGTTCTAACCCCTCTGTTTATCCCCCGTGCACCCTCGTGATCGTTTTCCCCTTCCCTCCGGACCCACTCTCCCCCCGTCCGCCTTCGTCTTCGTCTCGCCGTTAGTTACCGCAGAGCATTGTTATGCCCCCTCCCCGTACAAGAAGCGCCCCGCCTGTGAACTACCCACCTAAACGCCTCCCCTGTGTACGCCTGTTGGAGGCGACGCACAGTTTCCCCACTGCCACCAGTACGGTCCCTTTACCGGATTGAAGGCCCGGTTTTCATACATAACCGTTCTTGTGGATTTTTTTCACCATTTTAAAACACGAGCCGCCGCTGCTTCCAATCTACCCCCCTTATAACCAAAAAGTAACGCATACCCCCCCAGTCCCTCTACCGTTACCACGTTGTCCCCTTTTTCTGTCTCCAAAGGAACCCGCATCATATGGATTAGTTCACTGAGCTATGTTTCTGCGTTTGCC
>Ga0179593_1631371_pt1 | contig 17780 bp, 26 predicted proteins | sample CZODoug2_1_08_16_FD_185931 | JGI IMG/M metagenome (GOLD analysis project Ga0179593, IMG submission 185931) | Vadose zone soil fungal communities from Angelo Coast Range Reserve, California, USA - CZODoug2_1_08_16fungal (PacBio error correction) | ecosystem: Environmental > Terrestrial > Soil >... | reverse complement strand
GGCTTTTCTTCTTAGAGGTTTTTCGGGGTCGCGTCCCTCCCCCAGTGCTTGCTCCGTGCTTTTGACCCTCCGTATGTACTCTCAAGCTTTTTTCTCTTTAGTGTGTGCTGAGGGAAGCTGTTTTTTTTGTTTCTTTTTTTTTTTTTTTTTCAAGGCAACCTCTCCTCCTTTTTCCGGTGTGAGTATTTTTGAATTGCCATGTCAAAGGAAAGACTTTCCCTCCCTTGCTAAGGTCCCCCCCTTCTCGTTTTAGGTTCTTTTTCATTTTTCTTTTCCCGTCGTAACGTTGTGGGATGCGTTGCCCTTCCCTTATTAGATTCCTTTTCGTGGACCGAAGGAATGGCCTTGGTAAGAAGGCCTTTTAGTTGCCATTAGTCCTTCTGGACTCCACTACCGTGACATATACATAGTTTTTTTCCATTCTTTTTATTCTTTGCTTTCCCCCTCTCTCGCGCCACACTGGTGCTGCGTCACAGACTCCAGTCCTTTCCCTCTCCCCGCACCCTGGGAGGGTCCCCTGTTTTTTCCCTCCCCTCTTTTCTGACGTTAATCTGGCCACTCACCATTCAGTCCCCTTCCTGATTTGGTCCTTTTAAAGGGGATCTTGATCGCCGGGTCTTCCTGCGCGACTACCTCTGTGACCAATCGTTTTTTTAGCCTTGTGAGGAACTTTTCCCTTTTCGCTGCGCCTTTTTTTTCCCCCCGATCTTTCTTCCCTTCAAGGAATCCCTTCTACTTCCCCTTTCTTGCGAACTTAGAGAATGGTGGTCCCCCGTGTCAGTGATCTCCGATCCGTCGGACGCGTCCTTTTGACCCAGGTCCCCCCCCCTTTCCTTTCTTTTTTTCAAATGAACGTCTTCGGAGTCAAGACGGCATTCCCTATGGCTCTTGTACACTTTATTTTTCCTCCTTGTGGAGAGGAAAGAACGTTTTCACCTCTTTGCCGGCCCTTGCTCTTTGGTTTTTTTTTTTTGGTCATTTTTTCCCCCTCTTTTTTTCTTACGCCTCTCGGATGTACCCTTCTACCCGTTCCCCCCTTCCACACTCCCAAAGGAACCCCTTCACTTGACGGCGTGCGGTTGCGTTGGGCTTTTCACTTCTTTTTTTTCCCCTTTTTTTAACTTTGCCCGTTCCTCTTGGGCTGGTCGGGGTTTGGGATGAACGGTACTTCCCCCCCCCAATCTTTTTCCGCAGCCCTCCCTTCCAGTCCACCGCTGGCCTGATCAGCACCCACTTCCTTCTTTTCCCCGGGGTCCCCCCCTGAGGGACGTTGCGCCGCTTGGCGGACCTTCAAAGGGCCCCCAGTTTTTTTTTTTGTGACTTTACAATACCCCGCTCCCCCCCGGTCCCGTTCCCGGGGAAGACTCTCGTTGAGGTTTTTTCTTTTTTCGGTATTTCTTCTGTCGCGCTCCGTATTCACCGGCAAGGGTGCTTATTCCCCCCCCCGCCATCCCCTGTTTTTTTTTTTTTTTTTTTCGTTTTTTCAACCGTTAGCATAGTTTTCCCCTTTTTGCCCCAAACACCCCCCCCCACCCCCCCCCCCCCAAACCACCCCCCCCCAAACCCAAACCCCCCCCAACCCCCCCCCACCCACCCCAACAACCCACCCCTTTTTTAGATCTCACAAATCCGGTTTTTTCTTTTCCCGATCTTGATTGGCCGTAAGCTAATGTTCAAAAACGTTGGCCCATTTTTTTGGGTCCAAGCCCACCATTTAGGATGTAACCTTTTTTTGCTCGACCATTGATTCAGGGCCCCCCCCCCTGCACCACTTCCCCTTTTTTCCCCCTTCAGTCTTTTTTCCCCCCCCTGCCTCGTTTTAATCGTGAAGCACTGAAAGCCGTTGTTCCTCAAGTTCTTTTCCCCCAGACTGGATGCTTTTGAACGCCCTACCGGTCTGGCCCGATTACCAGTTTTTTTTCCTTTCCCCCCCGATTCAACTTTCTTTTGACTCGGTCAGACCCGCGGTCGCTTCCCCCGCGTTTTTCTCCTGTCCCCGCGGGACTTCCTGGTTTCTCCAAGGAACACCCCTTTTGCGGCCCCCACCCCCAGCCTTTCACCTATATCCTACTTTTTTGTTGTTTGATCTGAGATCAGGCGCGTTGTGTTTTCCCCCTTATGTTGCCGCTCTTTTTGTCTCCTTTTTTTCTTACGGAACTGACAGGCACTGCGGTCCCCTCACGGCATCTGGAACCCTTTGTCTTTTCGGTCACCTACCTCGGGATACTGAGCGCTTGCGCTTTCTTGGTTTTCAGGCGACCTCGGTTTTTCAAGTCCCCCTTTCTGGAGGACGGCAGGCCCCTATTTTTTTGTTTGGTTCCTCGCTTCATCGATTTCAGGTGGCATATTGGCTTTCCCCCCGGGCTCTTTTTTTTGGGTGGGTAAATTGCCACAGGTTCCCTTTTGCTGTTAACCTAGAGGACATTTTCCCCCTTTTTTTTTTTTTTTTTCATGGCCCAATTTCAAGTGTGTGCGGCTTTTGGCAAACTTGTGAATATTACTGGCCTGTGAAGCCATTGTTTCTCGTCCCTTCTTAACTTTCTGTTGCCATGGGCGCGGTGCGTGTTTTTTTTTTTTAGCACTTGTCAGTCGGGGGCGGTACAGCGACTTTTCCTGCCTTTTTTTTTTCTTTTTTGGCGATTTTCCTCTTTTCGCTTCCAGAGTCGGACATGTCCTTCAACGTCGATTCCTTTTCAGCAAAGGTCCACTTTTGCGCGCGATTCTAAAGCCAATGTGGACCCCGTTAGTCCACCAGGGTGTAGAACTGGTAAGAATTGGCATATTCAAAATCCTCCCTTTAGAACCTTCGGCATGTTCCCGCGTTTCTTAAGTGCGTGCGGCGTTCATTTTTAATACCTTTTTCTAACACCTTCCTCCAGCCTGGCAAGGAAAGGGGGGCTTTGGAGTCCCTTTGGCCCTCCTTTCCAGCCAACCTCATGGGGTGCCTTTCTTCACGTCATCCTTATTGGAGTTTTCTCTTGGTGCTGGTTTTTTTTGCTGTGAAAGTAGGTCTTTTTTGCGTAGATGATTTTCCCACCTCCCCCCTGCCGAGCGGCCCCCCAGGGCCCTTCTTTTCTTCCCTGTGTCGGTGTTTCCCCCGTGGTTCCCGCGACCCCTCTTTTTTTACCCACTTTTCCCCCCTCAGGTGAAATGAGAAGGAGGAGAAGTTTTCCTACTTTCCTCCTTTTATCGAGGCTTTTTAATCTTCCCCCATGGGCTGCTGCCCGGCTCGGCGCCATCCTGTTTTTTTTCCCCAAAGGGCTTGCCTTTTGAGGTCTCTCTCCGGCAACTGGTCTGCCCCTTGTTCCCCTCCCGGCCGTTTCGTGTCCATGCCCCTTCTTTTTGGAGGCGGGCAAGCCAACACTTTTTTTCCCCTTAGAAAAGTCCTTCCCTCGTTGTCAAGTTGGAGATGTTAGTTTCTTAGATCCTTCAGCCCTTGGGCTTCGGCATGGTCTTGAAGTCCTTTGGTGAGAGTGGCCCCCCCCCCTTGTGTGGATGATCGCCAGTGACTTTTTTCCTACCCCGCGGTGTCATAAAAGATGAGTTCTTTCTGATCCGCGAACAAATGGATTTACCTCCCTCCCTTGTTTCGGTGATTAAGGGTTGTCCCCCCGGGCGTTTTGCTTTGCTCCCCAGAACTCCCCCTGTCTCGATTAGAGGTTTTTCCTTACTTTTTTTCTATAGTGTCTTCCCTTTTCTTTCATGGCTCTCGACCATTCCGGGACGTCCGGTCCCCCGTTTAAGAGAACTAGTGAGTGCGTCCCTGTCTGATCCGCACACCCTCCAATTTAAAGCTGTTTATCACTGTTACCCCCCTCACGGCCTTTCGCGGCACTCCGTAGTTTTTCCATGTTTCCCTTTTTCCCTCCCCCCCCCAATATCCCACGAAAAGGCAACCTTCCTTGTAGAGTTTTGCGGTTGACAGGCCAATCTTTTCCCATTCACCTAAAGAGATGAGAGGAAGAGTTTTCGTTTCCCTCCCCCCCCCCCAGGGTCATTGCTGGTTATTTTTCTGTCGACACCCCCCCCTTCCTTCAAGTTCGACTTCCTCCCCATCTATTTACCCCCCTTTTGTGAGTTTGACTCTCTTTTCTTCGTTCTACTTTTTGCGGACGCTGATTATGGTGTTTTCTGTCCAGGGAACCTTTTCATCCCTTTTTGCCACGAGCGGAATCGCGTTGTTTTCATTCTTTTGGGATGCTGCGTGAAGTTTTGCCGTCTCCCCGGACCCCCGTTTCTTTCTCTGGTTAATTGCAGGTAACAGAAAACCTTTTTTGAATTGGACCCCGCTCCTCCCCCTAAGGTTCTCTTTGGTAATTTGATTTCCCCCCTTCTTTCCCTTCCTTGGTGAGTCTCGCGCTGAGCGTACCCCCTCTGGCCTTGTTTTTGGTCGTGAAGTTGACCTCCTTGTAGGGGAATCCTTGAGACTTCTACCTGCCCCCCCTACGACCCCTTGAACGATCCCTTACGTAACCCGATTATTTGTTTTCCTTTGCCTGTTCCCTCTCAAAAAATGTTTTGTGGCTTTCCTCTCAGTCGCGATCTACTCGATTTTTTCCTTTTGCCCCCCTTTTTTTAGAGTTGCTCTGACCCTATTCTTTCAACTATCTACCGATTTTTAATGGATTTTGATTCCCCCCCTTAAGCGCGGAGAAGTCTTTTGGACCCCCTCCCCTCCGCTGGGCTTGTATCCCGTTTTTTCTCATAAGTCTCTTTCCCCTCCCCAAGATCATGGGTTAGGCCCGAGCTTTCCCCTGATCCTTCTTTTCTGCCCCCTTCCCGCGGTGGCCCTTTTCTCTTCTTTTCTTTCTCTGAACGTTGGCCTTGGCCCTTGCCCCCCTCCTTCTTGACACCTTTTTCCGTTTTTCCCGGAGATGGAACGGATTCTGAGTTTTGACCCTTTTCTTTCAACAGTTTTTTTGAGTTTTTTATGGAGAGCACCTGTTTTGTTTTGGCCTTTTTTTTTCCCCCCCCTCCCGGTTAGTTTTGCGGCTTTTCTTTTTGAGTCAATCTCCGGTCCTGAACTCCTCCCCAGTGTCCCCTCCTGAGGCCTTTTTTTTTTTTTTTTGTCCTCAGGCAAAACCGCAAGGTCCAAGTCCCCTCCTTGAACCTTTTTTGTGACCACCTTACATTGCCCTTTTTTTTTGGTCCTTCCCCCTTCTCCCCCCGACTGTTGGAGTTCTGACGTTTTTCTTCCACACTCAATGTCGCCTTTTCCGGCCCCTTTTAATCCCCCAGTTTTCCCTTGCCTTCCCTTTTCTCCCCCCCTTCTTGTCCCCTGGCCCCAAGTTCCGTCTTTTTTTTTTTTAGGACTTTCCTTACTTCGTCTTTCCACCTGGACGTCTTGCCAGGATTTTCTGCTTTTTTGTGTCCGTAGCCATGGCTCTTTGCTTCTTTTTTTAAGGAAAAGGACTTCTCTCTTTCCCTCCTTTTCGACCGTATGAACCTTTCGTTCCGAAATTCGGGGCCTGCCCCCCGGCCCCTTTCCCCCGACTCATTACCCTCAAATCCGGTTTGGCTTTCCTTCGTTCCTTCCCTCTGCAGTAAAGTACCTGTTCCCCCCATTTCCCCTTTTTTTAGACCCCTTTTTTCTTTGCCTTTGGCGCGTCCTGTTGCGAGTCCAAAGTCCCACTTGTCCAGTAACCTTTCCCCCCCCAATTCCCGCAGTCGTGACCCCTTTCACCCTTGATTCTTCTCTGGATTGGTGCTTGCGTTCCCACGTTCTGGCACCGTCTTTCTATTCTGAACAGACGCCCTTACTCTTTTTTTCTTATTGAACCTCTTTCGCGCTCGCTATTTTCTCTCCCCAATCTTTCTATGTTGGCTTTCCTGTTCATGTTTTCCTTACTTCTAAGACCCCGGGCTTGTCTCCGGCACGTTCACAGACGAAGCTTTCATAGGTGACGCCTACCATCCCCTTGTTTGTTTTTCGGAGATTCCTTCCTCTCCTGTTCCCGTTTGTTCTGTGGGCGTTTATTTTTGCGGCCAGGATTCCCCTTTTTTTGCCCCCGGCGGGCCATTTTCCCAAAAACTCAACCGGGCTTTTTTTCCTGCCTGACACCCGTTCAGGAGCAGGTACCCTCTTCCCGTCCTTTTTTTCCATACTCTGTGGCCCAAGACAGTTTATTTGGAGGTCCCCCAAATCCCTCCACTTGGTCGGGACTGGACTTTGTCCCACCTATCGGTTTTGTCTAGTCATTTTCTCTTTTTGAATCCTTTTTGGTCCAGGGGCAGTTGGGCCTTTTTTTGTAATTTGTCCTTCTCTCTCCCATTCTGGTCCCCCATTGACCATGATTTTCTCCACCCCACTTAACTTTCCCTTTTGTCCTCCCCTTTTGGTTTCCCCCAATGATTTTTACTTCCATTCGGTTCATTTTTTTTTGGTTCCAAATTGCCTCCCCGGATTTGATAAGCTTCTTCAGGTCCCTTTCCTTTGGCTTGATTCGCGATTCCGGGATTCTTTTGGTTTTTTCTGCGAACCCTTTGTTCTCCCGGGACGTTCCAGCCTGAGTTGAAAGTTCTTCCTTTTAAGAAAAGTAAAGAATCGCACGGAAATAGAAGGAGGTCGAAACGTTTTTCACGTTCTTGCCCACCCCCCCCCCCCCCCCCCCCCCCCCCCCCCCCCCCCCCCCCCCCCCCCCCCCCCCCCCCCCCCCCCCCCCCCCCCCCCCCCCCCCCCTGACCACGCACCCCGCCCCCCCCCCCGCAGTACCAGCACAGCCACGGCTTTCCCTTTTTTTTAATTAGAAAGTCCTTCTTGGCCCCCCTTCCCCCCTACCCGGGGCGTTCCTCTGCTGACCTCCTTTTTTTTTCTCCGGGGGCGGGCGGTCACTTTTCCTTCCCTTTCCCTCCTACCCTTTTCCTCCCCACTCGTGATTTGTCCTTCCTTTTTTTATGGACCGCCATTCTGCGACATTATGGAATTTTTACACAAACCCGTCTTTCACCGCCTCAATGAACGTAGTGTCCTTTTTTCTTTTGTTTTTGCGTTTTGACGATTTTGGTTAGTGCTTGGACCCCTCCGAGGGATGTATCTCTTTTTCGGATATGTGCTTGGCATGCAGATGCGAAGAAACATTACCTTCTCTTTGGAGGTTTCCCCCCCACGTTCTGGGCTTTCACGCGAAACATCGAATCCCCTTTTCCCTCAATTGGTTTTTCCAATTTCAGACCCCGTCCCTCCCCTTCTCCCTTTTCCGTGGTCCTTCATTTCTGTAGTGATAGCTCTTTTTCTTCCCAGGTCCTCCGGCTTGAGTCCTTCCCCCTGCCCCGGCGGTATATGTGAAGCCGCATTTCTCTGAAAGTCAACTCCCCCTTTTTTTTTCGATAAGTCACGTCTTTTCTTTTTTGGATTTCGGTTCCTGCGAGATCCTTCAGTGGTTGTTGCCGTCCGAGTTTACCCCCCATTCTGTGACACGGGGTTTTTCCGCCCTAGGTTCCCCCCTTCCGAGACGTAGGACTCATTTTCCCCCTGTCGTCGCCGGTATGATCTTTTTCCCTTTTGATGCCTTCACCCCCCTCTGATAGATCCCGCTGGCTGGCAATACCAACCCTCTCCTTAGTCCCCTGACAGACCTTCCTCGGCCACTCAGTCCACCTGTTGCGCTTTCCATTCCTTTGACCGACTTTCCTTCCGGGTTCCGAATGTATAGTAAAAAGGGTAGTTCTTTCGGATACTCGCTAATCCCCCCTGGATTTCTGAAAATTTCAACCCTTCCCCGTTCTTTTTCCACCTTCCTCGCACTATGGGCAGTTACTGTAAGAAAGACTCACCCCCCTTTAACGATGTTTTCTCCCCCCCCCCCCTCTTTGAATCCACTTCCCCCCCCCCCCTTTTCTTTCGGAGTGGCGGCATGGCCGTAGTTCAGTTTTTTCCTTTTTTCCCTTCCCCCCCCCGTATCCAAAAAGGCCCGTTCGGTGATGCTGTTGCTTGCTGCATCCAAGCGGTCCCACGGACCTTTTTTCCCTCTTTTTTTTTTTTTTTTGACAGAGGTTGCGTCCCTGTAAGCAGTTTTGTTTCTTTCCCCCCTGACACCAAGTTTCTCCCTTTGAGTTTTTTTCCAACGATCATCTTTTTATATTTTCCTCCCCCTTTTTTTTTTCCTGTTGTTGTTTAGAAGGATGGATCGTTCATTCCCTTGTTAGCTGTCTTTGTTTTGTTTTCTGAACCCGTCTTCTTTCCCCCTTGTTTTCGGGCCACTTGACGCGGCCTCTTTATTTTTCTTAACGTTTTTTTTTTCTACTGGATGTGGCCTTTGCCGGCCTGGACACTCACGACGGTTGGTTTTTCCTATCTTTTTGTTTTGAAACCGAAAATTCCTTCCCCCTTCCGTCCCTTTAAGGCCTATGGTAGGGCTTTCAAGTTTTCCCTTTTTCCCCCCGGGTGGAGCTTGGAGTTTTTCCGGCTTCCTCCTTCCCTTTTTTTTTTGACCTTTCCCCGAGTTCCCTCTGTCCCTTTGTCGTATCAGGCCTGAGTTATCTGAGAGCAAATCTACCCTTGACCCTCTCCATACGGTCCCTATGGTCTTTCCCTTCCCCACATAGCTTTTTGTGCAACCAATGGTCTTTGCCGTGCCCCCGCTCCCCCTTTTTTCTTGTCGATCACTGCGTTTCTTTTCCCCTGTAGCGCGAGCGGGGTCCCCTTTTCCTTCTGGCACTTTCTCTCATGAGAAGTATGGCTTTATGTACTTTCAGTGATGTTGGTTACTCCCTGATCCGGTCACTCCCGGCTTTTCCCATTTAGCCCCCCCCTCCCCTCGACCGTCCCTTTCCCCCCCCTTTTCGCCCGCCCCAAGATCATGTCCCCCTTCTGCCCCCGGACTTCTGGTCTTTTTCCCCCAGTGCGAACCTAAGTCCCTCTGGTGTTTTTTCAGATTCGTTTTTCTTTGTGCGCCTCCCCCTGAAGTTCCCCCCCCGGTGCAGAGCCAATGAAATGCAAACCGTTTTTTTCATTTGAAGGAAGCTTCGTTCTGATGGCACCCCCCTTCTTTCCGTTTCCCCTTTTCATTGCTTTTCATTTAGGGGTTACTTCCCTTATTTTTTCGCGTCCGGCATGTTCTTCGCTTTTCTTGGCCCTTGTTTTCCTCCCTATAAGTTTACACATCCCCTTCCTTTCCTTTCCCCCCGGCTCTCCCAGACCAAATTCCCCAAACTCCCATTCCCCTTTCCCGCAAGTCGTTCTTGCCCCCCCTTGTCGGTGCTGGCCGCGATGCAGGTCAGCACTCCCCTTGACATATGACAGTCTGAGTTTTTTTGCTTGACCCGTTTTTATCTTCCCTCCCCCCCCCTTTTTACCGCCCCCCTGGTTCAGGTTCCTTTCTCCTTTGCGCCCGTTTTTCTTATGGCCACTTTCTCCTTGGGCGGGGACCTGGTTGGGACATAAAATGAGTCTTCCCGTTGGTCCTTACCCTTTCAAGTGATTTTTTCTGAGTTTCAGTCTGTCCTGTTTTTGCTTTCCCTTTTTCTTTCTCGAGACTCTTCCAGGTCCCCTTTCTTTCCAGTCTTCTCCCCCCTGTCAACCCCGACTACGCAGCCATCGGTGTTGCAACTGAAGTGGCCACTTTTTTTTCACTCATCTTACAACTCCCCTTGTGACTCCCTTTTGGGGCTTTTTTTTCCCCTCATCGAGTTACCTTCCATTTTGACCCCCAAAGGACCATTCGGTCCCAGACACTCGGATGTCAATTGCGAGTCTAATTTAGCAGCTTTTTTTGAGCTTGACCACAACTTCCACAATGTCCCCTTTTCCCCCTTTCCGTCCCTCCCCTTCCATCGAGACCATTTGGAGTTTACCGTCCCGTTGCTGTGACTTTTCCTCCTCAAAGGTTATCTGACCGTTTTTTATCTCCCATGATTTTTTTCCGTTTAAGTTTTTGACTCTTTTCTTTCTCCCCTTAGCCCATTTTGTATATGATCCCCTTGGTTGACCGTTGGGTTTCCCACGCACCACCTTCCTTCCCCCCCGGTTGCTGCCCCTGTCACTTTTCTTTCCCAGGTTTTCATCTTTTCCTTCCTACGTTGTTGTCTTTTTTTTGTTCCAGTCAATGAATAATTCTCTCGTAGTTCGCCCCCTTTCTAGGCACTCCTGTTTGTTTAAGTGGTTGCGTTTCCTTCCCAAACGTTTTTTTCCTTTTGCCCCCGGTGCGGGCCCCCCAGTCTTTCCCATCTTTGCTGAGTCTTTGATGATCCTAAGCCCCGTTAAAGTATCGAATTGAGGCTGATTTCCGAAGGCACGAATGGAAACACTTCCGTGCCAGACAGGTGGTCTTTGGGTTTGCTTCCCCTTCAGCCCCTGAAGTCTCCCACCAACCCCCCCCCCTTAGGCTCTATGGGGACTCTTGAGAGTTTTTCCCCTCCCCTTTTTGGGCCCTTTTTTTTTTCCCCAGTGGAATTTGCTGCTATAGTAACTCACCTTCTCCCCTCCCCTTTCCATAGAATTTGTTTTTCCCCCCTTTCCCTGGGGTTTTTCGTGTTCACACACTTCTCCTCGGTCATCGGATCGGGAACGTTTCTTTTTCTCCCACTGATTTTTTTTTCTAGATTTCAGTGTTTTACCCCCGGGCTTTGCTTTGAACTTCTTTTTTTTTTTCGATCTTTCTTTTTTTTCCTGTTTTCCTTTTTGGGGTGTCTGGTTTTTTTTTTTCTCCTATGACTTTGGGTCGCCCCTGAAGTGCTCGATCCCTGTTCCGCAGTGAATCCCTTCTTCACCTACGTTGAAGGACTTCTTTTATTTTTCGTGCGGAGTATATACTCCCTTGCCCCCATTTTTCCTGCACGTTTTCTCAATTTTCCCGCCCTTTAAATTCACTTTTCGGGCCTCTCCCAAGCCTGTCTCATGGTCCATTCCTTTTTTTTTTTTTTTTTCTCCCAGGGCTTTCATAAAAGTTTGGTCGGCGGTAAGACTAGCCCCATTTACCCAATGGACTTTGGTTTTTTTAAGTCTGGGTAGATTTAGCCTGAAATTCCTTGTTTCCGGTTGCAAGTTCTCACGGAGTTTTTTTGGCACCTGATTGGGATTTTTTCATATGTGGTCCCATTTTTTTTTTTTCTGATGTGTGGGGAGTTAGCTGTCCTCACCCGCCCGCGCGTCTCCTTCCCCAGTTGTTTTTTTGATAAGTTTTCCTTTTTTTCACCATTTAGTTTCCCCCTCCAGTCGACCCCCCTTTCGCGTTTTTTGGCCCGTCAACTGGTGGCCATCCGAACCTCCCTTCTTTTTCTTCATGTTGACTTTTTTTTGTTTTTTTCTTTTCCTGTCAGTTCTTCTTCTCTCTGGTCCTTTTTCCTTTTCTTCGGTGCCCTAATGTCTTTCGGAATGCATTCTTCTTTGTACCCTCTAAGTATGGAGGCCCGGCCAGATTTTCCCCCGGTTTACTGAGTTCCCACAGTTCAGAATTAACCCAGTTGGGTCCTTTTATTTTGCCCCTTTAATCTGAGTCCCCGAGTTTTGTAATTTTTTTTCTTTTTTTTCTATTGTCTCGTCTCTCCTCCTGACGAAGTTAGTCCCCCTCTCCTTTCTTTTTTTCTTGTGGACCCCAGATTCTTTCTTCATCTTCTTATTTTCGGGGAAACGAGTTTGGACTCCCCCCCTCTTTTTTTCGTTTGGAGGATTACTTTTTTCCCTTTGATGCGTCCCCCAGGCAGAACAAAGGTTTTTTGCGCGGCCTCCCGTTTGCCAATTCCTTTTTCCGTTACCTGACTTTGGGTCTTGTCGCTGTCGTAATTCCATAAGGCTTTTTGTTCCCGGAAACTCTTCCCCTTTCACTGTACGCCTTGGCTCTCCCCTTTTCTTTTTTTCCCCCCTCAAGCTTTTCCCAAGTTTTTTTTTTTTCCCCTATGGTGATCCAAGGCCTTCCCCCCCCCTACCCCCCCCCCAAGTTTTACTTTTTTTCTCCTCGCGGCATGGCTTCCTGTTGTCCTGTCATGTCCTTTTTCCCCGATAACCCTGCACAGTAGGGCGATTTTTTCCTTTTTGGATGTCCAGCCAAGAGGCCGTCATACCTTAGAAGAGATCGTTCCCTTTTTTCCCCCTTAATACCGGAGCAGCTTTGAGGAGAAACCTTTACTTGCCTTCCCCTCCCCCTTTCAGTTCCGTTCCCCTTATTTTTCCTCCCTTTCTCCGTTGTTGTTTTTTGAGATCTCTTTTCCAGGTACTTTCTTTTTTTTTTTTCCCCTTTTTTTGTGCGCCGTCGCTGCTCCGTCTGTTTTCCCGCACGGCGTTCTTTGAGCTTTATTCGTCCCCGGTGACTTTTCGAATTGATGTAGCCGTCCTAACACTCTTTCCTTTTTGTTTCCCTTTTGCGTTTGGTTTTTTCTCCCGGTTGTAAACAGTTACTTCCCTTCCCTTATCGCAGCAGGGCCGTTATTGGTTTTTTTTTTCAGTTATCCACCGTCAGTTCCCGTGATGATTGGTACTTTGTTATCGCGCTGGTGCCGTGACGAATTCATGGTTTTTCGTAAACTGCTTTTTTTTTCCTTTCACTTCCCGGGGGTGAGAGAACAGTCCCATCAGTTTCCTAGCCCCCCTCTTGAGTTTTTCTGTTTGCGGGCGGCCCAAGCCCTCTTTTCTTTACCACAACTGTTCCTTTTTTTTTCTCCCTCCCCCATTCGTTTCCCCAATACGTACGCTCGTGTAGTGCAAGCCTGTGCCTGTTTTTTGGATGCCTCTGTTGACTCGCTACCCCTCCGTGGAGTATGGATGATGCCTTCCGTTCGCTTCTTCGGCAGTACCTCCTCTGGGACATCGGTCCCCCCATTCCCTTCATTCATTTCTGTTCGGCCTGTGCAAAAATTTTCCCTTTTTGTCCCTGTTCTCCCAAGGGTCAGTTCCCGGTGCGGGAGTGAAAGGACCTCCTTTTTTACGGGCAAGATTTTCTTCGATTGTGGAGCGGCCCCTTGTTCCAGTTTCCCCCCCCCCGCAAGGCAAATCCCCCCCCTTTTAACCCTTATTTTGTCCCCCTGTAGGATGTGCTGATGGCCATGGCCAGTTCGGCGCGGTGGCGCTTCGAGAACAGCCCCTGTAAATTGGATCCGGGCGACGGTTGCCTGTTGCCCTCTCGGGAGTGGTTTTTTCCCAACCTTGACCTTCCATCGACGTGTCCCCATTCTTTCAGACCCCACCGCACCTTTTTTTACCACAACTTTAACTGCCCTCCCCCCCCCCCACGTTTCCTTTTTTTGGGTTCTTTTGTCAGGTTTTTTTTATGTTTTTTCAGTTCAGCAGGACTGGCGCGGAAAGGAGGTGTTTCTTTGGAACTTTTATTTTTTTTTAAGACCCGTCCTTCCGTCAGAACTTTTGGCCTGTTTTCTTTCTTGCAACCCGGCGATTCAATGGCCAAAGGGGAGGCGTTCCCCCCTCCCTTGGTTGGTTTCCCGGGACCTGGGCAAGGAGGGCGATAACCCTCCCCGAGATCCCTTGAGCCCTTTTCCCCCTCGTTCTTCCTTCGTCAGTGGTGCCCTGTTTCTCTTTGGATCGTTTCTCCTTCCCTTATACCCTTCCCCCCCCCCCTTCGATCGCTCACCCCTCACGAACAGTCTGGAAACGATCTTGCAGCCATTTTTTTGGTCCCCGCCCCGGGACTGGCATATCATCAACTTTTTTTGTCTTAAAAGATTTTCCTATGATTCTTCATCTCCCATTGACACTCGGCACCACGGTAACCATGGGGACCCCGCCCCCCCCCCCTCCTCTGTCCCTTTTGACAAAATTGATCGAGAGCCACCTGCCTGTGTCCCCTCCCCCCAACTCGCTGAGAAGGCCTAGACATGAAGCGCAGTTGCCTTTTTTCCTCCAAGCTCTTTTTTCTTTTGTAAGCCCCCCCCATCACCTTTTTTGGCCACGATTCTTCCCCCCTTTACAGAGTTTCCCCCCTTTCTTTTTAAGGTCTTTTTCACGGGCATACCGGTCTTTGAAGAGTGGTCGCTCAAGTGCCTTTTGTGGCCCGGCCACGCTTCCACAGGGACCGACCCTTGCTGCGCCACCCAGCATTTTTCCCCCCATGACTTTTTTTCTTCCTTTTCTTATTCCCCGTGGGGTGAAGGAGAGGCTCTTCCCTTTTCTGTGACCTGTTTTTCGCACCCTGGTTTTCTTTTTCCTTTTTACCCTTCCCCCTCCCCGACGTGCCCGGCTGGCCATATCAAAATGCTGACCCCCTTGACGCGATGCGTACTCCCGCGTGTTCCCCTATCGACGCTTTTATGTTTTTTTTTTCCCCTGTCTTTTAACGCTAACTCGGTGGTCCACACAGAAACGGGGGAGGCCACTCCCCATGAGAGGTTTTCCCTTCACTTCATTTGGTGGTTGATAGGAGTGGACTCTCGGAGATCCTTTTTTTTCCCGGGTTTCCCTGGAACCTATCTGGGTTTTTTTGGAATTTGATTTTCCCCCTTTTTTTCGCGCCAGATTTGTCGTGGCCAATTTTTTCCGGGTCTGGGCGTGTTTTCCAACCCAAATGAAAAAATTGGATATCCTTTACCCAAGTTTTTTTTCCCGTCTTTATCCCCTGAGATTAGTCAGGGTCTGCGGTGATTGAAAAATGGGAGTCCCTCTTTGTTTGTTTCCTCCGGGGACTTGAGGGGCCTGGTTTGGTTTAGCGGGAGTCCTTCAATGGGAAGGAAGTCGTGTCTTTTTTTTTTTGATTTCCGTTTCCTGTCGCACCTTTTGCCTTCCTCCCGGACGAATCGGACGTTCCGGTTTTTCCGATCCCCCGTTATGATTCCCAGAAATGGGCCAAATCCATCCCAACCAGGTCTTCACGGTCCCGGCCTGGCCCTTTTTCCGTGTTGTTTTTTTTTTTATTTGAGCAAGGGTGCCAGATTTCTTGCCCCGCTTTTGCGGGCGGTGCCCACCGTTTTTCAGTTTTTTCGCTTTTCCTTCCCCACTTCGGCTGAATGGCATTCGCCCCAGTTTTCCTTTTTGGGTGCTGTAGGGCTTGACCCGCCTGGGGCCTTTTCCGTTCCCTTTCCCCCTTTTTTCCCTTTCCGTGTTGGCGTTTTGCGGATTGGCTCTTTTTCCTTTTTTGGACCCCCACACGTCGAGGAGTTTTCCGAGCTGGACGCCACTCTCGCTGGTCCCGCCAGAAATCCGGGCGTTTTTTCACACCCTTTTTTTTGCTCCCCGTCTCCGAACATGAGGTTGCCCTTTTCAAGTTTCTTTTTCCCACGGTTTTTTTCCATAGTGCTCTCGGTTGTTTCCCTTGACCTTGCCTTTCTCTTTGTTCGGAGTGCATTTCTGCTTCCCCCCAGCGTGTGACTTTTTTCCCTTTTTAAGTTTCCTGAACCTCTACGAGGTCCGGCCCGGGAGCAGGTTGCGCAAGGCAACGGGGGCAGTTAGCCCGTTGGTCGACCCCCTCTTTGGGGATTTTTTTCTTCCTGGTCTTTTCCCTTGGGCCTCCCTTTCCGTCAGGGGACTCATTCCGGTCGTAATGGTAGAGATTTTGGCCAGTATTGCGTATATCGCCTTTTCACTTCGGCGTGCACCCTACCCGTTTCGTTTGGTCTCCGAAAATTTGCGGGCCCGCCGTCCCGGGTGTTGGCGGCGGGAGCTTTCCCCTTCCTCCCAAATTTCCTTTTTCTTTTTTCCGTTCCAAGGATCTTATTTTTTTTTCTTTCTTTCCTTCCCCCCGTTTCCTTTCCAGGCCTTCCAACAAGGCCGGTCGCCGGTAAAAGTCCCCCTTCGTGCGCCTGTACTCTCTAAGGTTTTCCCCCTCGTCCATCATCCCTCCCCCCTGGCCTTCGATTAGGAGGAATGCAGGTCCCCCCCCTTTTGCCCAAGGATACTTCACCCGGCACCCGCTTTTTTCTAGTAGGGTTTCTTCCCCCTGCCCCTGGCCGGAAGACGTATGCCGAGACGTGTAGTTGAACCTTGAGGAGGTTTTCTGCGGACCCCCCCGTTTCCTTTTCCAGAGTTTTTTTCTTTTTTTTTCCCCCCCTCCCCTTGTTGTGAGAGAGATGGTCTTTTCTGTAATTTTAGAAGCTGATACCTGTTTGTTCCCAGTACCCATATTCTGGTTCTTCGCACCCATGGCGGCCTTCTGCTGCATCTCTTTTCGGTGTGATGTGAGCCAGTGGCTTTCTTCCGTCGTCCCTCTATTTGGGTGTATCTGGTGACTCCCTGTTAACAAGGACCACTGGATTTGCATGTTGCTCGCGAATTACTTATTTGTTGTCCCTTAATTTTTTTTTTTTTTTTTTTTTTTTCCCCCCCCCCAGTCGTTACAGGTTTTTTCTTTTCTTTTGACTGTAGCTAGGGAACGTACGAATGGAATGGGACAGCCTCCTTTGCCTGAGTCCTTCTGTGATTGTCTTGCCCCCCTTTCTCCCTTGGAAGTTCTCCCCCGGTCTTCCTGAGGCGAGGGGCAAGCGCTCCTGTCCACTGGTGCTGGCTGATTCTTAGGCGATTTGCCCTAAGTTTTTTGATTTAGGCCAGCCGCTTGTCCGTCCTTTCCCCCTCGATCTCTTTTTTCCCCCCCCCCCCCTTTTCTTCACCCGAAGGTTCAGGAATTGTTTTTTCCGAATTGAAGGAGAGCTCGTCATTCTGTTCCCCTTTCCCCGCTGGACCCCCCCTTCCATTTTGCCATGCCCCCTCCCCCTTGGCCTTCACTTTTCTTTTTTCTTTGCGCCCCATCCCCCCTTTGGGGTGTTGGTTGGACCTCCGGCCGGAAAAGCTTTCACCCAACCAATGGTTTTTTTAGTCCCTGGCGCAGATCTCCGATCCTCCCTGGCCGACGGCGCCAAGGAAACAATAGTCAGCCCTACATGCCCGCCCTTTTCCCCAAGGGATCCTCCTTCTTCTCTTCGGGACCCAAATAGGCCGTTTTTTCTCGAGTTTTTTGTGAGGTCGCCCAGATTTCATCCCGTGACCTCGTCTTCTTTTACTTGGGAGTTTTCCCTTGTTGCGTTTTGTCTTCTGTAAGACGACATCACGAGAAGTGTTCCGCTTTACCGAACACCTCAGTGGACCCACCTTCGGACTACGTGGGATTTTTTTTTTTTTTTAAAGTTTTTCCCTCCTCCCTTTGCTGACCCTGAAGTTCCGGGCTGGTTCGATTACTCCCGGTAGTCTTAATCAACTACGGACCAGGGGAAAGGTCAGAAACAACTTTGTTGAAATTAATTTCTCCCCGGACCTGACTGGAAAAATGGCCAAAGGGCCTTTCCCCTCGTTGGGGTCACCTGGCCAGTTGCGGTCTCAACAGTTTTCCCCCTTCCGTTAGTGCCCCCCTTAGGGTTCGATCACTGTGAGACGTTTTCCTTCCCTCTGACTACGTTATGTCCAGGGTCAGGTTTTTTTCGCTACCCGCCCTGCCTTTTTTTTTTTTTTCCACAAAGTCTCCTTTCCCTTTTCCCACTCTTTTTGGGCACCCCAAGTTGGACCTGATTTATAACACTTTGGGTGATAAGTCCGTTTCTTCCCCTGATTTTTCGTCCTTCCCGTTCCACGGCCCAACGGACCGGGCCCACCCGCACACCCCAGTCTGTCCAAAGGAGCCTCCTTTTTCCCCGAGCGCCCACCACAAGGCCACTTGTTTCCCTGAAAAGTAGTCGCGCCCTTGTGTGCATTCTTCATGGCGATTTTGAGTTTTCCCGTTCCTCTCAGGGGCCTTTTGGTCCCCCCTCATTGTTCTGGGGGCCCGCTTCTTTGACAAATGACAATCTTAGTATCTCGGAAAACTTTCCTTTCCTGCGATTTGGTCCGCTCCATCGTTTCTTTTCAAGAGGTTGCCCGGTCCGGCTTCCTAAAAGGACAGGACCCCGGTCTGTACAACCAGCAAACCCCCCCTCCG
>Ga0179593_1353910_pt1 | contig 17780 bp, 17 predicted proteins | sample CZODoug2_1_08_16_FD_185931 | JGI IMG/M metagenome (GOLD analysis project Ga0179593, IMG submission 185931) | Vadose zone soil fungal communities from Angelo Coast Range Reserve, California, USA - CZODoug2_1_08_16fungal (PacBio error correction) | ecosystem: Environmental > Terrestrial > Soil >... | reverse complement strand
TTTTTTTTCAGAGGCTTGTGTTTCCCTTTTCACCTCTTCTTTAGGTTCTGTTTCCTTTTGATTTTATGGTCCCATTGGTGGGTTCGTTTCAGCTTCTCCTTTGGAGTGAGATACCGAGTTTTTTTTTGGGATCGTGGCAATGGTTACAGCGGCTTTCTTTTCTTTCGTCTTTATCGGCTCGACGCGCGGCTTTCGGTCCCTTTTTTGGTGTTTCCACTCCTCTTAGTACGTTTTTTTTTTCGGTATATTGGTTTTTCAACCCGGGGACTGGAGATTAGACTCCCCCTCCCAGTCGCCATTTTGTAGGGCGTTCCCGTTCGCCTGGAGAATAATGCTGTTTTTCTCCAAAGGGTATTGCCGCAAGCACACGCTTTTCCCTCCTTTCCCCTTCCTAAGTCTGGTATCTACCCTCCCCCTCTTGAACCCCACGTTTGCGTCGCGGACCTGACCGAGGCGCCATGACCCTTTTTCCCCACGCGGCGCGTTGAGACCGATCGTCGCGGGTGTGCACTCAGTAGTCACTCCGCGTCTCCAGGTTTCCTTGATTCGGGCCCGCTTTTTTCATCCGTCCGCTTTGATTAAATTTCGTTCCGCGACCCGCTGAGACCACTCCTTCTACCTTGTGTCTTTCTTAAGACGAGTTTCCAGATCCGTGCTGGCAAAGTTTCCCTCCCCTCGTTGCTGACCTTACTTTGATCGTATGTTGTTTCGCCTAGGGTTTTCCCTTTATGTAATCCCTCTTTCCCCCCTTTTCGGTCTTTTGGGTGGCCCATATTCCTCCTTATTCTCCTTGCGCCTACTAACGGGCCCTCAAGCGACCCCCCCTCTAGGACAACTCGCTGCTCAGTCTCCTTTCGCGTCCGGCAGTCGGTCAGGGTCCAATAATCAAGAGGATTCCGCGCTTCTTCTCTTCCTTCCCTCGGTTGTGTGCTCTCTCTCCTTCGTCTCGCCGATGTTCTCTTGCTTCTGACGATCTGCCGTGCTTCCGCTTGCTTCCTCATTCTTCTCTGGGTTTTCCGTTTTCCGTGGTTCTGATGTTTGTCGGTTCTTAGAGGAGAGCCGGCAAACGTTTGCTATTGTTGGTTTGTTTTTGTCCTCCGTTGATCCCCGTCCTTTTTTCTTTCCGTTGTCCCTTTTTTCAATTGTCGGTTGCGCCTGTTGGCGGTCTTCCCCTCCCCTGCTTTGTTACATACCGTTCAAAAGTGCCGGGCGATTTTATGCCTTTTTTTTCCTGGCTTTTGTCTGGGGCTTAGCACCTTTTTGGTGACGGGTTTTTGTGGCCGGCTATTTCTGTGTGCGGGCCCGGACGTCCTGTTTATTCGCTAGAGGAAGGAGTGAAAAGGGTTCCGGCATCTCGATGTGTTGATAGATGTCTTCGGTTTTTTTCCTCGGTCAGTTTTTTCTGCCCCTCCTTGTTTTCGCGGCTTCCTTCGGTCGCTCGTCCAGGAATTTAGAGTTTTTCCCAATGGCGCAGGAGGAAGCTCTTTCCCGGGTCTTTTGTTTTTCGAAGGGGCCATAGGCCAGCTTGAAGAGACTTGTCCCGGTGGCGGCGGCGACCTTGGCTCCTTGGCGTTGTCCTGATCCCGTCTTCCTCTTAGTGTCTTTCCGTCCTCCCATTGAGCTACTTTTCTTGGAACGCGTGTCGCCGCTTTTCCCCTTATGTTAGTCGTTGCCCCATTCACATCGTTTTGGATCTACCCTCTTTCCGGGTCCCCCGTTTGTCCCCTTCGTTCCCTCGTAATTTTTCCCAGTCTGCCACGGCATATCTGGAGTACTTAGGCTGCATGCCTGCGTATGAAAGATCATTCGCTTGTTCGGTCTTTTTTTTTTTTTTTTTTGCGACTCCTGTCACTGTCTCCCCCTCGCCGCGTGCTTTCTTTTTTTGTGGTCCACAGACTCTACTCTCCCCTTGGGCACCTTTGATGCCCTCCTTTTCCGTCCGCGGCGGGGGTCCGGTTAAGAAAACTTGTTGTCTAGCTTAAGATCTTTTCCCTTGCACCTATCGTTTTCCGTCTGCCGCGCCCACGGGAAGGTTCCGTTACGGCCAGATGATTCACCCCCTCTTTCTAGCGCGCAGTCTTGTTTTTCTGAGACTCTTTTTTCTCCATCATCCCCCTCTCGAGTACTTTTCTATTTGCTCACCGTTTGCCGGACTCAAGGCGGGCCTCTTCTGTGTGGCCAGCGACAACGTGAAGTTGACTTGGAGTTTCCTAATCGACACTTTCTTTTCGGCATCCTCTTGCGTCAACCCCCGTGTCGATCTGCCTGTCGTCATGTCCGCCACCTCTTTCTCGATATTGTTCCTATCATCGGGATTTCTCTTTTCTCAGCGCCAGTCGGGATCAGTTTCTCTGATATGTTTCTAATTCACTGCCATCCCGTTCTTTCGCTCGTTTCTTGGAAACTGACGGCAGTGGTCCTTCCCTATCGCTCGTATTAAGGATCGTCAGCGTGACCGGGTGCGCTCGCTATTTGTTTGCCTACTGATTCTCTTCTTCCCTATTTTGTGTTTTATCCGAGGAATTTTGCGCCCCCATCAAACTTTTTTGCAAAAAGGGTTATGTTTGACGTTCGGGCTCTAGAACACCGGGATGAATCGCATCACCATTTCTGTTGGTTTCTTCCCGATCTTTTGCCGCCAGTCCCCCCGTTCTTATTTTTTTTATGTTCGCTTTTGGTTCTTTTCTTTTTGTTCTTTTTTTTCTTTAGTTTCCGCCCTGGGCAGAAGGGACTGAGACCGATGAGTGTGTTATCCCGATGTCACAACTCTCCCTTTCTGCCTCTCCACTACTTCGACCTTTTTCCCGCATCCAACCCTGCGAATTTCTTCCTTGCTTTGGGCAGGATTTTCCCCACTGGTTTTAGACCGGGCCGTTCCGAGTTTTTTAGTCCAAGGTCTTCTCTCACTATGTTTCCTTTTTCCGCATGGTCTCTTTTTTTGCGCAACTTCGATCTGCGCATGCTGTTCCTTGTTTTGAGCAACGATGGCGAGTTCGTTTTATAACGCACGCCATACCCGGCCTGGCCTTTTTCTTGCTCCCGCATTTTCGGCGTCGCACTGACTACTTATTGTACCGTTTGCCCGTCACTATTTTTATAACTGAAGTCCCTTGCTATTGCCTTGTTGCTTTGCGCGTTGGTCTGCTGTTTTCCTTCCTCGAATTGGACCTTGGACCGTGCCGCGTGTCCTCTCTTTTTCTGCATTGTGGTCGTGTTCTCGATTGCTTGTAGCCAGTCTCCTGCTCTTTATCCCCGTTTGTGTCCCCAGAGTGCCTTTTTTTTGGGTTGTGCATAAGACTTTCATCAGCTCGTATTTTTTTCGCGCCCTCCCAGTACATGTTGCAGAGGCCGACTCGCTGACCCCGTGTTCCCCCGTTTACGTTCTTGAAGCGTCGTGCCTTGAATCCCACTTTTTTGAGTTCTTTTCTTTCGGCTACTATGTCCTTTTACTTGGCGCTTGTGTCTCTCTGATCGCCCTCCGTGAGTATGCTCGCCTGCCGCCCTGGTTAGCCCCCAGCTTGTTTTTTTTCCAACGTTTCCCTCGTTGTTATTCTCCCCCATGTTTGGTCTCACGCCGGTGTTCTTTCGCCGACAGCCTCCGACAGGGAGCAGTGTATCCTGCCTCCGACGACTCGCCTTCCCGATGACCCACAAAAGAACTCCCCTCTTTTTGACCTCGTCATCATCGCCTCTCCTTCACGGCCAAGGCCGGGTGACGGTCTTTCTCGTCGCACCGGCTTCTTTTCCGCCTCTGCCTTTCCTGGCCTGAGTCGTTTTCGAGCGAACAGTTTCGCTTCGTTTCATCGCGCTGTCTTGGTTAACATAGACGATTTTTTTCCCCTGACTTTTCCGGGTTCCCCCGCGCGTTGTTATTTGCTTCCTCCCTTTTACATTTTTTCTACTGTGTGCATTGGTTCCTGCGTGCTGTCCTTCCACTCTTGCCTGCCCTACAATTGGACAGGATTCTCTGATTTTGCGTCCCCTCGATTAGGTGCAACCTTTTTGTGTTTTCTTCTTCCTGCAAGTCCCCCAGTGCTCGTCGTGTTTCTAGGTTGTCTGGTTCCACGGGCGCTCGTTCTCTGGCGCTTTATCCTTCCCTCTCCTTATGCGTATTGATGTCTCTTATTCTGAATGTTTTTGGTGATTTATGATCCTTTTCACGCCCTCCCCTTTTTTCACTTTGGAGCGCGCCTGTGAACCCATCGCGCGATCCGCCCGCCCCCAGGAACTACACCTCGACAGACCTCTGGATGGGGACGGTCTCGTATCTTGCTCGATATACCTCGCCGCCTGTGCCCTCAGTCCGCCCGTCTTTTCCCCTGCACACGTGTTTAGCCTTATTTATGGTTTTCAGTCGAACCCTTGCGAAGTGCTTTTGCGCGTTTTACACCCTGTGTACTCCGCAGGATGGCTTTTTTTCTCCCCATCTTTTCACTTTTGACTGACGTATGGTTCTTCTCTCTTTTTTTCAGTCTTGGCCCTAGTGTGTCCCCCCCCACTGAATCCGAACTCAGATTTCCTTCTTTTTTGCGCACCTGCTTGGCTGCGTTCTTTGGACGTTTGCCGTCCGGAGTTCCTTATTCGCTTGTCTCCATCCTTGTTTTTTTTGGATGACCTTCGCCTTCCCTTCTGTTTGTCGTTCCAATCGACGGTAATGACTGATTTCCCTGTCGTTAGTTTTCCCTTCTTTCCCTTCGCTGTGAAACACTATCGGTCTTCTTGTTTACGTTCGCCCGTCCGGCCTCTCCACTTTAATATGCTTAGGAAAGATTACCATTTGCCGTCCTTTTATTAGCTGCAGAGGTTTAGTCTATGCCCCTGTTATTTTTTAGCCTCGACGCTCCCCCCTCTTACTCGAGAAGTAGAGGTTCGCGCCGGAGGATTCTGCCGGTTCCCCCCTTGACACTCTTCAAGTCCCGCATTTCCCTATTTAATTTTTTGCGCTGTTTTCCCGATTTCATTAGATGTCTTGCGTGTTTGTTGTGTCATGCCGGCTAGTCTTCCCTCTTGTTATTTTCTGAGTGGCAGTTGTTTTTTTCATAAAGAGATGCTTGTTCGAGCGGCGATATATACGTTACGTCCCCTGCTTCGGGGTCTTGTTTGGCTTTTTTTCAGGAACCTGCCCTCTTTTTTTTTGTCCGAGCTCTTGTGCGAGGCTCGCCGGCGTCCTCCCTGCCCTAATAGCCTATATTGTTTTCCCATTTAGTGGTACCAGTTGGTCTTTTTTGCCGCGTGATCTCCCTATTTCGCCAATTTTTTTGGAGGTTCTCCTGCTTTCCTGCAACACTCTCCCTTTAGTCTGTCTTGTGGAGACAGACGATTCTGTATTTCTGTTTGCCTTGGCTTTGCGACCGTTTACACTTATTCGCTCTTTTTTCCCTTGTGTGAACCCGAAGGTCCCTCTGGCGCTTTTCGCGTCTTTCCCGGAGCCTCCTTACCCAGGTCCGCTCTCATCTCTCCCGTAGGGCTCGCTTCTTTTTCCTTGTAGATTCTCGTTGACCCCCCTCTAGTTCGTCGGATCTCTTTTGTTCAGTTTCTTTGACTGTCGAGACCTTCTTTTCGTCTGAGCCGTGCGGATGGTTGTTCGGAATATATATGCACCTAAGAGTTTTTGGGTGTTCTTCTTTTCATGCGTCTCTTCTACACGTTCACCTCAATCTCGCTGACCCAGATTGCCGCTACCCACTGTTATGGTTTTGCGCTCCTTTGCACAGCAGAAAGGGTTCTAGACCGTTCGGAGTTCGGTTCCTATGTCCAGGTTATTGTTGTTTCTACGATGCCCAGTTTCGCTCGTCCTCATTTGATCAAATAGTCGCCTGTCGTTAATCTTGCTCTTGCGTCGTCCCTTCGCGCTTTGGCCTTCTCGTTCTCACCTAAGAGCTCTTTTATTTTCCTCGTAGACCGCTTCTCTGTTTTGTTCCTTGTTCCGTTACCTTCTCGTCCGCAGGAGAATACTTTGTTTTGTGAGTTTATCCCGAGGCCTTTTCTTTCCCACCTTTTTCTATGTTTTTTTTTTTCTGAACGCGTGACTTTTTTCGCTTCTCTAAAATTTGGTAGTACTCTTCCAGCCTTCTTTGATGCCGGCGCGGGATCGGAGTTTGATACCCCGATGTTTCACGTTCTCGCCTGTTTCCCCCTACCCCAGGCATTTTTACGACCTTCGGGGAGTTCTCCTTTGCGTCCTGTTTTCAGTTGAGTCCTCTTCGCGGGATGTATTTATTCTTTGCTTGGTCGTAGGCGGCGCCCCTCTTTCCTCCTTCTGGCTTCCCTAGCCTTACTCGCTTTTTGATTTATTCTGTTCTTTGTTTCTTCGCCATGCCTGTTTCCCCGTCGCCGACTTGCGCTGTTAGCAAATTCCTCCTTCGACCGTTTTTGTCATTTGTGCTCACCTGTCAACGCGGGAGTCTTCTTTACCCGCTTCCCGCTTGCTCTTCCCCATTGGTTCGCGACGTCCCACCGTTGCCCTGCTCTGTCGAGATTGAACGTTTTTTTTTCTGCAGGTCGACGTTTGCTTGGGGGCTTCCGTTACTTTTGTGTATGTCTTTTTTGGTGTGGGCAAAACGATGGGCCCCGCTGGCTGCGCCCCGTGTTGTTCTGCAGGAATCCTTTCTTTTAGCTCGTGGGAGAAAGAATGGTTTATTGGGCACGAAGTCATCTTTAGGAGCTCTCGCTTCAGTCCCGGTTTCCCAGCACATTCGTTTTCCAACGTAGATCGGCCGCGGTTCTACTTGTCTCGTCTCCCCCACTGTTGCTCGTCCTGAACTCATCTTTTTTCAGCGCATGCGTCTTTGTCTTGGATTTTTGGCTTTTTTTTGCCCGGTTCGACTTTTGCAGCGTGTTAGAGCGTCGTGATCATTTAGTCCCTCGGAAGAATCCAGGCTTTCTCCGTTTTGTATCGCCGCGCACGCGATTTCGATAATTTGACATTCGTTTTTTCATCTTCGTTGGCCTTTTCTTGCCACCTGATCAGTTTCGGCGACATCACCTCACTCCGCTTTTTGCCCTGATTGTACAGTGGTGCGTGTGCTTGCTGACATCGACGCATTGCACATAGTTCGGCGCTTTTTCCGCTCACGCCTCAAGCCGCTATTCGCGTTGCCTTAATGCGCTTTCTGTTCTCTTCGATCCGATGGGTATCCAGATCTTAGGGAGTGTCCTGCCCCCCAGTCCGTCCTAATGCCGGCTTTCTTTATTTACGTACATTATTCGAGGTTCACCGGTGGGAGCCGTGGTAGCATTGGGGCCTTTCTTTCTTCCCCCGTCGCCCGATTTGCGCGCACGTCGGTTAGCTGGAAACCATGAATGTGATGCTCATTGTTGTGTTGCAGGATTCCCGCCCTTACGTCCCTGGGCAGGGACCCCCCCTCGACCTGTCCTCGCTTTGAACTCGCGCACCGTTTTTTAGCCATCCAGAGGATGTCCGACCGCATCTTCCCCTGTTTTGTTTTCGATTTCGGCACTTTTCTGTCCTGCTTTATTGCCTGAGTTTTTTTATTGTATTTCCGTCGCTTCTTCTGTGGGGGTCTCTTTTTTTTCGGGGGTTTCGTCTCGTTTTTAACGATTTTATATTCTCAGGTAATGCTTTACGCGCGCCGTTATGCTGATCATTTTGGACTTGCTCAAAGTTCAGCGTCCTTCCTGTATAACCCATTCGCATTGCCTGTCGGGATGCTTGACTTTCCTCGTATCTTGGATTCGCGAGGTACTTCAGTTTCTAGCCTTTTCAGATTCTTTGCTCTTTGGTTCGTTGAGAAGAGGTTTTGGGCGCTTTTTGACTTGAGTCGAGTTTGCTTTCCCCGGTAAGTCTCCACGTTTTTTAGTCTGCTGCGCTGTCCGTTAGTGGTGGATCGGCGCGCTGCCTTTCCGTGTGGTACTTCCGTCAGAAGCTGTGTTCTCTGTAAGGTCCTGCCCCTTCCCCGTTTTTGTGTCGCTTTTTTGATACCTTTCTTGCATGCAATTTGTCCGCGTATTTTTCACCTTCGTTTTTTTTCTATGCTATGCTCTCTTGCCTTCCTTTTTTATGTCTCCTTCTGAGAAAGCCATATTGTCTACCTCCAGGATTCGACAGGTTTTCATTTTGTTTGCGTTCTTCGATCGGTCTGCGCTGTTTTCCCCCTCCACGCCGGTTTTAGCCCGTCTCTTTTGGTTATTTCCTGAAAGTTGAGCGGGCTGCTTGGGGACCGATAGCGAACGACCACGATTTTCGATGTGTGCACCATGTTTGCCGCTGCGTCCTTCTTTGTCATTCCTTTTCGCGTTTTTTCCTTTCCATCTTATGCCGCCGCCGTCGTACCTTATTGCTCCCCCAGTTATTTGCGTTCCTGGCACGGCGATGCCTTTTCGCAGGTGCGTGGCGATTTCCTAGGTTCCGATCCGCTTTCGTGCGTCCGCCAAGTTTTTTCGTCCCTGAGACAGGATGGTCCTTTCGCGTTCGGGCTTCCGGGTGCGTCTTCCGATTCCTGTGGCAGAGGTAAGTGTAGGCTTGTGAATGGACACCACCGTTCCAAAGAAACTGTGTTAAGTCGGTTCCGGCTCTTGCTTCCCCTCTTCCTCTTGCCGAGTCCTTCGACGTCGCTGTCCGAATTGGTGTCCCTCCCCCGTTCGCACAATCAAGAGTTTTCTCGCACAGACTGAGACAGTCTGCGCTGACTCAACCTGACCCTTCAAGGGCTCTGCTCCTACGTTTTTGTGTCGCTTTTTCGGTTCCGTGCTTGGTATAAGATTATCGTGTGTGATTGACGAACTTCCGAGCGGCCGCATCGTTTTCCTACCCCCCTCCCCTTTCGCAGCTTGTTTTTGTTTCAGCTCCTCCTCTTTTTGCTCGGGGTCGGTGATTCGGTTGGCCCGATCAGAAATAACTCCGGTTTCAATTCGACGCGGATCTTTGCCTTTTTTTTTATGCTGGCCCGCCCTCCCCATTTAGCCCTTTTGTTTGCTCGTCGGACGTTTATGTGTTTTCCCCTCACTGGGCCTTTCTTTCCCGTTACGCTGTAGGAGTCCACGGGCCAGAATTTGCCCGCCCGCTTAGAGATGAACCTGTTCCTCCGATGAGTTCCGACGTTCTTATTACTAGCTGACGAATAAAGCTGTGTTTTGATGTTCTTCCTCCTTGGCTGCGTCTCATCTTTCCTTCTGCCATCACCCCTTTGACGTCGGTTGTCTTACTGCCCCCCTTGCGTTCTTCCTCTCTTAGGTTGTGTAGAAAAGTGCTCTGTGTTTTCGCGATTCTCTTGATTGTTCTAGGTCCCTTTTCATTTTCAGTTTAAATCCTTTTTGTTTGCCTCCCAGTCAACCTTCGGCTCTGTCCTGAGCCACCCCCCTGACGTGAACCGGTCTAACCCCTGACCATTTAGGTTGTTTTTTTTCTTTCGCGGTGTGCGTCACTCTTTTTTGCGCATTCGAGTATCTGGCTCTGGGTCGAATTCTCCCCTTCATTCAGACTTATCAGTGGAGGCACGTTTCACCCCCTTTTCCTCTTTACTTTAGCTTTATTTTCGTCCTTTTAACCCCACTTCCCAGCCCTGTTCGGTGCCGGTACTTTGTTATTACCGCGTTGCACTTCTTTCGCTTTGCCTTTTTACCCTAAAACGATTTGAGTACCTTTTGTCTTTTTTTTTTTCTTTTTTTTTCTTAGGGCCGTATTTGTTCGAACTGGTTTTTGCTTTCATTGCCCGCTGGTTACGCCTGGACTTCATATCGGAAATCTTGGCGGGATGCTTTTGCCAGGATCTATTCTCTCCGAGGCCCCTGTTCCCGCCCCCCCTGGTCTGTTCTGTCCTCCCTCCTTTTTCCCCGCGAGCGGTGTTGGGTTTTCCGTCGTGCTGTCTCCTGTGTGTTGAACCCCCCCTCTTTTTCCCTTTATGACGTGGCGTCCTTTATTTTTTCTTCCCGTCTTTTAACGAGGTCGGCAATTTACGTTATTTAGCTTACTTCCCCTCTTTTCAATGTTTCTTTTTCTTTCGTCCCTGGCTGTCATCTTGTGCCCCGTTTTGTTTTTTCCAATTGCCGCGTCTCCGGTGCTGCCCCTACGGTGCGTACGGCCTCGTGTTTTTCTTCTGAGTACACTTTACTGTGTTTTTCCATCTCTCCTGCCACAAGGCTCGGCGTCAGCCGTCGGACCTTGCGTTTTGACGCAATGTACTCCTCCTTCCTTCACGCTCCGCTCTTTTGAAGTGTTAATACATGATTTCCAGTCCCAGCCTCCTCTGATCCTCTCTACCCTATAGCCTTTTTTTTATTTTTCCCAATCGCTTCTGTCTTGCCGGGTTCTCTCCTCGCGCGACCGGCCAGGATCACATTCGCGCCCTTTTTCCCCCTTTTTCTTGTACCGAGCGTGTTGCTCGACCCGGGTGAACCCTGTCGTTTGTAATCCCTCTGTTCTTCTTCCTGTGAACTGACCCCACGTTCATTCCCCTCCAGGGGCTGTTACACCTTTTAGTCGGACATTGAACTCTGTGGTTAAACGTAGTGATTTATAGAGCGCCTCATTTTTTTTTCATCGCACTGTACACCCTGATTGACATTTGCTCCTGACATGCTTTTATATGTCCCCGCGCACTGCTTGGGAAATTTCGGCTTGTTTCCGCTTCGTTTTTTTCTGATTACCCTCGTGCTCTTGCCCTTGGTAGGGTATTTTTACCTGGGGTTTGCAGGCGCTCCTTGCTTAATCCTGTGCTCGCATCACTGTGTAACTCGTTGGCAGTTCGGACGTGATCCTCTCTTTAGTTTCTGTGAGGATTCTACCTTCTCCCCGCAAGGCTCCGGGCTGCGAACCGCGCGTTATGAAACGGGCGAGCCTTGAGAAGCGTTTATTCCCCCCCCCGCCCCCCACCTTTCCTGAGCTTTGCTTTAGTGGGGCCGGTCAGCTGCCTTGGCCCTTGCGAGAAAGTTCAGTCCCTTTGCCGTCTACCACGTTTTTTTCCCCTTTGGTACTTCGCAGCCTTTATTTTTGCCTGTTGGGTCTGCCGTCCCGTCCCCGCCAGGCTGTCTGAATACGTTCACGCCAGCTGATGTTTTTCATCCCTCCCTCCCTTTTGTTTTGCAAAACCTGGTGCAAACCGGGTCCTGTCTTTTTTTTTTCAGTTTTTTCCTGGTCCCACCCGCCAAAAGAAGAAACAGTCGCGTGAAGAAGGATTCCCGAACCCGCCTTGGTTGTCTTTTCCGTACTAGCCTCTCGCTTCCATGGGACCTGCTATACATTTTCATTGTAAGGTTTTCCCTATGCATGTCTGACTTCCGCTCCCTCGCTGCGTTTTTGTATCGATCGTCTCGGCCCTCGTGCACATGTCCGTTTTCCTGGTTGTTGTTCTTTAGAGGAATTTTGCGGAAACGTCATCTAGTGGGTCTCCACGGGGATTTTTCGCGCACGGTTTTTTTTTCATCTTTTTCGCGCATTGCCTGCCTGGTCTTATACCCGCGCCTGAATGGAACCCTCTCTGCCTTGGGACCCGCAGGCGGTGTCCCCCTCCCGGTAAGGTTGATATCATGTCCTGAGCTACTTGTTGCCGCCCCTCTTTCACGATGACCCCATCGGTCGTGCGTCTCCCTTTTTCGCGGGGCTTGCTTTTTTATTTGCTGAGCGCTTCTCTCGATGATTCCCTGTCGATTATGCGGACTGACGATGAGTTTCTTCAGGTAATGACCATCTGGGGGCAAAGATTCTTTTTTCCCCCTGCGACCCGAACCCTCCGTCATGCTTGTGTTTTTTATGGTTGGCGGTTGTCAAAGGACGTCTATTTTGTTGTTGCAACCAGAGGTTCTTCGAGGATCGAGAATGCAATCGATTTCCCCCCAGGTTTCCCTTTCTGACGTGTCCCGGGTGCGTCACTCGAGTCGATTTAGCACAGGCTTTCCCCGAGCGCCAGTGAGCGCTTTACCAGAGAGGCAATGTCGCCGTTTTGCTTTTTTGCAGCTAGTTGCTTCGCGTCGATTTTAAATGTTCGCTGTCGTGGACCCCCGGCTCGTCACTTATTCTAGCAGCACTGACTGTTCCTGTGCTGTTGACGTACATTATGACCTAGTTTTGTTATTTCCCCTCTGTTTGCATCGCCTGTGCTTGCCATGCGCACGTCTTCTTGATGTTAATTAGGAACCCATTTTTCCTAATCTGCCCTTTTATGCGCCTACCTCCGTCTTTCCTGCTCCCTTTTCCCAAGAGACCCAGGTCGGCAGGAGATCTCGGTCAGTTATGCTGGCAGAGGAATTTCATGTGTTTGTTTCGAGCCGATGAGGTTGTATTCTCGGCTTCCCCCTCATCGGGGTTTTTGCTTAATGAAGATTTTTCCTTGTTCTTTTCATGTCCTCAATCAAATCGCGACAATTCCAATTTCAGTCAGTTTTGCCGTCTTTACCCTCTTTAAGGAAGGCGTACTTTTTTTCTGGGTTTAAGTATCGCCCTTGGAGACGTTCGTTTTGGGAGCGGATCGGATAAGCTCTCCCTCTTCCCCCCCGATGCCTTTTGGCTCCCCCCCCCCCAGAATTATAGTCGCGAGGTCCCTACTACTCGCCGGATCACTTCCCCCTGTCAGTGAGGCTGTGTCAAATTGGTTGCTTTTGACTCGTCTGCTTAGAATGACCATTAGTCTTTACCGTTTCTCCTTCCTTCTCTCTTTTGACATCGTGCTTTCATCCGCCCCGACGTTTTGCGGTGAGCCATTGCTACCTCCTCTCCGCGTTTCTTAACCTGTCTGTTTTGCCAGTTTCGCACCAGCGCGCTTTTATCGCCCGTCTGCCTGTTCCGTTTTTGTGACTTGGTTACGTTGTTGCGTTCATTCTGCTACCAGGTCGTTGTCGGATTACCTTTCAGCCTTTTGTGTGATGCGGCTATCCTCTTGTCATCAATTTAGTTCGATTCGTATCTAGCCCCCCCCCCGAGTTTCAGTCTTTCCGCCTGCAGGGTGTTCAGACGTGAATAGCTTTTTCTTGTTGTCAGCCGTTGCGAAGAATTTTCTAAAGTGGTGTTTAGAAACTTTCTGTTGTCCCCTCCTTTTTTTACGGGGCTACTTAGTTTGCTTTTGTTTTGTCATCGCTCTAGGTCCTCCCCCTCTCGGACTCGTCTGATTATGGACGTCGAGCTTTCTGATTTGTTTTCTTTGGGGATCTTGATGTGATCTTGTTTTCCAGTCTCTTTATCCCGACTCAGTTTCTTTAACGTCCGCGCGCCTGCCGTTTTCATTTCGGGTTTGGCCCCCCGCCTGTACACGTGATGTCTAGTCGTGCCCTTGGACGACAGCCTTGTTCCCTTGGCGTCCCTTTTTTTTGGGGTCCAGTATTTACACTTCGACGCGTGACTCATCCTGATCTTGCCGCCGGGTTGATTTATTGAGGCCGTTAGTTCTTTGAGTATCCATCAGCTCCGTGCGTTGGTTCTGGGTTTCATTTTGGCCCGACTCCACGTTGGTTGGTCCCGTTCCTCCCTCCCTGAGAGATATCTTTTTTAACGGTGTTTTCATGGTGCATCTCCCGCGGCCTTCTCTTTTGTCGGCGCCGAGCCGATCCTTTTTCCCATGCAGATTAGAAGAGTCTTTCTGTTCTGCATACGCTCCGAGGCCGCGGACGTTTGATTGTATCGAAGGATATCCTCTTCCACTATCGCGCTCGCTGTTCCAGTACTTTTGATTTTGACGATTTTTGACTCGCTCTGTGTCTAAGCGCTTAATCTGTTTTTCTCTAGGTCTCCGATCAGTTACCCCCTTGATATTCAGCTTTTTTTCCTCCGCGGTTTCCCCCCCGCTCCTGACCTTGGCTGTGCTCTTTTCGGACTTTTTCCCCCGATTGTTGACCGCGTTGTTCCTTTTGCGCGCCAAAAGGTGATTATGTCCGCTCCGTGCGACACAAGTTTGATTGTTCTCCCTCTTGTCCCCCGGTGAACCTTACGGGCCTGGCGTTGGAGCATCGCCCTCTGCCACTCGCGTGCCCCGGAGTTCAACCTCGGTTGCTACCGCCCCTCCGCATCGTCTGGCGGCATGTCCTACGCATGCTGTTTGAAAGTTTCCTCTTCGGACCGCTGGTATCCCGCTCCGGCTGGCAGTTCTGCTTTTAAACACAGTCTTCGTGTCGCCCTTGTCTGGCCAGCCATTTTCGATTAGTATTCACCTACTAGACTTTTTCTCCTGGTGATGATCACTCTTCTCCTTTTTGCGCCGGAAAGGCAGGTTCCTGATGTGATCCTTTTCATGCGCGTGCAGCAACTCCCCCGGAGCGAAACGAGAACTGCGCTGACCTGTGGCTGACCCCCCCCTAACCGGAAGATCCGCTCTCCGGGACTCTCATCTTAGGATGTGCCTCCACCTTTTCTAATCTCCGTTGTTGTTGTGTCTGATCTCTTTCCTTCCCCCTCTTGGTGCTGCATCTTCGGTGTTTTTTGTTCCCTGCATGTTGCCTCTTTTGAGTGGGGGTCGCTGGCGTGGCCGGTTTTTTTTTGCTGGTTCGGGTGGGCGATTTTGATTGTCTCGGCCCCGGCCTGTACGCTTCCTCGTGGCGACTTGCCTGTGATCACCCAGTTACTGGCTCAAACGTCCCTTGCTTTTCCTTGTCGCCCTGGCTTCTAGTGGGATATTACTCATCCCGGATTTTTTCATAGCAAGCGAGGAAGGTTACTCTTCGAGATGACCCGCGATAGCTTTTTAGGGTTTTTTTGGCGTAGACGGTTCTTCAAGGGCGTTTTTCGCATTGGTTTTCTGGTGGAGTTCTGGCGGGCTGTCACTGATGATCAGTGGCTGAGAGAGCCTCCTGGAGGACTGGCAGGGATTCTTTGAGAGTCCTGATCACTTTGTGATTCGCCTTTTTTTGCCTTCGGCTCGGTCAGGTTATGCTCCCCCGCTGGTGTTAGAACAATTTTTTGTACCAGGAATTGCGTTCGAGGTTATGGACCTACTGATCCGCTCTTCGTATGGCAGTATCTATCGCGGCGGCCCCCCTCTTTACCCCTTTGTACTTCGCCTTGCCCCCGATCTTTTGCGTCTCCCTTTTTTCTTCGATCCCGGTGTCAAGATGCCCGAATTCATTTCTCGCATATGCCTAGTGATCCTTTGCTACGAGGGTTTATGTTTCTTGGCTGCAGCAACTTCGGCGGAGGTGCGCTTTTCCTTTGTCGGTCGTGCAATCCACCTCTCCGGACTCTTCGAAATCCCAAGGTTCGTTAAGCGAACCCTTCGTCTCTTTTCCGCCTCGGTTATTGCCGCGCGCTTTTTGAGCGTAATCGGTCGTTTCAACCAGCACTTTGTCTGTGTGCAGACGTCGCCGGCGTGCAATTCCCTCTTGTTCCTCAGGTTGCGGGCGTAGTCCCGGCACTGTCCCGCCTTTTTTAGTTGACTTTCCTCACCGGACAGTAGAGCCGATCCTCAGAGCGGCTTTTTTGCGAGGTTTTTTTAGAGTGTTACGCCATTTTTTGCTCGCGCTTAGGTTACTCCGAGCATGGCTCCCTTTCCACCTCGATCAGTACCGTTCTGTTCCCCAATCGAGGTGCTGGGGGTAGACTTCGCCGAGTCCTCTTTTTTGCTTTCATCTTTGGTTCTCCTTTGCACTGTCCTGCGTTCTACATACATCCTCCGCAAGGGATTTTGCACCGCCGGCTTCTTTTGCTGTACGGACGTATGTTCCGGCTGCTCCATTGGCGGTCCCCTGTCTTTTTTTCCGTGAACGAGAAATCGTTTTCCGCTAGACACCGCCGATTCCCGGGCGGCCTTCCGGCCTGATGTTTTTTGTTTTTTTTTTTTTTTTTTTTTTTTTTTTTTTTTTTTTTTTTTTTTTTTTTTTTTTTTTTTTTTTTTTTTTTTTTTTTTTTTTTTATACACCAATGACCGTGTCGAGATGGGTCGCCGCCCTGTCTCCCTCGGCGTCGATAGGGCCTTGGGCGTCGATAGCGACCTCGGCGGAAGATAAGGTGTACGCGTTCTTTCTTCTGATTGGTTCCTCTTCCTCTCCCCTCAGCGTGTGTTTTTTTCCGCCGGGAAAACTGTACTTGGTGGCTCACGCCATACGTTACTCCCGGGCTCAGGTTTCCTTTTCAGCAGAGATGGGTTTATGTGCGACGAGATCGCCGCCCGTTTCTTTTGACCTGCAGACCTGGGTTTTATTCGCTTCATTGGCAGACGGCCCAATCTCACCAAAGATGGTCGCCTCTCCGACTTTCTTCCCCGTCGTGGCGCTATCCCTGGTTGTTTGTTTTTTAACCTGCTTTTTGTTCCCAATTTTTTTGCTTGCGTCTGTTGCGTTTTTGTTCCTAGGTTTACGTCTTCTCTGAATGGTCCTCTCAGCCCTTCTTTAATAAGATCCCGCTATGTGCTTTCCCGAGCCACTTGCCGAGACAGTCAAGTATTAATTGCGATTTTTTTTCTCTATGGTTTTTCATGGCCCCTTTCTTTCCTGGTTGCCGGTTTTTTTTGCGCAGGTCGCCTTTGCCCGGATGTTTTTTGACTGATGGCGTTTCGTTTGGCGCCGGCCAATCGAAGATTTCTCATCTGTGCACCCCTGCTGGTCCCCCCCTTTACCGTTTTAGAGCTCTTTTTCTACGTCGCCAGTCCAGGCCGGGCTGTACAGCCCTTCCTCGTGCTTTCTACAGGACTGCCTTCTTGACCCGAGTCCCGGTTGCAACTGAGCTGCGCACCATGCCTTTTCCGGCCTCTTCGGCCCCTCGGTCTGTTTCTTCATAGTCCTTTGAAGGGTTGAGACTGGAACTCGTGGCGGCCCCTGTTCACTTCGCTTGCACCTATTCGGGTGGATCACTACGGCTGGCCAGCCCCGTTTGGCGGGCCCCCCCTACCCCCTGTCCTGACTCCCCCCACCCGACACCGGCTGCTTCGTTTTTTAGCACCAGCAATTTTTTTTCGTTTGTTGTTCTGTGTCGAGATACTCTGGTGCCCATCGCTTAGATCGTCTCACATTCCTTGAACACCTTTCCTGAGGGGACTATTGGTTTTTTTTGAAGCCCACCCCTCGAATACATCGTGTGGGGTACCTATTTTTGTATTCCTTTCTGCTGTTCGAAAGTTGTCTCTTGTATTCCTGTGAACCTTATTCCGGTTTTGTGGCTGGCGTTTTTTTATGCTATTGCTCCCTACGCCTTATGGCTGTGTTCCGTTCGCGTTCACACGGCAATGATGGTTAATTCCCTTCCACCTTTAGCGGTTGTGTCAATCAGTTGTCCCTTCTTTCGCCGTCTTTTTCGAGCCCTATTACCGTTGAGACCGTTGACATCGCCGCCTTTCCTCCATTTCGTGCACGGGTTTCACCACTCGTAAACACACCCCGGCACCTCACTATGACCCTGCCTTTCCGACCGAGCGCGATTCTTAACAACAAGCGCGTCCTGGTTAGTCCTCTGCATTGCCCGGCACAGACTAGACCTGACGTCGATCGACTTATCTCTTTAACGACCTTCTGGTGTTTTTTGAACACGTGGTTAGCCCATCAGAGTTTATCTGTGTGTTTTTTTTTGGTGGAACAACACCCGCCGAAAAAGCTCCTTCAACCCCAATCAGGGTTACGACCCCGTCCCTTTTCTTTGGAGTTACTAATGCTGGCCGCTCATTTTATAAGCGCAACTGCAGCTTGCTCCTACGTCGTACCCACCTTTCAGGCTGCTTACTTCCCCCCACCTGTGTTGCCCCGCACCCCCTACATGTGTACATTGGCCTGCTCTTTCCTTGACATTCTAGCATGTCTCCCCCAGATGCGGTGTTTTTTCTTGATTCTCGGATACAGGGCGGTTTTACTATCGCGCTATACCGGTTAACAGGCCATCTTTTGTTTTTCACTTGTTTTCCTTTTCTGGTTCGGGT
>Ga0179593_1615162_pt1 | contig 17781 bp, 27 predicted proteins | sample CZODoug2_1_08_16_FD_185931 | JGI IMG/M metagenome (GOLD analysis project Ga0179593, IMG submission 185931) | Vadose zone soil fungal communities from Angelo Coast Range Reserve, California, USA - CZODoug2_1_08_16fungal (PacBio error correction) | ecosystem: Environmental > Terrestrial > Soil >... | reverse complement strand
TTTCTGCGACCTCTTTCTTTGAACGTCATACTGGCTTCAAGTAGTTCCGCGTGGCCCATAAGTCTTTTCCTGAACGCTTGAAGTTTTCTCTCGACGTCGGTTGAACCGTCATCGTACGTCCTGGTCGTCTCCTAGTCCTTCGGTCCCTACCTTTTTGCTGGCTTTGACTCCCCCCCCCGGTATCCTACACCCTTTTTGACTCATATCGACATCCCGCCGTGTTACCACTTCCATACACGTTTTTACAGAATGTACAGCCGCCCAGTTTGCATGCTCCCCTTTAACGGTTCTGCGGCTCTTGTGACTTTTCTCCTTCCCTGTCCCGGTTGCTTGACTTGACTCGCCAAGATAGACCGTGAGACGTTAGCACGATCCCCCACAAATCGCTGTCCCCCGGTTTTTCCAGGACTTGCCCTTAGAGGTACCCCATGGAATTGCTGGATCCTTCGGTCCGCTTATGAGTGGGCGCTATCATCGGACGTTTCCCGAGAGCTGAGGCTTTTTTTTTTGTCTGGGCGCCCCCGACCAAGTGACGTCCTTCTTTTTTGGACCCCCCCAGGGTCCCGCAGAGATCCTTGAAGGCTCGACCAGGATCATAATCCCCCCTTTCCCCGACCTTCCCTGCCGTCGTCACTAGCGCGTGTCAGCAATTTTGCTGAGGAGTGATTTTTGCAACGCCAAGCCTTTCCTTTCCTGGGAGAATGCTGCAGAGCGTCCTGCGACGCGTTTTTTTCCTAGATAATTAATTTCTCTGCCCATCTTCCCGGAGTTTCTTATGCGCTGGTTCCAGCTTCCCAGCTGTAAGCATTCGTGGTCTTCGCTTGATTTGAGTCGAGCGGATGGAGATTTCTTGCCATCGACGACCGTTTTTTATGTCATGCTCTCTCCTTTTTGCTACACATTCCCAAACCCTCCCAGGTTCTTCGGTTTCCTTCTCTCCGGTTATACCTGACGTTTTCGCTCACCGTGTTTTTTTTTGAGAGAGCCCGCTTCTGGGCTAAGCACTTTTTCCTCCCCCACGGCCTTTCCCTACTACTATTATTCGTTCACTTTTTGCATGTTCTCGTGGACGAACATCCTGGGCCCGGAGGGTTTCCCCCTGCCCCATCCGACGCGGCATTGCCGCCGGCGCGCTGACGACTCCCCTTTCCAGCGGGACATTCTACTTCTGCGTTTTTTGTTGTCCAGGAGACACACCCCGAAGCCTTTCGGGTCTGCTTCTTGTTTCTTGGAGGAATGGCGAGGCTTACGCCCGGTTCTGTGCGGTCCTTTTGTCCATCCTCTCCGACTTTTCGTTCCGTCTCGTCGACCACCCCCCTCCTACAGGGCTTTAACCTTTTTTTCCCTCACCAACACCCCTTTTGCGCAGAGCAAATGCGCGTCGCGACTTTGCATTGCCTTTTTATCCGACTTCCAGAAAATTCGGGAGACCCCTTCACTTTTTCACCCCAAAAACCCTTTCGGCATCTCGGTATAACAATAAGCTTCTTCCGTATTCCTCGGACCTAGAATTTTTTAGTCCTTCACTCTGGAACCCCTCGGCGCTGATGACCCCCGGTCGAGGTGATTTTTTTGCCCTCGGCCGTGGAGCGCAGCATTATGTCGGCAGTCTCCTCCACGTTTTTCTGTTTTGCTTTTTTGATTTGAGCATTGAGGGCCCGAAACCCATTCTGTCCCCCCCCCTTTGCTAGACACCCTTATCAGTCCGTAGACCTTTTTTGCGTTGGCTTTGTCCGTGCGGCCCCCCCCTCTCTTCGCTCTACTCTTCCTCATAAGTTTTTTGTTGATTAGAGCAGCGTTGATCCTTTTTTTTTTTTTCACTTGCCCTTTCTTTCTGCGTCCCCCACGAACCGTCCCCTACTGATGATAGTGACTTTTGTGGTCTCTTTTTCTTCTTCTTTTCGTGTCCCCCTCCCAGAGTCCCCACTTCCCAATTCGCCGTGGGTAGACTTCCGCTACCTGCCCGCAATATTAAGTTCTAAAGTTCCCCACCCCTGCGTCTCCTTCTGCGCCCTTCCCGAATCCGGCGAACAGCGCGGTCTAAGGTCCGCTCCGCGGATGGCCGGCACTATGATAACAGAGCCCGCGTTTTCATCTACGTTGTCCTTTTATGCATTTTTGTGTATTACATGGTTCCGATCTCGGACGGACGTTTTTTTTCTCGCGTGCTCCTTTTCGGATCATAGGGCAACTACCCTTCACCTGACTCTTGGCTTTAAGACTTCCCCGTGGGTGGCTTATCCGAACCGGAGTTGTCTAAGCGCAAGATTTTTTGGCTTTTGACCAGCTTCTGGCCCCCCACGATTCTCGGCCACCCTTTGCCAGTTTTTAGTCGATCGTCATTTTTTTTTGCCCCCAATCGAGCCGAAACCAGGCCCCTTTATCCTTCCTTCTTGCCTCTCACTTTTTTTTATTCTGTTTTCGATTATCTCCAATTCTCCTTTCAGAGTCGAACCCCTTCCACAGACCCTTTGGTTAGTGTCGTCGGGGACGCGGCCGGCAATTTATATACCCCTTTTTCTTCCCCATTGTCCATCCGTTCTCCTATGACTATTTTCAGTCCAGCCGCCCCCGTTAGTCTCCCTCCTGGCGAGTAATTCGCCGCTGGTTATGTCAGACCATACCTTTCATTGAGTTCCATCGTGCCCTATGCAGGAGTCCGACCCCTGCGCGACCCGTTCGCTCTCGGCTTTGAAGCAGAGGGACCGGTCATTTTAGACCGCTTCCCCCCTGAACTGTTGTTTTTTTTTTCCACTGGTTCAAGTGTTTCATCACGGCTGCCCTCCCCGTCTCCACAACCATCCATCCACCGATTTTTTTTCGATCGCTTGCAGAAACAAAGGCCCTTTTTCCCCTGTTCCGCGTTACCCCCCCTCCCCCCCTGCGGCATCCTTTTGTCCGCATTGGTCCTCGTCTTTTTTCTTTACTGCGATCCCCGGATGGCCTCTTAGCGTGCAGGTGAAGGTTTGGACCAGCCCGCGTTTTCCGCCCCATTGCCAACCCCCTTTTTTCCGGGACTTTTTTCTGAGCGTTGATCCCTATCGTATTCTCGCTTTCTTCGTCACGCGATCGAGTGCATTAAGTTTGGGGACGGTTCGGCGATTTGCCCCATTCATTTCCCCCCCCTTGGTTCCGGTTTCTCGGTAGATTTCCTCATTGATCAGCCTCCCTTGTGTTTCAATCCCTTGCCCCGGAAGGGCCCCTTTTTCCTCAGCCCTTCTTTTTTTTCTATTCCTTATTCCCCGCCATCATTACTTTTTTTCCCGAACCGATTCCAAGGACGGAACGTCCAGGTCTTTTTTCCTTTGCTTGCACCCTTTTTAATGATAGTCTTTCAGTGGGTCTCTTTCTCCTGGTCCCCCTTAGTATTGGTCGATGTTGCTTTTCGCCCCTTGCAACCCCCTTCATAGCGGGCGTCAGCGTTTTGACTTCTTCGTAGAATGTTTTTTTCCCAATCTGCCTGTATTTTTCTTTTCCATCTGTCCGTCCTGTGTTATGGACTATTCCCCCTCGGATGTTCGATGAAGTCAAAGCAGTGTCGGGAACCTTGTTTTTCCCCCTTGCCCGGTTTCGCAAAACGGGCCTAGAGTTCCGTTCCGGCACGTAATGGCGTTACGGTAGAATTTCCAACCGGATCCGAGACGTGCACGGCAACTTTTCTGTCCCTGTTTTTTCCCCGTGCCAATCCCCCCTCCTTTTTCTGAGTTCCCTCGACAGGTTGGAAGGTCGCTTCGTTTGAAATATCTTCTTTTTCCTTTCCTTTCCGTTGTTTGTTGTTTTTTCTGCTAATGTCTCTTTCCTCTCCTGAAAACCCCTCATAACGACGCTGCGCCAAGGATTTATAATTTCCTGGAAGGCAAGTTTTTACCTTTCCCGTATTGACCTTTGTTTTTTCCCTTGACGTCGGTTTTTTTTTACCTTACCCCCGTTTTTTTTTTTTCTATTATTTCAACCTTTTGATCCCTGATGGTTTTTTTTTTTTTGCATTACCATCGACACTCGCTTGACTTCCTCTCAAAAACATGAGTGTTACTTACAAGTCCCCCTTTGGAGATTTGGTTCTTCCCTTCCTCTTGACCTTCTGAATAAGGATTTTGGTCTGCCGGGAACCTGGTCCTGCCTTGGCCCAGTTCTTCCACTCGACATCCTAATTACGAGGGAGGACTTTTCCCCCCTCGGACTCTTTCCTCTCTTCCCAGGGAACTTTTCATGATCTCTGGGCAGATTCCCTTTTCGTGCGGGCTTATTCTGGCGGTCCCCTCTCGGCACGACCCCCCCCCCTTCTTCGGTGGGCCGGCTGGTGTTGTTTTTTTCCTTTCCCCTTGGGTTCTCATGCGACTTTATCTTGTACGTCTCAAGACCGTTATTTGACTTCTCTTGGCTGAACGGGTTATCCCCTTCTTTTCTGGCCCCCCCCTCTCGCGTCCGAAGCTAGGTACATACCCCTGCCTGGTGATCTCAGCCGCAAAGACTCCCCCCTTGGCGGATGGGGTTTGATGTCCTCAACGGTTTGCTGGGTCGAGAACCCCCTTTCCAAACTCCTCTCGATTTTCCTTCCCTTTCTTCTTCTGCTTCCTTTCGGCCTGGCTGTCCTCTTCTGCGGTCTGGCCGCTCTTTTCGCGCTGGGGCGATTGCTTTTTTTTTTGCCACTCGAACGAATTTTTCCCCTTGTGATGTTCATTTGGTTTCTTTTCAGACCTCTCCTCCCTTCCGAACACTTCCCCCCCAACTCCCAGTTCTTTATTGAGGTCCTTTTTATAAATGACAGTTTTACTCCCCCACACCCCTCGCGCTTAGGCTCTGTTTGTCCAATCCCCTGCTTGAACTGGGCCTGCAAAACCCTCCCGGACCCTTTTTAGCTGACTCGCCGCTCTTCCTTTTTTTTTCTTGCCAGTATCCCCCTTTCCCGTCCTCAGAAGGTTCCTCGGGACGCGTTCCCCCTCCCGACCACGGGACCCCCTCGGTGATCCCTTCGGGCGACTTCTGTTCGTCCTTCCAGGTCCCTCCCCCCCCTAATTCCTTTCTTCCGGTAGCTTCTGGCGGATGATCTCCTTTGGAGTTTCCCTTTTTTTGGGCCCCTCGCCTCGCAAGTCCTTTCACTCTGGCCGTGACCGGGCGTCGCCACCAGCCTTCTTTTTTGGATTGCTCCACCGGAGCCCTGCTGTGTTTAGGTTCTGCATGCCCCCCTTCTTTTGCTGTAAGACCACGTGCTGATTTCGGCCGTCGGTTCCGTTGCATGGTCACTACCCCCCCCCCTGATCTCAATCGTGTCCTTCGTCTCCGCGTTCCGGAATTTGCGGGTCCCGGCTGTACCTTCTTCGCCCCTGCGGTCGAGGCTGGTTTCCGCTCGGGCGCGCTCTTCTTGCTTTTATACCCTGACTTCCTGTATGTATTCGTAATTGCCTTGCGCGTATTTGTGGAGGGTTCAAACCCACTGTTTTTGAATCTCTTCTTTTTTTGTTCCTCCTTATCCTTCTGTAATTTGTGCCCGATTTGACTGCGGTACCCCGCGCCTATTGCAATATATCTCTTTTTCTCCTCACTTTTTCTTTTTTTGGAGCCCCCTTGGAGCGATTACTTACCCCCCCCTCTTCCCGCCCTCATTGAGTTCTTCCCCCGCCCGTTACCGTCCTGATAGATGGATTTGTGGCTTTCCCTCGAGATTTTTTTTTCCTCAAGTCGTTTTCTTCCCTCCACCCCCCATCCCCAGCGGCCAGTCACCTTCGCGTGTTTCTTTTACCCCTTCTTATTTTTTCCCCTTTCGCTCCGATGGCGAGCCCCTTCTTACCCCTCACGGCGCAGGCGCTTTCTTTGGGTTTCCCGGTTTTTTTTTCTTATCACCTTCCGTGTGGTGCTCACTTTCCGCTGGCGGCGTTTTTTGATTCCTGGGTGTTGTGAGTTTGACATTTCCCTAAAAGTTTTTGGATTCCCGCCTTAGTTCGATCTTCTCTGTGGGAACCTTTTTCTGCAATGCGCCCCTTGCCTCCATTTCCCCAGACGCGTTGGTGGGCTAAGTCCCTCCCCCTGTTAAGTTTTGCTTTCTCCCCCCTCCGTTCTTCCGAGTTTCTGCCCGGCCTTTTTTGTGAGCGCTTAGTGGGCCAAAAAAAAGGTCACGCACGCCCCTTTCGTCGATTCATCCTGCTCCCCTCCAGATGACTTCGAGGCGGGTCCCTTTTTTTCCTCCTTTTCAGGTATTCCACAGAAGTCGTTTCCGGGTCTTTCCCCACCGTTTCTTCTTGTACATTGTTTATTTGCAGGAGGGAGGGCATTTTCCCGGGGCCGGATGTTTTCCCATGTCTCCCCAGTGCCCCTCTTTCGATCCCCCTCCCCTCTTGGGTCCTTAGACATTTTCAATTTTCATGCCTTGTCTTTCGTTAGGTTTTTCGACCTTTCCTGCCTCTCCGGATTCCTTTTTGTTGTGAAAATTGTCATTTATGGACAGCTGCTCCGCCAGGCCGACCCCTGATTTTTTTTTTTTTTGTTCCCAGAGATGTTTGGGTATGTAGTTTCCCTCTCCCAAATGTCCATTCAGGAAGTTCACGGTTTTTTTTTAGTTTCCCCACTTTTCCCAGAACTCTTCCGGTCCCCGTCCCGGCTTCCTCCCCGCTGCAGAACTCCCTTTTTCCCCCAGCTTTTGACCGCCTCGCTCCCGCCGATGTCCAGTATCCGTCTCTCGCCCTTGTTTTTTTGTTGGGGGTTTCTACCAGTAAACTTTTTTTTCTCGAAGGACATATGCAACCCCCCCCTTCCATAGGTCATTCCTGTTCCCTTAGATTTTCTCTCTATCTAGTGCTTCTCGCCCGCCGAAGGGCCAGAAAGACGGCCTTCCCGACTTCCCAGATTCCTTAGTCAAGTTTGTTCCTTTTTAGACTTCCCCTTCGAGACTGATTCCGCGCCTGTGTTTCCTTACCACTTTTTTCCCAGGAGCCTCCCTGCGTTTTTAGTTTCTCTCTTTAGGAGCTATAGCCCACCGAAGGTTGATCCAGCCTTTCCTGGTCTGATCTTCTTCTTTTCTGAATTTCTCCTTGGGTGGACTTGCTCAAACTTTCGTAAGTTTGGCGGATTCGGAGTAGCGGGCCCTCCCCTTTGTCTCTTGAGTTCGATCTTTTTCCAGTCTATAGGTCCTTCCCTTTTATGTCCTTTCGAGTTTCCATGATTTTTTCTTTTTCTTCTCTCCCACTCGGATTGGTTTTATCGTTTCCGAAAGTCAGAGAGTTTTTTTCCTGAACGCAACCACTTCCCCCCTCGGGGTGTCTTTCTTCTCCATTGACGTGGCGTTGTGATGTCCTTCCCGTAGACGAGAAGCCCTTCCCCTCCGGTAGTGTTCCCCTGTCCTGGTTGATCCATTCTCTCGCCTTCGTTTTCTTTTTCTGCGTTTTTTTTCCGTACCTTCTGTTCGCATCCCCTTCTATTTCCTCCGTTGGTGTGTTGTGTTTGTTTAGAGATCTTTTTTCCCCCCTTTTGGACCTTAACTTCGAGAAAATGAAACGCCCCTCCCCAGGCTGGTTGCCCGGTTTCTTTTTTCCTTGCCCCCTAACTTTCTTGGGCCCCTTCGGAGGATTCCCCCCTGGACCTGTTTCCTTTCCTTTCATGGGTCGTTCTTTTCTATTCAGTGTCACACGTTGCGCCTTTTCTTTTTCAGGTTGATCTTTCCCCCCCGCACTTCTGCTGCTAGAGCTCCTCATGTACCTTCTCTCCTTGGAAACAAAGATGGCCGCGAACTAACCAGGGCCTCTTTTGAATTCCCCTGCTCTTCTCATCTTCCTTTTTCATGGTTTTTCCCTGCCGCCCCCCTTCCCTGCAAAACCTGTTTCCTCTCCAAAGAACCTTATTGTCAGCCGGTTATCACATTCCCCGCCACTTCTGCCTTGCTTTTTTTCCTTTGCTTTTTCGCCCCCTGGAAGTTCCTGCGGTATCCTTCGTGCGGACCCTTTTTTATGATGTATTTTTTTTCTCGACGTCCTCTTTTCTGGCCTGCGCTCCATTTTCGTCCCGGGTCTGGTTCCCTTGCTGCTCGACAGTTTCCTCCTTCCAACCAGTCTTTTCCCAGGATTCTGCCTCGCTCTTTTTTCATCCTTTCTTTCTGGCACTCTTTCTTTGAGCCCCGTCGACGTCTCATGTTTTCTTCCTAGGCCCTTCCCCCAGGTCTTCTTTTAGGAATGGTTCGTGCAGTATTTTCCTGAGAAGAAGTTTTTCTTTTTTTTCTCAACTCCCTTTCCAACCCCCCCCGCACGATCTCTCCCCTCGGTATCCTCTAGATCGTTTTCTTGAGGTTTTTGCTTGTTTTTTTTTTCCGGAAGTCCCGTGCCCTCCTCTTTGGGATTGCTTTTCCTTTGTGCAACTCGCTCACCGTTTGCCCCGGTGCTTCTTTTTCCGTTGGTGGATTTGGCGTGGTTCCGTGACAGCCTGCTCCCCCTGGCACATTTTTCCCTCTCCTGTTGAGGTTTGTCTCTTTCCCAACGTTTGAACACGACCCTTTTGCCCTCGGAAGAGATTTTCCTCTAATCCGGAGATTTTTCCTGCCGACCAAAACCGGGCGCGAGCTTTTTTTCCCTCTCCTTCCTTACACCCTCATCTTTTTTTGTTCAGTTCCCCCCCCCATTTTTCAGCCACTTGTGCTGCGCCTTCCGATTCCGCCGCCCCCGGGTAACCTTTTTCTCCCCTTTTTCGGGTGTTCATTTTTTTGAAAAGAACCCGGGGGGATATTCTTCGCCCCTTTTTTATTAAGGGTGGGGTCCAAAGGCTTCTTTTCGAACTCGGTTCGGCTTGGACCCTTTTTTTTGACACCCCTCGACCGTGCGTTTTTCAAAGGGCGCTCCCTCTGCCGCGGTACTGCCAAACCTCCCTTTTGCGGCTGCCACAACTGTGGTCAGCAATGTTTCTGTCGTGATGGGAACTCGGCATGGGATTTTTTGCCCATGACCTCTCCCCGAACATTTTTTACCCCTTTCTTCCCAAGTTCCTGTTCACATTTCCCCCCCCCCCCACCCCAAAAAGCACGTCAGGAAATCCCCTTCTGCCTCGCCGTCCGGCAAATTTTCTTCCCCGGCAATTTTCACGTCTTTTTCCCTAGGTTCATTCCTGAGCTTTCTCTCCCTCGGATTTCTTCCTCGGAGTTTTCCCTGGCTTTTAATATTTTGGAGCCGATGTCGCAACTCTCAGTCTCTTTTCTTCATGTGTTACACTTCTGAATTTTTTTACCTCATTCAGTTAAGCTTTCCCTTGAAGGGCTTTGCGAAGACCTTTTGAGGGCTCCCAGCGGTTTGGATCCTCCCCCATATCTCTCTCTTGGTTGTTCTTGATACTTTCCGCAATCTATTTTGTTTACGACTCTCTCCGGCAACCTCCCGTTCCGACGTACTTGATAGAGATTTTTTCACTTTTAGACTTTTCTGGCACCATACCACCCCCAACCAGAGAACCCTTTTTTTCCCCATTAGTGGGGACATCGGCCTTCAATCAGTCCACATCCCTTCCTCCCGCTGAGCTTGGCAGAATTCCCCTGCACAAGTTCCTCCCTGCGCGTGTTTTTTTTCCTTGTCAGAATTTCTTCCTTTTTTTCTTTTACGGTTCGCTCAAACTCTTTCCACGGAGGTTTTTTCAATCCTTTTTTCTTTCGATGCAGTTTTTCCCTTTTTGGTAGTTTTATTTTTTGACCTGTCCCCGGCGTGCCGGACGGTCTGGTTTATTTTTCGTCTTACTCCCCCCATTGAACCTTCGAAGTTTTCCCCCCCCCTCTCAATTTTTCTCCTTGGTGGGAATACTTCGTCCCCCTGTTTCAGTTCTTGTTCTTTTTTTTTCCTTCGGCGTTCCAAAGGGGGCTCTGAGCGCCACTTGTTTTTTCCCCCCCCAGGTCATCCTTCCCCTGTTGATCATAAGCCCTCCCTCAACCAACCAGAAAAGCTCCCGTTCCCAAGTTCTTCCTTTGTCCATTTATCCCTTTTCCTTCCCCTCACCTCTCCCCGAGTCCTTGATTGTTCTTTTTCTTTTCCCCCGTTTTTTAAAACAACACCGCGGCCCCTTTTGATTGCTTTCATTGTCCTTGCCCTGAACCCAAGCCTTTTCCCCTCCCAAACTCCGTCGTTCCTTCGCGTTTTTTCCTGCCGGACGTGTGTAGATATGGGGTCCGGTGCCCTTTTTCCCAGTGCTCGCCGATTGCTTTGCCCCGGTCCTCCGCGCCCCCCTAGTTCTTTTTTTCGAGGAATCTTTTCCCTTTAGTTTTGACGCATTTTTCTGACTCCCTTTAAGTTTTTCCTGTCAGTTTTTTCCTTGTTTGTCGCACCACTCCCCCCCCCCCCTGTTTTTTCTCCCCCCCCCGTGTTTCTCCCCGTCTTGGTCCAATGTAAACGCATCGGTCCCTTTTTAGGTCGCGACCCGACAATTTTTGCCTCCGCTGCAACGTCCAGCCTGGCCAGACCTTTATCCTTCTTTTTATCACCGCTCCTGTTCGTTTTGTTTGCAATGTTCTTTTCGGGCACTGGCCAGCGTCTTTTTTCAGGACATCTGAAACACCCCCCTTTCCCCCTTCTTTTTTTTAGGACCTTGATGCCCCCTCCCCCTCCGGACTTTCCCTCGTGCTGTCTTTTTTTCTCCGAGTTCTTCCCGCACAAGAACCTCCCTTCCTTCAGGTGCGAATTTCCCCACCGATCTCACACACCTAAAGGTTTTTGTTTTCTTTTTCTTCCCACGCTTCATTATCTCAAGACCGCCGGGCCATGCGACTTCCCCCCATTCTCTTATGGTCGTTTCGAGATAGGCCTCCATTCATAGCGCCAACCCCCCATATCAAGCTCCTTTTTCCCCCGTTTCTAGATTCCTTCCCGAAGGCTTCCTCCGGACAGCGTTGGCGGCAGAGAACCTCGTGCCTTCCCGGCTTTTCCCCCCCCCCTTTCTTCTTAAGTGTCCGGCTTCTCTTTTCTCGACGTATGTGCGTTGTCCGCCCTTTTCCCGATCTAGCTCTGGGGACTCAAGGATTTTCAAGACTGGTCTGCAATCTTCTTTTCTTTTTTCCGCTTCCATCTTTTCCTTTTTCCCCCTGGAGTTTTTTTTGATTGTTACTTCCTCAACCTGAGTCTTTTTTTCCCCTTTTTTTTAATGAAAACGCTTCGGTTGGGCGTGCCACTTTTCCGCTGGAATTTTTCGGTCCGGAACTTCTTAGTTAACGTTTTTTGAATTTTTCTATGTCCCCCCCGCAGGCCCCCTCCGAAGTACGACCTCCGTATCGTCAATTGTCCCTTCCTTTCAGGGCAAATTCACCCCTATTCCTTGCCAATTTCTGTTTTCTTTAATTTTTCCTCCATCTTTGTTGAATGGTCGCAGTCGCAACATTCTTTTCCTTTCCTCATCCGTTGTTGTTTTCTAGTTTGTTTCTGTCCCCTTTTAGAGGTAAACTCCTATGGACTGTTGGTTTCAAGGGCGCCTTCGGCCACAGGTCCTTCTCCCCCGTATTTCCCGTGGGTCTCAGTCGTTCCCCTTTTTCCCCACCTTTTTCTGGTAGTATAACCCCTTGGGCGTTCCCAACTTTTGCCACAGAGGGCCCTTGATTCCCAAGGACGACACTCTGACTTCATCGAGAAAACAACCTTTTTTTTTTTTCCAACACTGTCTATTCCCCCCCTCTGTCAGCTTTCTTGACTTTTCTAAGAGCTTTTCCCCTTTGCGGGAGATTGATTTTCGGCGGACCCCCGCCTGACCCGGCTCCAAACTCGGACCTCCCCCCCCCACCGACCCGTCTTCGTGCACCCAATTTTTTTTTTTTTTGCTAGAGTACTTTTTAGGGGATGGCCGAGAGAGTACCCTGGACGGGCGCTTTCTCATTTGTTTGCCTGTCTTTTTGCCGCTCTTTCACATTTCTTAGGCTGGCCCTGGTTTTCCTTTTTTGCCCAGGTGCCAGGGGTAGTGTCCCCCCCACGGCGCGTTATACTTGAGGTCTCTCCGTCTTTTTTTTTTTCTCTGATTTCCAATTTTACGTTTCCCTCCCGTCGTTCTTCCTCCCGCATTTCTTTTTTTTCCTCAGTAACTCCTTCGAGGTGATCCCCTGCTCTAACGCCTCCGCCTTCCCTGGTGACTTTTTTCCTATGTACTCTCTCTTGGGGGGTTTCTGAGTCCCTTTCACCAAGTCTTTCTTCCCATCCGGTTATTCCCTCCGATAGGATGAGCGAGGCGGTCCCGTTTCCCTGCTCTTTTTTTTCTTTGCCCTCCTATTTTTTTCCTTCGGGTAGTGACTTTCCACTCCTGCCTCCCCTTGCCACGGTGCTGATTACACAGGTGTTGGAGCGTTTTTTAACCCTTTCTCCGATCAAAATACCCCTTTTTTTTTTTCGTTGACGTTTTTTTTCAAACCTACCGTTCTCCGCTAAATCCGCTCAGCGCGCTTTTTTTCTTTGATTCCTCAGCCATTTTATGCTTTTTCATTTTTCGTCAACATATTCTCCCTGGGATGATGATCCGTGCAGCCGCACCCTTCCTTTCTGGAAGTGACTTTCCCTCCTTTAACTCTTTTTACCCCTTCCCCCCCCATCATCTTTAGCTGAGACAAGAGCCCCAAGTTTTGCCTTTTTCTAATTTTTCTTTTCTTTTTTTTTTCTTGGTAGCATTTCCCCGGTTGATCTTTTTTCGCCCCCCCGAAGCCTTTTCTTTCTATTTTGACCCCCTTGGTTCCTGATTTCCCTTTTTACTTTTTTTTGCCCTCTTACTTCTGTCCCAAACTTTCCGCTGGACTCCCAGGGCGTTTCCTCCCCCCCCAACCAGCTGTACAGGGGCCCCCCCGGTTTCTTCCCCCAATTCCGCCCGTTTTTCTCCCCCTTGCCCCCTTCTTCGATCGAACCTGTGTGCTCCCAACAGCTTCTTCCCAGTCCGGGGTCTTTCTCACACCCTTCTCGGCAACCTCCCCGGCCTCGGCCGTTTATAGCCGGCCTTTCTGGGAACCGGAGGACTCCTCCTTCGCCTTGCTGTTTCTTCTGTAGGAGGCTTTTTATCCGAGGGCTTTTTTTTATTTTTACCCCCCTGAAGCCCCTGATTTCCCCCCCACGCGCTTTTGTCCTGGTTGGGATTTTGTGATTTTTTTTTTTGCCGAACCCCCTTGCATGATCTCCCCCCCCTCATCTTTCCCCCCCTCCTTTTCGGACGGCCGGACCGTCTTCTTTTTCAAACCCCTCTTGCTTGACATACTGATATCCTATCTTTCTCTCTTTTATCTTTTTTTTGTTGTTTTCGCTTTGACACTCTCCTTTTCCCTCTTCATGTTCGGCAAACAGCCCTTTTTCCTCCACCTGTCTCTCTTATTTTGTCAGTGTCTCTCTCATGTTTTTCCCTCACCCCATCCAGAGATTCAATTAGAGTTTTTGCGACTCGTGCTTTCCCTTGTGATTTTCCCCCCCACCCTTCCCATGCCTCCCCCTTTTTCAGGGCTCCCGACATCCCTCTTCCTGCCGGTTCCCTCCCGATAGTCTTCTCCTAGGTCCTATCCGCTGTATTTTCCCGGACCTGCCTTTCAACTTTTCACTTCTGGATCTTTCCGATTTCCTGGTGTTGTCAGTGACATGCCAAGTCACTGGTGAAGGGTCGTCCTTTCGTTTTTTAGCGATTTTTTATCCCCCAAAGACCACCATAACAGAACGGGCGATGTTTCTTTTTGAATGATGACTAGTTTGTGTGCCTCCCCCGTAATCCTTCAGGGGATTTGGGTGTGGGCGACTCCTTAGGCGGCAACACCTTCCTTGTTTTTTTGGTCCCCAATCTTCTACACCTCCCTCTTTTTCCCGGTTCTGCCCTCCGGCCCTTTACAAGGCCACTGGGCGTTCCTCCTTCTATTTCGGTCTATCCCTTCGGACGTAGAATCCTGATTCACCGTGCTTGTCCCGTGTAGTCTGTTCGCGTCATTTCGGTTCCTTTAAGCTTTTGTCCTGACCTAAGGTTTCTGAACTTTTCTCCCCTTTCCGTCAGCCGTTTCTCGGGCCTTCAATTCCGGCCAGCAGGTTTTTAGATCTTGTGGTCGTCATCTTCATTCCTCCGTGATTTTTTTTCTTGGACAAGCCTTATCGCGGACTCTACAGTGAGAGCTTCTTTTTTTTTAGGGAATGTTTTTTTAATTTTTTTCTTTTTTTTTTTCTCCCAAGTTTTCCCTATACGACCCCCTTTACGTTTCCATTCTGGCTATTTTTTCTACCAGCTTCCCCCCCCCCACCTGTCCCTTCCCCCCTACAGTTCCCCTGTTTTCGTCGCGTGCAAATCCCAATTGGGTTTCTCCGGCCACTTTTCTTCTTTGCTTCAGACAGTCTTTTTCCCCAAGGGGATGTTCCCTCCCCCGCTCCGCATCTGGGTCGCCGTCCTGTCATCTTTTTTGAAACTTTTTTGCCCCTCAAGCTTTTCTTCATGGACCTTCCAAAACAAACCCCTTTCCCTTCACAGGTCCTGGCGCTTTGCTGGTTCCGTCCTAGATCCTTCTCCTTGCTTCGCTTTTTCTTCCCAGAAAACCCCTCCCCTTCCTCTTCCACCTTTTCCAACCTCCCCCGGTGGTTCTAGGATCCCCTGTCGAGCCTCAGGTTGCTCCTCGCCTTTCCACCTGCCGGTTGACTCTTTTCAGATGCTTTTCCTTCGAGGTACTTTCCCATTGTTGCGCCATCCCTTCTCCCCAGAGACTTTTTTTGTGTCTCTGATTTTCAGGCCTGCCTGCTTGACAGTCTTCTGCGCTTGGGTCTTTGATCCCTCGTAATTTTTTTTGTTCTGGAGTTCAGGCGGTTTGGCACAGTTCCCGTTTTTTTTTTTTGCATATTCTCGCCCCCTGCGCATCTTTGTCGCCTTTTTTTTCTCTGAAATCCTCTTGCAATCCCCTTTTTCTTTGGTGGGACCTCGTCCCACCAATCTGTCTTGTTTCTCGATGAATGTTTTCCCGTGCGAGTGTTCCCCTGGCCTTTTTTCCATTCGCCCCACTCTTTTGTCCTTTTAGTTCTCCCCCTCCGTTTCCCCGTCCCGTTGAATTTTTTCTCTGTTTTCACCGACTTCCTCGACGGGCCCCCGGCCTTCCCTTTTTAACCACGGCCTTCCAATACTACCTTTTTCCTTTTGCTTTCTTTCCAATTCTCGGACCTCTGTCTGTCGCCAGTTCGCCAAATCTTTCTCTTTCTATTTCTTGTTGGTTTTTTGTACAGTAGCTCTTTGTGCCTTTTTTTTTTGCGACCTTTTCCCTGATGTCGTAGAATTACCGTGCATACCGACAGTTTCAGGGTTTTTTTTTTTAGGCAGTTTTGTACGTGTCTTTCTTTCCCTGAGATTTTTTTTCCCAGCGGCCCTTCCACCTCCTGTTAAGTCCTTTCGTCTCCTCTATCCATGTCACCCTTTTTCACATTCCCAAGGTTTTTCCCTTCATTAATTTTTTCCCCCTGGCGTGTTCCTTAATTTTCCCTCCCTGGGACAGATGTCTTTCCTCCACAGGGCATCTTCTACCTTCTCCTGGGAGCCCGGGTCTTTCCTGTGCCGGCTTTTCCTTGTTCAGTTTAGTTTTCTCGACCTTTACCTTCAGGTGCCCTTTTCCACGATAGACCCTCTTCTGTGCCGATCCCCTTCCGTTCCAGGTGTTGGGTTTTTCCTCCCCCTTTTTGAACGGGTTTTTTACATTCTCGTCTGCGTCTACCCCTTCGGTTTCCCTTTCTGATGGCACGCACTTGGGTAGTGACCACGGGCTTCTGTCTACTCTTTTTTTTTTCTCATATTTCCCCCCGCCACGACTCCCTCTTTCTTTAGGTCCTAGAGTATCTCTTATGGCCCAGGTTGCTCTCGCTCCCCGCCGGGCTTTTTCTTGTTTGAAGTTTTTTTAGGGATGTTCCTCCCCCTTCAATTTCTGCCATCGCCCGTCCTGATCGGGTTTTTTTTTTTTTTTTTTTGTCTCGGAGGCCCGTCTTTCCCTTTGTTTCGGTGCTGTGAGCCTGCCTTTTTTTTTTTTTGCCGGAGGGTCCCCAAATCTCTAATTTTCCCCCCTTTCTTTCCAGGTGGTGTTCTCTTTTCTCAGGGGTTTTTCCTTCACTCCGGAACCATCCAACTACCCAATCCTTTCAGATTCGAAAGGTGCTTTTTCACATCACCCTTTTTTGCGAGCTCTTTCTTTTTACTTCTCCTTCCGGCGATCCACTGTTCATTCTATCTTTTTAGCTGGCTTTTTGTCTCTTTTCCCTGGCTTAAGACTTTCCTTCCCCCCGGGTAGGACAATCTTTCGCCCCGCGGCTCCCGGCACTGAGAGTTTTTTAAACTTGGTTTCCCTTTTTTGAGCTTTTATTGTCAGGTTTTTTCCCCTGGATCTTCCCGAAAGTGTTTCTTCCGGGAGCTTCTTGGGAAGGTTATCGTTTTTTTTTGCGGACCTCTCCGACGTCCTTTTTTTTTTCCCTTTTCAGACGCTTTTTCCCCAACGTGGGTTTCCCCCCCCCCCACACCCCCCCCCCCCCCCCCCACCCCCCCCCCACAACCCCCCCCTGGCTTAACCGGGAACGTTTTTCCTTTTTAGCTTTTTTTCCTTGGCCTCTGTCCTTTTTCCATATTTCCTTGCTACAGCCCCCTTCCGCAGTCTTTTCCTGTCCCCCACCTTCACCAACACCCGATTTTTCTTTTTGGTTGCAGCTTTTTTCTGCCGCTTTTTTTCAGGTACCGGCCCCTTTTGCCGACTTTCCCCCCTCCCCGCTGTTCCCCTCTGTCGAGGGGTCTGGCTGCGAATCCTTCGGAATTTTCTTCCAGGATTCCTACCTTCCCTCCATTGCCCTGGGCCCTTTTTGTTTTTTTCGTTTTTCCGAAACCTCTTAGTTCTGCTCCTGACCTCTCTATCAGTCCTCGGTACTTTTTTTTTTCGCAGGGAGGCTCAAAACCATCTTTTTTCCTTGAAAATACTCTTTTTTTTTTTCCCCTAATCACTTTTTTTTTGAGGAGCTTACTGGCTCTTCTTCGTTCCCTTGTCAGTTTTTTCCTTGATAGAATGTTCCCCTCTCTTCATTAAGTGTTTCCCCCTTTTCCCCCCCCCAACCCCCCCCCAGCGTTGCAATTTTTCCCCCACCTCAGGCCTTTTCCTTCGTAACCAGCCATCCTTTTTCCTCTTTCCCGAAGTTTTTTGCCTCAAGCCTCGACTGCCCTTTTTTTCGCGTTCCTTTTGTTTTCTTTCTTATCCGGACCTTTTTTTTCCTTCCCCCAAGCTTTCTGCTACTTTCTCCCTGGATACGGCTTTTTCCGGGATCGGTTTTAATTCCTCTTCCCCGACTTTTCCCCTTTTTTTTTTTGATGTGCTCCCCTTTTTTCGTCGTTCTGTTTCTCCTGGGCAAAAGTTTTGCATTCTGGCCTTTATTTTTGGTGGCTTTCTTTCAAGTTTTTTTTTTTCCTTGCCTCTTTCGTGCGGGTCCCAGCCAAGAAGTTTTTTTCTCCCCCTTGCGAGCGTATTTCCCACTTGTCCGCCGAACGGGATTCGCTCTCTGCATACCCCCCTCTTTTTTTTGACAATTTTTGGTGGACCTTTTTTTTTCGGGGGTCTTATCCATTTCCTCCCTCCTCTTTTCTGTTTTAAGTTTTAGCTGCTTTGTTCTTCGGTTTTTTTTGACGGGCTTCCCGTCCTGATGGCATGTGTCTCCTGGGGCCCTAGGCCGGCACGACTAGACTGGACGCCTGGTGAGAACTTCTGCCGCGGTCTTTTTCCCGAGGAGGAGCCTTGTAACGCCTCCCCTTTTGGACCTGTCGCCCGCCGCGTGGTTGCCACCTAAAAACAACCCCCCCCCTTGCTTCCCACTCAAAAATTATTAGTTCGCCCAATAC
>Ga0179593_1474759_pt1 | contig 17781 bp, 14 predicted proteins | sample CZODoug2_1_08_16_FD_185931 | JGI IMG/M metagenome (GOLD analysis project Ga0179593, IMG submission 185931) | Vadose zone soil fungal communities from Angelo Coast Range Reserve, California, USA - CZODoug2_1_08_16fungal (PacBio error correction) | ecosystem: Environmental > Terrestrial > Soil >... | reverse complement strand
AGAGTTAGTTCTTCTCCTTCGTCCCTGAGGTGACCTTCGGGCAGATGATCTTCCCCTTCACTTTTCCCTTTTTTGAACTGCGATGAACTGAGCCATCTTTCTTAGTTAACGTCCTGCGATCTCTTTCATCGCGTATTGGGCGGAGTTCTGTGCACCCCCTTTTCCTACACTCAGCTCGCGTTTGATACAAGCTCGTTGGTACCCACATCATGGCCATGGCAACTTCCTATTCTTTTCTTCCCCCGGTGTAACGTGGCGTAAGTGGTCCTTTTTTCTCCCTCGCTCCCCAGGTTTTCGATCCCCGGCCGTCTTCCTCTCCCCACAGGACGGGGTTTTTTCACTTTTTCGTTGTACCCTCTCCCTCCTCCTTCGAGAAATTTTTTAAGGACGTCCTCTTCTCCTCCGGTATGGAGTAGTTAAACTTCACACGGGCTGAAGCAGGGAATCCCTTCTATCCTCTTGATTGGCCTTTCCGCTTGACGCCGTCGTCCGCAATTTTACTTCTGCTGTTTCTAACCCCTTTTTGAGAAGACTACCCTTCTCCCAAACATGAAGCTGGGTCGAGTGGACTACTTTGATTCTGCTCGCCCTTGCGTGTTCTATCCATGACGCCCTTGATACTCCTCCTCTCCCCGTGGTGCAGCGGTTGAAACAGCTCGCCTTCTTACCTCGCCGAGGGTTTTGGCCGACTCTCCCTCTGCGTTGACTGGAAATTACGCAATTTCCCGCACCTCGCTCTCTCGGGCCTTGCATTACGTCGACCGCGGTGGGGTCTCGTTGGCTTGCCACGAATTTTCGATCCGCTGTTGTTTTTTTCCCTTAGTAGACTTTTCTTTCCGATAGATTTTAACTTTTTTGCGCCTTGCGGAGAGCATCCTGAACTCCCTGCCGTCCCCCTTCTTGTTGGCTTCTCGCAGCCGCCGGAACATTTAGGTTGGTTCTTCTTTCTGCCTTTCTTTCTTCGCGAAAGCGTGTTTCCTGTTGTTCGGAGCGCGCCTTAAATGAGAAGTCGTCGATTAGGCTCCCTTCTATTTTCGTTTTTATTTTTCCCGTTGGAGACTTCTCTCTTACCTTCGGCCACGCACATTTGTGAATGTATATCTTATCTCTTATATGATCAGAGAAAATTCCCCCAGATCAGACTGCGTTGCACTCCGCGCCGCGCGCCGGCCGAACGATCCTTGTTAAAGTTATCCTTCTCCCTCTTCGTTTCCTATGCCGGCGAGTTTTTAGTTGGAGGGCGATTGCTCTGACCGATCCTATCTTCTACTCCGTTGGTGTTTTTTTTCTTCTATTCGGGCCTCGCCCATCCCTCTCTGTCCACCTTGCGACACCTCCGGCATCTCGAGATTCGTGTAATCTCGAATTCAACCCTCCCTTCGGGCTTCCCGGGCGCGCGGCGCTGGTGTTGAAAAGCTTGGCTTGCTCTATCAGGGTCGACCTCGACTCATTTCTGCGTCTTCCGTTTCAGGCAATAGACGGTTTTGCGTGAAGATCGCGGCGCCTCGCTGCCCGGCCGCAACGGAACCCCCTCCTCCTTCTTAATTGGTTGGCGAGATCTACCTGCTTGTTAGCTTCTTCTCACTACAATGGCACACAAGTGGGCCTCTCCCCTCTTTTTCGGCCTCTTTTCCACCTCTTGTTGATGCTATAGGAGATGGATTTCCGCCTAGAGCTGGACTTCGATGACCTCTCCTCATTTTGCTGCTAAGAATGCGATTGCTGAATACTCAGAGCTCACCGCCGACACACTTCGCACCTTCTATGTCTCAGGCACCGAGTTGATCATTTCCCGAGGTCGATTTTTCCTCGCTAGAGACTCGGAGGTGAGGCTTTTTCTCATTTCGGGCGCCGCTGCGCTAGGGGTGCCGCCACGCTCGGTGAGTCGTACGCCCGGCGCTTCTGGGGGCGCTGGCGATTGCTGCGCCAGCTTGATGCTGTTCTTGCTGGTCCTTGATGAGAATACTGCCTATGAGGCTCAATGCCTGAGTCTCCTCGGCCCAAGATGGCAGGGGGTTGTTCTTCCTTTGGGTCCCTTTACTGTCAGCTTTGACTGCGGGTTAGAAACGCTAGTCCACTTGTTCCGACGTTTGCCTTTGCGAGTTTGGGTCCTGTGGTCCCCAGCGAATCGGTTCGCTGTTCTTCCCCACTGCTTCCTGGCCCTGTGTATTGTCCAAGAATCCTTGTGCCTTTAGGTATGTTCTGCCTTTCCGCGGCTACGTGATCTCTCTGGGTCGCCGTCTTTCAAACTTTCCTGTGGGTGCTGAATTTGCGGGCTCGACTACTCTTCTCTTCCTCCCCGTTAAAGTTTTTCACTTTGTGGATGCTCCTTAGTTGGGCAACCTGGCAGATGGTGATTTTCCACGCCATCTGTTCAAGCGCCAGGCTGTGTGTATTCCCCTGGTGGGTTTTGCGACACGATTGATCCCCCATCTCCCTCATCGGGACAATCAGCCGGTCGGTCACTCGAGTCGGTTTTAGCGATTCCGCGTTTTCAATTTCCTCGGACGGGCACGCGCATGCCGTTTCGAGACACTTGCCGCTCTACGGCTTTTTAAAGTTTCTCTCCCTCGTAGACCAAAAAGGGGGGGCAGTAATTTTTTTGTGGTCCCTTTTTTTTTTTTTCCCCACTCCGGTTTTTATTGGCCTCTTCGCTTTTTAGGCAAACTTCTGGTGGTGACGGTGTGCGTTATTACGCTTTTTCTCTTTTCGGTGGACTTGCGTCGCGAGGTGCGTGTGTCCTTTGACTCTTAGTCCCGTTTGTCGTATGCGCCCTTTCGAGATACGTTCCATCCATTTGAAGAGATGGGTTTGGCTGGTTTTTGAACGCCTTTTCTCCCGCGCTGAAGGCTCCCCTCTCCCAGTTGCGACGAGTCTTCCTTCCTCCTGTTAATTTGCCGCCACGTATTACTCGTTCTGAGGAATTTATCCGTGGAGCGGACGATTCAATCGGGCCACCCTTCGAGGACCCGGTGGAATTTCCTCCTTCTGCGTGTGGAGGCCACTGCTGGGGGTTTGTCCATCCGGTTTTGCCTTCGATGTCGTCGCTTCCTTGCCTGCTCTCTTTGTTCTTTTTATTCCCTAGCGCCTTTCTCTCTGCGGGATGGAATGAGCTTCGTGCAGATCTCTTTTTACCGTTAGATGTAAACTTTGAGCCGTTTTGTTTCCTCGATTTTTCGTCTCACAGATTCTTCCTTTTCCTTCTCGCAACCTGGAAGTCTATCTTTTTTTTCTGACCCCCTGCGTGCCTTTTTCTTTTAATAGCTGAAGTTGTCTTCTGCCGGCCTTTTCCGATCGCTTCGCGGGTGGGACGTACTCCTCCCTCCTCTAGAAGCAGGAGAGTTTTGCTGCGCCAGATCCGCGATTGCGTCTTTTTTATTCTGGCTTGACTCTAACCCCCTCCGCGGTAGTGTGAGTGACTTGTTGACCATGTCTTTTTTGCCGTTGACTAGTAGAGGCCGGTTTCTGTTCCCCGGTAAGAATCTTCCGTCTCGAACCCCCTTCTTTCGCGTGCGTACGTGACGACTCTCCCTCTTCTTGGTCGAATTTATGGTTGGTCGTTCTTCAGCCGAGCAAGCCCCTCACTCCCCATGTCCTCTCTTGGCGGCCCTTGAAGGGGTATGATCAGGATGCTAGCTTTTTGTGTAGCTTAGCGCCTCCGACAGCGTTTTATTTCCTGTGTACCCATGTGACTTGCGTTACCCTGCTCCATCTTTGACCCCCCTCACACTCCGGCGGTTTTATGTTCCGGGGGGGCTCAGCGCGGTGTTCAGCACGATGAGCTCGTTGTGTCGGTTTCGAGGCCTACTTGTTGCCGCGTATCTCTCTCTATTTCTCTCCCGTTGTTGGGTTATTTTTTGATCTGATCACGCTGCGGCAAGTCTTCTTACCTTCTTCCTCAAAAACTTTTAATCGAGTGTGACTCCCACTTGATGACTGAACGAGGTTCGTCATGGCGTAAGCCCGCCGCTGTTTTTTTTTTCGAGTTTGGCTGCCGTCACGCATGGAGGTAACAGGCGCTAAACGCGGTCGCGGCGTCCGACGACGTCTTTCTAGTTAGAATCCATTTCTTTTTTCTTCCCAACTTCCGCTCGTTGAGGGTGTTGCGCGGCTGGTTGCGAACGCCCCCTAGTCTCACTCCCTCTACTTTGCCACGCGTAAAATCGGTAGTTCCCTCTCTTTTTATCTGCTTTGGCCTACAGCCACCTCCTGCTCGATGTGTTTTTGTTTTGTGTTTTGTTGGTTCATCTTGCACCATCAATCTCCGTTTCTTCGCACAAGTCCTGCCGCGTTTGATTTTCTTTTGCCTAATTACCCGCGCATCCCTCTTCTTGTCGCCTCCGCTTTTTTTCTGTCTCGGAGGGAGCGCGTACGTCCAGATGACTCCCTGATGCCAGTTGATGTCGGATCCCTCAGTCAGCGAGTTGTGGCGTTCGGCAGGCACTCTCCCCTGGGTCAGACAGACCCGCTTAAGGGCATGTTTCTATATGCCCCCTTCTAAGAGGTTTCTTTTACGACTTCATCCGGACCAATCGTTGCTTCATTGGCATGTGAGATCGAGTGGACGCGTAGTAAGCGTTCTCTCTCCTCCGGCATGGTAGATGAGGTCAGTAGCCGCGAGCCGAGCTCCTATCCTTTCATCGCTCTCCGCCTGAATCTCTCCCATCTGACGGGTGCCGGATTCCCTTACTTGTCTCGTTTCTTTGCATCCGATCAATGTACATCTTCACTTTTGTTGCTTTTTTTCGTGAGACTCGTACTCGCCTCCGATTCAGGCCGGATGGTGTTGGCCCTTCATAGGAATGGACACCGACTCTTCGCGGGGCTGGTTTTTGTTTTTTCACTCGACGTTCCTCTCTTTCGACGCAGAAGACTTTGTCATGCCTTTTTTTGATCCCGCTCGTCGCCCCGTTTCCCCTCCAACGATCTTTTTGAGTACGCACCGTAAGGAAGTCGCGACCGGCGACCGAAGAATACCTTTTCCATTCCCTGGCTTTCATCTTCGCTCGAGGCAAAAAACCCGTGTTGTGAGCAAATTTTTGTTTCTGTGGTCTCGATTTCTCTCCCCCTATTCCTGTAGCAAGCCGTAGCGGTTTTTCTGTGCTGTTAGAACTGTCCAGCTTCTGTTTCCCCCTTCACACTCGTCCAGTCTGCTGTTCTCGATGCCTTTTCCACTGCGGTTCCCGACTTGCGCGATCCCCCTTTGCATCTGGCTTGAAGCGCGTCTTTTTTTCCCCCCCCCCTTGTCCTCCAAAGAGTTTTTTCCTTGATCACCTCTGCTGGTGAAACAACCAATGGCCTGTTTTTAGAGGTTTGTCCCCTTTACGTTGAAGCACGCGGAAGAGTGGATCTCCCGGCTCGAACTGCTCCCCGCAAAAACACCAGGCTTTTTTTTTCCCGAACGCGCGCGGTCCACAGAGAGCCCGCGGAAAAGGCATTCCCCCAGACCTCCGATGATCCGAAGGGATGGCTGTTCGAGACCAAAACGCAAAGGGCCGGAGCTGTTTCCTCCCTATCCGCGAGGAGCTGCCACGGCCTACTTCCTTTAGAAGCGGCGGCACCCTTGCCCGTTTTCCCGGTAGTTCGCCCAGGTCCGCGAACTACGGCATACCCCATGAGCTTGGGCGGCGGATTTCCCAAGTGCGATGCTTTGTGTTTTATTGTTTGTATAATCCATGACCGCAACTGATCGACTCCCCTCCACAGATTGGCCGGCTGCGCAGCTGCCCAGAGCTCCCTGGAGTACTTTCGCCTTTGTGTTTCCGGTGCCACTTTCTCGCGCCTATTATATGGAATCGACAAGACACTCCCCTCGCCCCGCGCAGTGCGAGCATTTGGACTTTTTTTCCGTTATTCTCGTTGGCCTTGACGCCAGAATGTGTCGGCCCCGACTGTTTTTGGCTTTGAGTCTTGCGGACTTTTGGCAGCCGATTTAAGGGTTCTGAGCGCCTGTTTTGACGCTACTCCTCGTCAAGAGGCTAGTGTTTTCGAAGGCGCCTAACTCCTCTACCCCTGGTTTGGTATTTTTCTTATCGGCGGCGCGGCCTTTTTTTAGGTAGTTGCGCGGCAGGCTACATGCTTGAGTTTCGATACTCTTTGGTGAGTCCGGGTGTGGCCGTTTTGCGTGGCTTTTTTTCGCTCTGCTTCGGCACCACACCTTCGTGATTGATTCGATGCGCGCTGCGATCGATGGTCGTGAGCCCAAGATTTTTTACCTTCATGCTTGCACTCCCAAGCGCGCTTTTTTTTTAAGAACGGTCTTGGTTCCTTTGTTTTCCCAGATCGCAGACGATGCGGCGAGTTTTGTCGAGGTTGTGCTTTTAGTGCGTGAGGACCTCTTCTTTCCTTTCTCCCATACTTTTTTCCTTGTTTTTGATCTTTCCTCGCCACGCCACGAGACCGTCGCCACCCTCGCCGGAATATTCTTTCTCTTTTTTTGATCGTTTCACCAATGTATTGAGAGGATGCCGTTTCGCTTTTTGGTTTGCCACGTTCTTCTGCTCTGGAAGGTGTTTTTCGACTATTCGCCACGTTGCACTCGCCGTTTGCGTGCCGCCGTCTTAGAGACGGCACGAACTTCAAACAAACCGTGGCCTATACTTGGGTTTTACCCGCATATACCTTTCTCTTTTGTTTCCCACTATGGACAACGCGTTTCGTTGACGACCTGCCGGGCCCCCTTGGCCGTCTTTTTGAGTAGATGCTTTTTTTTTCTTCGGGCAGACTCGCGTGATTCGATGCTGCCTCTGCTCTCAGCACCTCCCTCTCTTTCCCTCAGAAGACCCACCGCGCCAAAAGCGATCTTGCCAATTAGGTCTGCATTTAAAACGAGAAAAGGCAGCCCCGCTTGTCGACTTTTTTTCTTGACCGTTTTTCTGTCGGGAGGTGCGGCTTTCTATAAATCCGCGCGGCTGCGACGATGGTGTTGAAACATACGGCGCCGGCAGGCGAGTACTAAGGGATCTGGGCAGTTGTGCTCAGTGGCCTCCTTCGTTTTTCTTTTTTTCAGAAACTTGGTCGGAGATTTATCGCAAGTTGACTGAATCGCCTGTTTCTCCTCGCCGGTTTTTTTTAGCAGGTGTTTTCCCCATGCGCTGTACTGGGTTGATCCACCTCCCCCCTTTTCCCCTGCCGCTGCTTGGTTTCGCGCGTTTTTTTTTTGTGCAGGTCCTCGGCTCGTGTCAAGTATTTGTGGCTTTTTCTCTACCATAACGTTCGTTATCCTTTTGCCCATGTTCCGCAGTCGGCTTTTTTTTCGCTGGTCTTGAGCCGCTTACGCTCTGTTCTGTTTGTGCTGCCTGTAGACTTTTCGACTACCGGATCTATTCGTCAAGTGGCTTTTTGGCCCCGTGGAAGCAACTCATCTTTGGGAAACTTTTCATGATGTTTTTTTCCATGATTTCTGGGTGTCACCTTTCGAGCTGTTTTGCAATGTGGGAATCGGCGCTCTCCAGATTCGAGTGCCCTCGATCGCCCTTAGGGACCCTCTCAGTTTTCTTTGAGCAGGGCAGCAGCGAAGTTTGACAGATTTTTTTTTATGTTGATCATCATCTTCACCTTTCTTTCCCCTTGAAGGGCGCAGGCGAGCGCTTCGATACGTCGTGGTCTGATGACCGTTTTCATCGAGCCCAGCAGGCTTCTCTTTTCTTTTTTGGCTTTACTTTCCCTCGTTTTCTGCGTGATGGAAAAAGCCTTTTAAGGTTTTTTCGTGGGGGGCCGTCTCTGATGCCTTTTTTTCTGTTTTCGTGAGTATAAACGAATGCTCCCAGGCGTGGGGTCGAGGCTCTTCCTGGATCTGATCACGTTTTGGCGATGAATGCCGGATGAGGCTACTGAGACGCAGGGGTCAGTCGACAGGTCTCCTTCCCCTCCCCGCGCAGAGTCTTTTTTTCTTGCCGGCTGAAGGGCCCCTCCTGACCTTGAGGGATGATCGATCTTAGTACGCGTCAATCATCTTTACAATTCATGGACACCAGGATGAACTTGAACTCCTTTTTTCGGGTAGACTTCCCTCCTAATTAAAGCGGTGGGGAAATCCTTCCAAAGAAGATGTACCTAGTGTTTCACTTAGAGCGTCTGTATTTTTCTTCCTCAGAGACGTTCATCTAGATTTTTTCTCTCTTGAATTTATGGCGGGCGCCGCGTTCCGATCTATGATCAGCGTCGTTTCGTTTATTGATGCGTCGTCTCCCACACCCCTTCTTTAATCTGACAGGCAATCTACTCTTCTTTTCTGTTTTTTCCTGTTCGACCCCTCATCCGATTAGGTGGGGGGGAAAAAAAAACCCCTTTAGCAGACCCTCCTGTCGTTCGCTTCCGATTGGGTGTCAGTATTTCCTCGCGTCAGCAAGTCTATCTTTGCTGCGTCTTTTTTATTTCTGGTATTCGTCCTTTCATCGAAGCACCTCCTTTTTCTATGTGATCCCCATGGTTGCCCCTGATCGGTATTTGTGACAGTGAATGGAGTTCGGCTTCTGTCTGGCCTCATCTTCCCCTCAGCCCCGATTCGAGTTGTCGGCGCTGGTATTGAGATCTGTGCGGTCGGCGCCCCTCCTGCGACGACCCACTTCCTCGTCCCTCGTTCGTTGGCCGGACTCACCTCGGTCTGTATAAGCTTTAGCCCTTTGTCGTATGCGTCCTCTCCCCCCTAGTGATGATCCTGTTCCTGTAATTGCCTCGCCAAGAGAGAGCGCCGAACCTGACAGGCGGGGCTTCGCTTTTTGAAGTCGTCTTTTGGTGTGAGCAGCACCCCGATTGAGCTCTTTCCCCCTTTTTTTGCCCCCTCTGCTTGATCATTTCCCTCCCCTTTTTTTCTCATCGGTGTTGTTGTGTTTTGATAGTAGGCTTCCTGCGTTGCCCTTTAAGGAGGACTAGTCACTGCCGACCCGAGTTCACTCGTTTTTTGCTTCGCTTTCGACCCGCTTGCCCTTCATTTTGAGCCCCGCCGCTGTCGGTTTGGAGTCCCTAGCGTTGGTCGCTCAGTCCTTCTTATGGTGACACTTGGTCGCGTTTCCCCCTCTGACGGGCCTCGAGCAGTGTCTAAATGACTCGGTGATCGGTACCACACTTCTTTTTTGTGTTTTTTTTTTTCTGCGCGGTGCGCACGAACTCCCTTTTTTTTTCCCACTGCACTCGTCTTCCCTTTCCGAGTGTTTTCCTCTGCTTTGGGCTTCCCTACCGCCAAGACGTTCGAGTCCTGTGCACAGCCGAGCCGTGTTCAATCGAGCCAAGTGACCTTTGCGCGGGAGTCTTAGTTCTGCCTTTTCAGCGTTGCATCGCGGATCTGGCTCTCCCTCCTTCCGCCTTTCGCCTTTTTTTTCGAGTCACACGCGTTAAGCGCTCGGAGGGCGTTTCTCCTTATGGTTTTTAAGCGATGTTTCAGGGGCTGTTCGAGCTCGACAAGGTATTGTCCTTTTTTTCTAGGCCTGGGCGAGATAACTGATAATATTTTTTTTTTCGCCGACCATCAAGACTCCCCTTCCTGCTGCAGGTGAAGAGTTTATTTACGCGAGTTCGCCTTTCCGTCATATAGAAGTCATTGGGAGATAGTCGACTTTGCCGCGGCGCGCTGTCATCGTCCACGAACGTTCTCAGTCTGATTGCTTTGATGTTTTTTTTTTTTCAAACGAATGTTGATCTTCCTTCTATCGTCCTTTCCAGACTTGTCGCAGGGGCTTTCTTCTTACATTGAGGAATAGAGTTTTCACTTCCTCAGCGAGTCTATTGCGTGTTTTTTCCCCTGCTTTTTTTGCATTTTCGCGCGGGTGGGTGAGGGCGACTTCCTCGTTTCTTCCACATGCTTTGCGCCTCACCTCTTTTCCCCAGTCTGGCTTTTTTTTTCAAGACCGAGAACGTCTTACCCCCCCAGCCTGGCTCTCCGTTGAGCACGTACTCGTCCCTTCCCCAGTACTGAAAGAGCACCGACGATTCCCGTAACGGCTTTTTCATCACGCCTCAGCGAGTCACCCACCCGGCGTTGTGGCGCAAACCTCTCTTTCGCTCTTGTCGATTTTTGAGCCCCAGTGCCGCCCCTCCCTAGCGGAAGTATCGCCTGCGGCCATGCGGGTGCCTCGGTGAAGATGTGTCAATTACCTCGTCCGTCCGTTTCTTGCACGCTCGATGACGTAGCCACTGGTTTATTCCTCCTGGCGATCGCTTCCCCCTCTCTTTTTCCTTTTTTGAGGAGCGGTATCCACACCCATTTTCCTCCCAGCATGCAGATCGCTTGAGCACCCATGACTTTTGCGGGGGCCCCCCACCCTTTGGTCATTTCCCCTTTTTTTTTTCTAGTTTCCACAGGGCCCGTGGGCCACCCGAGTTTGAAGCGTGGTTACCCTTTTCGTGACGAATTGCAGCACCACAGTGAGGTGTTCTTTAATTGGCGCGCGCGCGCGAAGGGCCTTTTCCCACAAGGCCATTTCCGGCAGATGATCACGAACTTTGGCGTTAGAGACTCCCCACGGGTTCAGGGGAAGTTTTGAAGACCCGTCTCTGATGGAGTGCCCCACGGCCCCTTCCGTTGACCCGGCGGTTTTGGCAATTGGATCTTTCTCACAGTACTTTTCTCAAAGGTCCCCTCCCCCCTCCTTTAAACCACCCCTGCATCTGGCTAGAGACCTTATATTCGCGCGCTTTCTGCGTCATTCTCATAGGAACAGCACTGATTGAGAACGCATCACGCTTGCGTACTTGAGCCAGCTGTCCCAAGTCTTCTGTTAATCGCTTTCGTGTTTGACCGACCTCCGCAGCTCTTGAAGGCATCGAAACAGCTACATCCGCTCTCTCGCCCGTTTAATAAGTTCGTTGGCTTGAAGGAGTTCCGTGGCCTTCGCCCCTAATGATTGGTTTTATTTTTCTTACCGATTTTTTTTCCTTCCCCTGTTGAGGCGGTCGTTCTTCTGGAAGCTCGAGGCCTGGGGAGGGCGCGCCCTCAGGAGTTCTCTCCTACGCGGTTTAGAGGGCCTCTCTCGAATCCAAGTAAAATTCTTTCTTTTTCCCCCTCCGGTCATTTCACGGAATTTTCGCTTGAGCTCCCGCGTTTTTCATTCTAGGAGTGACAGCCTCCCTCATTTTTCTGAATCTGTATATCTTCTACCGCCTTTCTTTACCCTTTTTTTTTGTAACGTTGCGCCGTGGATGCAGTTCGCCTCTTTCTTTTTCGCACCACCTGAGTCTTTCTTTTTTCTCTCGAGAGCCTGGGGTCTCTACCTTCTCGATCAGCCTTTTTGCACGCAAGCGCCGCGGACGGCAGCTCCCATTCTTCTTGTCCCGTCGTTCCCGATCTACGAAGATGCAGGCTTCGGGGTAGTTTCCCTTCGTCTTGGCGAGTGCTATTCCCTTTCTATGATCTTTCTCCTCTCTTTTGTTTTCTCTCTCTTTGACCGAGAACTCGCCATCGTGATAGATCGTCCTTCTGTTTCTTTAGTATCGTTGGAGAAGCGACGAAACAACGGGTTCTTTTCTTTTTTGGTGATGGGAGTTCCCCCTTCCCTTGCTGGATCGAGAATTGGGCTCCTCCTCTCTCTTTAAGGCGCACTCTCTCAACTTTTCCGGTGTGCGTGCGAAATGTCGACTGGAGACTTCCTCCATTCAACCGGCCACTACTTTTTCTATTTTTTCACGTAATTCCTCATGGAGGGTTGCGTGCCCCTCCAGTGCCAGCGGGTTGCCGACCTCTTTGGACTTCTTTCCCCCCCGAGATTTCGATTGTTGCTTTGCTCTTCCCCCCCTCTTAAGCTGGCTTGAATTCTATGAGCGCCTTTGTTTTCAGCTCCTAGATTCCGACTCGCCCCATAACCTCCTCCCCCCCACCCTAGTACAACCCTAGCGCCATTGACCAGGTTTTTAGACTCAGCTTTAAAGGGTCGACTGGGAAACTTGAGACTGGGAGCTATGTCTCCCTTCCCGTCTCGTCCCCTTCATCCTTTCCTTCTCACGTACCCCCTAATGCAGGCCAAGTCTTTCAATCGGATCCTTTTTACGCCGCGCCGCGGATATCCTCTTCTTCTGCACCCTGGTTGATAGATGCGTCCCTGGTTCAAGACCTCCCACAGCGCCGACACTCGCCAGCTCCCTATCCCTGCTCCCCACTGCCTCCTCTTAATGGCTCAACCACTACCCCCCGCTTTTTCTTCCTCTAGCCTTTCCGGGCCACAGATTCCCGAGTACACTCTTACCTGGTTGTAAGGCACAAATAGTACTACAGGACCGAGTGCCGTCTCTTACTTTTTCGATTTTTCCCGCCCCCTCATCTTCCCTCCGTCCCCGTTTACGATTTGTATCCCCCATTATCTTCCCAGTACAAGTATCATTTTGCAGGTGTTACCCATAGCTCCTCCCTCACCACTGCTTCTTCTCCGTCCTTTTTTTTTCCCCGTCTCACTGTTTCTGGGCCGTTTTATCGAGACCCCTCCAAGCTCTCAACCTGTGTCACCTACTCGAATCACCGCTTTCTACGTTGTCCCACCACAAGTCATTATGTCTCCACACAATCCACTATCCTCGTGCCTATGTTGCTCTCCCTACGTTCTGGTCCCTCGCAGCATCTAGTTTCTAACGCGACTAGATCTATCCTCCCCGTGCGCTCCTGTTTCCACCGGGCCTGTCCTTCCTGCGCCCCCTCCTTTCCCCCTAATGCCTCCTCCCCACCCCTGTCCTTTGTACTCCCCTATCCTCCCCAATTGGGAACGGACGTCTCCCTTTCCCCGCACATTTTCGCCTCACCACCTGTTGCACCGGATTTGCAACTTCGCCTTAAACTTGATTGCCTCCATTTACTCAACCACCCTGTGAAGTCTCCCCACGACGTCGCTTCCCAACTCTCAAGCTCCTCCTCTTGGGAGCCTTTTCCATTATAGTCTGTCCACTCTCCTCAGGCCCCGCCCCCTGTCTCCGACTCCTTTTTTTCACTCCCCCCTCCCTCCCCCCCTTTCTTGGAGAGTCGGTCTATCCTTGAATACGTTTCACCCAAACCCCCTCGTCATCCTCTCGATCCAAGTTTTTTCTCATCGTACCCCACCACCCCTTCGGCCTGCCGAAGACATCCCCCCTTGACCCCCTCCGACCTCACCACCAACGTGCTTTACCGGACTTTTGGTATATTTCCCCTTGTCCCCCTGCCTTTCCTACCAACTTATGTCCCCCCACTTCCCCCATCCCTCCCTTTTTTCACAACCCCCACTCCCTCCCTCTGTCCGCAGATTCCATTCTACCTTACCTGCACCGCTGCTCATTAACGGATCTCCCGCTCATCTCCCACCCTACTTGTTGCCTCCCGTCCCCACCTGCCTCTACTTGCCAGTTCCCCTTATGTACCCTTCTCCCCTACACCTTGTAGTTCTCCGTCCCCCTCGGACCCTAACGAACACGATGGCAGAGAATCAGGACGCGCCGACCTTCTCCTTCAATCGCACGCGCTTAGCACCCTCCCCTCGCGAATAGGCGCTCTACCCGGTGCCCCCTGGCCCGTGCAACAACGGCTGTGTCTACCCACCCCGGCGCAGATTCCGGGCTCCGAGTTCGCGTCACTTGATGCACGCCCTTTGTTGAAGTTATCTACTCTTCTTTTTTTTTTTTTTTTTTTTTTTTTTTACCTTCCATCTTTTTTTTTTGTTTTTTTCCATCTCTCGTTCTGCCTTTTCCGCGGCGTCGCGCTTTTTTTTTTCAGTTCTCCCACGTCCTGTGGGTGCTACTTTTTTTCTGGCTCTGAATACAGGGCGAGGGCGCCCCACGCTTACTCTTTCTTCACGTGGCCTGGGAAGCAATCCTACTTGGTTACCCCTGGCCATTCTCATTTTGTTTACGCCCATTTTGCGGTTCTCCCCCTCGCATGAGAGTGTGTGATTTCCCCTTTTTGAATACGTCTATCTCTTCCTCTATGCCATCCTCGGGACACCCGTTTCTACGTATTCATCGCTGCAGGGAAAGCATCTTTAATTTCCTATGTTCCTGTTGATCCTCTTGGGCCACCTCTGTTTTTCCTCTTTCGCCGATTAAGGCGTGGCTTTTTCCGTTGTAATAGACACATCATTTTGACTGTCTCATCGTGCTTTTGCGAACCCCTCCCTTTTTTTCTTTTCCTCTCTCTTTCGTGTGATGACAACTGGAGTTTCCTTTGAGTTATTGGGGGTTTTCGGTATCAGATCTGTGTTCTCTTGAGTTTGTTCAACAAGGATCAGGCGGGGTCGATTCGACTTCTCTATCTTTCTACACCGGCGCTGAAGGCTTTTGTGCTCTCCCTCCTTTGATCAGCGCTTCATTCGCCCTCATCCTTTTCCTCCTAGTTTTCCTTTGGGTGGGGACCTCCACGCCTTAGAATCCTGAGGGAATGTTTGATAGTTTATTCTTCCCTCGTCCCCTCATATTTTTCGAGTACACCCGGATGTCCCTTTACTTCAGGTCTTCTGTTCTTGTTGAAAATGGGTGTTTTTTTTCTTGCCCCTTCTATTTTAGTCCTTAACTCGAGCCAGTTAGTATAGATAACTCTGGCTGCCTTTTTCCCATTCTTTTTCCCATGATTTTTCGTTTAGTTCCCTTTTTTCCTTTTCCTTCGGCGCACCTGCGTCCAGATCTTCACTCTGTCTCCTTTTTCTTTTTCCTGCTTTTGATGTTTTCCCCAGATTCTTTTTCATCCTGACCATGCCATTATTCGTCTTTTTTTTTTTTGACCTTGCGGCGTCACCCCCTCCTCTTTTTAATTATCCGCCTCATGTCCTATCTCTTTCCTGCGAGGTGAGTACGCGCCCTTAGACCTCCTTCCGCTCGTTGCCACGATCCCCATTCCCGTTTCGTATTTATTTTCCTTCCCCTCCAGAACTCCTCGGATTTTTTCCTTTGGCCGGCTGAACTTCCCTTTTTCATTGGCCCTCTCCCTAGAGGGGGAGTATGCAGCCTCTCTCTCTTTCTACCGAATAGGTACTCTTACGCGGCTCGGGCCCCTTCTCTTTGTTTGATTTCTGCTCCATCGGCAGCCTCCAACCTTATCTCTTTTTGTTTTGACCCTCTCTGGCCTGTAGGCGTTGCTCGATCATTTTTTTTTTTTTCGTTCGTCGCGGCTCCCTACTCTTCTTGATTCTCGGCCTTACCTCCATTTTGCGTCTCCCCCCCCGTCTCTTTTCTCCCAGCTCTTCTGTTTTTAGCATGATGTGTTGAAGGAGTACAGTGCGAGTTTTTCCGATTGAGCTCTTTGTTTGTACTTGACTATTCTTTTTTTCTGATAATCTCTCTCTTTTCTCCTCCGTTGTTTTTGTTTTTTCTCATATCTCTCAAGCTCTTCCCGTGCATCTTTCCCTTAAGGTCTGACAAGAGTCCCTTCGAGTGTGCCTCCCGTTCCTCGCCCGCCGGATTTTCCACGGTCAATGTTCGCCCGCCTCTGTAGTTTTTGCGCCTCCGTTTTTGCGCGCAAGTAACTTTCTGTACGGTCGATCATCACCAATTTTTCCCTCGGGCGCTACGCAGACCAGGCTCTATTCTCCTTTTTTCCTTGCCCGATTTTGGTTCTTTGGCCCCAACCCTCGGCCTCTTTTATCTTTTTTTGCGTGGCTTTTGGGGCACGAAAGCCAAAACTTGCTTGCTTCCTCGCCGACTCATACACTATCTTTTCTGAGATGACCTCTTCTTCCCTGAGACCTTTCCCCCCCCCGGCTCTAGTCATCGTCACCTTCCTGATGCCTTGACCCCGCCGCGCAACCCCCGTCCTTTTGCGGGAGTTCTTCTCTACTGCCCGACTTTCCCAGCGCATCGTCGTTCTTGAGCTCACGCCTGACGTTATGATTGCCTGAGGGACGCGTTCTTCCCCTCGGGCAGCGATCGCCTCTTTAGGCCCTCCCTTAATCGATGACAGTGGTTTCTTTTTTCTCGCCGGCACGCACTGGTCCGGCCATCCATTGATAATGGCTGGGAGGATATTCGCTGTGGGCTACGACCCATTACTCCGACCACACGGTGCTCCGTTGAAGGTTTGGACCTCGGTCGCCTTTCCCTTTTATTTTCTTTCATCGTTCTCATGGGAGTCAGGATCGCAGAGGTCGCGAGTTAACCCCTAGCCTCCGGATTCCTCCTGACCTCTCCTTTGCAGTTTGATTTACCCCCCCCTCTTTGCGTCGGTACCCTGCAGACTGATCCATTTAAGCATTGTTCATCGCATGGGCGTGATTGACCTCTTTCGAGAGCCGTGATCGTCTCCATCCTTTTCTATTGCGTGGTCTTCCCCTGCGGCTTGAACGGCCTTTTTGAGTTGAGGGCTCCATTTTCGTTCCTTGCTCCCTGCTTTAGAGCGCAGAATGATCTTCAGCGCCCCGGTCCCCTCTTTCACCTTCGACTTACCCCATCTTGACTCTGTTGAGTACAAGTACTTCGCTCATTTAGCAGACGGGATCCCGTGATCCCTACTTCATTCCTGTCCTCCGAGCCTCGGCATAAACCCTTCTGTGTGTCTCCCCGGGCCACGATGAGCTGATGGAATATCTTTCTGAGCCACTTGCCGCTAACGTTACTTCTTTATAGCTTATCCTGAGTTTTCTCTGGAGATGATGACTCCTTTTCGTACATTTATGCTTGACTATCCCCTCTTGAGAGCCATGCGGAGGCCGACTTTCGGCCGATGGAAATAGTTGCATCTGTTTGAGCCTTAGTCCCATTTCCCCAAGCTGTTTCCCTAAGTTGCTCCAAGCCCTGCGTGAAAACAAACCCCGTCCAGTTTTTACAAAGTCTAGTATGTACATGCCCCTTGGAAGCCAGCGGTCGCTGTTTTCCTCCCTCGACCTGTGTAGACCCCCAGACTCCCCTTCATCACCCCAGTTGACTTGTTTTGGAGAGCCCGCGTCTCCCCCGCGAGCCTCCTCTCGTTTTTCCCCCTCAGGAACGCTCAGATTCTTCACTGCACGTGCTGTCTAGTAAAATTCCCCCCGGGCTTACGACAGTAAGCCCAGCAGCTTCGGCGCTTCCCTGCCCCCTCGTCTGACGAAGGCTAGGCACCTGTTTTTTTCTCCTTTTCTCACACTCAGTATCTCCTTTACTTCCCCGCGCCCACAACCCCTGAAGCTGGGCTTGGGTTTATCCTTCGATTCGTCGCGTCCCGTTCGGATTCTCATCCATGACCCCCCCCATGACACACCCGTTCCGAGCCTCACAATGCATTTCCACTTCCAGCTCCCTCTCTCCTGGGCCTTTATCTTTGCCTTTTGAGGTGCCCACCCTATCAGCCCTGCAGGCCGCATTGGATCTCCCAGTTCCCAAATCCCCCGCTCTCGCCGCGCTTCCCCCTCTCAAGTTCGGGCTTTTAGTTAGTTTGCTTTTTTCAATGTTGGCGATACTTTTTTTTGAGTGCTTTCCTGATTTAGGGACTATCTGGTTAACGGTTCATTATTCTTTTGCGGACTTTCTTTTTTTGTCCTGCATCAAGTCCTGCGTTCCTTTCCATGATCTCCACCCTCAAGAATCGACATGTGGTCCCGCCTGACTTTCCTTCTTTTTGTCGCAGCCGATTGTCCAGGTAGTAGCTCTGAAGACTCTCCCCCTTCTTCAGTTGCTATCTCGCGCGGTACATTCCTTTTGGTTGGACCTTCTGCCTTTTAAGAGCAGGCTGCCTTCTTCTGACACACGTTTTCCTTAGTGAATGCTCGATGTTCTCTCCTTGAGATCTCTGTTTTCGTTTTAGTCCCTTCTCGAATCAGCATTTTCTTTGCCTCCTCCCCGACTTTTAGAGACCTTTCCGGATTTATTTTTTTTCCCTGCCCCTCTCAGTCTCCGCTTGGCGCGGGTTCGCTGTTTCGCTCTTTTTCG
>Ga0179593_1712740_pt1 | contig 17782 bp, 15 predicted proteins | sample CZODoug2_1_08_16_FD_185931 | JGI IMG/M metagenome (GOLD analysis project Ga0179593, IMG submission 185931) | Vadose zone soil fungal communities from Angelo Coast Range Reserve, California, USA - CZODoug2_1_08_16fungal (PacBio error correction) | ecosystem: Environmental > Terrestrial > Soil >... | reverse complement strand
TAAGGTCTGTTCTCCGGCCCCTTCGTGTCTCGTGTTTTTCCTCTCCTCTTTCTCTCCTCTCGCAAAGTGTCCTTTTTCCATGACACTGTTTGAAGAATGATCCGGAAAACGCGCTCGCTAATGATGAGGTGAGAGCTCTCTCCCTTCTTCTTCGCTGTCGATTGAGACGCTTCTTTGCTGGTAATACGGTCTATAATTTCCTCCCGTAATTCCTTCCCTCCCAATAGTGCTGTTTTCGATGGACGGACGTCTCTTTTTCTAATCGAGAAAGGAGCGCTTTCTTCCCTCCGATGTTGCATCTCCCGACTCTTTCCTTCTTCTCTTTTTTCCTTTTTTTTTCTAGAGATAAGTTTCCCCCAAATAGGCTGGACTGCATGACTCCTTCGTCCCTTGGAGAAGTGAATTAAAAACCCCCCCCGGTATACGTCCCCCAGACAGAGTCTTTGCGTGCGAGTTCCTACTGAAATGACTTTATGGTTTAGATGTTCAGGTCCCACAGTTCCCCTCCCCTTCGGTCCCCCCCCAGCTGGTCGCCAGAGACGGGATAAGGTAGATGCCTCTCGGTTTTTTCATTCTTTCTACTTTCTTTGTGAGCCCAAAAGGGTATAGGCTTTCGAGCGATCGCATAGGAGCTGCCTCTCTCACCTGAGCCTTGAGTATTTCCCCTCCCTCATCGAAGATTTTTTTCTTAAGAAAGGGAGAGATCTCCTCTTTTTTTTGGACCAGCTCACCAGACTGAAGGAACCTTTGAATCCTTCTTTTTCCCTATGGTCCTTTCGGAATTCCCCCCCCGCGTCATTCATTCCAGTTTTCCCCTTTTTCCGGATGGTCTCCCCGTCTTGAGGCTTCTTTTTTTAGCGAGAATGATTCTCCCATTCTTTCAAGGTGGCTGATCTCTCGAGTTGCTTCGTCCCTCCTTCCTTCCCCCTTTCCTTTATGAACTCGGTTCCTCTTTCGAAGAAGAATATGTATTTCTCCCCCAGCGCGCGTTTAGTTTTGGGTGCCCTCTCCTTCCCTTCGGAAATGAAAGACCTACGAATCGGCATCCTGCTTCCCCTTGCATCTCCGTTGCGGACGGTCATCCCCTTTTTTTTAACCTCCCTTTTCTTTACTCCTTGGCCCCGAGAGAAAACAGAGCTATCTTCCTTCAACCTCGTTTTTCATGCCTTCCCCGGACTTGTCCTGTTGTCTGTTCCTGCTCGCAGAAATCTTCAAAAATGCCAAATAGAGCTCCTTTTGACGCCCGCCGGAACTTCCTCTTCCCGAGCGCCCTAATTCAGGAAGGCTTACACGGGAGAGTAACTGGAGGTGTCTTCATACCCAGTCCTGATCATGGGAAAGATCTCCGTTCCTTTCTGGGCTTGCGCTTGTGGCGGTCTCTTTCCGCGGTCGCGGTCCGTCCCTCGCAGCCTTTTTCTTCCATTTTCTTTTCAGTCTCCCTTCTAGTCAAACCTCGGAGCTCGCCCCCAAGCGCCTTTTTTCCTGATGCCGACATACGTTTTTTCCCCCCCTTGCATTCGTGATGTTCGGTTGGGCGCGGATGTCCCAAAAACCCTCTTGGGTATCGACTCACCTCCCCTGAGATAAAGGGATTTTCTTCTTCGCGCCAACAGTGGCCTCCTCTTTTTCCCACTTTCTTTTTTTTTTTACTCGCGGGCCTTTATTCCCGGAACGAGATGGGCTCCTTCCCGAAAAACAATCCTCCTGTCGTTGAGCGAGGCGCTCCCTTCCTCAGACTTTTATTCAATTGTTCTTCCCGGCCCAGTCCAGGAAAGAATTCTAGAGTATCCGGTGACTTTTTCCCTTAGAAAGCGTTACGTTCTTTTTCCTCATTTTTCCCTTTACGCGAAGGACGGCTCTTCTCTTCTTTTTACAGAGAGTAGTTCAACAAGGTCGGCCCTGCTTATTATCTTCCTTCCAATTGGCGATTTCTTTTCCGAAAGCGGACCTTTTCGCGAGCCGCACGGATTGATCCGATTTTTTTTCCTTTCTTAGCCCTGAAAAAGACCTCCTCGCTCAGATACTTTTTGGTTAGAGGGGATTGACCTCTGGATATTATCGTACCCTTCCTTCATGCTCCCCTATTATAGAGCGTCCCTTCTTTCGCTCCTCAGGAAGAAGCTTTCTCCTACAAGAAATACTTTCCTCCATCGAGGACGTTCTATTTCAGTCTTCCGATCGCCTTGTATAGACAGTCTGGTAGCGCATGACCTTTTTCTTTTTCAAATGAGGGAAAACAAGCCTCCCTAGTGTGGAAACGGCGACTTGGGGTTTTTCTCCTCTCGTTATTGACTCTCTATTCTCGAATGGCTATTCAGCCCTCTGTCCTCCAGCGCGGTGACATGGTTCACCTAGACAGGAACTCTCTTCCGCACCGATTTACCCGCGGCCCTTCTCTTCGACACAAATTCTTGCTCGTGGCCCAATCTCCTTCTTTTCCTTTTTTTGCGAGCGGGTCGAGACATTTCTTTTCCCGAGATCACGAATAAGGTCGGGTCTTCTGAAGATAACGCTCTCTACTGCCTCAGCGCCCCTTTTCGCCGGCGCAACGGTTGCGTAAGGTGTAGGATCTTTTTGGCGAAGGTGACGGTTTTCGACTGGAGTTGTTCGAGCAGTACATGACCGTATTTCCTGAAAGGTTCCCTTCAGGTGTGGTGCACGTCTTCCCTGCTCCTTTTTGTGCTATTCGCTTCCTTTTTGGCGATGTCTTCTTCCCAGTCCTCACCCCATCGGACCTTCTGTGGAAGGGACCCCGATTCTTTTCTTCTTGTCGGTTTATTCTCGGACTCCTTTCCTTATTTTTGCGAAGCAGGCTTCCTTTCGAAGATGAAGGGAGACAATCCGTTTTTTCGAAACAATTTTCCTGCCTTCCCTGGAGTCTTTCTTTCTGAATAGTCCATGGGGTGCCTCTCTCCTCTGAGGCTGGAGAGTAGAACCGCCTTCTAGTAGAGAGAAGAGCTACCCCCTCCCCTTCTAAGGGCCTTAGTATTTCTCCTTTAGTGATTTTCTCTTTTTTTTTGGTTGTGCTGATGGTGATAGTTTTTCCGGGAGGTCCGTCTTCCCGGCCTGCAGCTCGTTTCCCTCCCTCGGTCATTCTTTCTTTTTTATTCCCTTTTTTTCTTCCTCAACCGGAAGTACAAACCTTCCCCTGTTAACTTAAAATCGTTCCCCCTTCTTTTTTCTTGAGGAGGCGGCTGTCGGTTAAGTCCTTCCTTTCTTCTTGCGTTTGTCGCTCTTTTTTCCTTCTCTTCAAGTCCGTAGTGACGCTTTTTTCCTATGTCGTCGACAGGACCTTTGGCTTATGGAAGAGCGTCTCTCAGACCTGATCGGTGATTTTTTTCCCGCCCGCCATAACTTCTTTCCTCTCTCTCTTCTTGATAGATGGCTTTTTCTTCAAAGAGGAGTTAACCGAGATGCCTTGGCCCTTCTCGGCGCTCTTCGCTGCAAGACACTGCTCATGCCACCTTTCTGACTCGCCCGGTGACTGGCCGGCTCCCCCCGAGAGGCATCTCTATCTTTCATAATCCTAGTTGTTTTTCCCTTAGAAATTGTTTGAGGCAGAACCTTCCTCTTTTTTCCAGCTAAGCTCCTCGTTTGCTCTTGAATAGCGGCGACTTTTCTCTTTTTTATCAGCGGTTGCAGCCTTTTCCCCCAACAATAGCAAAGGCACCGATTTCGGCGACCGAGTGATGGACGATGTTCTTTTCCTTAGATTGGCGTTCTTTTTCTCTCATATTAAATACACTCCTGCCTATTTTTTTTCCCATTTTTCATGATATTCCCCCTTCGTCGGGCGTCAGGACCCTGGTCACCCGCGCGAGCCGCTCGCCCCCCCTTCCCGAACGACTTGCTCTTTCCTATCTTCTTGGAGGTCACCTTTTTTTCTTTCTTCCCTCGTTTTTTTGGGATTCAGGTTAGACGCAGTCTTCCCTAAAAAGCCGGACCGAAGGTTTTTTTTTTTCAGGCCGGGCTTCCCGGACCTTTTCCTGTAAATGCTCAAATGTTTCCCACCCTCATTATCACCCCACTTCCTTTTTCCCCCCTAACGCAGGAAGGAACCGACCGGATCTTCCTTTTTATCGCGCGGCTCGAGGATCTCCTTTTCCCCCCAGACTGTTTTTTTCCTCTGCCGCCGAATCGCCTATCCCCCCCCTCTCGGCCACCCAATGGACTAGGTTTCTCCGAAGAAAGAGGGTCTGATTTTTCCCCCCTTGTCGCCCGGTCTCTTTTTCTTCTCTTTTTTGTGCGTGTTTTGTGCTTCCGTGTCGTACCCCTTTTCGGTATTCCCTTTTTTTTCTTTCCATGGCAGGCATTTCTTCGACACAAGACCCGTACTGAGACGTGCGTTTTTTTTGCCTTTTCACCCTTTTCCCTCTGCGATTTTCCTTCTCACGGCATTCTTTTTCGTGAATTAGACGTTCCAGATCGCAGGCCCTAGGGTCGACCACTCTGTCAGTTTCCCACCCCCCCCCCCCCCCCCCCCCCCCCCACCCCCACCCCCCCCCCCCCCCAGGCTCGACCCCCTCTACCCCTTCCAACTTCCCCAAGTCGAGTGTTTTTTCCCGACAACATTCTTCCCCCTCTCCGTGCGGCGGGAGATCTTCTTTGTTAGAAAGCGTTCCCATTCTTGACTTCCACCCAGACCTCTTCTAGGGTTTTTTTCTTTCGCATATGCGCGGACCAGCTCCTTCCCCCCCATCTTTGGAAGACATCAGAGTATGGATAGAGCGAATTTTGCAGCGTGGTTCGGTGCTGTTTTTTCCTTTGCACTTGACCCTCCTTTTCCGTCGAGGTAAGCTCCGCCCTCCCCCCTCTATGATGAAGGGTTCTCGAATTAGCACTAATAGTCTCTACTCTTTCGCCTTTTCCGAAACTGTTTTTTTTTCCAAAATAATTTCTCCCTCTCAATGGGACCTGACAAACATCCCCTTCCCCTCCCATTAGAGAAGGCGGACTTTCTTTTTTTTCCTTCAAGAGGCTCGATTCTGTTTCTTCCGCTTGAGGCGGGATTTCTTTTTTTTCCTGAGAGAGGCCTTTTCAAGCGCAGACTGCGATGATTTCGCCAGGTTTCTTCCAGGGTCGCTCCCTCCCCTCGCTCGAGTCAACCACGCCTCTCAGAGCGTAGCCTCTTCTGCGCCGTGCCTCTCGATTTCCCTTTTCAGGCTATCGCCTGAAACCCCTTCAGATGTCGTAGCGCATCGCCATTCCTTTTTTGGGCGTTTCTCTCCGCGGACGCTCCTTCTGCGAGGCCGGAATGAAGACGCCCTTTGAACCATATAGCTTTTCGACGCGCACGGCTTCCAGCGATTTTTTTTTCCACTCTGATCTCTTCTTCGCCCATTTTCTTAGAAAGTAGCGTCTTTGCACAGCACGGTTTTTTTGCCCCTTCTTCTTTTATCTCCTTGTGGATCCTTCTCCCTCCGAGCATAGGCATTGTACGAAATGATTCGGTTCCCTCGAGTGACGATTTGACTATGCTATTTTTCTCCTCCCAGGCTCTCTAAATGACGCAAGCCCCCGTGAGACGCTCGATCCTATCATGGCCATTTTAGTCTTTCACGATCTCCCTTTTCTCCGAAAATCCCTCCTTTACCAAGCTTTTTTCCGCGAGTGGCGTCCGCCCCTCTACAGTTTACGCGAAGTTCGATAGAAGGACTTTTGACTACTAGGGCGGAACGCTTGACAACCAGGCTTCTCTATCTTCCTCCCTTCCCCGGCAAGATAGACATCCTTTCTCCCTCACAGAACGAGATCGTGTATCTTTCTATTTCCGTCCCCCCTTTCTCCGCCGAGAAACGATTTCTATCTCTTTTTGAGGTAAGAGTGTTTAGATTAGTCCCCTTTATAAGTGAGTCCTGCCCTAAACCCAGATTATCTCTACTTCTTTTGAACTGTGTTGGGTTTTTCGCATGTTTCCTTCTAAAGTAAGGGGCAGTCTTCTCCAAAACCTTTTGTCCTTAGGACCTCTCTTTTTTTCTTCTCGGGGTTGTTTCCGGCAAATGGAGTCATGAGCTTATTTTTTCAATTTTTCGAAAGGCGATTCCTCTCCTCTTCCATAGTTTTCCTGAGCGTAGATGGCGGAATTTTCGCCCCTCCCCCGGTCAAGAGCGCATGTTTTCGTTCTTCTTTCCCTTCGACCCTGGCGTTTCCTTTTTCCTTCCGGCCAGTTTCCCCGTGCTGCCGCCTCTAGAAAAAAAGTGACTCTTCCGGAGAGAATAATTCACCCTCTTCTTGAACCCCGAGCACATCCTTTCAGGGCCGATTTCCCTTTCTCCCCTTTTCGCGGCATCGTTCAGTAAGCTCTCCTTCCCCTGTTAGAGGAGAGCCGTCTCCTTTGTGAGATGCACACCGCCTTTTACCCATCTCGCCTTCTTATAGCACCATTACATTCCTTCTCATGTCGTGAAAGTTTCCCTTTGAGTGTAATCGAGGGCATTTTCTCTCGCCCCGTGCCGAAGCTCTCCCTTCCCTGTTGCCTCTCCTCTCACTCCCTGTCCCTTCCGATCGACAAAGAGTCGCGATATACCTTCTCTTAGAGGGCGACCCCTTTTTTTTTTCGACCGCCTTTTTTTCTGGTACTACTTTCCGCAGTCAACCTCCTTTTTTTTCTCAAAATAGTGATGCTAGGAGGCTCTTCTTTTTAATATGGTGGAATTTTTTTCATGGAGCGTCTTTTCCTACTTCCCCTCCTTCTTGGAAAGCTCTGTCCCGCTTCTCTCCTCTCCTCCCTTTCTCAGTTGTGGGGGTTCTTTCCGAGATTAAAAGAGGCTTTGGCCTGCGGAAATGAGCTACTTGCGCGATTCCTTTTGAAAACTCCAACTATGTGGCGACGGCCCTTTCCATAGCGAGACCCTCGGTGGAGTCTTTCCGGTGACTTGTTTGGTTTCAGCAGAGGCCGTAGCTTCTTCCGCCCGCGATATAGACTCGCCGGTCTTTCCGATGCGAGTGCCTTTTCTCCCGGTGTAGATTGTGACGCTCCCTGTTGCCGGCTTTTCTTCCCCAAAAGTGGTCTCGGGCTCTTTTACGGGCGGCGCTCGCTTTCGCTTGACGGCCCTGTCTTGACTCTTCGTTCCCCCCCTCTCCCTCGCTGTCATGGTGCGAGAAAGTTTTTATCCTGCGACACGGAGGGCATCTTCTTCCACTGCGGCCTGGACTCTTTCCCTCTCTACCCCTATTTTTTCGCGGCCGCCGTTCCATGAAATCCCCGAGGTCATACAGTTGACTTTCGGCGCGGTGGCTGTCCCTTCTCCTCCGTTCGAAAAAGGCGGTTCACTTTTCTTTACTGCGGCCGCCTTTCCATGGCCCCCGGTACTTTCTTCTGGTCCGAAAATGGTCGAATCCTCTTCAGTGCCCGGACCATTCCCTTCTCTTTCCCCGCGAAAGACCTCCACCACACAACGAGATAGGATCCCACCAGTAATCCCCAGCCGCGTGCGTTTCCCCGCTCCCCAGGTAAGACAAAACGCTTTCCATTCCTTTCAAGAGCCCCCCGGATGGATCCCAAGAAGCCTCTCGTTTTCCCTCCGGTCCCCATCCCCCCCGAGAATTCCCGCATATATTGTCCTACACGAAGCGTTTTATTTTAAACATTCTTCCTTGATCCGGTTCCTCGGATAGCCTCCCCCCTTCAAACTTCCAATCTCTCCGATTTTTTTCTCTCGGGACGGACCCTTATCCCCTTGACGAATATCAGTTCCTTTTTGATCAACGGTTCCAGGCTTTACTTTCTATCCCTTCAGAGGCTGTCAGCGAATATTTTTTCTCAAGAGTCTGTCGCGTTTTCGTGATCCTTTCAGCTTGCACACGGTCCCCCCTTGACAGTCCTTTCTCTCCTCTTTTCCGTCCTTTTTTATTGGTAGTTAGATATGGCGGAGTTCTTCCTCTCGCGTAAACTCTGGAGGATCGCCACTTTCCATCGTTGTTAACCCTTTATTCGGACTCTTTAGGCGGCTCCTTTCCGACGGTTAGTCTAACTGATCGAAATACACCGGAGATTCACGTTTTTCGCTTGGTTCTTCTTTAGTCGGCCTGGGCTCCCCCTTTTCCGTGGACCTCAAAGTAGAGTCATTTGGAACGCTTCCGTTATCCACCCCAAGGAATATGAGCTGTCGTGCTTCCCCCATGGGAGAGAAAGATCCCCCGGCCTCTTCTGTGAAAAAGGAACTTCCTCGACTTCTCTATCTATTCCTTAATGGGCTGAGTTTTCCTCTTTTTTTCCGTGAGAGGAGAGTAGAAGCCTCTTTGGTTAATGGCAGGATTCGTATTTCACTTTTTCCCCCACAAGGTCTCTCCGCTTTTTATGTCTTTCGGCCCTTCCTATCGAGCTGGCTAGCGCCAGCTCCCCCTTTCGGATGGCCATTTTTCTCTCCCTATCTGCTGACACGGACTTGCTTTTCCTCTTTCACGGCTCGCCGCGGAACTCTAGAGACGAAGATAAGTAGATTTCTGGGATTTTGCCCGCCCGTTTTTCTCTTCTAGACCCGGTCCCTCATTTCCCTCAAAAGCTTAATCGCTTTCCTCTCTCTCCGCCTCACCTCATCCTTCTTCGAAGCGACGCCTCTCCCCCGGCCAAATTACCCCTTTTCCTCTCTTCGATTCGAGACTACATCGATCTTTTCAGGGCCGCATTTCTTGGAGGGTTGGTGTGTCCATGAGGGGTACCATTTCCTATAGTGTGGAAACGGCCCCTTCTAAGTCCGCTTTCTCCCATGCTGCCTCTCCTTTCTCCTCGGCCCCCCTTTTTTCCAAAAATGAGACAGCGCGTTTTTCCCTCGGAAGGCCCTCGAGGTCATCCTCCCCCGACAATTTACCCCCTTTCCCCCCAGGCTTTCTTCCTTTCCCTCGATACTCCCCATCTTGTCCTTATCTCTTACAAGAAGATGGAGGTGGTTAATATGTTCCACCAGTCTAGATCACGATCTTTTTCAGTCCCGCAGAATCCCTTTTCTAGAACAGAATCCCCCCTGATAGAAGCAAATCGCTTCACCAACTTTGTCGACGTGTGTCGGTTTTCTTCCCCCTTTTGCAGAATGTTTTTTTTCTTCTATCGATGGGTACTATCTCCTTATTTCGGCCAGAATCCTTTCTGCTTCTTTTTCCCTCGAAATTTCCCTGAACGGAGCGCTCCTTTATTCTGAGCGTAACGCTTTCTTGGGATCCCCGGGCAGACCCCACGGCTCTCACTTTCTTCCTTTTTTTTTTTGGGGTGGCGCCGCCTCCATTGCCGCCATCTTAGAACGCCATCTTTTTTCCTCCGGCAGCCCCTGGTACTCTACTTTCAGTGTCGACAAGGGTGTCGGTAATAAGACCCTCGGTCCTTTCCCCCTTTTATGAGCTTTTTCCCTTAGGTCCATGGGGTTGGCATATCTCCCCCTTGTTCTCGTCTGCGATCGGAGTGCTTTCCCCCCCCCTCCCTTCTGGAAACGGTTCGTCCTCTTTTCTACGCAGACGATCCGGGGCGGCTTCTTCGGCGACCGGTTCTTTCCTTCCCTTCCTGGGTGGGGTAAGGTCTTTCTTTTCGAAATTTACCCCCCTTTTGAAAGCCCGGCCTGACTGCGCGTAATTTCCATTCCCCCCGTCCGGTTGTGTTCCTTTTTTTTTTCCCCGGAATTCCACCCGTGGAACCAACCTCCTCCCACTCCCCCCTTTCTTTTCCCCTGGTGACCCTTTTTTTTGGATCGTCGGGAGAAGAAGGTTCTGTCCTCGGGTTGAAACCCTGCTAGAATTCTTTTCACTCCCTTTCCTCCTTGCAAGGAAGAGGTCCGTCTTTCTTCCCTACGGTGACTTTTCCTTTTTCGCGCATCCGCCTGATATCGGGGCCTCCTGTCGCCGCCGAGCAGATTTTTTACTGGGTGTTTTTGTGCGGCCACAGCCGTCCCCTCTCTTCCTCTCCCCCCGCAATTCAGCGGATTTGAGACGAAAAGCTAATGCCCTTTTTGTGCCGGCAAACATTCTCCGCAGTTTTCTCTTTTCCTCTCGTTTTGTTTCTCTTCCCTTTCTTCGACCTTAGGGAGAAATGGTTTGCGGCCTCCATTTTTCCCCTTCTTTTAGCTTTGTCTTGCTAGGACTACCCCTTTCTCTCCGAAAGGCATAGCGGTGACTTCTTTTCACAATCGAAACGGCAAGCCGATCCCTTCCTCTGCTCGTCCCGGAGGAATCTTCCTCTTTCCCGCGCAAGCCGATATCCCCTTTCTTCTTATCGCATCTACAGAATTTTCCCCCCTCCTGATCGACGAAAGCTTACTTCTTTTTTAGTAACGGAATTTCCCCTTCCACTGAACTCTTATCCGTCTCGCACACCTTCTTCGTCCCTCCTCTCTCTCCCCCCCCTTCGGTGGAGGTCAACGGGTCCCCCCTCTTTTTTTTCCCTTTTTCAGCGGGGTGGATCGGTCGCCGCAGGAAAACGCTTTCCTGTCCCCAAGCCGTCCTGCTCTTATACGCGCAGGCCATTTTCTTTTCTTTTGACCGACCGGACGGGTGGTAAAATGTAGACCCATTCCTATCACCACAAGCAAGCCCCCCCTCGTGACACCACAGAGCGCCCGGAATCTGCTTTTCTCTTTCTCGCTCGCAGGTCTTTTCAAGTGCTGGGCGTTCCCCCTCCTCCCTTTCTCGCTCAGAGGCTTTTTATGGGACGTATGTCAACGCCTTCTTTTTGATTGGGATCGATGCTCCACCACCGTCACTCTCGAGGAGGCGCTTCGTTCCCTTCCTTCGCCACTATGAGTCTCTTCCCCCCCGGCAAGGCCGCAACGCTTCCCAGCCAGGCCACCAACATGCTCTCCGGCCCCTTTTGTTTCTTTCTTCCACCCACGCCGCCAGCGCCCTCCTCTTACCGCGTCTCAGAAGAAATTCCTTTTTTCGTCGTCGACTTAGATCCCTTCAACGGTAGCAGGACCTTTCTGTTCGACCAGTTTCCCTTCTGCCTCGGACCCATTCATATCTCCTCTACCTTCCACGGATCCCGAGCGTGGCACGGAAACCGTCGTCAACTTTTTTTTTTTTGTCGATGGCGGCGATCAGTTTGCGTTCGAGATCTCTGGGCTGCGGGACTTACCCCCACCCGACCTTTCCCCTTTATACGTTTTTTCCTATGAGCATATGCTCTCCCCTTCCCCAACCTTTCTCAATAGGTGGTCCTTTTCCCCCTTTCTTCTAGCAAGCTTAGGATTTGGGACGAGTGGTATTTTCCTTTAGGTACTTCCCCCCTCTCTTGGAATGGCGAGGTCCCTCTTCCCCTGTCCAAAGAGCTTCTCTTTTTTCTACGAGGCGAATAGCCAGCGGTTGTCTCTAACTCTTGCCGAAGTTCGCTACCTACATCCCAGCTCCTGTCCCTGGGCACCCCCCATATCGTACGCAGACCCTTTTTCGAAAGCTTTCCCATCGGGACCTCTTCCCCCTACTGCATTCTCGGGCCTCCTCTGAGCTCTATTCCGTATCCAACGCGGATCGAGAGATTTCCCTTTGAGGATGCCTCCAGAGCCTCGTCTTCCCCCTTCCTCGCAGAATTAGGTTTCTTTCCTTTTTTAGAGAAAGATCACCCTACGATTTTTCCGGAACAAGACGCTCGCCGTATCCTCCTTCTTCGATTTTTTTAATCTTTCCCCCTCGGATCACGTCTGGTTTCTCTCCGGAACCCTCTTCCCCGCTTTAGGATGGAGCTCCCCTTAGCCAATTGCGCGCTTCCTTATGCTCAGATGCTCTCCCTCCCTTGTTGTGCGAGCCTTCCTCGGACGCGCTGTAAGGCCTTCCCCCTCCGTCATGCGCGCTTAAAAACGCTCCTTAATTTCTAGATCGTCTCCCCATTTTTTCTCTCTAGAAATTTCTTCCCGGCCGAGGGCAAAGCACCCCCCTTGATGCCCTTCGATTGGCTTTTTTTGGCTGATACTCCCCCCAGACAGCGCATAGTCTTGGTTTCTTGACCCGCAATGCCGGTCCCGTTTTTTGAACGCGACATTTATTCTACGGTGGCGCGCCCTTCCCTTAAGAGCATCTCCCCTCCGTGAGCTCTTCGATCATGGCCAGTTTTTCAGACCACTCGCCGCCTCTCCCCCATCCCGCCCTCGTTGTTCAAAACCAGGAAGCGCTGGTCGCCGACGATCTCCCCTTTTGGAAGCCCTTTTCTCTGGCAGATAGCTACACTCCTTAAGCCGGCAAGGTTAGGTCCGCTCCGCGGCAAGTCTAGCCTCAAGTCCCCTCCCAGGAGATCGTGACCATTTCTTTTCTTCCCCCTTGCCCAAACTCCCTTTTTCTTTCCGATGAGCGAAAGTGATCATTCTCTGAGATTCGTACCCCGCAGTTTTTTCGGAGGAGTTCCCCCATTTAATTCCTCCCTCTTCTTTTTTTTATTAGAGATCCCTTCCCCCCCCTTTTTTCAGTCCGGGGCAGGATTTAGAAGGACCTTGGTAATGAAAAGATGCGCTTTCCTTCTTCTTGATTCTCTTTTAGTAAATACTTCTTTTTTTTCCAGAGAAAGACCTTTTTTTTTTTCTTGCCGCCATCGAAATGGTGATTTTGCCACGCTTATCTTGGGTCCTTTTTTCGCTTTCGTCTTGCGTCCCTGTCAAGCGCCGCCCTTCCAATCATCTTTATTTCCCTTTTCTGCAGAGTTACCTCCATGTCATCTCTTTCTGCTCAATAACCCTGGCCTCTTTCCGTTCGAAGGAGAGATCATTTCCTGCCGCAGCCAATCCTTGTTCTTGAGTCCCTTTTCTGTTCCCGCGGTTCGATTCCTCCTTTTCTTCTGCCCTGGCCCGAAAAGTATTTTCTCTTCTTTTTTTCTTCTTCAAGGCCTGCAGTGCTGGGTACGCTCTCTTCAAAATCGAGTCCGGCTTACTCCATGCCCCAGGAGGTCCTTTCCTTCCACGACCCGGCAATAACAGTTCTTTTTTTAATCGCATATTTCCTCTCCTTTCAGACGCTCTCGAGAAAATGTTTTGTCCTTTTTTCCCAAAGCAGGAAACGCGCTGCTCTCTCCCCCACAGCTTCCTGCGGCGCGATATACCTGTTTCGGTCGATATCTTTCCCCGCTTCGCCGGCAGGCCCCTTTTTTTTCCCGCGACACGAAATCACCTCCTTTTCAGTCTCGATTCAGTTCGTAGGAGAGGGACGATGTTCTTTCCCGCTCAACATTTTTTTTCTTTCGGTCTACTAGCGCTCGCAGGAAACTTTTCCTTTGGAGTTTTCTCTTTTCATTAATCTCCCTTTGTTCTCTTCTTTTTCTAGAGGCTTATTCCCTATTTGGAACTGCTCCCCGAGGAGACGCTACTTCACCATATCTTTTTTTTTTTTTTCGGAGGTCTCTTTCAGCCCTCAGCAAGAGGTCTTCACATGAAGGTGGATGCTTGGTCGCGGCTCTCTTCTCAGAAGGATTCCTCCTGTGTAGCAAGAGATATCTCCCCCTTCCCCCCCCTTTAGATAGAGCGCCTAATCGTATCTGTTTCTCTTCACTTTCCCTTTGCCAGGAGGTGAGATTAAATTTCTTTCTCTTTTTTTCAGAGTAGGATGGCGACAGCTCGGTTTGATTCCACGCAATGTCTTGCCGTCGTCTTTCCCTCTTTTCTTCTCCCGCGTGTGCATTTTTGCCTATCCCTCGCGATTTCCTCCGCGTTTTGCATTTTTTCCCTCTTGCAGGCGTGATCGTCTCGCCCTTTTTCCCCTTTCTTTTTTTTTGCGCCGTTGCCCTCTTTCCTGTCTTTCGCGAACACGCCTTTCCTTCCCCGTTGACTCGCCCCTTTTCTGCTTTCCGAGGCTGTGCGATGCATGCATCGTCGAACAGGTGAAGTCCGGTGTTGGCTCTTCGGATCTTTTTTCCCCCCGGAAGCACTTTCGGAATCGGCCGTGTCCGAAATGTCCGAACCGAATTTCCGACCATGCGGGTGTCTCTTTTCCCCTAAGAATAATGCATCCCCTCGACGACGATGCGTGTTTCTCACCAGGTAGATTTCAGCGCATCGCCGGGAGCCGGCTCGCTTTCCACATGTTGTGATTTACTCACTTTCCTTCTTCCCCCCCGAGCAGAAAACAGCGCCCATGAAAGATATTTTCGGAGACCGATCCCTTTGGAGGGGCGGCTCGTCCTCCCACCCCCCGTTCCATGCAATAGAGCTCCCTTTTTCGGGAAGGAACACGGAGAAACTCGCACTCATCTCAGGACTTTTTTCTTGTCGCGTAATAGGTGACTCTTCGCCCTTATCCTCCCTGAGAGCAGGGTACGGGCTCTCTTTTTGGCGTGCGGGCTAGCTTGCCTTTTCCCTCCGCGAGCGAGCCTCTTCTTTTCGTGTTTCCCCGTCTTTCTGGAGCGTCCAACCTCTCCTTTCGCCTCCCCCCTCGCACTGTCCTTGTGAACAACGCGGCATTTTTTTTCTTTCGGAGAGGCGGTTCTCTCTCCTTCGTCTCAATCTCGACCTCAACAAGGATTACGTACCGCTGCGCTTCATCGCCTCTTTCGCGCAATTGCGAATCTCGCGGCCTTCGTTGCCGTGTTGACGATCGGACTTTTCTCTCAAAGACACCAGTTTTCTTCTCTCTAGGCGCTCAAAAATTCTATCCCTCTTCAATCAAGGTTTTTGCCCGGTAAAGCCGACTTTTCTATTATATCCATGGGCGGACGGATCTTTTTTTTTCCTGTTCGCGCTCTCCCTTTTTCGCGCAGGAAGGATCCTTTTCAGAAAGAGAGTAGTCCTCCGGGATTCGCCCAAAGGTCGCGGACGAGATTCTTTTCTCTCCCTTGGAGATCGCGCTGGCGCGCGCCAGCCTAGTGAGCGTTTCCGGCGAGAGCTTCCTTTTCTACGATTCCAACCGGCTCGGCAAGACTTTCCCCCTTTTGAGAAGATAAGTTCGATGCTGGTTAAGATGGGATTGCAAGAGGCCTTGATTTTTCTAGAAACTTTTCCTTTTGCGCAAAGCTAATTCCTCCCTAGGGGGTGGGGTGGGGTTTTGCCCCCCACCCAACTCCCCCCGAACGAATAAAAAGCGGCACCCCTCCTCGAGCAGATTGACTCTCCCTTTCGAGATCCTAGATCGCCTGTCCGGGCTCTGGAGGGCTTCTCTTTATGGAGTCCCAGTTGAGTCGTATCCCCCCCCCCCAAAGGGCGAATAGGAAGGAGGTTCCTAGTTAGAGGATATTAGCTCTCTTCCTCTCCGCAGGTCCTTTTTCCCCTTCAGCGCGGTTTTTCTCTTTTCCCCTCGCCAGGAAATCGCGGTTAGCAGCCTAAGCACCCCTCTTCCCCCGGACTTATTTTCGGACCCTGCTCCCCCTAAGGCTTTGCTCGTCTTTGGGCAAAACGAATCGGCTTCCTAGATGAGCGGGGTCGTCTTCCCTTCCCCTCCACCGACGAGATTCACCTCCGGTCGGTTTTCTTCCCCTCAGCGCGGCAAGATACGATATCGAAACTCTTGAACTTCCCCATCGACCACAGAAACTGAGTGAACGACCGCGTTTGGTGTCTCTTTTTCTTAGAACTTTTTTCTCCGGGTGTAGAGCCTTGCATTGTACATGACTTCCTCAGATGTCCTGATAGCCTTTGCTGTTGCAAGTCTTCCTTCTCTTTCGAGAGATCATTGTTTAAGTAACGCTCTTTTCCTTTCGTTGTGAATTCCTCCCCCATCGGAAGGTGCCTTTTCCTGTTTGCAGGATGTAGGGTTTATGACTTGAATTGAAGCCTCTGATAGGTGGCGACCCTTCCTCCAGAATTTCTCTGAGGGCGAAAATTTGTACGGATACCCACTCAACTCGGTCGGGTTCTTCTTTGGGGCGTTTTGGATGCAATAGGACACTTGGTTTTTTTCTTCGCGATGCGGAGGGCTCTCCTCCCAGAAAGAATCTGGAAACGCCTCTCGAGGAGAGCCCCCCTCTCCCCCTACGCAGGCCGATAGGGCTTAGGGCTGTAAGGCGTGGTGCTTGTTGTGGGTATAAGGAGTGTTTCCTCTTTGTTTGCCGGTCCGGCGCCCTTTTTGGAGTCCCCTCCCCTTCTTTGTTACGTTTGAAGAGTTTTCTGCTTGCGACGGTGACTCAATTTTTTTTCACTCCCATCGTTACCGGGGCTTCGGGCGCGGTCGTCGGGGACGCTTTTCTCGCGGCGAGTTTCTTCCCGGTACTGCTCGACGTCAGTGACGCCCGTCCATAGCTGTCGTCTCCTTTGCATTTACTCGCCGCTTCTGGAGCTTTTCTTTACTTTATCTCGGGATTTGTCCTTCCGCGCGCGCAGATTCATGATCGCTGCCGTGGCGATGGTGTTGGTCCTTTTCCTTGAGAGGCAATTCGCCGGCTTTTTTTTTTCCTTGGCCATCGATAGCCGGTGATTCCTCCTCATGTGAGCGGCATCTTTTTCTTTTTTTTCCTCCTCTTTCAGAGAGATGCTCTGACCTGCGGGAGAATGGTTTGTTTGCCGCCAGCACCTCTGATTCACTTTTCGGTCTAGGCCGGCGAATGCGCGCGCCACCTTTTCTGTTCCGCGCACCACCATCTCCTTTTTTCTTATCTGCTAGGAGGCGACACGAGTTCTTTTCCTCCCGAGATCATGGAGGATGCGGATTCTCAGCCACTTCTCCCACCGGCCATTTCCTGACCCTCTTTTCTCTTGCGTCCACGGCTTCGAGCCGTACCTTTTCTTCCCACTTTTGTCCCCTCCTCTCTTTCTTTTCTTCACCGGGGAACGATGGGAGTGGGCGTTTTTTCTTTTTCCCCTTCCCAGACAAACGGGCAACGTACTTTTTTTGTGGATCCGCGCCGTTTTCCTTCCCTCGACGGGGTTCCCTTTCGCCCCTCCCTTATCACCCAACCTACTGCATTCCACCCCCCCGAGCGCCCGGATGGCTGTTTTCCCCTCCCTGATAGAGGACGAGCGTCTACCCTTTTTTTTCTCCTTCCCGAGAATCTTCGCTACTCTTCTGCCACCCCATGGATATGTCCCGCATCGTTCTTTTCTTTCCGAGGGTCTGATTTTTTCTGCCAGGCAGCTCGAGTCTTTTTTTTTTTTTCCCTGCGTCGCCCCCCTTCTCTCCTCGTATGCCGGCAGGCAAGCTAACGCACGGCACCACACTTTCCCCTGGCCGATGGTTTTTCCCACAAACGCCTCCATTTTCCTTGTTCCGCCGTCAGAAGACGTGGGTATCGTTTCTTTCGTCGACTTCGACGTGTCCCAGGCCATCCGACCCCTTTCCCTTGTAAGGCTAGTAACTTCCTCTACCCAAGGGGCTTCTGCGGCTGACTCCCCCCTCTCTCCGTTGCGGCCGTTACTTTGCAGTTTCGTGATGCGTCTGGTTGATCTTGCCTCTGCGGGACTTCCCGCCCCTTTTTTATTTCGGCCGGTTTTCGATGCGTTGAGACAAGATCTTTCCTTGCTGGAAGCCGATTTCTTTCGTCAAGTTATGGGACCCTCGACCGCCGGGGGCCTTGTGGTATCGGGGCTTCCTCGAGGGCCCCGGTACAGTTCCTTTGCGGTGAGACAGGGTTCCCTTTTCATTAGCCAGTGCGCGACTCTCCTTCAGAAGTTCGAACCCTCCCTTTTCCCCCACACTATATTGGAGTCCTCCTCCCCCTTCATTGACGACACCCTTAGGACTGCCTTCAGAGAAAGGCTCCTCATATATCTTCTTTTCTGTTAAGGTGAAGATTCGTGACACTTCCCCCCTTCTCCCCCCCTCCCTATCGCTTCCCCTTGGCGATCAAGAGCCAGCCTGTCTTTTTGCCAGGCAGAGTCCTTCCTCCCCATAGATTGAGATTTCCTCCTCCCCACGCCGCTAGAAGTTTTTCGAAGAGGTTTAAGATTTCCCCCCCCCT
>Ga0179593_1441036_pt1 | contig 17782 bp, 17 predicted proteins | sample CZODoug2_1_08_16_FD_185931 | JGI IMG/M metagenome (GOLD analysis project Ga0179593, IMG submission 185931) | Vadose zone soil fungal communities from Angelo Coast Range Reserve, California, USA - CZODoug2_1_08_16fungal (PacBio error correction) | ecosystem: Environmental > Terrestrial > Soil >... | reverse complement strand
CCCTGTCCCCCCTGAACTGGAATGGAAGTATAAATTTTTTCTTCGCCTGAGTCCGGGCAAGAGCTTGAATAGTGGGAAGATAGACCTGGTGAAAGTTGATCCCTTGCCTTAAGCGTCTTCCGAAGATGGTTGAACTGTTCGCGATCTTGTTTCTGTACATTCTCAGGTGGCCTTTGAGCAAGTGCGCCACGGTAGACAGTTTGACACCTTTCTGGTCTCCTTTTCTCACGCCGTCCATCGATCCCCTGCGAGGCCGCATCTTTTCCCTGGGTGCTGCGCCGATACGGCTCACTTATCCCCGCATCCCCCTCTGGGATTACTACCATTTGCCGACTTAGTAAACCTTTTTCAACAGGTTTATTGACGGTGGACCGCGTTTAGGAGACGGATTTTTTGTTTTAAAATTTCAAGTTCCGATTCCTGTTGCCTTCTTCTTTAACTGGACTGATAAGATGCCTTGTTTTTCTTTTGCAGGCCCGGTAACTCGATTGAACCCTTTGAGGCTCCTGGTCCGTTAGTATTACTGGCTCTCTCTTTTCCCATCTTCTGACCAAAGGAACGCGCCCGCATACGAAAGAGCTGAGAACCCGCGGCTATTCTCCCTTTTTCTTATGCGCGGCAAGGTCCCCTTCCCTTTTCTTTCTCTTCTCTTTGTCAGGAGGCTTCCGAACTCAGGCAGCTCACAGTCTTTTGAAGATGCTCGACGTCGCCGCGGTCGCGCAAGTCCCTTCTTTGCAATCCTTCTCCTGGCAGTACGTATGGTGGACTGACCGACGAGGAAGGCGGACACATGGTGCTGTCGGCTGAACCTGCCCCTTCGTCCCCCTCCTTTCAAATGTTGCAGGAAAGTCTCGTGGGAGAGAGTAGGGATGATACCCTCCCTTCCTTCTGACCTTTACGATCACGGGTCTGTACTGCGCGGCGGAGGGTCACCGCTGTAATCGCATCTTCTTTTTATTGGCTCAGTTTTCTTTAGATGCGTGCTTCGGGCGACAGTTTCTTCCCTCGTAACTAGTGATGGGACCCCATTATCAGGTCCCTGCTCGAGATGGTTGCCATACTTCAGTTTTTGATCTAAAGTATCCCCTCCTTCTGCCGGTAGTGTTGGCAAGGTTTTTCCTCCCCCATGTTCTCAAGCGCGCTTCTGATCACGATAGTGAATTCTGGCGCAGGATACGTGGTGTTCGCAGGGCCCTCCTTGTGGTCTCCTCAACTTAGCTTGTCCCCCTTAAGACGTCTTTGTACGTGGTGGTGGATCGCTATCGCACCGAAACCTGATCCCGCGACCCTGACTGAAGTTTCCCACTTTTTCGCTGTGCGTGGCGGCCCCTTTTCCCTTTTCTACGGCACTGTGAGGTGTCCTGAGCCAGAGTCCCGCTTTTTTAGAGCAGCTCTTCCCCGCCATAGTTCTTCCATGATCTCCACTTTTTGCCGTCGTCCAGGCCTGCGAAGCCCGGCTACCCCGGTGCCGGCCAGGCTTCCCTCACGCGATAGGTTCCGGTTTCTGTTAATGCCCCGGGGCACCATTCTTTTTTCTTCAGCATCCGAAGCCCAACCGCCCCTGCTACCCAATGCTTAGGGATTTACACTTCGCGCGCTCGCTGCAGAACGATATCCCGGGTCTTTCCATATACCACTCCGGGATTTCCCGCTTTGACCTTTAACTCCCTACTATTGCGGGCAACCTGGTTCCCTCTTGTTTTACGATAACCGCATGTTGCCGGACTTACAGGTGCAATAAGTCCCTATTCTGAGATTTCACTTCCCTTTCGATCTCTGACGACCATTTACTCCCCCCCCCTCCGCCTTAAAGCCCACGCAGAGCGGTTCTGGCGAGATTAGCCGAGCTGCTTTTTTAGTAACACTTTTGACCCGGACCGCATCCTCCCTCCTCCTCTCCCAACAGATAATCACTAGAAACACGTCCTTAAGATTCCCGCCCCTTTTTTTGATAACAGTCTCCTTCCATCGGAGTATGAGCGCTCTACAACGGAAACTTCATGATCCTTTTTTATGTCACTAAGTTGGTATCCTCGCCTTGCCTGAACTCCCCTCCCTTCTCACCCGCCGACCAGCATTGGCCCCTGAGGTCGTCTTGGAGGGTGAAGGTGTCCCCTCCACAACTTGACCCCTCATCTCCCTTTGCCGTCGCCCATGCCCGGTTCCTTTCCCTCCCTGGTTGCAGATCTCCGAACCCGTCCGGTCGGTAAACCTTAATTTTCTTTTGCGGGCTTGCCCGGAGGACGTGTTCCGCCTTTTAACGAACCAACGTCTAATTCTTTTCCCTCCAGCACTCCAGCCGGCTCTCCCTGGGACCGTCTGAAAGGCCGCCGCATCCCCTTGCATCCCCCATATGCTCGATTCGAGTGAATCGCGCCCTTCGCCACCAATCATGGATGGAATCCCCACTTCTTGTGGGAAAAACCTGGTCATAAAATTTAATTGTCCGGACGTGTCAGTTAACCCCAATGACGTTCCCGGTCCTATTTATCCTAGGTGATCTACATGACCTGAGGAAGCCGACAGAAGCAGGAATATCCTTTTTAATCATACCTCCTGTTTTCTGGTGCATGTTCTCTATTCAGCGGCCTGACAGCTCTTCTCTTCCTTCTTCCTGGGTAGCTGATCAAGAGTTTTACCCTGGAGTAATGTGGTCCCATCCTTTTCCCAAGGCCCCCTTTCCTTCCGTTGGGTCATCGATTGTCCCCCCCCCTCCTTTCGGCTGGAAGAGGGAGTGTGATTTGAGCAGAGAGCTCGAGATCTAGATCTTTCGGCGGATGTTCTCATTCCGGCGAGGATCAGATTGACTCTCCCATCTAGGAGTAGCCGGCGCGCCTAGGTCCTTTCTTGGTTTTGCGTCTTTCACCACCTAGACACACTTTCCCTCCGTGACGGCACGCTGCACTAGGCCAGGAGGAATCCCATCCGCCCCTTGACTGCCATAATTTTTTCAGACTGGCACAACAGGCTTCGTTGCAGCCTCTCTCCCTCGGGCGCCGGAACTTTGCCTCATCGCGGCGAAGTGTCCTCCTCGCGGTCCCAACTCTTCTTTAGATCTTTGGTTTGGGGTCAGTTTGCGCCGGCTCGCGGTTCAGGCACCGGACGAACTTGACCGTGGTCCTTTTCCCTCTTTGGTAGACCTCTTTCCGTTTCCGTTTTTTTCGAACAATTCTTCAGCGCCCCTATGCACGGGACCTGGATTGGCACCTCTTCGCCCCCTTTCTTGCCTTATGATCGCGGAGTTCTATTTTTCCCCCCTAGGATGAGTGATACTATGTTGCCTAGTTGAAGACGTCCCCGACTCCATCTCTCACAACGAAAAGCGCCTCCATACCCTCGTCTGTGATGGGACTTTGGGTCTCCCTTAGTGACACCAGATCGAGGAAAGGTTGTTGACAGCCGCGCCCATCCGGCCGAATGTTACCCCGTCCTGGCCGGCTTAAAGGTTTTCGGACACTCGGCGCCAGGGTCCCTCTCATGGTAAGGGAGAGGTAAAATGCGGTTTGATCCCGTTTTATTGTCGTCTCCGAGAGATTCTTGGAGACGCGTTCTGACGTCTCTATAGGAGCAGATAAGCGGGTTTTTCCCGCGGAACTCCCTGGCAAACCGTTTTGTCTTGTGACTCACGGCCTTTGACGATTTCCTAACAGCAAGTAAAGCCCTATAGCAGGTTTTCGGCAGAGTTCCCCTTCGTTCGCTTTTTCCCTCTTCGATGGCCAGCTTCGCGCTTCGACCTATATTGGACTTTCCTTTGCGCCGAGTCGACAGCTGAGCGATCTGTGTATCTTCCCACTCGTCCTTCTCAAGTGTTGTTCTCCCTGCGCGGGATGACCCCTCCCCCCTCTTACGCTCTATGCCTTGGCCGGTTTTATTTCTAGACCTCCCGATTCTAGGCAGGCCTCCTTTACCCCCCCCCCCCACGTAAGGTATCCTCTATTCTTCGGTTTTGACGCTCTCGAATTTGGATTCACGTTCGCCCAGTTCACCTGTGGTTGCCGGGCCATTCTCGGAGCTCCTACCCTGCAGCGTTTCTTCGCCCGGAAGCTTGTTTGCGCAGCACTTTATTTCCCCCCTTCCCCCCCTTGAGCAGTGAGGTGATCTATTCGCTCGCCCCCACAAAGGATGTCCGTCAACACAGACCCGGCACCTTCTCTAACGGTCAATCTTACCTACGGCTTTCCCGGCTGCGCGCTCCGGCCCATTCCCACCAGCTTTCCTTTTTTTTCTTCGGCCGACCTGAAACGGAGGGAGGGCCTCGGCTTGAATTTCCCCCCCCAGCAAGCGCCGACCGGACATTCTCGCGGGTTTTCTTCCAAGTCATTGTGCCGCGGTGATCTGCCCTCTCTTCTCCCCACAGAAAAGGGCCGGCCATCCCACCCTGTGACCTTTTAAGTCCCTATCAGAGTTCCCGCCACAAGTGTTTTTCCTCTTCAGGAAACGTTTTCACACAGATTGTACCTTCTGACATGAAGGATCGACCTCTTGAGCGGCCCCTCTCAGTTTTACGGATTCATCTCCGTAAGGGGACGGCCGCTGAGGGCCTTTTTTTAGGAAGAATGGGCCGGCGAACTCCTTTTTTGGGCTTTCAAACCTTTACGAAAATCCTCTTTCCTTAAGACCGCGGGCGGCCGCGGTTACGTTCCCTGTAGTTCCCCCCTTCCAGTAAGACTAGGTCAATCCGCCTTCTTTCTCCCGTTACATCTAAGAGTCTCCCTGACACGAAATCACAGAAGCGCGTAGCTCCTCAACTGTGACGACCATTTTCTTTCTTCTGGTCACGCGCACACCTGACGCTTCCCGGACGCGGACAGGAAAATCAATGTGAAGTTGTACCCGTTTTTCTGTTGTCAGTCCCGACCAGTTTGGCTTCTTTTGCTCGGTTCGCCGATCCCTCAGAACCAGGATACCCATTCCCTTAAGACTTTTCCCCGTTCGCGCCGGCCGGTCCCGTCATTCCGGCAGAATCGTCTCAAGCGACTGTAGGTTACACCTTTTGAACTTCATTCAATTCTTCGACAGCCCCTGGTCAGGCGCTTTCAGAGGGAATCGGCGATTCAGTCATGCAATTCCTTTTCCAGGTTTCGCCACTCTTCCAGCTGTGCGCCGCCAGCAGCGATGACACCTCGTTTCTTTGCCTAGTTCCTCTCCTCTTGCCCCCTACTACCCTTTTTGTTTGAGATCTGATCGAGCCACATGACCGATCTGTTCTTTTCGTGATCGAGGAGGTCTAAGCTTGATGCGCTCACGAGCTGTTTGTGGGATTTTTCGACCGGGTCACCTTCCGAATCGCCTTTTTCGTCAAGCGAATTTCGGTTGACTTTTCCCCCCCTCGTGTATCTTCGATCCCGCAGTTCCTGAGCAATTCCTTTTCTCCCTCAGTGCCCGTGTGCGTCGGTGCCTCCTTCGACACTTTCCCCGTTCGTAGAGCTTGCGACGGCGCCTGTATTTCCGGCGTCCTGTCTAGCCTCACCGGATTGTTACGCCTTCCAGCAGCTGTTTACCTGCGGCGCCACATTGCGACTAATCCCCCCCACTAAACCTTTTGCCCCCTGATCGGCCGCTCCCCCGATTTTCTCGCCCCCCCCGGTCAAGACGATCCTGACCTGGTCACCGGAATGAGAATTCTCCTGGACTGACTGGCTTTAGGGCTTAGCCTCGTCCCTCGTTTTACCCCTCTTTTTTCCCTTCCGAGTCAAGGTCCTCCTGGATTCCCTTTCTTCCTTTTCTTTTGCGGGGAATACTATTTAAACTCAGCCGCCCTCTACCGAGCTGTCCCGTTCTTGTGGTTTCACGTTTCTGCATCTTACCAGGCCAACTCGTGCGGGGCTCTCCTGATTCCCCCGCGAAGCTTCCACGACCGGCGGAGATTCGAGTACGTCCACGAGTCTCTATCTTTCATACGGTCCCGGCTCCCTCGGGAAAGGGACGAGAGGGCCTTCGTCCACCACCGGTGCTCCTGCTCATCGGGTGTCTTCCCGTTTGTTCCGTGATGGCCGAGTGCTCGGTGGTCGCTAAGACTCCTCTCCCCCCGCTTGAGGCCAGTTCGTTCTCCCCGATCACCCTTACCCCTACTGCGCGGAGGGAGTTTTTTCAGCGAGGACCTTCCCGGGGATCATTTCCTGTTACATGCTTTGTTCTTTCAGGAAGGTTTTCCACGTTTTCGAAGTGGGCAGTCCGTTGGCCGGATGAGCTGGTTTCCATTCCTGTCGTTGTTTCGAGAATCTTTTCCTACCCTTTACTGTGGGCATTCTGGACCGCCCTGGGCTCATGCTCGTGGTCTGAGCAAGATCGAGGAATGGTTTTCCGATCGTAGTCCGTGGTGGTCTTTTCCCCCCCCTAATTTAATCGTTTTCCCCCCCCTCCCCGAATACTCTCCCAAGGCGCGTTCTTGGTGGTGATGCGATCGCAAATGATAATAGTCTCATGATCCGTCCCAGGCTAACGGCTTATGATGGACGCCTCGCGGAGATTCGGAAATTTGAGGGGAATCCAGAAGCGCTCTCTCTGTTCCATTTTTTAGGATTCATCTTTCTCCTCCAGATTTCGTAGTGATGCGCCTGAGTACCGGCTGGCCGCCGCCGGCTAGCAGCCTTGATTCCTCCCCTGCTAGGTCTTTAAGTTATGTTAAGTGCTCGTTCCCCCTCCCTCGGTGAACTGGCCAGCCTTCCTCCTCCGAGGTTTTCACTGTTCGCGGTGGGACTCTTCGCGACATCCGGTTCCCAGCGCGCCGCTCGACAAAGCCCGCCTTTCCCTCCTCTCGACATCCCAGCCCCAGTTTCACCTCGGCCCCCTCCTCCAGGGCGGGCCATTCCGCCGCGGGGTCCACGATAAGAGTCCTGGCCTGCAGGTCGGTTTCTATAGGTCCTCTCTTTCTCGTGCACACATGGCCTCGATTCTGAAGACCCGTATCCCCGTCTCCCCCTAGCCCACGACCCGGCGTTCTGCCTTTTCTGGTTCTCCTCCGCCGCTCCCCGGCGGTGCACCCATCTCTGACCTTTGAACGCAAAGAAGTAACACCAATCTCCCAATCGCGAGGTAGCTGGGCTCCCGTGGAAATAATTTCAAGGCTGCACTGCACCATCGGAGGCTTCCGAAGTGCTTTTCGCCCGGGAAACGAGATGATCTTTTTGTCTTTTCCCAGTGGTATCCCTCCAAAACATCGCTACTTATAATGTTCAACGGAAATCTTTAATTAAGAAAGCTAGAAACGAAACCTTTGCTAATCCCCATAGTTTTCAAAGCGCTGGTTTCCTATGCTTTCTAGCCGATCGAGGTGAAGTTAACACAGTATGATCTGTACTTGCCCCCCCCTGGTTCGAATGAAGCGTTACCGTCTTCCCCCGCCTTTCCTATTCCCCCGCTGCCCCCGGAACTGGCACCGTGCTGTGGTCGATGTTCGAAATGTCCTACTACCTGACTCCTCCGCCGGCCTTTTTCCTCTCCAAAAACCCCCCCACACCCCCCACAACACAACTGACCCACACCACCCACCCCCCCTAACCCCCCCCCCCCCGCCCCCCCCCCCCCACCTCCCCCCCCCCCCCCCCCCCCCCCACCCCTAAACAACAATTCCGGGCGGACTCGATGAAAGCCCCCCTGCCTCATCCACTCTCACCCCATCTTTCGATTATCGCGCCGACCACTCTTTTCTCTTTTCCTTCGGGTTTTTTCACCAAGTCGATGGTCCCCACTCTTTCCTTTTACGGCTCTTCGTTGGTAGTTACAATGACTCCCGGGACTTGAAGGGGTCGATGGCTTGAGAAGGATGAGGAACGGGGAATTCGACTTAGAGCCTTTAGAAGTTGTCCTGAGAGATATGGTTTACTCTGGTTGAGGAGAATGTAAGGAATCTGGGTTATGGCCGGGGGCTAATCAGTTCCCCCCACCTAGGGGACGTCTTCTCTACTGAAAACTTTCACGGCCTGAGTCCGTCAGTCGCGTTTTGTCCTCCGTGTTACACCCTGTGTTTGCGGCAGTCCGCTTTTGTCCGGCTTTTTTCTAGATCTATCCTCTTTTTTATTCTTTGCTTCAGGCCTTTTCCTCTCTCGCCGCTGACCTACTGGGAACGTATTTACCTAGTCTTTTCGTTGGGGATCCTTCACACCTTCCCAACTCAGAGTTATAACAGGAGGAGTTTCTAACTCGAGACTTTCACTCTCTCAGCAATGCCTTTTTAGTTTCCCTTCGGTCAGGGAAGTTCCTAGATTTCAATTGTTTCTGGGACCGTAAATCTTCCCGAAGTTGGGAAGCGCTCTTCCTCGACGAGTTTCCACTTTGGAGGGCAGAGGGTGATTGTTGCGACCCTGTCTATCCCTGGATTGAACCTGAGAGGAGTCACACCTTTCGTTCTGACCAGACCAAACGACTTTCCTTGTTAAACCTTGCTCTACAAATATCACTCACGATTTATAAGCCTTGCTGATCTCATTTCCTCGACTTATATCGCCGATTGTCCTGTTTCTAGGAATTTTTTTCTTTCCCGCACACGTCCCTTTTTTGTTCATCACTGAGGGCTTGATCGAATATAGATCCCCAGCCAGCTATGTTGTTTTTTATGGGCTTTGTCTTCCCGTCCCCCCATAAAAGTTAGGAAATGGGGTTGACAGAAGCGCCATAGCTCTCTCTCCCCCCGTATTTCACGTGACGGTCCTGTGCCGCTTGTCCAATTTGTTGCCGGGAGTAAGAGGTGAAGCGGAGACCCATTCCTTTCATTTGGAAGGAGGTATCCCTCCCTCTATTTCGTCAGTGGAATGCAGAGGCGCGCGGCCCCCCCTCCGCAGTGTAAACGGTTGCCGCCTTGTCTCGTTCACAGATGGCCACTGCACTCTTGCCCCTCGAACGGCCAGTTAGAAGGTCTTTTCCTTTCCGGAAGCAGATAGCCCCTTTTTTTAAGGCTGAGATGGCGTTCAGGCGAGGCGTCCTTCGAGGGGACGAGGATCCCCAAGTCCTTCACGCTCCGCTCATAGTTATTTCTCCCCCAGACAACGGGTGCCTCTCTGAAGGAGAGGGAAGACCATATTGAGAGAATTTGGCCTAGCTTCCCATGCCTCGGCTCTGCCCGATGATCTGCCCTGGATCGAACCCCCCCCCCCCTCCCCTTCCCCCCCGTTTCCGCGCTTTTCTTCCCGTTTGGCTCTTTGCGGATTCCCTCCCTGATACATTTGTTGCCCAAACACGTACTCGGCATTGCCAGCAATTCCCGTGGCTCGACAGGAAGTTCTTTGAGCAAGAAATGTGTTTTTAACCTTGACCACCATCCGTTTTTCTGCATTTCTCCTCCACCTTTTTTCAGTTCTTCCCCCCCCCGTCCTTTTGCGATACTTGCCAACTCCGCCGACACTCGCGGTTTTAACCTTGGGAGCCTGCCTTTCAACTCAACCAGCCGTGTCCCTCTTTCCCCTTGCCATGACCCTATGATCGGTCCTGTTCTTTAAACACGCTGCAGAGGATTTTTTTCTCTCTCCAACGAACACTGAATTTCTTTTCTTGATCCTCTTCCGTAGCACTTGCGGCCTCCTTTTACCGTCGCAGCCGAGCAGTACCCTACCCCGCCCCTTCGCGAGACCGGCCCCCCCTTTGTATGAAGTTACTTTTCTCTGTCGAGCTCCATTGGCACTCGAATCTCTTGAATTTCGGTGATTTGAGGGCAGCTTTCCTCTTCTCAGCAGGGTGCGCTTTTTCTCTTCCCGTAGACTCGTCCCAAGGCTCCCTTTTTGCTCGTCTGGGCCCAGGTGTCACATCCCCCTTCCTTCCCAAGTTGAAGAAGAGTTCAGTTCGTCTGGACGCGGATGGAGCTTGGTCATCTTCTTCTCTTTGCCGGTCCGCCCCCCTAATAGATTCAGCTCCCCCTTATCATGCTGGGACCCCTTATCGCTCGTATGCAGTTGGCGCGGCACATTGCCAATTCCGGATCTCAGGACAACGCAACCTTTTCCTGTCCCCTGGAGTCGGCAATCGCTTTACGACCAGAGCTTCGACTCTTCTTCCGATTCGCGGAGCACCATTTTTGGCCTTTCGGGACTCATAGCGGCCGGGCCGTGTCTCCGTACCCTCCTCCCCCCTCCCGGCAGATTATTCACCGGTTTGCTTCATTCCCTTTTCTTGCGATCTTTTTTTTTCGCTTTCTCGTAATCGGCTCCTGCAGTGACAAAGGTCTCTCGCACATGATTTTGACCCTTCCAGTTTCTTTGAAGTCTTTGAGCTCGTTGATATCCGGCCCTTTCTTTTTTTCTGATATCCTTTCCTCCTCCTCTTTTGATTGCTCCTCTCCCCACTCCCGCGGAGCTTCACTTCAGTCCTTGCCGAAGAACGAGATGGTTTTCGATACCCCCCCTTTGGTCACTTCGATGCCCTTCCCTTCGAGTCGGATAGCCGCTGAAAGGAGTCTGTTCTCTCAGGACCTCAGGTCCTCCAGTAGTTTGCGTGCTTTTTTCGTTCGGTTTCGACACGGCCGGCCCGGTCGGGGTGTGCTTCCCCCCCCCTTGTTCACTGGACCTCTCACGCAGCTTGGTAGTACTGAGGTGAACCCTGTGAAGAATCTCTTACACCTTCCTTTTCGTCCTTTTTGCCTCTTTTTTTCCGTTCGCGTCTGCAAGGCGCATGATCTGTTCTCCCCTTCTTAGGAAGGCGCCCGCCTGCTGCTTCCGAGAGGTCACTGATGTACTACCCCTTCCCCCTCGTCAATTTTTCGGCTGCGGAGTCAAATATTCCCTGGATGATCGTACCCCCCGAACCCCTCTACTCCCCGAAGAGACCTTTCGGCCCATTCTGCCTACTTTTTTCACCTTTGTCTCGTTAGCGGACCTTCCCTCTCTGCAGAGGGAAGGAAAAGCCTCCCTGCCGACTCAGGGAGATTGACTGATTTGCTCGGTCACTCTCCCCCCAGCCTTGACAAGTAAACATTAACCCTTTGTGGATTTGGGGGGCTCTTACAACAACTTGTTTTTTTTGGACTGATCGTCTGGCGAAAGTCACTTTGATTGAAGGAAAGTGTTTTTGCTCTTTTGAGTAGATCCAAGAGTTATATACCAAAGGAGATCATTTAGCAGGCTGCATTCGCACAGCCGCTCTCCCCCCTTACCTTTCCCTTTTTGGCTGTGATGGCATGATTTCCTTCCGGGACAATGCCAGTCTTTCCCCTTGATTCGCGAAGGTTGGCCCCCTTTCAGTTTTCCCCGCGGTGCCGTGTCGCTAGGAAGAACCTTTCATGCTCCGTGTTTTCCCCCGGTGAGACTCACAGTGCTGATCAAGGCTCCCTTTTAGAAGTAGAGGACTTTCGTCGCCGTAGGTTGTAGCACCCCATTTCGTCCCCTTGGGGATCCAGCACGGTGAGCTCCCCACGGGTCTACCCTTTTCTACCTTCTTGTTCGTGGTGTTGCATTTTTTGGAGGCTTCTCGTCGCCGACTCGATCCGGAACTCCACGGATCACTCTCCCGCCATGGCGACAGCTTGGTGGGAGAGAAGGTTTCATCGTATAGGTGTAACTATCAGAAGGAGTGCTTTAGTAGGTCTTCGCTACTCCCTCGAAACGCCCTCTCGCTATGAAGCAGCCCCCCCCGTTGGCATGGCCCCCCCTTACCGTCCTTATTTGAAAGGATTAGAAGATATAGAGGTCAGTGTGGCCCGTGTTTTGAAAAGCTGCCCATTCGCGTCTTTAAGCTCTTCGGCCCTTTGGACACTGATTCCTGGAGGGGAAACACGCCCCCCGCTCGCCATTCCCCAGCCTCCTGCCAGCCCTCGTTGATAACGTAGAATGATCTAATTTCACCCTTTCTTTCAAGACTTGTTCCTCTGCCACGCGCCGTCCCTTGTGCTGTGTTTCGACTCGGTAACAGAGCTGCTTTCCCGGCAGGCGGTTGAGCACCGACGATTGGCGCGTCCCCTGCTTCTAGAGGTCTCTTGTTTTTTTTACAAGTTCTCCAGCATAGCCCCCCAAGACCACTGCGCGGGTCCTTCTTTGGTTGTAATTCTTCCTTCTCCAATCGAGGAACCCCGTAGGCCGCCCAGTTTTTTAAGAAACGAATCTCGCCCATCGACTCTCCTCTGAAGCACCTTATCGATGGAATACCTGCTGATCTCAAGGTCATCGGATTAGAAGTCCGTTTACTCAGATATAAGGTTGCCCGTAGTAATAGCCCAGTTTTATCTGCAGTTCCTGACACAGCTCCTGAAAATTTCAAGTCCCCCCCTCCTAATTTAGGTTAGAAAGAGGGTGACCCCCTTGATGCATACACGCCCCTCCGCCTTGTCCATTCTAAGGTCGAACATCTCCCGAGGCATTCGCCGCATGTGTCGACAAACTTCCCTAACCCCCCTGGTTTCCCCGTTCCCTTTCGTAATCTTTGATGAGAAGGCAGAGTTCTCCCACGGTGATGACGTTCTCTATGTCAGACCCTCATCCCTCCCCAATTCTCCGCCTCCTGGTAGAGAGTGGTCTGAGGGAGCTCAACCAACGAGGCTGCATCCCCCCATACCCCTTTTGCCCCTCTCTCGCGGCCAGCAGGCGTCTTTTTAACGGAGTTGTTCCCTTAGAGAAGCCGTTTATGTCAGGTGGTAATTACCACCGACTCCCCTTGTCCTTTTCCCGGTTCGGCCCTACGCCTGCTCTCCGATGAACATATCCTCTCCTTTTGTTTTTTCTATTAAGTTGAAGCGGTCTATGAGACTAAGAGAGTAGGTGCCAATCGTTTCCCCAGGCCCCCCGGTGGTAACCGCTTCCCTTTCGTCGAGGACTTTGTAGGGCCTCCTTAAGTGGTTATTGAAGTTCTTGGAAAGTCGTCTTCGCCTGCGCTAATGTGGGGTGCGTCTTTCCAGGCGCTCATCGTTGGCCCCGCTGACTATCTGACTGTTGTCCGGTTGTGGTGTGCGCTCCATCGACCCCTTTCATTCCCCAGTTGCCTGGCCGTGGCCTGGAAGTCCCCCCTTTCGCCAGTGCCGTAAAGGGCGCGGCAAGGGCACCCCCCACCACCCCCCCCCTTAACCACTCAAACGTGCAAAAAAGGCCTTCAAGGATAAGCGTAGCTCTCCGCCAGCCTCCCCTCCTCGCAATCTTTGTCTACAGCTGGGCCCTATTCTTCAGGGGTGAAGGCTTCTGGTCGCTTTTTATGTTGACGGATCTTTGCGCAGCCCCAAAGTATCTGCCCCTTTGGTAGTCAGCCCACTTCCCAACTGCATAGTATTTTCACCTTGTTTTCCCCTTCACCGCACTATCCTCCACAGCGTCCCTTCTTCTTGTTGATTCTGAATTGGAGAACGTATCTGTGAAATACGTGTGTCCTGGTGCTAGGGCCGCGGCCCTTCCTTCTTTTGTGCTCAGCTCGATAACCCATAGAGTGCCAGCAGGGTAGTGGTTTCCCTTCGGTCCTTTTTCCGTCTTTATTCTCTAAAGTGAATTCTTCACCAGAAATCGCTGACGGTATTTCTCACTGGACGGCCAGGGCATCTTTGTTTCCCCTTCCCGGGTGCACGCCTCCTTTCTTTCCCTGGACTAGAACCGTCCATACTGTTCGTCTATGTCGACTGAGAAACGAGACCGGCGGAGGGTAAGACCCCCCCCCTCAGCTACCCCACGACAAACCTCGCCTGACACCAAATCCTGCCGACTCGCTCAATATAAGGAAACCCCCCCCACTTTTTCTCGCACTCCGTTACTCCTGTTCTCCCCCCCCACACTTCACCTCTATTCCCCCACCCTTACCCTCTACCTACTCCCTTCCCCTCTTTTCCCTCTCCCGCCCCCACACTACCCCCCTCCCCTCCCCGTTCCCCCCTCTCACCCCTTCCCCTCTCTTATCCCCGTCTCCCTATCACTTACCGTCCCAACCGTCCTCTGCCCCTTCTCTCCCTCATCCCCTCTCGCTTGTTGTCCCCCCACTACCTTACCCCCCCCTCTCCCCCTCTATACCCCCCAAAGCATGTCTCCTTTTTTTTCCCCTAGTATTTTTCACCGCTTGCTTTTTCCTTGGGATGCCGCAAGAAAGACCGTTTGCGGGGTATTTTCGGACTCGCCCTCCTTCGGCTGGCCAGGGCCTTTGAAGGCGCAGTTGGCGCCTCAGCTTTCCCCCCTTTATTTGTTTTTTCTTCCTCCCTTGCGCTTCTGCGCTCTTGTATGCAACCATCGACTTAGCCGTGCGCTCCGGCGGGTCAGCCCCGCCTCCTTTTTTCCCGTACCTGTGTGCCCTTGCTCTTATCACGGATCGTAGGTGCATCGCACCCCCCCCACGACCGGTTCAGTTCGAGATCCTCTGGTTTTGTCGCTCTCGAAGGTGCGGATGGACGCACACGGACCTTTTTTTCTACCACCACGTTTGTGCAGCCAGATAGTTTTGCTCTTGACGGTCCCGCGCTGAGCCATGGCCTTTTCCCCCCAAAGTTTTCTCGATTTTCTGAATATGCCTCGCCCCTTTCCTTATCAGAAACATCTCTCTCCGGGCACTATTTCCCCTTTACTCTTTCACGCCGTTCCTCTGTGGCGGCCCCGCACACCTTTTCAACCCCCTGCCCGAAAATGACCCCTTTTTTAACGCTTAAGCGAGGGTTTCCCCCTCTTCTCCGAGCGGTCCGTTCAAAAATTAGCCACTCAGATTGGATCTTTCCCTTAGACGTAAGGGCAACGTGCACATTACCGGTGAAAACCCCTCGCCCAGTTGACACGCCACCTTTTTTAATTTCTTTCGCGGTTCCCCAGTTCCTCTCGGGACTCTGGGCCTTCCGCCCTCGGCTCTCCCCCTCGGTTGATCGAGATTCCGCCGGGGGGGCCTTTTTGCTTTTTTTTCTTTAATTTCTTTTCACGCCTGGCCTTGCGGGTCCGATCCCTGAAGTAAAGGCTGTCCCTCCTCCGCTTTCGGTCTTTTTTCCTCCCCTTGGTCCCTCAAAAGTCGACGGCATCGTTTTTTTCTTTTCCAGCTACTTTTTGGTCCTCTCAGCCAGGACAGCCCTCCCAGCCACGTCTACCTTCCTCCAGTTGTGGCCCCGTCTCAGTCTAGGTTCCCGCGTTCAAGAGCCCGTTCGTTCTTTGTTTGGAAAACAACTCTCTTTATTTATCTAGTCGATTTGAGCGAACTAAGTTATTGGTTCCTTACTTGACTTCCATGCCGCCAAGGCACTGAGCATTGTCCTTCTTTTGAACTGACTTCCTTTGTCCCCCTTTCAGGCCACTCCTCGCACAGGGCAGCTTTAGGTCATGGCGCAATGATCAAGGCATGCGGAGCAGTCACATATTGTCAGCGCGTACAGCCCCCCTTCACCTGCTATCGCAATTGGCAGTGATCACAGTTCCTTTAGTTCCTTTCCTGCGATGAACCCTAAGTCCCTAAGCGGGTAGACATTCGTTGATACTAACTTGTAGTGTTATAGATATATAGGTCCTCTCTCCTCTCCTTGTTGTTTTTTTTTATTTCGAGCACACGACCCGGCCCCTTTCGTTCACAGTAGACTCTTCTTCTCAGCTCTTTTTTTTTAGTGGGCTTTAGTCCTTTTTGAAAGTTGATAACGAATGTCAATTGCGATAGAACGAGCTTTGACTCTTGTCAGATTTTTAAGTCTATCTTCTTCTCCCGCAGCGGCGTGAGAAGGAGAGAAAGACCTTACCTTTCTTCCATGTGACGATGTCTTTTTCAGCCCCTCCAATTCTCAGCTCTCGACGGTATATGGAGACGGATCTTTTTGATGCCTTCCAACTACGCGGCGGCTCCTCCCCTGGCAATGACCTGCCTTCCAGCTGAGTGTAAAAATGCCGCCCTAGCCGTTCCAACCCTCTTTCTTTGTCTTCCCCGTTTTTGACTCTACTTCCTACGTTGTGCGCGTCCCCTTAGCTTCGCTGATATTTTTCCAACGTGCCTTCGGAGCGCTACTGCCTGGAGTTGCGGGAACCCCCTTCTCCTGATCGATCCCAAGCTGGAGTCAAGTTTCCCCTGAAGACTTTTTCGAGTAAATTATGGACTTTGAGGGGAACTTTTCTAAAAAGGAATAGGATCCATCATGATATGCGGACGCGGCCTCCCCCCCTTAAGCGTCCCTTCAGTCCTACAACTTTCGGCCCTGCTTGAGGGACCCTCTTTTCTGACTGGACCATAAGAAGACCCGACTCCCTTAATCTCCGTCGCAGCCCTTAGAGCAGCGGCCCAGTGCCATCTTCACCAGTCCACGTCCTCCCCAGATGGGGACTTTGCGAGAAGGCGCCCCATGTGAGGGGTCTTGCTGACACCGTCCCGTCGTTCTCCAGGTTCCTTGCCTTCGCTCGGGGAGTTCCGCGAGAGGAGTCCTGCTCAAGACTTCCCGGTCATGTTAGTTTGACCCCCAGTCGCTCATCCTGCTGGGAGTGTCCTTCGGAATCGCTCGTCCCCCTTTTTTTTGCTGGCCCGTCCTTGTGATTTGGAGGTTTGCCTTCCGTTCTGCCCGTCCGAATTTGCTTCGATCAGGCGAACTCTCTGGTGCTTCCATCCCTTGCTTTTGCGCAGCCTATTCAGTTTACCTTTCCTTCCTTTGATACCTTCGTCCGGGTGGGAATCATTGATTCAGGCGCGGCCGCACTCTCGAGGGCCAGGATCCTGGCTGGCTCCTTTACGTCTCTTTGTTGAGCCCGCAACAAGTCAGATCATTTCGACCCGACTTCTCGCTCCGCCACTTGAATACCCCGAATTCTTGTTGGTGGTTTTCTTCTAGATACCCTTTCCACGTTACGGATCACGGCCTATGTGATCCCGGTTCTGGAGGCGCGCGGCGGGTTGGGCATCCTTAATTTCACACTGATGCCCTCGAGAGCCTCTGTTTTTTCCGAGAATCGCCCGCCAGCCAGACCTCCTCTTTTTTTTGGTTCTATAGAGACCAGCTTGACCTGGTTCCCCGGACTGGCAGACCCCCTGGCCCGCTAAGCCTCCCTTTCAACTGTTGTTAGTCGGTTTTTTTGCAACATGGACCCTCCCCCCTCTTTGACGGCTCTGGCCACGTTTGACAATGATTACGGGATTAGCCTAAATTTCTGCCTTCCACCCTCTGAGTTTCAAACCAGCTTCTCCGGCGCCGGTCGAATCCGATGGGCAGCTTTAAAACTCCCCCCCCTCTGGCAGAGCGGCAAAATGTCGGCTTTTTTTTAAAGTCTCATCTCCTGGCCGTAAATTCATTTGATAGCCTTCCTTCAGATTCTTTGATGGGCATAATCCTCATCTTTGAACGAAATAACTTTTGCCGCAGCCCCCACGACCCCTCCGGCGCGGAGATCTCTTGATCTTCTTTTCTCTCTTTAAAGAGGCGCAAACGCCTGACGACGACGCCCCTCCAGTCTAGTCAATGACCATCGCTTCTTCTGGCGCCAGGGCAAGGATTCAAGGCTTCCTTTCCTTGCTTCCTCATTGAGCAGTGATAACGGGACGACGCTGTGCTCACTAGTGTTAATACCCACCCTTGCGATATAGGTGTGACCAAAGCATAAGAGAACCCGCCGCCCTCCCCCAGAAGAAGAACCTTGTTGTTTTTTCCAGCGCTGCCGGATCTTGACCCCGTCTAATCGCTCGTCCGTCTTTCTTTTTTTCCCCCCTTCTTCCTCGAATTTCCTAATTTAAGCCGAACCCTAGAGTAAGCGTTCCCTGGGAGTACTTATCCCTTTCCCTACCGAGTCCTCCCACGTTCTGTTTAGATGACGCAGTTACAAACCGACCTTCCCTTCAGAAGCGACGCGTCTTATTCAGAGTGGATTCCCTGAGTCTTTTCCAACCCGGTCCAATAACTTGCAAGATCGAGCAATTCGAGACCGACCCCCCCCTTTCCTGAAGCATCTTTTTTTTG
>Ga0179593_1515073_pt1 | contig 17783 bp, 19 predicted proteins | sample CZODoug2_1_08_16_FD_185931 | JGI IMG/M metagenome (GOLD analysis project Ga0179593, IMG submission 185931) | Vadose zone soil fungal communities from Angelo Coast Range Reserve, California, USA - CZODoug2_1_08_16fungal (PacBio error correction) | ecosystem: Environmental > Terrestrial > Soil >... | reverse complement strand
AGCTGCCCCCCAAAAACTCCGTCCCCGACTCCCTACGAGGGAGGTTTCCTGCCCATCGTCGTATTTCTTTTTTACCTTAACCTCCTCCACGCCACCCTTATGACCCCACCGCCCTTCACAGATATGGACAACGTACGTCATTGTCGCTGCGCAGTTTCCAGAGCGTTATTAGTCTTCCAGAGGAAATTCTTCCTTTTTTCTGATTTTTAAGATCACTCTAGGACTTTCGGTATTTTCCCTCTTTTGAAGAACTTTTTTTTCTTTTAAGAAAACCGGTGCAGTGCGGACTTTTTTTCCAATTGTGCTGTTCCCTTTTTTTTTTCAAATCCGTCGGCCCCCCCCCCCCATAAGCTTAACAATTTAGTGAACCCTGGAAATACTCTCGTAAATCTCCCCCTTCGTGATTTTTTGCTTGTATTGGTTTTTTTTTCCCCTGATTTGACAGAGAAATTTTCTTACTTCCCCTTGTTTTTACCTCTGGTTCTTTCCCCACCTTTACAGAAGAGGGCGAAACGATTACTTCTTTCGACATCTCCCACAACCCCCCTCGCGACTCCTGGCAGAATGCAATAAGTTCCCCTCCCCTTAGGTAGTAAGATCTTGAACGCTTATGCCCCTCTAACGTTTGTAGAGGTCTGAGAAAGTGTCTCTCAAGAGCATGATTTGTACAGCTCTTTTTCGGCGCATCAAGCTTTCCTTAATGCAGATAAAGTTCGTAGTTCTGGTCCGCTACTTTCCTTTTCCGGGATAGCAGTTTCCTCTCCTCTCTTAGTTCTTCCGCAATGGAAGGAGGATCGCTCCCGAGCCCTTTTAAGATCGTTGGTGAACATTCAAGTGTCTGGCTTTTCGTGACTCTTTCCTAGACCCTCTCCCAGTAGCGATTTCCCAGTCTTACGTTTTGTTGAAAAGTAAGTCCACTCCCCAGATCCCCTTTTATTTCCCTCTGACTTCCCCTTTTGATTTCCCATAAGTTTTCAACCCAATAATAATTTTCCTCCTTGGGTCGTCTACTAAAGAAGACGTGTTTTGAGAGAGTTAGGACGTTTAGCTTCAGGTTTGGCCCCCTCTTGACCCCCCCCTGCCTATGTCCAAGACGCCTCCTTTTGATAATAAGAGCGCTCCTAAACCCAAACGAGACCCGAAAGGCAGTTGCCTGTTCCCTCCTTTATAGGACATTCCCGTTGATAGCCTTTTTTCTCCTGACTTTTCGTGCCTCCGATCGTAGGCTTTTTCATGGAACCCGAATTCCTTAACCCCCCTTTTAGCCGTCCCCTTTCCCTTCTTCATGTCCCCCTCCTTCATTCTCTTCCCCCTATTTAGGACGATCCACGTCGTGATGCCCTGCGCTATCCCCCCCGCTCGGGATATCCTCCGTCCCCGTACTGGTCCCCTCCCCCTCGACAGCCTCCTTTTCCCCTTGTGGCCTTTTTTCCCCTCTTGCGGGGACGGTCGCGTCTGCGTCAGCAGCGGTTTAGTCGCCGTCCCCTGGTAGAACAAACCCAAAAAAACCCCCACCCCTTCAACCCCCCCCGTTGTCCAAAAACCCCCCCCCACCCCCCCCAGGTATACCCCAACCACCCAAACACTTCCCCCACAGTCCCCCCCAAAAACAAACCCAAAGTCCCCCAACACAAACAACAAATACCCACCAAACATCCCACCCCCCCCCCCCAACCCAAACCCTCCCCCCAATTCCCCCCCAACACGCAAAAACCCCCAAACCCCCCACAAAGCAAAACCAACACCTCCCTCCCAAAACCACAACAACCAACCCCCCCCCCAAAACCCCCAAACAACCCCCCACACCCCCCAAAAAACCCCCACCCCCAACCAACTTCAGCCTTGGTAGTGGGTGATCCCGAGGCGTGGTCCTTTTTGTTTTTGAAAATCTGAGCTAATGCCCCTCCCGAAAACATGCGACTTTCCACCCCCCTTTCCCCCCCTCGCGCGTTTTTCTCAACTCTTCTTCCCTTTCTTGTCGCTTCATATACGGGGCCTCGAGGAAAGCCTCTTTCCGACATTTATTGGACGACGTTCCGAAGAAAAAGGAAGGATTTGTTTTATCCCCCTTTTTCCTCCCGTTGTTGTTGTTTCTCTCTACTTCCGCAGAAACCTTTCCTATTCCTGGCGTTTTTCACAATAACGTCGGGAACAGAGGTTTAGTTCCTAGCTGCACCCCATTTTTTTCATCACACTAACTTTCTTCCGCGCTACACGCTTGTCTGCAGAGTTCTTCCTCCATTTTTTGTTCTCCAGAGAATGGGAGGGGAAATCTCCCATGTAGTAAATTTGTGCCCCCCCTAGAACAAGCAACTGAGGTCCATTTTTTCCTACCCACCCCTTGGGAGAACCCTGAGTTTTTTTTGCGACTCTCTGTTCCTTCCCCTTCAGTTTTTCCCCCCCTTCTATAACAACGGAGCCCCTCCGGCTTTTTTTTTAGTCGCTTTTTTTGGCCCACGAAAGGGGTGGAGGGCTTCTCAACTGAGAGTTGTAGGAGCGATCCGTTTCTCAAAGACTTTTACGGCTTTCGATTTCCTCGACCGGAAGCCTTTTTCGTACGACATGGCTGGTTCTTAATTGGGTAACATGTTTCAATCTTTCTCAAGAGGTTCTTTTGGTGCCATTTTCCAGAATTGTTCAAGATTTCCCAACCCCCCCGAGACGTTTTTGGATGGGCAGCATTCAGAACGTTTTCTCAACCCTTCCCCCACTTTTCCCTTAGTGTTTTTTTGGAATCCCCCTCGGTGATCAAATATCGAGGTTAATAGTATTTTTTTTTCTCCCCTTTGTTTCATCTATGAGGCAGGCTCGCCCCCTCTTTGCGGCTTCCCCTAAATCCCCTCGACGTATCTTACCTCCAACCCTTTTAAGGTCCCTTTTTTGGATGTTGTCTCTGATGGCACTGATTCGGTTTTTTTACCATTGACCTGCCCCCCTGGCGTTTTCAGAGCATCCAATCCAAAGGAGTGAATTTCCGGTCCTCCATTTTGTTAGTTTTTGGAGGCGCCTAACCCAAATCTTTATTGCTGTTCTCCCCGGGTCCCCTCGAATAAAACAAGTGGAAATTTTTGCCCCCTTCCACACCCCTAGTTCCAGAGAGTCCAACGGCCAGTTCATAACTCTCTCCGCTGGTATTTGTCTACCACCGAGCCAGTTTTTTTAGCTTTTCCAGCCCTCCATCGACCTGTTCGTTGGCTTCCTTCCTTTGCTTTTTCTCACCCCGTCTCCCTCCTTGCCATTTCGCCCAGGAGCGTGGACGACAACGGGTTTCGCACCCCGCTCCTCTAGAGGGACCACCATCCCTTTGTTTTTTTTTTTTTTTTTTTTTGTTTCGGGGACCGCTTTCACATCGACCATTTCCCTTCGGATAGGAGGAAGCTTACCTGATTTTTGTGCTATGGACCGGACCTAGACACGCGTCCGGTGCCCTCCCCCCCCTATTTTTTCCCGGTCTTTCCCATTCGGCTGTTAAAGAGGGCCCCCCAAGACCCTCCCGACATGCATCAGCGCTGACTTTCGCACCCCAGCGACCCTTAATTGGACTCTTGGCCCGACGGCGTGTCGCTTTTCCTTCATTAAGACTTCCGTCGGCCCCGTTGTGGCGTTTCTTCAGCGCATTTTTCCCAACGACGTCTCTCCCCCCCAGAACTGAAGAAGCTCGCCGCAGCCGTTTTTTTTACCGGTACTTCCAACAATTGTAACCCCAACCCCCCCCCCCCCCCACCCCCAACTATTGCTCTTCCGATAAGCCCTATTCTTGAACTATCCTTGCTCTTTGTAAACTTGACTTCCAATGCCTTTCCTGGAGTTTTTTTTCCTCGCCCTTGTGTTCGGTGCGCTTTCCCCTTGTCCCTCATCCCTCCGACTCCCGTTTCCCTTTGCAATCCCGAGGATGGAAACTAGGACGGAGTTTTTGTCCCCATCCCCTATATCTTTTTCGAACTTTTTGTCTCCCGACACCTTCAGACTTTCCCTTCCTTCTTGCCTTTTCCCTTGATTCGAGTCGTGGATGAGGGTCCAGTAAAGACCGCAAAAACCCCTAGAGGCACACCCTGCCCCACGGCCAGGATATACCCATTCATTTGACCTTCCAGACCCCCCATGAGCGATTGCTTATCGTCCCCCTCGAAAGCCTCTCTGTGTGGCCCCGTTTTGGATTCCTTCCACGGCTGGCGTGATGATGCTCTCGATTTCTTGAAGGTCTTTCTGACCGTCGTTATTTTTCCTAGCTGACAATTTTTTATTAGTTGCCCCCTTTGCGCTTCCCTGCTCCCCCCGCCGCTCGCCCCAGGTCCCCCTTTTCACCTTCCCCCCAAATAGATGACTTCTGGATCGTAACGTTGCTTTGCCCCCCTTTTTCGGACTCTTTATTTGTCTCATCGGTCAAAGCTTCCCGCGGGTTTAACGATGGAAACTTCCGTCCGCGGGCGCACTATCCTGGGCCGAAGCTAGACTGACAGCTGTTCAACACGCTCTTGAACAGTCCCCCCCTCGGATTTTTTCAGGGCCCGATGTCGCGTGTCGAACTCTTCCTTTGTTGTCCGTCGACGCTCGCCGGTACGTGCGCCGGTGTCTGCATTCCCCTCCTTGCCTGGGCGACCGGTGTAGACCCGCCAGAACGCCTGGTTTTTTTTTCGAATCCGACAGCCTTTTTCTCTGCAGCAGTGGGGTTCCGATTCCTTTTTTAGTATCTTCTTTTTTTTTTCACCTTTCAACTTGGCAGGATCCCTCCTGTACGATGCCTTCTGGAAGATGATCTTTAGTAAAATTGACCTTGTTAGTAAAAGATTCCCCCGAACCGCGTCTTTTTTCCCCCTGTCGTTTCCGTTGTTTTCCACCAAGGAAATCCGTCCCGTTTTCTGTGCTCCTTGTTGCGGCCATCCCTGCCTCAAGCGGTTTCCTCTCCTTTCCACCCCTTCTCGAATCTTTCGATTCCCTCCTAAGTTATGAGATTCCGAGTTTCGGCCCCTCAAATCTCCTGAGCTGCATGTTGCAGCGGAAGACCTCCCAAAGAACGTGTTGACTTTCCAAAAAGATTCCCCAGCAACTCCGTACACTTTCCTCATGAGTTTTTTTGGCCGTGATGATTGTTCCTAAGTTATTACTCAATCAAGGTCGCGACCCATCTGTTTCTTTCCTTAGCTCGATTCTTTGATGGCAAACTAAAATAGTACCTTTTGAACCCGGACCCGGCGTCCGGGCCGAGTAGCCATGGAACTCCGCAGCCTTTTTTAACCTTCCCTCCACAAGTACCGTTTCTTTACCTGGACGAGATCCGTCACGGCTCCCCGCCTAGAAAACCCGGGTCAGTGTTTCCAGACGCGACCTTCTTTCCTTTCAGTTTTTTTTTCTTCTGTTGGATGCTTTCTTTATTGGTTTTCCCCCTCCCACGGTAGGTAGTCTTCCGTGTGTATACCGTTCTAGTGGTTCTCGTGTTTTTCCCCCCCCTAGTTCTTTCGTAGTTTTGCTAAATTCTCCCCCCAAATTAGTTCCTTCCCCAAAAATGGAGGTCCCCCAAGTCGTTGTCTTTTCCCCCCCTTGCTCGTTTCCATTTGTAGCCCCACGAATTAAGGTTTGAGTTTTTTTTCTGTCTTGATCTTTGCAAATTCCTTTTCATTTATGTTTGCCCTTTCCCTCTCTTCCTCTAATCCGTTGTTTTCGTAGAGCTCCGCAGACCAAACAATTCGAATTAATATTTTATTTCTACCGGCAACCATGTTAACCTTTTTTTGCACCGTATCCCTTCTTTGACGCGTGGACACCAAATGGCAATCTAAAGTGACGCTCTGAATTCCCACTCCGTAGATCCTTCGATATGGAGGGTCAAGCTCATAATTTTGAGACTACCCCCCCCCCCCTCAAAGCAGACTAGTCACCACGAATACCAATGCGGCTGGTCCTAAAATGAGGAGACTACCCTATGAGGAGGACCCCCCCACCAACGAAGCCCCTGTCCCGACCCAACTTCCCAATCCCCCGCCGTTTTTCGTTCTCTCAGTGGTCCCAAGACCAAGTTTCTTTCTCTTAGATCATTTGTTCCTGCAAGTTCCTCAGTGGATTCCCTATTCATTTCTTTCCCTTCCGTCTCCGTCCCAGGACTTGTACGTCCCTGGGTCCTAGGTTAAGTTCCAACTATTCCCCCCCCGCTCCGTGACCTCCTCCCCCCCCAGATAGGTCGTCCCAAGGTTCCAGGTCCCCCCACACAGTATCGTCGCGACCTGATTCGAGAATCAGTTCCCCCCCCTAAAGGCCCCAACGTTCCGCGTAAGTTCTGCGCGTTTAGTGATCCCGCGATGGAGGCAGGCAGTTTCCTTGTTTGTGATAAAGTTGCCCTTCGCTCTTTGCCCGGTGAAACATCGGCGCCGAACTCGATCCCCCCCAAGTCTTATTAGGAGACCAACCCCGGTCTTCGGATTATTCTTTTTTGGAGGAGGACCCCGATGATGGCATTTAGGCTTCCGTTTTTCGCAGCACACGGGAGACGGCTGACTTTAATCACCCCCCTCCCCCCAACGGATCCCACGACGAGACTTCGGCTGGAAGGCGTCCCACAAACTCTTTGTTGTCCTCCCCCTTTTCTGGGAGCAACCAACGAGCTCTTACAGCCTTCCCTCCCCCCCGAGGCAATTGTCTGCCAGTCGTCCTCCGAACGATAGTACCTGCGGCTTCCCAGATGCAGCTTACCCTCCCCTGAACCATGTTTCCGGCATTCATGCTCCTTTTCCTTTTTTTTCTCACCCCCCAAAAGGTCTTCTACACCGGTCGTCCTTGAAGCGATGGCCTTTTGCCCCCCCTTGCAGCCAACGGGTTTACACAAAATGGGCCGGCTGACCGCGACATTCCCCCCTGCTGTTTGCCTTTTCGACGCTCGAGACCTGGTTCGGAACTTTTTGCGGACCCTTTCCTTGTTTTCGTAGGCTCGTAAACGTCGGGGGACCCATTTTTCCAAATGTCGGCTTTCCCTTCACCTCACGAAATTTTTTTTTCATTTTCCCCCACCGCCTGACTGGGCCAACCAAGGTCCCTTTTTTTCAGCGATTTTGCATTGAAGAAATTTGGGACCCTTTGATTTGGACGACGGTGTTAGTGTCGAAGGAGCTTCCCCCCTGAAATTTTGTGAGCGCCAGTGCCTCTTCTTAACCCCCCCACGACAGCTTGGCAATGACTGCCAGACCAGCGATCCAGTTGCACGCCCAGCAGTTGTTTGTCAGCCACCAATTCCTCCCAACTCCCCCCTGTTCGCCTTTGAATGTAAACCGCTGCGCGACAGCGTAAGGGGGTAGATTTTTTTCCTCTTTCGGGTTGCCCTCTGAGGAGGGCGGTGCGTTCGTCGTTAAGGTGTCCCATCATCTACGGACTTGTTCCTAGGTCTTTGGAAAAGTTTCTTAATTACCTCTTTTAATACCCTCCCCCTTTTTTGTGTTGATGACTACGCTGACAAACCACTCCGTCGTCACCTTATTTCCATCATAGGGACTTTTTTGGATTTGCCGACTCCAGGTTTTCCTTGGTCCCCCCCCCCCCCCCCCCCCCCCTTTTTTTTTCTTTTTTTTTTTTTTTTTCTTTTTTTTTTTTTTTTTTTTGGAGATTCCCCCTGACAAAGTCCTGACACCAGCCACTTTTGCGAGGCACACCGCCACGCAAATCTATAAACACGTTCTTCCTTGTAGAGAGACTTGGGCCTATATTCAATCCTATCGTCCCCTCTCCCCGCAGCTTGTATTTTCTTCCCCCCCTTTTGACCCCAGGATCAGTCTTTGTTTGGATCGATTCTTGGTCTTTGCGTACAGGAATTTGGAGGGATCTCTGCCTTTTTCCCCAGCCCAACACTACATCGAATTAGTTCCCCAGGCTCCGTAAAAGCCGTAGGCAAATCCCGCGTCCCCTTTCGTGCCCGTCAAATCCTTTACCACTTTGACGCTTTTTTGACAAGTCCTATGTCTTTGGAGGGTCGGTTTCCCCCACCCTTTTTGACCCCGACATTGGACCCAAACTGGCCCCTGCTTTTTACTGAAGACGCTGGGCCCGACCCCCCCTTCCCCGAGGGAAGCCCGGGCCGACCCCCGCTGACGGCAAAAAGGAGAGTCCTACTTTACGACGAACCATCACTCAGGTCGCAGTGTTTCTTTACTATTTTTTTACCCTCCAGTTGTTTTCCCGCTCGTCGTTGTATGAACTTCAGCGCTGCCCTGGTTTTTCCCCAGGGTCTACCGTCTCCTACGACCGGGTTTGGCGGCGGAACCATGAATGCCGAGAACAGGTCTCTGCTTCCTTTTGCATTTCTTTATAACTTCTACCTCTAGAGTCGTGTCTTTTGGAGAGATCGTTGGGTTCTTTTTTTCCCCCCCTTTGTATTCCTCTTGGAGAATCTGTTCTGCTGCTAAGAAGAAAAGCCCTGGGCCGTCCCTTTCCCTTTGACCCTTCCCCTTCCTTTTATGATTTTTCGGTAAATCATTTCCCGGTACCGACGTTCACCAATCCTAATTTCCGAAAACGGTTCTTGAGAATCTCCCCTCACTCTTTCGGCCTTCAATTTGTCGGATGGTTGCCAGCCGGACCGAACGCCTTTGAGAACAAAACCCCCCACTCATATGCACGAAGCACCTCCCCTTTTTGACCCTTCTTCTTTCCGTCTCAAGGCATAACGTTGGCCTTTTTTCCTTTAACCCTCCCCATCAATTCGCGAACCGTGAGCTTGTGGATTTTGGCCTTCCTTTCCTCCCTTTTTGTTCCACCAGCACAGCTGTCCGAGATGACCCCCTTCTTCCACCGCAATTTCCTGATTCTGGAAGCCCTTCCTTCTGACATCCCTTAAATTATGACGTCCCAAGAGTGAGGCCTCAGTCTTTCTTTTTTGGGTACGTGGAAACCCACCCTACCCTCCCCTCCTCGACTCGCGTTCTGCCCTCGAGCGTTCGTTGAAGGTAAAGACGTGTCGTACGCCAGCACTTCTCCAGATGGAAGTATTAGCCCCTCCCATGGTTTTTTCCCCCCTGGTTTCTGTCGACCCCCCATCTTAGTCCATGAAAATAAAAGCCCTTTTCCTCCTTTAACCAACAACATGTCCTGTTAAACCCCTCGTGAGAGTCTTTTTTCGCGCGTCATTTCTTTTTACACATTTTCCCCCCTCACCGACCCTCTTCAGATAATCCCGAAATTCTCGTTCGAAAGCCCCTTTCGAATATTCCTGCCTCTCTTGATTGTCCCCTACGTGGTGGTTGTTGTCGCTCCGAAGTACTAAGCCTTTCCCGCGTCACCCCCGATTTCCTGTCCTACTCTCCCCCTGGAGTTAGACTTCGGGTCGACCCTGAACCGTTCAATGTTGGACGCGCGCACGTGCACTCCTTATTTTAGCTCCCTGTTTCTTAGCATTTTTTATCAGTAATTTCTCCCCTTCCCGAACGATTTTCCCCAATACCACTACCAATGTTCGAGCCTAAAATTGGAGAAAATTTAAACCAACAACCCCCCCGATTTTTGGTAAAATGACCCTTGTCCTTTCCCCTCACTCTTTACTAACAATCAATCCTTTAGGAGAGTAGTAGAGTCGGTTTAACCACTTTCAGGGCTCGTTCGAGGCGTGTCATACAGTATCTTTAGGGGAGGACAACCCTCCTTGAGGCAGAGTACTTTCGATGCTTTTAGACTTACTTGTTTCCAAGCCACCCGCTGGATCCTTCCTGGCGAGATCAATCTCTCCCAGCTGTTAGGGGTGCCGTCCCCCCCCTCCTTCCCCCTCCAGTCCTTTCCATCCCCCCATTAGACGGTTCCCTGATCTCTGACTACCGTCGTCCACCATTCCATTCCCCCAAACGGTTCCTTGATGTTCCAATTTCGAGTGTCTATTCTTGGCCCTGCTTGCTTTTGTGGATCACCGTGTTTCAGATGTCCTCCCTCCCCCCCAACTCCTCATTTCTCCTGACTCCTCCACTTCTCTCAAGGAATTTTTGCTCCGACCCTTTTTTCTTCTAGTCTTCTTGGTGGCGAGAAACGTCTCTTCTATTTTCTTTTTTTCGCAAATTTTCCTAGCCACACGTTTCCTTCTTTTTGCACTGGCAGTTTCAATCACAACGAACCTCTGTAACGATCGCTATTTCGGCTGGAAGGTCTGCCCTAACAATCCTTTTTCCCGAATCACGTGGACCCTTTTTCCTCACAAAAAGCTTCTTCCAGACGAGCGAAATCTCTGCCAGTTCAAGGTCCTAACTCAGGACAGTCCCTCTTTTTATCGGAGAAACAACTCTAGCCAGGCGAGCTTCCCTCCACGCCTCACATTCTCTCTCTCCCAAACCCCCTTCTTCTGTTTACGTGAGACCAGTCAGCGCTGGCACGCCCTTTTCCTGTTTTCAGAAGGCTCCGCGACAACGGGAGAGCAGGTCAACCCCCTTTTTTTTTCTCCTTCCGAGAAATTCTACCCTTTGGAGTATTCTTCTCTTACTTCCCGTGAGGTTCTTCAGGCTAGGAGTCGGTCAACAGTCGTCCCTTCGCCAGCTTCCCTCTCCTTTAACTCTTCTTTCCAATTTCTTCATTTACCCCGGTTTTTAAACCTCCCCCACGTACCTCTCCCCTGACGAACCCGGGAAACTGACCCTTTTCTCCCTTCTTTGTTGAAACTTTGCACCGGTCTTTTCCGACTGTGTCGTGTTGGAAGCGCCAATTTGTCAATCAATTTCCTCGGCCCCGTTGGGTTTTGGCCAGCGCATCTTTTTCCGAATCTCCAAGACATTCACTTATCAGAAGAATCCCCTCCTTCCTGGGAAAGCCCCTTTTCAAACCCCCTACGCTTCGCGGTTTTTCCTCTCCCTGAAGTAGATAGTGGAACATCTGCGCTCAGTTTACCCTGATTCCCCTGGACCCAGTGTTTAATATTTTTTCCTGTTTTCCTCGAATTATTTTTTTAGGTGTTACGGTCACCCCTTCTTTCTTCCTCCTCCGAATTGCAATCACGGCCCAGAGGATGGACCCTCGGTTTTCCCCCTCTCCCTCATATCTCCTTGATGTGTCTTCTCCTTCCCCCCAAAAAATACCCCTTTCCTCCTCCTCCCATCATCTTTTTCTTTTCCTATTCCCGCTTCTGCCGTAGTAGGTTGGCTTGAATTTCCCGAACCCCTTAGAGTTTCCGGCTACCCACCTCCTCATGTCCCTAGAGTTTACCCAACGACTCATCTCGTTTCCCCGAATGATTATAGCCCAGCAAGATTGTCTTGGTGTTTCTTGTTGGTCTTTTTTTTTTCCTGGCTCGCTTCTTCTTTCCTTCCCGTAGTTTCTTAAGTCCCTGAGCGAAGCCCCCCACAACTGGGGGTGGGCTTTACCTTTCTGAAATGAGTTGCCATTAGGCCCCCCTTGCCCCTGTCCCAAACCTCGGCCCCCCCGTGAACTCACCCCACATGATCAAATGGGGGATCGAACCTTTCTTTTTTCCCCGTTCACAGCGGGCACGGACCATTATTTTCTCCTTTTTCAATACTCATAAGTATAAAACGAATTCCCCCGAGCAGTTCCTAATTCCGGTCGACTTCTGACGCCTTTTTCCCAACCTGAATTTCCGGAAACACTAACTAGGAGAAGCCTCATGGAGACACCTCGAGGTAGACTCGCGCATCACAGGTTGTGTGTTCCGACTACGTCCGACTATTCCCCCATTCCTCCCGTTCCTTGACGCTCTTTTCTACGGTGTAGCTCTCCCTCCTCCGGTTTTGTCTGCGCAGAAAAAGCTCCGGAATGAATCTAAAGTTTTTCTTCAGTCCTCGTCGCCGGTTGTTTCACTCCCTTTAGGACTATGTTAGGATTTTACTGCCCTTGCATGAAGATATACTTCTTTCTCCTTTCTTTATAGGGTTGGTTAGCCCAGGTGAAACGTTTGCTTTTCCTCCTCACCACTTTCCTTCCAGCCCCACCTCCTTTATTTCTGGTCGTTGAGTGTAAAGTACGGAACCCTTCGTCCCGTGTTTTTTAATAAGGTTGATCGCCGCATGAAAAGAGTCAAACTAAGAGAATCAACACCCACGCCTAATAAGCGGGTCTGTCAGCAGCGTACGTGATTGACTCCTATAGGGACAAAAGATTCTGAGGAGAGATTGAACTTCTCCTGGGGGACCCCACAGAGGAAACTACGAATACATTGATCAATGAGCGTCTAAAGGAAAAGCGCAGAAAAGGAAAGGATGGGGAAGTGAGAATTTGTGTGTCTTTGGTTTATTGGTTTATTCTTTTTTTTCTTTCTTTTCTTCTCTTTTCTTTGCCGCCTAGACAAAGTGACCTCTAATTGTTTCCTTTTTTTCCGGAAGATGACCTTCTTTTTTAGAGTAGGTCCCACCTTTCCCTGGTAGAGCGATCGGAAATTCCTTTAACGATTCCTTCAAGGACTCATTCCTTTACCTTCCCCTTCCCTCTCCCCATTCTCTGTGAGTCCATTGGACGGCTCCTCCCCGTCTCCCTGACCTAAGCCTCGCAAATGTTTGGTGGCCCCTACAGACGAGATCCCCAAGTCCCTTGTGGAGAGCCTTCTTTACGGTCACATTTGATCCCCGACAGTTAGAAGAATTGTGAGTGCCGCCCTTTTATTGGTTTTTTTGTCGGGTTTTCCGAAACAGTCTTTCTCCTTCCCGACATCCCCCTCCTGATACCACAAAATGGAGGCTACCCCAGCTTTCGCTCTTCTGTCTTTTCCCCACCTTTCCTCTTCCCCCGACTTTCTGTGCATCGATTGAATTCCCCTATGGCCTCTTTCCCTAACCCTGAAAACTGAAGTAATTCTTGGTATAGCTCTTCTTTTAACCTCCTTTTTGAGCGAAACCTCCTTCCCCCTTAGGCGGCCCCCCCCGTGTACAAAACCGCCCCCTTTTCTTCTTTATTCCCTTCTCAACCCAGTAGTTTCAGGGGTCGACAAATGGGCAACCCGAGTTTACTCTCCCCACGCTTTCCCGACTCTTTTTCTCCTGTTGTTGTATCAGTACGCTATTTCTGGTCTTAGTTCCCTCACATTTTTAGACCTTCAACCGAAAGCGGTTGAAACCTAGCCCAAGACTAACCAAGTCTCAACCAAGCTACAGATGTTCTCTCCCCCCAGGAGCTAAATCACCTTTCTCGGCAGCCTTAAAAATAAAATACGGCTTTAGCGTCTGACCGACCTTGTGGTCGGCGGCCCACGGAGGCTGGAGTCTCTTTCCTGGGCCTTCCCCCCTTTTCCCATTATTCGATTTTTCCCCCCTCGTCAAGTCTTCCCTGATACTTCTCTCCAGCTTTTTTTCATGGGGCTTGAACAATCTCCCAGTTTAGGTTTTTGCCCCCTTCCCCCCTCTAGGGTTACGAGTCCCCCAATCCCCGTACTTCTATGTCCTTGATGGTCTTTACATAGTCTTCATTACCTCTTCAAAGGGCAGGTCCGTGGCGGCTTTTTTTTCTGTTTTCACTCTTCCCCTGATGGCGTCTGTGACCCCCATCTTATGTTTTTGCCAAAGGGAGTTCCATTTTCAGGACGGATTCACTTCTATCCTTTTTCGGCCCCGTCATCAGTGATCGCAACCCTCTTTCGTCTCTTCCCGGTATGAGGCGATTATGATGTTTCGCGACCTCTTTGGCACGGTTTTCTCTGATCCGCGGCCCTCCCCTTTGCACCCCCCATAGAAATTGCGATGGTTGAAGGACGTTTCACAACCCCCCTTCCTCCTTTTCATTTGTTTTTTCATTTAGCAGAACCAATCGTTTTTGATTTTTTCTATTCTTGCCTCCCCCCCCCAGTTTTTTTCTCCATGTGCCTTCACCCCAGAGCTATATTTCCGAGAGACAGCCTCTTTTCCTGCCCATTCCCTTTCTTAATTTCCTATACTCCGGCTTTTGTTCCCCCTCCCCCCCCCCCCCTCGAGACCTTTGAGCTGACAGCCCTCAATAGACCTTTAGAGGAATTCTGACGCTTTTTTTTTTTCGCCTCCCTTCGTTTTTTCCTTTCCCTGGAGCCAGGAACTGCTTGCCCTAACAACTCGACTCGACTTCAGGTGAAAAGGAGCAGGGCGATGACAACCCCCCCAAGGTCTAAAGTTTCTCCAATGGCGGGCCTATTAGACTTTCTTTGTTTCCCCGCGATGATTCTCCTGAGGAGGAACATTTCTTGAGTCCCCCCATCTCCCCCAAGCGGTCTTGTTTACCATTTCTGAGGGCCAAGAGTGGGCACCCAGACCCCCCCCCCCTTTTTTCCCAGATCCTTTGGGAAGAACCTTTACGCGCCCTCCCCTTCCCCCTGATTTTTCTATTGGTGCCAGAAATTTTTCCCCGGAGTGTCGACGGCTTGGCTTCCTCCCTCCCACCCTTCTTCCTCTGAACGCCGTTGTCTCCATTCGCATATCTTCCTCCACGATTCTGTCCCCACCAGACAGAATACTTCCCCTTGCACTCCCTCCCTCTCGGCCCCACAACAACTACCACAATATGCTGCCAGTTGCTTCCTAAGCACCACTCTCTGCGCTTTTCCAACCACCCTCTCGCGCGACATTTTCCGTGGGTATCCGTTTCCTTTTCAGCCTCCGGTTGCCTACTCGTCCCCCTACGCTACAGGCAATTTCTAGGCAAATCTGTTTCGCCCCCGGTCCTTCTTTTTTCCTCTTTTGTTGTGAGATATCGTGCCCCCCCCACACCTTTCAACCTTTCTTTTTTGCGATCCAGCGGCGGCGTCTTAGGATGAGGGCCCTGCCACCAACCCCCAACAACCACCGAAACGACCAGCTCCGCCACTAAGAATGGTAGCTGAGATTTTTCACCGCTCTCCACCTTTCTCTATTCGTCCTGACCGCTCGTTTTCCTTTTTTTTCCTTGGTTGTGCTCGCTTGCGTGATGCTTTCTAGTATTCTCCCGGTATTTTTAAGCCGGCCGACTGCGCTGGACGCCCCCCCCCCCACCGGTAACTTTATTGTAGACCTCCCCGCCGTTGAAAATATGGTACCCCATTTCGTGCACGGCAAATTCTGACATTATCTCACTGCTCTCTGTGAGGGTTTTTGGTTTTTTTTGAGACGGCACCCCGAGGGGAAAGAGGAACTGACACTGGGTCTTTGGCGCAGTTCACGGGTCCCCCCCCCACCTTTTGACTCAATGGTACAGATTCGAGGTTCGCCAGATACACTGGCTCAGATAGCCCTCCCTTTCGTAGACTTCCCGAAATCTTTGTGCCTAGCCGAAGCCCCTTTTTACGGAGATAATACTTCTTTGAAACCCTTTCCCTTCTTGTCTTGGAAGATAGAAGCGGGCCCCTGACGGTTTTTTTCCCACTTTCGGTTGCAGGCATTGATCGATGTCCCTTTTTTCCTGTTTGCCGTTGTAGGCTTCCCTGTGAACTCAGAAAAACGATTTATGCGCCCGTAACCGTTTTTTTTTTTTCCGTTGTGATTTAAATGCCCCTTTCTGTAATTTTGAAAGAGAGCCTCACGTTTTATTCCACCCCCCCGACCGGTGTCGTGACCATTAGCGATACCCATTCTTTGTGAGTCGATGTTTAGAAGAAATTTTTCCACAGACCCTTTATACCCCTTTTTCTTGCTTGGTGATCACTCGATTGCGCCGCTACTCAAGCGTTGGACGGAGGAATGGTTTCGACGTTCTTCGCAAACATGTCCCTCGACTTTTTTTTGATTTGTTGGTTCCCGTTTAGGCTGGACTTACCGAACCATGTCGAGATTGTGCCCCTTCACCCAGGGCGTCCGGACTTCCCCCTCTTTTAAGACGTCGATCGACATTGACGTCCTTTCTGAGGTTTCTTTTTAAGCCTTCAGCGTCCACCTTGTAGTGTCCACAAATAACGCGAAGCCGTCCCTCCTACGGAGTATTGTTTGCCAGGGCGCTTTTCCATTTTCGTCTTTGTAGACTTTTTCGCCGACAACCCTGGTAGGTAGGGTGCTAGTGGCCCACGCGTTCGGGTTCCCAATTCTTTCTCCCTCATTTCGACTATCACACACCGGCTAACCGTCGCGCTGAGAGAGTAAACTGATCGTTTTCCAAATTGTCCCCTCTCCCCGACTAATTTTTTTTTGCATCCCCGATTGAAGCCGTTCCGCCCCCCTTTTCCCCCGGGTACTACCCGTAATTTGTTTATGAGGATATGAGGCTTTAATCCTCTCCGTTTTTTTTTTTGAGAGTAGACTTCTCCCCCCCGAACCTCATATCTAGGGCCCCCCCTTGTCAAAGGGAACAGAGTTTGCCCCCCAAAGTTTAGCCCCTCGGGAGTACACAATTAATTTTTCCAGGCAACCCTTTTAACTCCCTCCCTGTGTTTAAGTCGCATGTGAGGTGAATTAGGAAGACTCCGGCCTTTTCCCCTTCCCCCCTAGACAAAACGTAACCTGACTACAAATGACCCCAGTTTCTCTTTCCTTCATTCGGTGTACCAGACATTTCTTTCTTCCTTTGAACATAATCCCCTAGGTGGCTAGTAGTTATCCCCCCTAGTGGGGCCTATTTGGTGCTTTTCTGCTCTGAGCGGTTAGGTGATCAACGATCCATTTCGTATTCGAGAAGGAAGTATTAAAGTCCTTTTTTTTGGCCAGACGTTTTCGATTTTTCCCTCTCGCCCCTTTTTCTTGTCCTACTGATCGGAGGCACACCCCGCCCTCCAACTTATCTTTTGCTAACTTTCGGGTTTTCCTCCTGCACCATTCCTCACGGCAAACGGGGGCCCCCGTTTCGTGAGGCGCGTTTTCGTGCTCAACTCGTCTTTCACTTTTCTGTATGCATATTTTCTTGTTTTGATTCCCCCTCCCCTCCTGCGTCTTCCCATACTCCTGAATTTTGCTGCCACTCCGCTCGCAATAAATTCTCCCTGCCCCCCCTCCCCCTCTTCGGCTCCTGATGAACTTTCTTTTCACGTCTTCTTTCTTTTTAAGCCACCACTAACTAAAGGGCGGGGACAATTTTTGAACGTTTCCCTTTTTTCCCCACGGGCCCCGAATCCCGAGAGGTTCCTTGGACGGCGCCCCTCCTCGTTGCTGATGTTATAATTTAATCCTACAAAGTGGACATCCCACCCCAACTCTCCCCCTTATTTCGCGCTCCCCTCGCTTCCCATTATACCGTTCTCCGAATTTTCATCGGTCGAACACGCTAGAAATGAGAGATCACAGAACTTTTCATAGAAATGTAGCGGCACCATGAGCTTTCTGTCTCCTCCCCAATTCTTTCCTTCTAACCCCGGATACACCCGCCCCTTCCTCTTCCTTTCCCAAATCCCCGAGACCCTGCGAGTCCGGACAAAAAGGAGAGCTTCGACGCGAATCCTCCCCCTATGGAGCCTCCTTTTCGGCTCCTCTCCCCTCTTTTGCATTCCGCATTCTGTCGATCACACCTCGTCAGTTTCTTTAAACGCGGGCAAGGTGATGTAACATTCAGATGTCAATCGACCCCCTGACCAGAGCCCTAGAAGCTTTCCCGCAATTCTTTTTGAAGTCCTTTTGGAACGAAGGGGGTTTGGAAGAAGGGTTTTTTCTCCTCCCAACCCCCCTCTCCAATCCGGCCCGTTGGGGGTTGCAGCGAATATTCTTCTCCAAGACGGCCGTCCAAGACCTGCAAGGTCCTCCTCCATTCTTTCAGCCCAACACGGTCTCCAACTTCCCCCCCTTGTGTTTTTCCGATACTCTTTTTTTAACTATCGATTTGGTGTAAAGGCTCGAAGCGAAAATGAGTACGTTTCCTCTTTTCGTGGGCAGTGTGCGGATTTTTGTTACGTGCCGTGCCTCATACGAGACTGTTCTCAAATACCTCTTCTTTTTTTCATGAGTCTTCCTTATTTTTGTCAGGAGTTC
>Ga0179593_1373361_pt1 | contig 17783 bp, 17 predicted proteins | sample CZODoug2_1_08_16_FD_185931 | JGI IMG/M metagenome (GOLD analysis project Ga0179593, IMG submission 185931) | Vadose zone soil fungal communities from Angelo Coast Range Reserve, California, USA - CZODoug2_1_08_16fungal (PacBio error correction) | ecosystem: Environmental > Terrestrial > Soil >... | reverse complement strand
GGTGGCACGTCCTAAGATGGCTTCGGTCGACGTCTCGTTATTATAGGTTGAAGCGCCGTCGCCGAGAAGGTTGCCCATTCTGCCCTCCGTCGGAAATCCTATTTCAACAAACCTTTGCTTACGCATCTCGAGATTCCGTTATTCGTCCGTCTCGCTCGTCAGGTGCTGGACGTAAAAACTTTTCGAGTTTCACCTGACCTGTCGGAGCTTGCAGGAATGAGTGAGACTTCCGCTGAGGTCGTGAAATCCTATTCTGGACGGTGAGGCTCCTTTCCATCGTCACGTCGAGGGCCCCCCTCATCGTCTCTCCTGCTCCTGGCGGAAGTTCTTCTCATGGAAGGACCGTGTAGTAAAATGCGTGCGTCTGGCCCCGATTTGTCCTTTCTCTACAGCGACACGAGTCGATGCTCGCCCTCGAGCGCGCACGCTGCCCTCTCTCCTGACCCAGATGCCCAGAGGATTCTTTGAGCGTACATGGGACCGATTCGTCACCGGCTCCCTATCGTTATAGACGGAGGCAGACCGCTGTCAGCATATTACAGTGTTTTCCACCGCGATCGGAAGCAGGCGTTTAAGGCGTCGAGCCATGAAGAGGCTTTTTTCGTTTTCCCTCCCCTTGGATACCGCACCTGATGCAGGCTCCTCCGTTTTTTCTTTATCCGAACCCTGTCTACTTCGCCCTGGCTCGTCGCCTAACCCCTCTTGCATAGGGGCAGGGGCCCGCTGGTGTAGGGGCGATCCTTTCCTTCGTTTCCTCATTTCGAAAACTGACCCTAAGGGAAGTAGTGTTCCTTTCCCTTTTTCGATGAACACGTCTTCGCTGTCTGCCGCGAGACGGAGACGTACTCGTTCGTGGGTGCTGCTGCCGGAGTGGTTCCGCACCCGCCACTCTCTCCACTTGATCGCCCGAAGCAACTCCGCTCCGCTTGCCTTCTTACCTTCCGAGCAAGGGCCCTTCGGCAAGCCATCGCCGACCAGCTCACTGGCTGAGGACACTCTTTCCCTTCATCGTCCGGGTGAGACTCACTAGCTTCTGACGGGCTGTAAGACATAGCTTCAGTCCTGCCGCCGCGGCGGCGCCTCTCAATGTTCGTAAGGAGATCAAACGGCGCGTCCCATCGCCGTGTTCACGCGCCTGGACCATTTCTCCGTCGGAGTACCCCCCGCGTTTTCACTCAAACCGTATCTCTTCCTCCGTGTTGTTGTTGAGATCTTAGACTGCTTTTCTTCTGGCCAATTTTATTTATCTCAACGCTGTACCCCCCTTCTATGCCCGGAGGCCGGTGCTTTTCCCCTAAGAGGCCATTTCTCTTCGCTTCGTCTGCAGGTGAGAGGCGTCGATTTTACAGCCCGTAGAGGAGCTTTGAAGCCCCCTCGAAAGCCTCCCTTGTCCGAGCCAGTCAGAGGCTTGGGTTGCTTCTCCCCAGTGCTGATCGAATACTTCCCGTTGAGCTCGTTTGTCCTCGGGATCGACGTGGACCCCCTTTTTTTTTTTTACTGTTTTTTTTTTTTTTTCCCCCCATGAGTTGGCCCACCTCCGAATACACGTACGACCCCCTGTATAGGAGTCTCCTTAGAAGACTTGTCAGGTCTCAGTAACACCACCTCTACCGGACCGTAGTCGTTTTTTAGCCATGGGCTAGATGAGGATCCGCCCTTTTCTCCAACGTCTAACCGGTGCCTTGGCTTTGTTCCTACTGCCGGTTCTCCACTGTCAGAAGCTTAAGGCGCCTTCTCCTCGAGCTCCCAACTTTTCTTGCCATCAACGTGAGCGAAGCGCGAATGTCAGCTTTCTTTTTCAGCGCGCGCCGATCTCGTGTTATGCCCTTAAGAGCGGCGGCGGAGGATCAAGGTAATGCCGCCGTCTCCCAGATCGTTGGACGCCCCTGCTATTCCCTCAGGCCCGTTAGCGGCAACGGAATCTCGGTCAGGTTTCCAGTTTTCGCTGACGAGGAGACCTGCAGCTCTCGATCCCCCTTGTATTTCGCGAGGCGGACATCGTGAATTCCCTTTACCCGTTGAAGAGCAAGGTGTCCCTTCAAGAGCTAAGTCGCCAGGGCGCTTATTTCCTTCTCCTTCACTGACGGTGGAGGTTGCATTACGTACATTTCGACAGTCAGACTGCCGGTCCTCTCCTCTGCCTGTGCCGGACAGGTCCTCCCCTTCCGCGGACGTTTACGTCCACCACTATCGTCGAGAGGCTTATGATGCCCTCCTATCTCAGCTTTTAGGAGACCTTCTTGTTGTACCTTGTTTGTCCTGCATCGAAACCGTCTCGACTGGGCTGCCCCCCCTCCCTCGAGACGTCGACTTCCTGACCTTCCCTCGTCTGACTGCGTCTCCGCTGCCTCCCTTTCAGATGTCCTTTTGCGTGGCGGACGAGAGTTCGCGATCATTCTTTCCTGGCCCGTGCGATCGAGACCGATCGATGACCATCTCTGATTGGAGAGAAGGTTAGATGAGAAGATTGTTGAGGGGTGTTTTATCCAGGTTTGGAACCCGCACCTTTCTTGCAGGCTTTTTGAGTCTCAAGTTAGCGACCTTAGCCCCATAACGTGTATTCGAGCATCTTCGGAGTGAAGACTTTCCTGTTTGGGTAGGCTCTGCCTGCAGCTCCTTCCTAATTTTGAACGATCGAATTTCTTTTTTTCCCGTGATGACTTTGCGTCGATGCTTCGACGCTCTGCTAACCCATTCATTTATGTCCTCGCACCCCCTCGAGGCCTCGAGCTCTAGGCCGAATGCCCTCCTACTTGACGAAGCGCCCTTTCCCCGCTAACCTCTACGAACTTTTTGCCCTTGATTTAGACGAAAGCATGCGCCCACGGTGTGTTAAGAGGAGAGGCTTCGTTTCTGGCGGCTGACTCCCTTTCGTTGCGCGATAAAAGACATTGAACCGAAAGTCTCCTCGGCGCGGCTTTTGCCTCGTCTGATGTCCCTGGGAGATTCGCTTCAGCAGAGATCTTCTATCTCTCTTGTTTTTTTTATCGTCGATCTATTATGGAAGATTTTTACGTCGCCGCTGTCAGATTGAGCGCGTCAGGAGATCCGGTTTCCCCTTTGGTGCGCTTCTCTAGTGATACTTCCGCCGCGACTTTTCCCCGCCCTTCCAGACCATACTTACACGCGCGACATTTTTCTCATGGCGCTGGGAGGAGTCTTGTACTTCCCGGCCTCAACACGTTCGTCTCGTAGTGTCTGCACTCGGCGGCTCCCCAGGATTCGGGGCATCGCGAGGGCTCTTCGTACTTATCGAAGAGTGTTTGCTGTTACGAGTGGGTGGTGTCTCCACGTGATTCGTCAGCGCACTACCCCGTTCCTCACTTGCAAGTGACGAGCGTGGTCAAGCTGTAAGGACTTTCCTGCTCTCCAAGATACCTCGGAAACCTTCTTCTCTTCATTACCCAGACCTAGGCGTCTCTTCCACGAGCTGTGGTTGTACCCCAAAAATTAGCGAACGTTCAGCCGCAAGCGACTTGCCAGTCGACGACGCCGTTTTTGGAAGGCTTTTCGCCTTTCTCCTCCCACTGATCCCGACCATCGGATCTTACTCGTTCTCGCCCCATTCTGGTAGACTCGAAGGAACCGTTTTTTAGCCTTATACGATCCTTTAAGGCTCGCGCTTTTAGCCGGCTCATTTTCATCGCCGATATGACATGAGGTGCGCTTGCTTTCGAAGTGGGGTAGTGCTCCGTCCGTATCCCTAATTTCCCTCGCGTCAGCGTACGGTTGCCAATGTTTCTGACAATCATCGTCCCCAGAGGAATATAATAATCGCTAGATTGATTTCCGTTCGCTATCCTGCTCGACTTTTCAGTGCTCTTACCTTGCTGTCGAGTCCGTTCTTGCTGCCGTTACGGTCAGGAGTGGCGTCCGGCGGGTCAGTCCTCCCACATCTATTCTGCCAATGTTCAGCCTTCTTTTCCATTCCTCCTCCCGTAAGTCGAAGGATGATTTAGTTTTCACGCTGCCCTTGCTGAATTCGCTTTCGTCGGACACGTTTCGTCAAGCGGCGCACTTATTCAATGTCCTCTGAAGGATCCCGAGGTTCTCTAGAAGTGCGCATTCCTAGGCGCACGCGCAAGCGCTACCCGCTTTTCGAGGGAATGTCGTGCAGCGTTTTCCTAATTTGCGCGCTTTTTGTTCACCGGCCAGACGATAGACGGAGGCCAGACTCGCTGTCCCAGCCTTTCAGTCGTTACACCGAATCGGCTGCCGCGTCTCTACGGATTTCTTCTATTCTGTCGTCCCCGCGAGTTGATGGCCCGCCTTTTTGGAGTGCTTGCTCATGCTGCCGCCCTTTTTTGATTCCCCTCCTACCTCCTGAAGTCCGAAAGGCACGCGTTAGGATCCGTGGTGTTCTCCGAGTTGGGAATCCGAATCGCTCTCCTGGGAGAGCCGTACGTGGCCTTTCGAGTGGTTGGGTCGAGAAAGCGTGACCCCGTTTCGCTTCGCGATACCGGTCTCGATCTTGTTTTGTTGCGCCCTGGCGGATGTCCGGAAGCTCCCTATCTTCTCCGCCGACGAAGAAAAGCCTCCTTCCCCCATTTGCATCTTCTCTAGAGCTCCGTTTTTTCCTCCGCTCAAGATCCAGGCTATTCCCCGGTTGGACACGGTATTAAGCTTTAGTCTCTTCCCTCCCCTACGCTTACGATCTTCTCCGCATTTGCGCCACGAAGGACAGCAGCAGTGAACGGCTCTACCGGGAATCTCCGAAGCACGTGGGCCTTCGCCCGTCGGTTCGTTTTTCTAAGATTCCTTAACCCCCTTTCCCCCTGACTCAACGCAGCTCTTTATCTAGTTTATAATAATTAATTTTTCTTGTTTTCTTTCCTTCTTGGGTCAGCTTGGAAACGCGTTCGAAGGACGGCTGCGTCCTCACCGTCTTGTGCTGACTGGCGATCCGGGAGGACGGTGAGCTTCCCTCTCCTCTTCGCATGTTCGCGGCGCTTCGTGGCTCCGCGAGGAGGCTCGGGACTCAGAGTGAGGACGAGAGGATTCACACGTCACGCATGAAACTTTTTGGCGTGACTTAGTCTTTCCGCCGTTGGTTCCGGAAGACCTATGCTTTCGTTTCGGGGGATTCTTTTCTTGATCGTGCGATTTGCCGGCCATTCTCGAAGCACGAGCACAAGTCCGAGCTTTTTCTCCTTTGACGCGGCGAGAAGGGGTACGGCCGTTCTCGTCACCCACCGGAACTGATTAGCGTTCTCCTTGGTCCGATGAGTATTCCACCCCCCCCCCCCCCAAACCTCGATAGAAGAGGAGACTGGAACCGGATGACATTGATTTCCTCCCTCTTTGAGTTCGGGAAGCAACCCCTCGAACCTGTTGACGGCGACTGGGATGCTAGCGCAGTCCCAGAGGTGTCCTCACCGGGTCCGAGCGCGCCTCGTCATGCTCCTTTTTCGACGCCTCTTTCCAGATCAGCCTTTGTAACGCCTGAAGGTGTTGGGAACATCCGTCTTCCTTCTTTTTTCAATTTTCATGGCTCAAGATCTCTCCTGACCTAGGAGCCGGCCAGGCCTGCTAGAGTCAAGTCCAGTGGGCAGCGGGTAGCGTTAGGTGCGCGCTGATAGGAGGACGGTCGAGAAGCTTCTCACTTTTTCTTCGATTCTTGATCCTGACTTCTTGACGTTTTTTCCGCCTTTCCTTGTATTCAAGCTCCTTCGCAGGCGCGCTTTGAGTGATGCGCCCTTCCGTGACGTAGTGAGGAGGAATGGAAATTTTTTCTTCCACCCTTCAGGAGTGTCACTCTCCGTCTCGATACGTTTCCCTTTCATGGTCCCATCTACGCGACGTTTACGCCCTTCACATGCGACATAGTGCTTCTTGATCTGTTTCGTCACCCTTCTCATCCTGAGAATGCCTATCTTTCGGTTGCCGAGTCATCTACCGCACCCCCGTCTCGCGACGTCTTGTCACTCCTCCTTCGAGACGTTCTCCGTTAAGCGACCCCGCCCCCGTCTTTTAGCCCTTCACTAAGCGCCTCCGTTTGCTTGTCGTTTCTCGTCCTCCCCAGACAGTTCGCCGTTCGATGCCATGCGCGGTCGCAAGTGAAGAGCTCTCGAGCGAGCCCCATCTCCGACTTGTTCTAGACGAGTTTTGACGGATCAGATTTTCTGGGTGTGTTACCCCGTTTTTTCCGCCTTTGACCCCCACACTTAATTCGTCGGTCCTGGCATTAGCGCGCGCTGCGGCGAAGTTGTTGTATCCCCCCCCCGGCTCGTGTAGGTCGAGATTCCCGATTTTAGATTTTTCCGTCCGCTCCTGTTAGCGGCTGCTATGCCGCAAGCTGCTTCTCGGTTTATCGCTGCCCGCGCTCTGTTCAGATTGCCGTCATGAGGGTATGTCCTCCGCATCACGAGTTCTCAACCCCCCACATCGCCGCATTGATCTCGGACAATCTCGGCCCCTTACTTCTCTTCCTCGCCTGGCCGATTCCAACACTTTGAGGCCCCGCCCCTTTCACTCCCTCCGAGGTGTTTGGATTCTGCCGCGTACTCGACCGCCTCTCCCCTCTCTTGCGCCCCATTCGAGTGTACGCGGCGAGGCTTTTCTGTATTTCGCGGTCGCACCGTCCATCCTCGTCGCTACTCTCTCTCCACGACGACGCTCCCGCGCCCATCGCAGCTTCCGCCGGTCTCACCGTCGGCTGTCTTCAGCTATCTCTCATATTCATATCATCAGTTGTTGTTGCTTTTTTTCTGAGATTCTTTCTGGCGCACTTCGTCCCTCTGCGATTAGCGCAGGGACGTTGGTCCACGTGGCGTGTTTTTTGACTCCGAGGTCGCGTCCCAGATTCTGATTTCCCCTTTTGCTCGCACGACACTCCCTACTTCCTCGCTCGCTTACTAAATCGCGAATGGCCCTCATCTGCTTTGCTGTCGAGTACGGCATACAACTTTCCTCCAACACTGGTTTCGTCGGAGCGGGTCGTGCTGCTTCCCAGGGTCGAGCCGCTGGTTCCGAAGTACGGCATAGGAGTGGATAGCTCTTCCCCCTTTACCTCCGATGGTGGGGTTTAGACACTCGTGATCTGATGGACTCCCCGTCAACTTCAGACAGTGTACAGAGACTTCTTCCTCGACTGCAGAATCTACCTCTGCCCCTCGTTTTTTTGATTCATCGGCGCCGACCTTTTTGGGATACCCAACTCCGCGTGAGCAGCGCCCAAGCGCAGGCCGACGACCGCGTGGCCCTTCTTCCGCGAAGATCATGATTGTTCCCAAAAACAGCCCCCTCTTATCCTTTCCGCGCAACATCTGTTTTTTGACGGGTACCTTCTCAAGGTAGTCTGTCTCGCCGTGCGATATCTTGTTCGGCCCGGCATGGCCACGCATAGATCTCCGCTCTTCGCTTGCGGATTCATTAATCGAGGGTGGCTCCTCCGCCTTCTGAAGGAGGCGAGGTTTTCCTCGCCCGTCGACCGAGACGGTCCAAGCGGCGTAGAAATCCCACCTTTCTCACTCATCCTTCGATGAGGCCGTTCCGCAGATCCCGCGACTGACTCGCAATGATGCAAAAGCTTTCCCTGTTGAATGTCGGGCTTCCGTCGTCACGTGAGCGCTTCTTTTTTCCAGTTTGAAAATCTATTCTGGGAACCGGTTCCGCGCCTTCCTCCTCCATGCCGGCGCGATTCTCGCGCGCCCTTCGTTTCGTCTCGGGAAGGAAACGTCTTCCAATGCGTCGAGAAGGCCCTCCGGTTTTTTAAAGCCTACCCCGCGTGTCGGAACTCTTCTCTCTCCACTCCCCTCTCCAGCGAGACCCGAGTCCCGAGGGGAAGTCTCCTCGTTATACTTCTGAGGGCCGGGCTTGATCGTTCATTCCATACTATCGTGATCGACGCGGGACGGTCCTTGATCTCCGCTGTCCAGAATTTTTTTCATCCTACTCTTATCTGAGCCCTCGTCGTCTAAGAGCCTATGACGCGCTCACCGTGTTGGCAACGCCCTGTTTGTTCTTTCTCATCACGCGGCGCTTATAGCTGTGACCGTGTAGCCCTTCCCCTCCCGGAAGCCTTCGATAAGGGAGTCCGCTTCTCTCGGGCGTCTCGCTGCCCCAGGGCAAACACTCTTTTGGAGTGGTCCTGGACCGGGCCGGACCGTATAAAGCGTCCGATTCTATTATCCTGACGTCGTAGGCTGCCGCTGTGGCAGGCAAGCGTGTCGACTGCCGACGACGACCAGCAGATAAAGAGGGCCAGCTTTTTATACTTCGAGAGAAGCGTTCTCCTTTAACCTTTCACTCTCTGACCGTTACCCACGTAGCTCTCCTGTTGTGAGAGCTTTTTTTTCCTCTAGAGGTCTGCTTGGATCGCCTCGTAAAATGTTTTCCCTCCGTCTCGGCGACTCCGCGAACCGCGATTTTTCTTCCCCCTGCCGCACCTCGCCGTGTTCTGTGAGTGCAGGCCTCTTTTTCTAACACTCGTCAGAATCAACGCCGGCGCTCCCTTTCCTCATCCTACGTGTTGTGTTATCTATTCTCCCTTCTTTCGTAATTCTACTCCGACGGAGGGCGTACTGTTTCGACGGCGATGCCCTGAGCCTTCAGTACTCTGTCGTCCTTTCGTTCGCGCCCCGTGGCGGCAGGGTGTTTATTTCTTATCTGAGAGTCGTAAGCCAGTAGAGGGAAAAGAGGCTATCACCCGCGGTACCCGATTTTTGCCCTTTCTTTTTTCCGTACGACGAGTGGTTAGGAGTTAGCTTGTCCCAGTTGCTGCTAAGTAACGCGGCCCTCTGAGTGCGTCGTGCGGACGATAGTCTATCGTCTCTTGCCGGTCCAATCCGCCGGCAGCAAGTCAGTCCTACACGTTTCTTGCCGCGGAAGAAGGGGTTTTATTTACCCCCCCTCTAACCGGACGTAGTTCGTCCCTGCGTCTCCGATTCGGCCTCCCCTCGAGCAGATTTAGCCCCCGTCCCAGGATGCCATGGAGGAGGCGCCCCTTCCTTTCTTTTTTTCAATATACAAAGCGATCACGGTCTCCGTTTTGGATTCGCGCAGCTCCGGCGCCTTTCCCAACGTGCGCGCTCTAGCTTCTTCTTCTCGTCGGTAGAGACGCCTTTCCCCCCGATTAGGTGGTAACTGAAGATGCTTTGGAAAGTGTTGTTTCTCATGAAGTGCCGCCACCTGATTGTCTGGCCGGTCCCGCTCATCAAGTTAGACGGAGCCCGGACGTTCCTCTGTTTTCGTTGCCGCGGCGCTTGCTTTCTTTCTACGTCGCGCCTTTCCCTCTCCCATCGGGAATTGCTCGCCGGTGCATTGACGCCACGACTCTTATACGAGTTTTTTTTTTCTTTCTCGCCATTTTGATTTTTAACGAGGGACGAATCCGCTTTCGATTCCTTTGATGAGTTGTCTCCGTTTCCCCGTTGCCATTAGTTCATCTGCCTCTCCGCTCAGCATTCCGGCACTTAAGCCCGACATCTGCCCCTTCGACGTCAGCACCTGCCATTCTCGTGATCTGATCCCTAAGGTCCGCCTTCGAGGCAGGCGTAGAGGCAATTTTTTGTTCCCGATCGTGACCCAGCCCTATGAGCAACATTCTCGTCTCGCGTCTTTCCTCCGACGTCGAGTGAAGCTACCCTCGGGACTTCTCTCCCTCCCGATAGATATGATGACGTGCGTGCCCTTTCTCGATCGCCCGTCCGCGAGAGCAAGTCTGCACTGCGGCGCAAGGGACGCTTTCAGAATTTCTCCGTTCTTCCCTCTCATGGGACTTTTTCTTTTTCTTTCCGTGATCTTTTTTTGTGGGACAATTTTTTCGAGAAACGCCTTTCCAAGTCTTCGCGTCATGCAGCTAGTCCCTGGCGCGCTCCACAGTGATTTCTTTTAATTTCTTGCGCAAACCCCTCTTGTCAGTCGTCGATCGACGCCGTCTTGCCGCGATTCCGGTTGCCGATTGCTTGCTGACAGTAATGCCAGCGGTTCTCGTACCCTCTTCCCCGAGACGTTCAATTCCGTGTGACTGGTCTTCTCCGCGCTCGAAGAGTCTAAACCCCAATCTCGATGTACTGAGCTCGAGCCTCCATCGATGCCGGACTTCTCATCCCCCCCCTCTCGCCCGAGCCGACACCTCCGCGCCCCGGGGATGACGTGGATCCCGTACGAGGCGACCCAGCGCCCAGATGTTTCTCCATGTTCCGCGTTTTTAGGACGCGGCTGGCGTTTCGTGTTCGTCTAGGTACGCCCCCCTCATCCTATTCGTTTATACCGAAAGGGGATTTCAACGTCTCCTTCCGCGCATCGCAGCGTATGTGTGACGCCGGTGACACAGTCGGATCTAATAGATCTCTCGTTTACTCCTTCTGGTGTTGAGGTACCTTCTTGCACGCGACTTCTACGTCACTGTCCAGACGCTGATCTCTTTAGATTTAGGAGACGTTCTTTTCCGTTTCGGTGATTTTTCGCTACCGAGGAGTCTGTCGTTGCATCTGCCGCTCCCTCAACAAGCCCCGCCTCTCAGCGTACCCCCCCCACCCGCGAAGGGGGCCTCTTTCTCTTCTTCTTCCTGGAGACTTGATGTCATCCCCCCCCCCCTTGTCGTCATCGCGGAGTTGTTTCCGAGTGAGTCCGCTAGTAGTTTCTTTCGTCTTTAAGAAGTACGGTTAGTGGATCTAACTACCTGCGATGGGTGTGGCCATTTGTGATAGCGTCAAGGCTGACAAAGTCTCCTTTTTTAATGATCTCCGTTGCAGCTGTACTATACGAGGGTCCGCCGCAGACTACCCCCGGCAACCTGATCTGCGTTTTCACGAGACTCTCGTCTTCCGCGTGGGGAACTACCAAATGACGAGACATTTTTCATCTCAAGGCCGACGCGAGATAATGCTGGTCCTTGCCAGGCGTTTCTAGCGATCAGCCACTTGCTCACCCCCCCCAGCACAATGTTTTTCCCTTACCCCTGTCTACCCCCCGATGCGGGCTCGCTCGAATGGGGTTTGTCGACTCCCCTGCGAAGTTGATCGCCGTGTTTCTCCTCTCGCAGGCAGGAGCCCTGCAGGTCCATCGCGCTGCGGGCGCGGAGGTCTCTTGCAGTCTACTAGGGAGGGGGGTCGCTCACTGTCTCCAGTCGCGAATGAGGTCTTCCTTTACCGGTTAGCGCGGCCCCTGTCACATTCTTAATAGTCAACACCCACTTCTCGAGCATCGTCTCGATGAGGGCGTTCGCTTTCCTCTTGCCATTTTCTTTCCGTGATTGGACGAGTCGTCTTATTTCCCTTCGTGCTGCGTGCCGTACTTAGGCTCTCTTAGGAAGGATAGTTAAATTTTTCTTCCCCCTTTAGCGGGTTCTTCTCCCCTCCTTTCAACCAGTGTTCACGCGGCCCTTCTGAGTCGTAAAGGTACCCCGCTTTTCCCTTGCGTCGATGGTAAAGATCCGCGGTTTCTCCTTACCAAGACTGCTTGGCTTCTCCCTCACAGCGCCAAGCTGTGCTCCGATGATTCTGTGCAGCCGTCTCTGCTGCAGGGGCTATGAGTCGCCCGCCAGAAATAGTGAGAGAAGCTGCCAGAAGTCAATTGATACTCCTGGAGTAGCATTCTCCTGCGTACCCCTGCTTTCATGTGCTAAGCTTTCGAGAATGACGAGGCGCGCTTTTCGCCGGACGTTTGGGCCAAGCCCTCGTTTGGAGTTTCATCTCTGCGCCGTACTTTTCTTTCCGTGTCGATCCCCTCCTCCCTTTCTGAGCCCTAACCTCCATTTCACTTGGATTGTCGTTTTTTTGATCCCCCGCATAGAGAAGCTCGCCAGACTCTTTAGTGGTTTTAGGAAAGGGAAGGACCACTTCTCTCTTTCTGGCGAGAGGACATTGTTCTCTTTTCCGGCTAGTGTTTCACCAAGGCACTTTACGATCCAGACGCCCCCCCCAACTGAAGAAGCTAAAATGCTTTCCCCTGTTTTTCGACTCCATCGTCAGGCCATCCCCCCGGCAATTCTACCTGCCTTAGTACTGAATTTCAGCGTTACGGGAATAGCTTCTGCGTCATAGACCTTGTCTAATTCCTCAGCCTCGAATTTCACCGCGCATTCCCCTAGTTGCTCTCCCTCCAATGACGGACGCGTATCCGGTCTTCTCTCTTCCCTCTCGGGGTGGCGCTCAGGCCTTAGAGTAACACTTTCCCAAAGGACTCCCACGCCGCTTCATCTATCTATTCCCTCCGTGGTGTGCGAAGGACCGTAGTCTGGCCCGCTTTGACTCCGACGGAGTTCTTTTCAACCCCCCGGCTTCTCCGGCGGCGGTTGCTCCGTACTCGTCGGCCTTTCTCTTTTTCTTCCGCTTAGTGGAGGCAGGTCGCGGTTTTCCCAGCCCAGTAGTCCCCTCGAGTTCCTCCTTACCTGAATCGACTTGTCGCAGTGTAGGCGGCTCGGTTGCCTACTTTCCTGCTGCTGCTAAGTAGAAGCGTTCTCTGATCTTAGGCTTGTCTTGAGAGAGACGATGGCGCTTTCTATGCTCCCCTCCAGCAGTAACGAGTACGAACCGTCTCTCTTTCTTTTTCCGGAGAAGGTCTTCGGTCAGTACCACCACTCGACGCGTAGTCGTGCGTTTCGCCCTTGTTCTTCCCCTATGCGGATACGTGACTCAGAAGCGGAAGCCTTCCCTCTTTCCCCTCTTTTTTTAGTGTCGGCTGATTACACCGGTTCACAGCGCCTTTTTCCTTTCTCGGGTTTCGAGAGCCCCAAGAGGGACGTTTCGCTTTCCAGGCCTTTAGCTAGCGAGAATAGTCATCTCGTCGTAGTGATAGGTGCCACGCTCTCTTTGGGCTGATTGCTGGGGACAGCCGGTAGGATACCATGACGTCTGTCTTCTTTTCTCAAGATCTCTGGCCGGTCTAAAGGAGCCCGAGCCATTATTAGACGGCTGCCGCCGATAGCCTTTCCGTGTCGCGCTGACGTTTTTCCTTCTTCTGACGGATCCCGCGCTTTAGCTTATTCATCGGGTTTCCTCTTCTCTGGACCGTGAAGAGGCGAGCTCCCGTACGATGTCACCTCCTAGATCCTTCCCGTTTTCTTGTCTTTGTGAAAGCGAAGATAGTCCTTTGTTTTCCTTTTTCTAGGATCTGGACCATGCCCCAGAAGAGGTCCTTTTCCTCCCGCGCCGCATGAGAACGCGCCCTCCCTGTTTCGGAAAATCGACGCCCTACATTTTTTTTTACAATAACAGGACGCTCGATAGAGGAGGATCTGTTTATCCCCCTTGTCGCGATGCGTAGTTTTTGTTGACGCTGGTTTTTTTCCCTTCCTTTGCGGCAAACAGTCTTTCGAGCTGCACTTCGAGTAGACCGTGACTTTTGACTCCCTCTTAGGAAGGCGCTAATCATCCTCGCCTTGCCTCTTCTTCCTTTGACTCCCCGGCCGCTGATCCCGTCCGCCTTTCGAACGGCCCGATGCGCGGCCCCCTCCCCGTTACGATTGACTCTGTTCCCGCCCATCATGGATCTCCCCTTTCTTTCCTGTCTGGATACTCTGGTAGCTGCGAGCAACGCCTTCCCGTATCTTCCTTCGCTTCGAGCTGAGGCGTTCGGCGAAGTGGTGTCCTCCCCCACCCTTTTTTGTTGTAGATTGGCTGCGGTGTTCGTTCCAAGACTTTTCGCATGATTGATGTATGCTTCAGTATCCGGTCTCTTCACAGCTACACGACTAGTTTACCGTCTTCCTGTGTTACGTGGTGTCGCGCTGTGCGGTCAGAGTGCCCCCCCCCCATCGCGATACTTTCTTCTCGATACCCCCAATCAAGAGAGGACGTACTTAAGTCCCACTCGGCCTAGCCCTCCTCCTTGTGTCGTGCCGCCTGCACGACGACGAGCCGAACCCTTTGACCGGGGATGCGTCCGCTTCCTCAGCGGCCTCGAGACCCCCTTGTAGCGTGTTTAGTACGCTTTAGGCGTATGGCGGGTCGTTAGAGGCTTTCACCTGAAATCCCGTAGGACTCGATCAATCACGGGACCGACGTCTACCGACATCGAGGCGTCTGCCCGCGCGTGATCCACTCCCTATGCAGAAGAGATCTCTGGACTAGGAAAACGTTTTTTTCAGATGATATACGGTGATCCTTCTTTCCCGCAGACTTGCCCTCGTGCAGCGAGTCAGGGAGAGGAGACGTTAGTTTCCCCTTTTCTTTTGTGTGTATAGGCGCTTTCGCTTGGCTTTGTGAGCCGCGAACGACGCACTTTAAACTCCTCTGACATGGGGCGTTTCCCCTTTCGTTTTTGGCGAGGATCGAGTACGCATCCGGTCTCCCCCCAAGGTTTCGGTCTCGTCGGAGGTTTGCCGTCGGCGGCCGGCCAGGAGTAGGGAACTCTTGCCCTCAGTGTAGGGGCTCGAGCTCTTCTCGATGGGGGTGTTTAGATCGGATTCGCGAAGCGCTTCCCCCCTACCCCCCCATAGTTCACAGGGTGCCAGTTTATCTTTCTGTCTCGATTGCAGAAGCCCTCGGTACAGAGCGGCCGCGTCTCTTACCTTAATCGTCCTCTCAGCTTTTTCCCCCCCCTCTGCTGGGGCTTACCCACTTCCCGACTTTCTTCCTCTCCTCCTCGATGAAGGGGCGCGTGGAGGCGTTTATTAGCCTCCTATCCTCCCCCCTTTTGATAAAACCAGTATCGGATTGAGGATACCCCCTTTCTCCCTCCCAGGAGTGATGGTCTCGTCTCGCCTTTTTCCCTTCTTGAGCTCGAGGACGGCAGGCTTCTGTGTATTTTTCTCTTCTCGGAGCGGAGGGATTTTTACTAATAAGAGGATGTCGCTGTCACGAGTCAAGACTTTTTCAGGTCTTCCTCTGTTTAATGCCTGAGACCCGTTTTTTTTTTCCCCTCTCTTTTCGGTCTACATTCCTCAACAACGCCTGGCCTCTACGCCATAGATCGACTCTGGTCAGTTACGATCAGCGTCGGACGAATGATGTCACTTTTTTCTTTCCTCCCCGTTGGTCCCCGTTCCTGACCGCGTTTCTTTGTCATCGGAGTCTTCGCTAGGAATCTTTGCACTTGTCCTCGGCCCTCCCCCCGTCCACGTAGAAGGGCCCTTACTGCGTCAAGAGAGACATGGGATGCCCGGTTAAAATTTTTTCCCTTCAACCTCTTAGCAGACGATTACCCTTGTCCCTCCGTTTCTGCGAATCCTATTCTGACGATAATCTTCCCCTCAGTAGCAGACCTGCCTTTTGACTACAGATCCTAGGACGTGCGCCTCTCCTTCTTGCATTGCTCTTTCCCGGCCACGATCGTGATCGGCTTTGGGAACAGACGTTACCCCATTTCAATCCTTTGGTCACAGCATCTTCAGTCAAAAGAGATCTTTTTCAGTCCGCGTTTTCGTTGACTTTCCCGCTTCGGAGCAGCTTTGAGGACTCCCTCGTTTTTCTCTGCAGAGAATTACCCCCTCTTAGAAGTCCGTTGATTATGTGACCCTCTTGGTCTTTTCCTGAGTAGTACTGCACTTTGCCGTTTCTTCTTTCTGGCCGGATAAGAATCCCGCAGGGAACCCCTATACGGGCAGTTAGGCGTTTTGAGCTCTTCTGGAAGGAACGTATTCGCCGCGGCCGCAGCGTTCCCCTTCAGAACCGTTGTGCTCTATTTTTGCCGGTCTTTTTTTCCTGACCACGAGAAGATTCATACTTCCTGCTTTTCCTCCATCTCTCTAAAGATTTACCAACTTCTACTTAGAGAAGAATGTGGCGAATTTCCCCTCCCTTGTTTACAGTCTTTATTTCTTTCAGGTTGATGATCCTCGTTCCTAGACGGGTTTTTCCTACGACGATCAGCACATAGTCAAACACGATCCTTCTCGCGAACCTGGCAGACTTTTTCGTTCTTCTTAAGCCTTGCACGCCGTCGTACGAGCTTTCTTTTGCTTCGCGGTTCCCCTCGTCCCTTCGTCTCATTCTTCCTATCTTTGTAATAATCCATACTTGTTTGAGAGGAGCGATTTTTCTTTTTCTTCCCTTTTTCCTCCCCCTTTTTGTATACGAAGGAGGCCTGACGTCACCCTTGCTTTTTTTCTTCGTTTTGCGGTTGTGAGATTCCAGTACTTCCATGTCCTCGGCGCCTCCTTTTGCATTGACAGAGTTCCTTATCTCGAGTCGTAAAGCGAGGATGAGGAAGATCCTCACCTGACTTTCAATCCCCTTTTCTTCAGTGTACCTCTCTCGAGCTTAGCCTGCTCACAGCTGTTTTTCTCCTACTAGCTCTGGCGATTTTGGATCTTCTGTTTCTTCTTCGGGATCGAAGACCGATCGTGGGAGATTGCCGCTCCGCGGAAGAAAGAGCACTACGCCTTTTAAACTGCGCGCTGGCCTCTGGGTCCTTGCCCCGTCGCCACCAGAAAGGACGTATTTTTGTTTGCCTGGTCTGCTCCGCACCCGAGCATCAAGCGTCTCCCGTCCCGGAGGCCGATGGAGTCGCGCTGACGGGGGGCCGTGTGTCCTCTTCCACGGTCACCGATCACGGGCGCGCTTTTATGCAGTTTTCCCCCACGTTTTGGCCCCGTTCTTTCCGCCGAAGCGCGCCCCTTTCATGTCCGTCGTAGACGACTTGCCGCACTCTGTCTTTAAGAATCTCTTCTTTCACGGAGGGTCACTGTTGGCCCTTTCTCCCTACGTATTTACATTTGCCCGTCCTTCAACTTACGGCTTTCCCCCCAACTAAGTCCAGGGACTGTGTCGGCGCATGATTTCCCCGTTTTTTTAAGACTTCCAGTTTTTCTCTTTTTTCTTTTCTTCTCCGCCTTCGTGAACTAGTCCTCCCGCGGTTACTCTGACAGCACTGTCAAGGCACCTAGTTCCTTACCTACGCGACCCCTCTCCCTCCCCCCCGACAGAGTGGCTTATTCTTTCACTAAGCGGAACAAAGTTCTCTGATGTTAAGATCATGAGCCTCCTAACTATGACCGGAACAAGTTTTCTCACTCCAGCCCTTTCCTTAAGACGATTTATTACGTCCCTCACGCCCCGAGCGGCCTTTAAGGACTCCTCTAGAGCTCTATTTGCTCGTGTTGAAGAGGATGTCGTTTGAAAGCATTTGAACTTAGTTGACGAGGTCGCGACAACATATCAACTTCCTGGCGTCGACATTCAGCTCCCCTCTCGCATTACTTGATCACTCTAATTAAGAGAACTTCTACGATTTTTCGTTTTCATTCGATCCCGTCGCTATTTCAGGATCTTCAGAGGACTCAAGTGCCGATCGCGTAACTTAGTCTATTGCCGACTGCAACTCGGCTGTCCTCCCCTGTTTTGTGTTTCTAAAGGGCTGTCTTCTTCGAGACCGCCCGTCTTCCTGCGCTTCGCGCGAGTATCATCCAGTTCGAAGTTGTTTTCTGCAAAAAGGCTTTGGCTTTTCTCTCGAGACTATGTTTGCGGTATGAGACGCCGACATTTGCTTCAGCACTGCGCGCCCTTCCTTCTCGTACAGTTTCCCGCGGCTCCTTTCAGATGACTTTTTTCTGACGTGGTATTCTGATGTATCTCCGATCGTAAACCCCCCCGCCTTCCTTGTACTTGATTTCCCCCCCAATCTCGATTTTTTACTTCGAGGCCCTTTCCCTGAATGCAAGGACGCGAAGAAAGTCCCTCTCAGAAGTGACGAATTGATCTCTTGCTTTTCCCGGCCTCAGCCCTCCGCACGCCCCCATGTAGAGCTTCTCGTACGCGGAGAGGCCCCGTAGGGGTGTCGTTCGTGCCTCTCACCCTCCTCCTTACCTCGTCGAATCGTTCTCCACTTGGGAACCTACTTTTCTCCGCGAAATTTCAGAGTCTGCTTGAAGCCGTGATCCCCCGTCTTCTTGCCCAGCA
>Ga0179593_1552319_pt1 | contig 17784 bp, 27 predicted proteins | sample CZODoug2_1_08_16_FD_185931 | JGI IMG/M metagenome (GOLD analysis project Ga0179593, IMG submission 185931) | Vadose zone soil fungal communities from Angelo Coast Range Reserve, California, USA - CZODoug2_1_08_16fungal (PacBio error correction) | ecosystem: Environmental > Terrestrial > Soil >... | reverse complement strand
CATGACTCACCCTAATCCCCCCTTTTCAGTCTTGCTTTGCACCAGCGGTATCTGGCCCGGACACTTTCCCTCTTCTTTGCCAGCCTTCCCCCTAAAACCCTAAGCCGGGGTACCGCTATTTACCCTTCCCCCCCTATGACCTTAAATTGAGCGGACTACTGATACCTTTTTTGGCATCGCCATTTCTACGTCCGCGAGTCGTCACAACGATGTCTTTCCCCCTTCCACGGATCTGTTTTTCCGATGGCCCCCCCTGATCACTATTCTTATCCCAGAACTCCCCCCCCCCACAAAGAATGCGGATAGCGTCAGCCATAGGGGACGACCCCCATACCACGGCATTCTTTCATCCCCCCCCCCCCCCCCTGTATTGCTCATACTTCAATCCTCCCCCTCCCATCTCCACCGGCCATTCTTTTCTCACACCGTTCCGAAACATGATAGAAGCACCTGGGACATAAGATATACGAATCCCTTCCTTATGACACCGTTCAAGGCCTTGGCGGCGGACTCTTTACACACCCCCCTCTTGAGACGGCGATGACTATTCTTCTGGCATATTCCCTCTCTATGCGGATTTTGGATCGTAGTATTCCCCTTCTTACCCTCTTGACCCTCCCTTCTTCTTCATTCTTTCCGGTACTCCTTTGGAAATGCCGGGTTTTGTCCTCCTAGTGAAGGAAACTATTTCCATTAATTTCCATATTTACAATATTCAGCGTCAAGATATTTTCCCCGATCTGGCCCCAAGTGCCCCATGGGTCATGTGATGACTTGTCAACAATCCGCAAACTCTTCCCCCGTTCCGTTAAAGATTTTGTTAACCTTATTTTGAGTGACAACATTCAATTGCCTACCCTTACTTTCCCTCTTCTTTTCCGTTTAATTTTGATTTTCCCAAAATGTGTCCCTCGCTGTTGCCGTCCATGTATTGTCCAATCCAAAGATTCGTTTCTCTTCTCTTTTCTTATGAAAGCCGTGACACTTTAAAGGCATTTCCCTTCCCCCCTCTTCCTTGTCAAACGGGCTTTTCCCCCTCTCGTTCGGTGCCCCCCACGGCGACATTCGTGCTTCCAGCCTCTGTTTCCCCCAATTTATCGAACACGGAAACCTTCATCCACCCTACAGCATCATATTCCTTTCCCGGGATCCCGGCGTTGCCGACATCGTAAACTTCCCCTCCCAATTAGTAAATTAAACCCGGATGACAATATCCCGCTCGCACTTCTTCCGCGGCAGACTAACCCCGCCAGTAGCGCCAGCTGCTCCCTCTCACTAGCGCTAACAGTTAATTTTTCCCAGACGACCCCAGAATCTCCCCCCCCGGCGGCATGGGCGACTTTTCCCCCCTTCCCCTTTCAACGGCTCAACCCCCTAGTTAACTCCTTCCTCTTTGCCAATTATTTCCCCTTAGGCGACGGTCCCATTGACTGGTATCGCGCACGTTCCTCCCCAGACAGGATTTACAAGTCACTATACCATCCCCTCGGAACAAACCCTCATCGCCCCCTTTGACATGACAGCGGAAAAGGAAACCCTCCTCACCGAAGCCCTCCCCCAGCGCTGTCCAATCACCGGACGAAGGCAGCTCCTTGACTTTAGAAGAAGCCACTTTTTTTCCACCTTTTTTTTTTTGTACACCGACATGAAACTAAACCCTTCTTCTTCCCTCCCCCCGCTAGATTTTTTCCCTCGGAGAACCCCTCCATTTCCCTTTGTCCAGCTTCCAACCGTCGCCCCCCTCCTCTCCGGAAGGCTTTATGAATCCCGTGTTGATGAAAACTGGTAGCTATATACATGGCTATGCTATCCCTCCCCCCCCCCCTTCACCACCCCTCCCCCCCCAATTGGCCTTTTCAAGGATATCCCGTATTACGCCACGCATCATGATCCCTTCTCTCCCGAGGGATAGCACGTTATGAAGGGGTTTGTACATGGAGACCGACCACGGTAATGAAACTGTTTTTTCCCCATGGGACCCCTTCTTCGGGTGTCCTGCTGGTGCGCCGGGTTCTTCAATTTCCCCACATACCGCAAAGATACTGGCACAATATTTTTGTATCTCGAGTAAAACTGCGTTGGAGGAAGGATTGTACGCCCCCCCCCCCCCGGAAGCATTTGGTGATTCCTTTTCTTCCCCGCTCCCTTACACTCGCAATTCCAGCAATTTCCTTTCACTCGGCCAGCGGGTGGAATACCGATCGTTTTTTTTTTATCCTTTTTTGCAAAAAAGTTTCTCCTTTTCTTTTTCCTCCTCGAGATCCCGATCGGTTTAACCACTATGGAGAGGTGAACTATAAATTTGCTTACTGCGGAATTAGAAGTGATTTTTTTTTTCTTCGTTTAGCGTCCCGTGTCCCCTATCATGCTTCGTTGATCGTACCCTCCCTAGTTGTACTCCGAGCCAGAAGTCCCCCCTGCCCTTTTTCGAGGGAGCCTTTTCTTATTTGGTTTCAGTTCACTTCCTTCCTGATGGAATGGCCATCACTACAGCCCCCCAATCCGCTAACTTCATGGGTCACATGGCTTTTCCTTCCCCCCCTTTTAAGTACCTTCTGTCACCTTCCCCCCCTAATTTTTGCTATAATCGCTCCAGTCTTGGAATAGGGATGCGGTGTCGATAAACCGGGAGATCTTTACGTGACCCCCGGCACTTTTTCCAATGGAGGGTCACTTCCCTATCTTTTGGTCCTCCTCAACCCAGTTCACCGCAGGTTTCATAAAATTTTCTACGGAGGCGGGGGAGTGTTCTGGACGGGTTGCCTGGCCTGATCAGGGTTTTTTTCCTTCTTATTTGTTGGATTTTTTGCGTCCTTCCCGATCTGGCGGCTATTTCTGTCGGTATTTTTCCCTTGATTATACGACCAGGCTTATTTACTCTTCCCTTTCTTTCTTCCGACGCTTTCTTCGTTTCCTGTCTGTCCGGTTTCCGATGGTTTGCAGTCTCCCGAGTTGGCCTCTTGGTATCCACGTCGTTTTTCCGGTAACCCTTTCCCCTCCGTGCCCACATTTCCATTCACTGAATTTGAATGGCGGTCGTATTTTTTAACCTCTTTGTGAATTGTTATTTACCCCCCCCACGCTTTCCAGGCCTGGATGATGAACGGGACCCTCCTCTTGGTGAAGATATTCCCTTTCGGTGATGTCCGGGGCGCTATGTTTCCTTACATCAGATAGGTAGCGCTTTTGGGGAGGGTTCGGGCCAGTCTTCTGTCACGCGTCAGTATTTTGCGGTCCCCCTTTCCCCTGGGATCGGTTTCCCCTTTCGAATGTTCTTAAGGACTTCTGGCGACTGGCATCCCTTGTCCCCCTATGGCTGAGGTACTGGTTTCCCTTGAAGGGTCCGGTACGTTCCGGCCCTAAAGGGTTTGTACCCTTTCCCTTCCCTTGGTCGTCCGATGCCGCTCATTGGAATCTTAACGGTCCCCCCCCATCCCGTTTTTTTACCGCCGGCCAGGCCTTTTCTGTCGGCTGTCCTAATCCCATACAACTCTTACAAACGGAACTTTCCCCTTGCATGGACGGTCTCTGATGTCTCTTTCTCAAAATTAAACTTTCCCCATCCCCCTTAAACCCCCTGTCCTTTGGGCAAGGTTGTATCAAAATAAAAGTTTTTCAAAATCTGAACGGAACGGAGTATTTTTGACACAAATTCATCACCTTTTCAGTAAAGATATTGGAGGTTCTGAATGTAAGGAACCCGTCTGGGGAACAGATATCGTGACGCTTGCATTTTTGAAAGATATGTTTTTCCTCCTGTGTCAAATTTATGTTTTTGAAACCCTGTCCCATGTGACTTGGACCTCTCCGAATGCCTGGAGACAATGCATTTTAAATACGGAGGAGGGTCTCTTTTTTCCCCTTCAAATTTACTTTTCCGTAGCAAGCTCAAAAGTACCTCTATCTTTAGCCCCCTTTCCTTTTTTAGGGCGCGGGGTGGGTAAGTCTTTCTCCCCTCCCATTTTGCGATTTTGTTGCGCGTTATCGGGATCTCTTCCCCTCGTCCCATCATGTCGGCTCTTTTGTTCTTTCCTCTTTTCATGGCCGGTGGGGAGGTCCTTTTCTTCCCTGGAACTTGGCGGCCACGGTTTTCGTGGTATGGCGCTCAAGAGTCAGTCAAGCGCTCTCCCGGCATTTTTTGTTGACGGAGTATTCTTTCTGCAGAATACCTGGTGATCCCTCCTCTTTTTCGGGGGGATCTCTTTTGCGAAGGCTTGGTTCTACGTTTTCTCCGCCTGACTTTCTCTTTCTCTGCCAAAAAAGGGATTGTTCGGTCAGGCGCAATGAAGGTACCTTCCTTTGCTTTTTCCAAATATGAGCTTCCTTGCCCCTCTCTTTCGGACCAGGGATCACATTCTTTCCTCCTTCCCTTGCTTTCCCTTTATAAAGATGGTGCAAAGCATACGGGTGGATGAGGGTCCCGATCATGAATCTCTATTATCTTTCCCTCCTTTTTTGTCTCTAGCTTCATGCATCCCCCCCCCTTCACCCTTCCCTCAAGGTCATATCATTCCGCCACTTTCTCCTTCCTCCCCTCTTGGGCATCCGCCGGTAAAATCTCATATTTCCCCCAGCCGATTCTTCCCTTCAATTGAGCCTGATCCTCTCTCCCCTTTTTTTATCCGCTTGTTTTCGTAATTTTTCACGGTGCCCTCCGTTTCTGTATCCCCCGTCCCCTTTAGATCACAGGAGTCATCACCCGCCCCTCGGTCACAAACGGACGGATAGCTTTCTTTCCGCGCCACCTTCTTTCTCCCATCCCCCCGCTTTTCTACCGTATTTTCCAGGTTTTCTCCAGCAACTTCCCAATTCCCCACCGGCCATCATCCCCCTCACTCCCACAGGACCCGCCGACCCTTCCCCTCCTTTGTCCATACCCCACACCCTTGCCATCTTCGCCCCCCCCCCCCACCTGCCGGACGAGTGCTTTCCCCCAGCCCTTGACGCTTGACGGGATGATAGGCTTTCTTTTTCTCTTCCCGCGCCTCTTCTGCTCCTTGCCCACTCCCCTCCCCTCTACCAGCAGCCGACGGCATTGTCGCATTCTTGCTCGGCCTGCATGGGACCGGGTGGTCAGGACAATCGCGATTTTCCCCCCTCCATTATTCTCTTACGCCTTTCCCTGTACATTTAGGCCCCTCCACCCCCTTCCTGGTTTTAGGGAATTTGAAAAATCGCAAAACACTGAATCCGTTCCGTTTCCCTTTTTTCCCCCTTTATTTTGAGAAAATTGTCCTCATTAATTGCTGAGACCGACTTTTTAAAAAATTTGTACTATTAATCCTTTCTTTTGCAGAGAATGGTGACTTGCACCAAGGGGATAACACCCTGAGGAACGGTTATGGTTCATTCTTCCTCAGAAAGCCTAAGGCATGAAGGCAGTTTAAGCTTCTTGAATTTTAAAAACTATCCCCAGGGGGTGTTTCCATCGTTCGTGATCACTTCGACCAGGTTTCCTTCCAGCATTCCCTTTATTTCCCCCACACCTCGGGTACCCACGTATATGAAAGTAATGGTCCACGGGCACAGTATGATCCCGTATCCCCCCCCTTCTAAGCCCTACGACCCCCATTCGTCGGTTATTTCGAAATTCCCCCTAGGAGACCCTTCGATATCTCCCAAAAATACTGACGCGTCCTCCGGAATCACCATCGTCGCCATCTAAGGACAGTGAGTTGACCCCCGTTACTATTTTCCCTTTTCCGCCTACCCAGAATATCTTCCCCCGTCGCCTGGGCCGACTTTCTCAACTGGAAACGGGGGATTTCAAGTCCCCCCCCCTACCTCTTTTTAAATAACTAATTATTATCGTCGCTTACTTTGATCGAGAACGTCTTTTTTACAGGATTTACGTCCCCCCTCGTGGCTACCAATCACGGTTTCCCCTGGCGCTGTTCAAACCTGGACCCCCCCCTGACCACTCCCTCGACTAGGCACCCCCCATCCTTCCCCTAGCGGAAATCACTACAGCGTATTGGACGGCCTAAGAAAGCGGACTTTCCCTCCCTCGGTTTGGGGCCCGTCCAATAACCGGACCTTAAACTAAAGATCCAGATCGATCATCTCCCCCCGCCGGCGCTCTTTCCAACCCTCCCCGGATCCCTACTTTTGCATGCATTCTTATCTTCTGTTGAGGAAACTGGTAGATTGTTTCAATGGCTATGCTACCGATCCCTCCCCCCCCCAAAGATCGTGGGATCTCCTTTCCAATGAACTATGATTCTCTTCTTCTTCCTGACTGTCCCCTCACAAGTCTTTTATTTCTCCTTTCTTCTGTGGCCGGTGTACAGGGATCCCACCGGTAATGAAAAATGTTGGCCCATTCCTTTCCTTAAGCTTTTTCTTCTGCAAGGACCTGAAGGAGGTCGGCGTGTTTTTTTTTGCGGGGCGTTTTATGGTGTTGGGGGATGCACAGTTTTCGTTTTAGGACAAATTCAAAACCTCCCCCCCACAGGATCTATGGTGATTCTTTGATAGGATTTTTAAAAAAGATGTGAAGGATTTTAAGCACCCCCCCCCCACCCTCCAGGATTGGAGCAAAGTCTTTTTCCCGCATACAGAATACCTTTCCCTTCTAACTTCCCCCCCTCCCCCCCATTCAGCCCTTTCCCCTCGGCCCCCCCGATCGTTGAACCACCGTTGTCTTTTTCTTCCTTTAATAATCCTCCGTTTGTGAGAGAGATCCTTTTTGCAAATCTGTCCTTTCTACCACTCCGTTTCACTATAAATTTTTTCGGAAAGTTTTACAGTGACCTAGCGTTATCGGTTTTTTACTTATTTAAACCCTCCTCCCAGATTCTTTCCTGTTGGGTGTAGGTTTTTTTTAAAAATAATTCTCTTTTTCCATCGAGATAATCTTCCCCTATTGGCTGTTTTGCGTCAAACGTCGAACCCAAGAAACCCTCATGGAAAGACATCCAGCCCTAACATCCGCTCAACTGAAGTTTTCCCATGGGATGGGCAACCCCTTTCCCTTTGTAGCCGTCCAAACCCTCTACATGCTCATGCTTTCATGGGCCTTCCTTCCCTGTTGGAGCTAAATCTTTTTCTTTACGGACCCCTTCCCACTTTCCAATTGGAGGGTTTTTTCTTCCTTTTTTGGTGATTGTAGACCTCCCCCCCTACAAGGTTTACTGGCACTTTTCTTTCCATCCCCTTTTCTGCCGATAACGGAGGCGGTTTACGGGTTTTCCCCAGCGGGCGATAAGGGTGTTCTTCTTGATTACGTTGGGGGCTGCCTCGATTTTTGCGGAAGCCTTCCCTTTTCTCGGTAGGGATTGTCGTGTTTTTTCTACGAACAGTCGCTTTCTTTACGCCTTATTCTCGTAGGCTTTTGGACGTTTTCCTCTTCTGAGCGCCTTTCATACCTGTCTGTCCCAGTTTACGATGGTTTGCAGTTTCGAGTTGGACGGGATGGTCTCCCCGGTGGACGGTAACTCCTTTCCAGATGCGAACCATTCTGTACCGGCCCCCTCCACGGAAATAATTTGTGAACCCTGGTAGTCTTTTCTCCGGGATCGCTCTTTGAATGAAAGCCTTCCTGTTTACGGTCTAAGATATCTGGTTATTTTTTTTTCCCTTGGATTTTGGGTATCGCTCTGTAATTAAAATCTGTCATATTCTGTCGTCCTTGAGGTTCTTCTTTTCAGATTGCAGGGTCTCTTCCCCTTTCCGGGAAGGTGGATGGAACTAAATTCCCGTTCGAATTTTGCTGGGTTCGGCCATGCTCCCTTCCTGTCGCCTGGAGACCATTAACTGTTTTGCCCGACTGAGTTACCCCCTTCCTTTTTCGGTAAGTTCAGGATAAAGTTTTTGTCCCCGCTTCTTGGCCCTCGACATGGTCGCCCCTTTTTCTCCCCTTCCGACTGAAAACCCTTTAATAGGTCATGACGCTTACGCGCGGCTTTCAGGCGTGGCTTTTCTCATACAACTCTACACGGAATCTTGTTTTATCCACTGGCAGGGACCGGCGCTTTTTTGTATCGTACAATTTCCGGTCCTCACCTAAACCCTAAATGCTAAACCCCTTAGTAAGGGCTTGCCATTCAAACTTTCTTGCAACGTTCGGTTCGTTTATTTTTTTTCTCTTTGACAAAATTCATCCCCCCCCCCAAGGCCATATTGGAGCGCACCTCTGCAATGTACAGTTCCTTCAAGTTCTTTGTGAAATTACTTTTCCTTGAAAGTATGTTTCCTTAACCGATTTCTTTACCACCCCCTATGGCCCATGAATGACAATACCCTCCTCTTCAATGCCCTTCAATAAGGATTGTCAATGTACAATTTGACGGCGCAGGTCCTTCCTTTAAAGCGCAAAGAATCTTGCGCGGTTGTATCCAAAGTAACTTCCTTCCTTCCGTCTCTTTTTTGAAGATGCACCTTTCGAAAATTTTTTTGCTCTTTCTTTTCCTCTTTTGGAATAAGTGAGGATTGATGGTTGTCACTCTATGGCCCCCTCGTTCCGATTCATCCCTTTTTTGGGGTGAGTATTCATGGCCGTTGGTAGGTTCATCCTTATAGTCCCTTCCCCCCGAGGTATCAGATTGAGCATCGGTGTGCGGTCTCTGGAAAAGGAATGCCCCCTTTGGTATGGCTTTTCTCCCGAGTCTTTGTATTCTGTGATGATATACTGGTTTCCCCTTCCCCGTTTTTTGATATAATATGACAATGATGCCTTTCCGTTTCCGTTGTACATGTTCCTCGGTGACGAATAGTTTGCGGATGCCCCCCTCTGATGTTCTTTTTACCGGTCATCGGTGTAAACCTTGATCTCTTTTACCCCCGGCTTTACAGAACATAAATATCCCTTGAAAGGAGGTATTCAAAGGGATGTCTTTTTCCTCTTGATATCCTTTCATGGGCACCTTTTTCCCCGTATACGTGAGCTTCATATATATTTTCTTTTTTTGAGAGGCTTCATGACCCATACCCTAATCCCCTTCCCTTCTTTTTCACCCCAGCTTATCCTTAAGATCATAATTCCGCGCCTCTTTTGCCTCCATCTTTACGAACTAATATTATGTCGGGCAATTAAGCCGGTCCTTTTCCCTTTTCCACCAGCCCCTTCCTTAAATTTTGGATCCGCAGCTTGTACTCCGGAGTCGTCACCCCCTTTTTGAACCGGAAACGGTCTGCCAGGGTCCGCTGGATATCACCCCCGGCGGCTATCGATAAAAGTTTTTTGCCCGCGATTCCAAACCTGCCGGACGCAGCTTTCCCGCAATCTGGACTCGCCCTACACTTCTGTGTGCATATACCAGCAACGTCCTTCAGCTGTGATACATTCTTTTTTCGGTGGAATCCTCCTCCTTCTCCCTTACGCCTCTTGCACATTCCCCCCTTACAATTGGTCATAGATATCCTCCTCCCCCAATACCAAGGATTGCTTCCTCCCCGAGCACGCTCCCCAATTTTCCGGAGAAGTGTTTCCTTGGCCGTTTCTCTGATATTCTGCCCTTTTCCCCTTTCCGCGTGCTCTTCGTTCGTAAATTTTTACATACCGACGCACTCCGTATCCCCTCAGCCGGGACTGACCCATTCTTGATCCTTGTGACTGTTCTCCCAGTGAGGAAAAAAACTCCATTTCCATTAATTTCCATACCCCTCATCAGCTTTCCCCCCTTTTCCAGATCAGGGTCCCTTTCCAATACATTTTGTTCCCCCCCCTCTCCAAATAACTGAACCTCCGTCCGTTCTCCATTGTGTTAAAACCTTTATTTTTCCCCCCATTACCCACATTCCCCTTACGTTTTTTACGATTTAGGGTTCCTTTGAGACGCCCCCCTACATCCCTTTTTCATGCCCAATTGAGCATAACAGATTCCTTTGTACTATTTGGTGTAATTCTCAGCCGACAGCCTTCCATTCCGGCGGTAAGCGGCATGTCCCTGGCTTGCCGTTATTTCCCTTTTTTGGTGTTTTCCCTCGTTTTTCCCAACAGTTCGACACTCTTTATGTTACAGAATCGGGTACCCAAAACCCTTATTCCCTTACAGGACACCTTCAAGTGCCCCTCCGCATGTCCCTGATGTATTGCGACCGTCCAGCCGGCCGAAACCCGCGCCCCAATTCGAACGGGTTCGTAAATTAAACGTTCTTGACAAGATCAGGCTCCTCTCCCAAAATATTTAACCGAACTCTTCCGCCAGCTCGACCCGAAGCTTCAGCTATTATTTCAGACCTTTCAAAGTTACTTTACAGGCAGACTCCCAGAATATCTTAACCCTTTCTCCCTGGGCAGACCCCCTTTGAAACGGGGTCAAGAATAACCGCAAACGATACCGAAGTGTAGGGATTTTTTGGAATTGGGGACGTGGTTGCTGGTTTTTCGTGTTTTGTTGTATTTTTTTTTTGTTTTGTCTCCCATATTATTTTTTCGTGATCGTCGCCCCACCATGGGAATGGCCGCCACGTCTGGCCCCAGTTTCCCCGGATTTACCGTCTTTTACCCAATCCCCCCGCTTCCAACCACGTCGTCCCTGGACAGCCTAGGAAAAGGAACGCTCCTCCTACATGCAAAACACCCCTTTTCCTTGCCATCCCTACACTTCCCGGTCTCCCGGACTCTTCCCCTCCCCGCCTTGAAACTAAAGATCTCCCCGATCGATGAAGAGCCCCCCCCCCTGGCGCATCCCTTGCCTCAACACCCATTTCCATCACCCGTATCGCGATGTCCCTTCTCGTGATCGTCCTCCCCTTGACTTGAATTCTCCTTTGCTATGCTCCCGCTTCCCCAACCAGAATCTGAGCTTCCAATTGGAAAAGTGCATTTTTCCCTCCACAAAAAAAACCCAAACCACAAACACCCTGGTGATTTATCGCCCTTCTTTCCATGTTTTCACTGAAATGTAGGTGGCCTCAGGAAGATAGAAACGGTAATGAATTGATGAGCCCATCCAGGTGCCCCCCTTCAGTTAGAGGATTTTTTTTTTTTCTGACATTCTTTTGTTCGGCTCAAAATACAAAGGCACTCTACTTCCCCTTGAATGATGGTTATCTTCCCGACCTCTGTGCAGGATTGTACGTCCCCCCCCTTCAGAAAGGTTCCCCGCGTTTTTTACTTCTTCCCCAAGTCCAGCAATTGTTTTTCACGGACAGAAGAGTTTTAAAATCCTTTTCTTTCCGCTTGAAAAACCGTGATCTCTCCTCCCTTTTCTAATTTTTTTCGAGCCCCTCTATGTCCTCACTGTTCACCAACCGGCTTCCTTTTTGGTGTTCCCCTCCCTGCTGGTCATCAGGAATGGTAGCTAGAGACTTTTCCCTTTGAGCGGTTTTTTTCGTGGGATCCTGCCGGGGGTGTAGGCCGTCCTTCCGATGTTTACTCCGATCCCCTCTTACCATATTGTCAGTATTTTTTGCGTATTTGGATGAGTTCCCCCCAAGGCCTTTTCTACATCAAATTCCCCCCCAATGAAAAATCGGGTACCATGGGATTCATCAAAGTGTAGTTAAAGTGTCCAGATCCCTTTTCCCCTGCAAACCTTCCCGGCTCCCTCGTTTCATGATCCTGCTTTGGAGATTACCTTTTTCCTGGGACAAAAGGTCTGATCCAAGATCTTTTTTTTTTTTCCGGACTCCCCGGAAGAATTATCCTTACTGGACCCCCTGCTCAGTCAAGTAATTTTTCCGGTTTTCCTTTTTTTTGAACGTTTTTAGGGTTGGATTAAGGATGGCGCCGGAAGTTTTGCTTCATCGATCTGGCGGAAGATCTTTCTCTTTTCCCGTGGATCTCCCCCTTAATCTTCCAATACTCTCTGTATTTTTGCCAGCGGGGGTCGCTGTTTTTCCTTCTTGAGGTTCACCGTTTAAGACATGTTTTTCAGGTGCGGGCCTCGCGATCTTTCTGGTATAACCTTCTGGGCCCCTCCCTTTCCCCCGGTACCGCGCCGATCACGAAATCTTTTCTCTTTCGGTCGTATTCTTCCCCCTTGATAGGTTACTTGAAACCCGTTTTTTTCGTCCCATTCTGTGGTTGAAGCGGGGAGGGTTGTTTGGTAATTGTAACGGTTCTTAAATACTCTTTTTTTCTGTAGCAGTTCGTCATTCTTTTGTCGAGTAAGATTTTGCCGGTCGATCTCGATATTTTCGTGTTCTTTACAGAATTGTTCCTCCCCCCGTTCTCCTTTCTCTACTGTGGTATCCGTGACCATTACTTGCGGTTTTTACAATGCCGGTGTTCCTTCAGTTTTTTTTGTACCCGAGTGTTTCCCTGGCGGAAACCCTCCTTGTCCTTTCCCAGCCATCACGTTGACCGGAAGCGTCTCTTCCAGCTCATTCCTTCCTGGCTGTCGGTGTAATACCTCACAATTCCTTTTTTGGTTCATTTTCTGCGCTCTTACCGGATGTATAGTTACAAATTATTACGGTCTACAACAATTCCCTTCCCCCCCCCTCCCTAGTAAACATTACGGGAGGGCCCTTTCTCAAAACCTTTTTCCCCCCCCATCTTCCCCTGTCCCTTTTTTTGCGATTTTTCCCATATCATCAAAGGAAAAGATATTGGAGTCACTTAGAATACCGGAAACCCTCATGGTCAAGGATATCGTTTTTGCAAGCCTTTTTTTTTTCCTGGAAATGTCTTCACCTTCCCCCCCCGTAAGGAAGGAACCATAAGAATGACGTATCCCCTTCCTCTTTTGACTTCCTCCTTGGTCGTCGTCAATTCCGGACTCCCTTTTCCTATAAGCTTCCCCTTTTGAATGTCCCCCGAAAATGCCGTCGTCAGCCTAGGGCGGGGGTGGGTAAAGATCTCTTTCCTCACAATGTTTCCCTTTCTTGCGAGGGGAGGTCTGATGGCTTCTTTCCCCTCTTTTCCCCCCCCTATTTCGTTCTTTGGGTTAGAGGTCCGAGATGATGGTTGTGGAGTCCTGGGAAGGTTCTTTCTGTGAAACTTCAAGCTGATGAGTTTTTTTTTAAAAGACTTTTTTTGCTCTTTTTGAGCAATTATCGTAAGTTGTGTCACTTTTCTGGATGTAGAGAGATACCTGGGGTGTCGATATGTTTTTCCCTTTTTCTACTCTAAATCCCGTTCCGGTTTTTGACCCGTACGGTTGGATGCCAAAAAAATTTCGCGATTTTCGGGCTTTTTCCCGTACGGTCCTTTTTTTTCCTAATTGAGTATTTTAACCCTTCTGCCCCAGAAATCTCTTTTTTTCAATTTTCTTCTTCTCCTTAGGAGTCCATCTCCCTCTTGAACCCATAATTGCGTGTAATGAGAGGATGCTCTCCAGAAAAATCTCCTCAGTCCTTAGTCTCAAACCCCAACAAAACCCTCTTTTTTTGTCAAGTGTGCCCAAACTTGGTGGTTTTGTTTTTCGTGATGATCCCTTCTTCCCCCCCCCCCCCCACGGCAGCGCACCAGGTATATGGGCCACCCAGGGTCCATTCCCTAGTCAGAACAGACCCCCCCTTTGTTGCGCCTCCCCATTACAAATGGTTTTTTTAAACCCTTTAGATTTCCCCACCCGCCGATGACCGTCATTTTGAGAATGTTCCCATTTCGAGATCTTCCAGAGTTTCGTCACCCCTATTCCATCCCTCAACGTTGCCCAGGTGTTCAGATGGATCTCCCCGTACCGGATTAATTTTTCCCCAGGTTTTTTTTCTCCCGAATACCCTTATCACCCCCCCCCCGCTTCCCCCCCCATCCCCCAGCCTTTTATCTACCATCCCCACCCGATTGCCTAATCATCTCCGTATTTTCCAGGGGAAGATACCCTTTCCCAGGCCATCGCACACCCCCCATGGTCTTCTTCCTTGAGTTTCCATAGTATTCCGCATCACCCAGGATGCCTTTTCGCAGCGCAAATCCCCCCCCTGTGCGGTTTTACCCTGCCTTTCTCCTCCTTTTTTTTGAAGCATGGCCCGTATCTTTGCTTTGCTAGTCTGCGACGTACTTCCATTGCGTTCCCTTTCATTCCGGCCCGACTTCTTGTATTTCATCATGCGTTAAATTGGGGGTTTTTTTTTCCCTCTTGAAGGCCAATAACCCTCCCCCCCCACGTTCTTCCTGGGTCGGGTTCCTGTACATTTCGTGCCTCCAATAATCTTTCCTGTTTTTTTTGGTCCCCAAAACCCCCTTCCTCCTTCCCTGTTTTTTTTTTTTCACCTCCCTTCCCACAAATTAACCCCCTTTTTCTTTTGTTGTTCTCTGTGTGTATTTGGTGTATATTTTGAGACGAAGCCAATCTAAAATCGCTTTGTCCGCGACTGTTTTCCTTGCCCCTCTAACTAAAAGATTCGTTGGCGGTGTTCCCCCTTTTCTCGGCCTCTTCCTCGTTTCCTTCATTATGGATTTGAACTATCCCCATGCTCAGGGGGGTTTTCGCCCCGTTCGACAGTCAATTTTCTCTTTTTTTTCCCCCTGATCCTGACACTGGTACCCTAGTTACTTTTTCTTCTTTGTCACACCTCCGCCCACGCCGCCAATAACCCTCGAGACCCACCCGTATTAAACTTCCCTGATTCCTTTCGCCACCCCCTAACCTCGCGCTCACACCCAAAGATGAATTTTCCTGTTGGGCTCCCGCAGCCCCTCTTTTCTTTCTGACCACGATATGCCGCTAACCCTCCCCTGTATTGTCCCCCTCACCCCCCCCCCCCCCTGGCAACCCAGGTCTGGCCGATTATGACACAGAGACCCCTTACGGTTTGATTTCAAGACCCTTAACACGCCAGACCCCCCGCCCACGTTTTTTTGTTTGTATTGACCAATAGACTACGACCCTTCCTCTAATCGTTTTACGGGGCTTCTACCCCTGGGGCCTGGTTTCCTAAAAGTTTTGATACATAATCTCCCCCAGGCGCTGCCACCCCTCCGCCCTAATCTTTCCCCGGACTTCCCAAGAAGGCAAAAAAGCTACCTCCGGCCATCATCACCTCGCGTTCTTTGGAAGAAGTCCCCCTGCCCCCGCCGGACTTCTAAACCCCCCAGATATTCCGCCCCCTCCCCATTTTCGCGCCCTCGGCCGACATCCTTCATCCCCCCCCCCATTTCCATAACACGGTCTGCAACCCGTAGACCGCCCTTTCCCCTTCCCATTTTATTGAACCTATTTTTTCTTGTTGAGATCATAAATGTTTTTCTCCGTTCCCAACCAAGAGGGGAGCTGAAATCCAATTTTCCCACCGTGCTCTGTGTCGTAACTCCTTCTTTCCTCCAAACCCCTCCTGATGCCCCTCCGCGATCTTTTTCTGAAGGGTTCAGCTCAACGGGTCATGAAAACTTTTTGGCCCATCCCAGGGACTTCAGTTACTCTGATAGGGTTTTTCCCTTACTAATGCGTTGATGCAGGCCTTTTTCTCCCCCCGACACTGCCCTCTATTTCCCTTTTTTTTTTCTCGGACAACGCAGGATTTTACGCCTACAAACCCCTTGAAAGGATATGGTGGGAGAACGTCCTTTCTCCCTTCACTTATACATCCCCTCCGTCAAGTTACCTTTTAGGTAATTCCCTCATTCTTGATAATCTCTTCTTTTTTGTTTCAATGTCAATATTACGATAGGTATTCCCCCCAAACGGCTGGCCGAGGTGATTCTACTTCGAGGATGTACTTCCCTTTCTTAGGGTTTTCCCCCCTCTCCTTCGCTGCCTTCTTTGTTTTCCGCCTCATTTACTCGAGATAAAAACTCCCCCCCCCCCTTCCCCCATATGGACGGAGAGGGTGTTATTGCCGCCTTCTGACGCACCAAGCAATTCTTTCCTTTCGACATCCAGCCTTTCCCCCTTCCCCGACTGGTTTGTGCAATCCCCTTGTAGATCCCTTGCAACACCTCATGCTATTCCCATTGAGCATGGGCCTTCTTGTCCGGATAATCCCCCTTACTTTCCCCTTGATTTTGGGTTGACCACGGATCTTTTTGGTGAATTCACCTTTTAGAATAGCCAGTTTCATAACTTCCCTTTCATTCTCTCCTGGTATTCTTGGTTCCCCCTTTGCTGTATGGAAATCTTAGTGTTGGGAGGAAAGGATGGCGCCCGGTTCTTTCGTGAAGATCTTTTTTTTCGTTTCTATTTCCGTGGATTCCCTTGCTTTCTTTACTCTCTAGGCTTTTTTTTTTTTTTTTTTTTGTTTTTTTTTTTCCGCGCGTTTTCGCTTTTTTGCCCTTTCTACTTAATTCTAGGTTGAGGGAGATGTTTTTCCTCTCCCCTTTTTTAGCGTTGGAAGGGATTTCCCCCCTCTTTTCCGTTACCCAGACTTCCCTCCATTCCCAGGTTCCTTCCCCTCACGTACTCCTGTATTTCCTCGTTTACCCTGAGGGATCTATTCTTGAAATTTCCTTGCCTGGTTTTCTTCTGCTTTCCCCCTTCTTTTTGAGGCTTTTTTCCCCCTTTCACTCCCCCTCTAAATAATAGATTTTCTGTCGCTGCCTGTCGTTCGATTTTTTCCCTATGAGTAGGTATTTTACGACTTTCTTATTTTCCTTGAGGTTTTTGCCTCCCGTCGTCTGTCGAGGTTCTCGGATTACTCATTCGCCTTAGCCGTGGATTCGAGGTCCTTTTTTCCCCTTTCCTTTTTTCGTTTCAGGATACTTTTTTTGGAATTCGCCTGGTCGCAGTCTTCCCTTCACGCTGAGACCCCCCTGATCATTGGATCCATCCTTTTTCCCCCCCTCCGGTGAATGCTTTTTCCCCGTCTTTTTCCATGACACTAACTCGCCCCCGGCATCTGGTAGTTTATCTTTCCTGTCCTGGACAACAGCCCCCCTCAGGGATGAAGTTTTTTTCGAAAAAAGGACCCTTTTCCCCCCGTAAACAGTCCGGGAGGCCATTTTCTTTGTCTCCCCCCCACTTCCTCTTGCCCCCTTTGTTCCGTTCTTTGCTCTTTTTTTTCATCCAGCAATGACCCAGTTTTTTCCTACTTTAATTAGCAATGCTACATGAATGACCTCTTTCCCGCCTGACTATCTGGCCATCCAATTTCTGTTTCCCCGATGTCCTGCCCCCCCCGTGATTACCATTCTCCCATATCTCTGTTTTTCCCGGTTTTTCCCCCTACGGAGGCGTTTTTCAATGTTCCTGCTCAGCTACGAGCCCCTTTCAAATAACCTTCCCCCCAAGAACTAACGCCACGTTCTTCCATCCAGCTTTTGGTTCCCCGTTTTAGCTGCGCTTGGCGGTTCTGGGATGATGGACGTTTCTAGGGACCCACGCTTCGTGCTTCCGGGGGGGAAGTTAGACTTGTTCCCTTTTTTTTCTGTTCCCTTTTTCATTGGTATCCTTCTGAGATCGTTTTTTGGATACCAGCTCTTCTTGTATTTTTGCGCGCTTCTTTCTTCAGCTCGTTGGGGTTTTTCGGGGATTATTGGAATAATTGTTTGAGAACTTTTCTCCTCGGTGGCTCCTAGTGACTGATGCCCCCGGCGGTGACCTCGTTCATCGTGGTTGCCCTCTTGATCCTAGCGATGTCTTATGCCCAACCACCCAGGCTTCGCTCTGTTCGGTTAATCCCCCCCCTTGAATTCCTTCGTGCTGTTGTGAGCTATTGCCCCCCGGAATTGCACTACCCAATATTATATTCGAAGTGAGTGTTAAGGATGGCTTTTATTCTTTCCCAATACCCCTCTCCAAAGCATATTTTAGGCGGGGGCTGAGTTATCATGAATCGCGCTCTCTTTTGTTTGTTTTGCACGCGAGATTCATGATCGTTTCTACCCCCCCCCCCCTACTATCCTTTGAACCCCTCCGGTATTGGAACAGTACCGGGAATATAAATCCGCTCCACTTTTGCCTCCCTTCCTTATAGTTATGTTAAGTCATCAGGGGTCCATAGCTATATTTTTCC
>Ga0179593_1267781_pt1 | contig 17785 bp, 25 predicted proteins | sample CZODoug2_1_08_16_FD_185931 | JGI IMG/M metagenome (GOLD analysis project Ga0179593, IMG submission 185931) | Vadose zone soil fungal communities from Angelo Coast Range Reserve, California, USA - CZODoug2_1_08_16fungal (PacBio error correction) | ecosystem: Environmental > Terrestrial > Soil >... | reverse complement strand
TTTTCTTTTTCGTAGTTGATGGAAATGGATTTAAATCCACACTCCCACTTTTTTTCGTCAGAATGGGGGCCCTTTTTCAAACCTACTTACCTGGTGATTTGTCTCCCCTTTTAAAGCCGAGTTTGTCCAGTCCCTAACTTTCCCCCCCCTCTGACGTTCCACATGCACTCTTCGTTCTGGCCGTTTTGGTTTTTTGATTGCCTCTCCTTTCTTCCCTTTTTTTCCCTCTCTTTTTTTTTCCTTCCCGCTTCTTCAGTTTCCCTTTGGTTTCCCGTTATTCTTGATGTCGTCCTCCCCAACTTGTTCACCACTCCCCCACCTACCCTCTCCACTGTCCCCGCACGATAAATTCTTTTTTTCTTTGTTTCTTTGATTTGCTACTTCTGTCAGCCCCCGCGTTTTTGCTTATACCTTTCTGAATTGTTTCTCCTTTTGTGTAACCTTTCGCTGTCGACGTTGTTTGGTCTTCTGCTCTCTCACTTTTAGATCTCTTGACCCAACCTATTTCAATATGTGCTTCTCACGTATCTGTCACCCTTCGTTCGTCGCATCCCCTTTCTACCTAGTTGCCCCCATATTTGATATCTTTTTCGTATTTTAGCCTTCCCTTTCTCCATCACTGTTACCAGGTTTTTGGTTTTGTTAGCATTTTGCGTATCCTGTAGCCGATGCGTTTTTTCTTGTTTGTTGATCCTTTTTTTGTTGCACTATCCATACGACGCTCTACCTGTTGTATTTGCCTTATGGTCTTTTTCGTGTTTTGTCCTGCACCTGCCGCATGGTTACAATTTTCCTGTCTTACTGTTCCTGCTGACGTGTCTCCTTTCTTTTCTCCTATTCGGTGTTTGACCTTTTTCACGGATGTTCGTGCCTAGATTTTCCGCCCCCCCACGCTGCACCCCTGCTCGATTGTTGCTCGTCGGTGCTTCAGACTTTCCCACATCTCCTTTCTCAGACTTTCTATCTCTCCTTCACCAGCCTCACTTCTTTTCTTTTTGTTCGCACGACTTCTTCGTTGTCTTTTTTTTTGTCACTTTATTGGTCCTTTTAGCCTACTTCAACAACCGCGACACTCCCACCCAGGCCTTTCGTCTTTTTTGTCGTTTTCGCCTCCCCCATCTCCTGTCCGACTTTTTTCCTCATTTTTTTTCCCCACTGAACGGCCACCTTTGGGTGTGCGACTTTTCTCCTCCCTTGGACCGTCTTTGCTTTTGGTTCCTCTTTTTGCCTCTTGTTTTTTTGTACATTTGCTTTCGTGTTTTTCATTCCCCCTTGCTGTGACGCCTCCTCTTGTACTTTATTACCATCCCGCTACGTATGCTCGTGTTTTGCTTCCCTTTTGAGTTTTCGGACGGTCCCTGTCCCTACTTTTCTTTTTCGTCTTCTTCACACCCTTTTTCACTTCACCGTTTCTTTTTTTTTTTATGCGCTTGCATTGCTTCCGATTTGTGCGGTTACCCACCCACGTTTTGTTTCAGGTGCCAATTTTCACCCTCCTCTTCCTTCTTTTCGTGTCTCCCTCTTTCTTTGTCTTTCATTGCCCTTTGGCTCTATTTTTGACCCCCTCGTTCCACTCCCCCCCCCCCCCTCTCGCCTCCCGTTGTTGTTCCATTCTGTTACCCCCGTCTTTTTTCACTCCGTCACTACCCTCCCCCTACCTATTTAAGGCCGGCTTCCTCGTTGGTTTCCGGCTCCTTTCCGCTTCGCCCAACATTGCATAGGTCTCGGTCATTTTTTAGTCTCGCTCATGACCACCCTCATGTCTACGTATTCTCCCCTCGTGTACCCCGCACGTTTTTTCGCGGCCCGATTTGAGTATTTTTCCATTTGTTTAGTCAACGACTCCTACTGTTCCTTTCTACCATGACTTTCCCTCTCCTGTCATTTCTTTTTCCTTTAGAACGTCTTTCTCTTTAGGGACGCTGTTTACCAACGTGGATGCCCCCCCCCCTCCGGGAATCCTCCTCTAGCAGGATCATTCCTTGATTCAAGGGTTATTTTGTTTTTAAGGCCCTGGTTATTTTTCGCGAAATTTTTTTTGCAGCCATTTTCTTCGTCTTAATGGGGATTAAGTCATTGGGGCCGACAAACATCACGAGACTCTCATTCACGGATTTTTTCCTTCGGAATTTCCTATTGCAGGCTTGACTGCACTTCCTCTGTCCCCCATCTACCACTCGCCCCCCGGTTATAAAGCCTCGATTCCTTTCTCTTGGTGCTTACCCGTCCGCTCCCCCCTTTACCCGCACTCCTCCCCTTTCCCGGCTATGAAAAGAGCGCACTCTTTTAGCATAGGCCCTTTTTACATCACCCCCGCCTACCGTCTGGTCTTGATTGATTTACGCTCCCCCCCGTGAGCTAGAGTAGTTCTTCATGATTCAGTTTTGACCCTCTTTCCTCAGGTTCCCAGGGAATTGCTTTTACACTCGGGGCAGCCCCCCACCCGCCCCGCCCCTTGTTTGTCGCTCCCTTGTCCTCTTCCTTACCGATTTTTGCCCCATCATGGACTTGAGAGTATACTTCCCCCATTGTCTCCCACTTTCCACGCTGCAGACCACCCCTTGCCTGGAGCCTAAGTTCTTGCCTTCAGCGGTCGAGATCGTCGACGTCGCCACTCCTTTTTGACCCCGGAACCCCTGCACGGGTCTTGACGTCCTTCCCCTTCGTGTTTTTTGGCTCCCCTCCTTCCACAGGTCCCCTGTCAACTTCCCCCAGTCGGGGGTAGAGGGTTTCTTTCAGTGCGCTTGCGTATCTCGGAAGTATTGCCGAAGAGTCAGTTTTTTATCCCACTGCACCCCCTGCCTACCCCTCTCCTCTGTAGTTTCCATCGCGACTTCTTTTTACAATTCCCTCGGACAAAGCGATCATTCGTGGTGTCAAGTCCTTGCAGGCCCGTGCATGGACCGAGCCCCTCCCATTAGCGAACGACCCTATTCTTCCTCAGATTACCAACTTCTGTCGCCCTTGTGCTTAAATTAACTTGTTTTCAAATGGTCCCCCAGTTATTCTTGATCTCTGCTCTTCTTCCTTTTTGTTTGTGGCAACTCTCCTTCTCTCCCCGCTCAGAAGTGAGGGGTCCTCCGACCCTCGTTGCGCTCTGGAGTGTGGTTTAACTGGTCCGTCGCATCTTCCCGTAGCAGTTTTGTTCCCCTTTTCCCCTCCCACCCATAAACCAAAGTCCCAGGTGTATCTCATGGACCATTGCGCCCCTCGCCCGTTCGTGGTTCGCCTTAGAGAGAACCCTATGCTCTTCGACCTTCGCCGAGGGGTTTGACGCCCCTTCTAGGTTTGCCGTGCTCGTTTTCTGGCCCTTGGGCTTTCCCTCTGAGCCAGTAGCGCGAAGCCCTTTTTATCTAGGTCAAAACGAAATCTTTGGGTATTCTCGTGCTCCTCCCATGTACTGACGGTCCGGCCCCCTTCGCCCGCTGGGTGGCTGTCTAATTGGCGTTAGTGCTTATCAATTCGCCCTAATCAATAGTTGCAACTCGTCAATCCAATGTGTAGCTCACTAGTGCTAAAACTCCTTTCTTCCCCCTGCCTCTCTCCCCCCCTCCTTTTCTCCCCTCCTCCCCCCCCCTCCTTTTTTTTTTTCCCATTCTCTTTCTCTTTTCCTCTTCCCTTCTTCCCCCTTCCCCCTTTTTCCCCTCCTCTTACCTTTTCCTCGTCCCCCGCCGTTTTTTTCGACCCCCCGTTGGGAGCTTAAGTTTTCCCCGCTTTTGGCGTTAACGTGCCACTCTCGATTTCAGCTCTTTTCCCCTCGTTGTTGAATGAGATGCTCTTAACGTTCCTGTGTCCCTGCGCGCTTTTCCTGAGCCAATCCGCCCGGACTTCCACCTCCCTTCTGACCTTCCCTTTTTCTATTCGGTTTGCGCCGCCTTATTAGTCTTTCCCTACTGGCCCGTTACAAACCTGTCGGTTTTCCGGTTCCTTCTGCATTCCTATCCCCGCACGCAGCTAACGCGGATGACGAAGTGCCCACGCTGAGCGGTACTCACAGTCGTTCCCCATTATCTTTGCTACCCTTCGTCTTTAAAAAGAGAAAGGCCGGTTTTCTGTCTAAGCAGGCGACATCGACCCTACTTGCTCCCTGTTGGTAACGTTAGTCTCCCCAACTCGTTTTGGTGTGTTTCCTGTTTATGATGTCTAGTAGTGACAAACCCCCTTTATACTCATCAGATTTGAATGGTCGGCACACAACAGATCAGTGGTGGCGTGTAAACGTCCCCCCTCTACTACAGCTGAGAATGATCTTTTCTTGATTGGCAGACTGATCTCGACTTCTTTCGTGCTCGTACCCATCCTTTCGCTGGACCTTGTTTGTTGCGGAAAGCTTCGGAGTCTCCCATGCGCTGATCAAGTAGAACGCAACCGCTCTCTTTTGACTGATCCGGGCGAATTATGTCTTTTCAACAGAGCCCTCTTTCTCTATTAGCAGAATTCCGTGCTCGGCCTTCCCCTCTTTGCCCCCCAACCGTCCCCGCCTCGACTATCTCATGACACCCCGGCGCCGTTCTTATGAAATAACGTTCCTGAGCGGCTTTTTCCTAGCCTGCCCCTGACACTGACCCTTTTCCCTCCTTGGTTTCGAGGACGATGCCATCCACCATCCGCGCGGTCCTTCGTCTGCCGTTCCTTTGTTCCCGGGACCTTTTCCCCGTGTGGCCTTCGCCCCCGGGGTTCTTTGAAGGCCGTGCTTTTTTTTTTTGCCCCACCACTGACGTTGTTTCGATTTTGTTTTTCTTGGACCTTCTTCACCCCCCCTCCTGGCCGTTGTTCCTTTCTTTCCTTGAGGCTTGGCAGCAATTCTCCCCTTCCTTTTCTTTTTTTAACCATTTTTTCTTCACAGCCCCTTACTTGCGCTCCTCCCCGTTTACCGCTTCCACTGCTGAGCGATTTTCCATACCCCGCCACGTCGCCTCCCCCCCATTTACTTGATCTATCTAATCGGAGTTCCCTTTTGTGTATCCAATCCCCGAAGTCGTTTAAGTTATTGTCCCCAGTACCTCAATCAGTATGAGAGGTTACTGATGGCCCGGCCTAGGGTGTTTTCGCTGCGTTATTCAGAGAACTAATCGTCGTATCTTTTTCTAGCTTCCCGTAAAAGGAGACAGGTTGAATACTGAGCGAGGATTACGTTAGTTTTTATCCGAGGGTTTTTTTCGCCTTTAGGGCTCTTAGCGAATTGATCCTGTCCCGTTCATTTTCGTCACCCCCAGACCGATGGCACTCCCGCACGTAATCTAGGATTCTCAACTTGAATTTGTACCACCGGGCGAGAGTACGTACAGACGATATTCTCCAATTTGGCGAGATCCTTTGTTATACGCGTTTTCACTTCCCCAGGTTCAGATTTTGTCCTTGGCACTCTCGGTCCCCTACGTTTCCTCTGCCTTCAGAGGATGCCCGCTTTTCCGCTTGTTTGGCCGTCCGTCTGACTCAACGACACCACCCCAATACGCTACTTCGCGGTGTCAGACACTGCGCACTGAGTTTTTCTAGTCAGATATTCCTTCAATTTTTTTCCGATGTCTTTTCTTCTGTTGTATGTGTGGTAATTTTTCGTTCGGAGCCCATTAGGCTTTATCCCCCTTTTTTTTGAGACTCTTTTTCCCCGTGCTGTGTTTCCATGTCTGAGCTGTTCTCAGCACAATCACCACTTTTGGTCCCTCCGGCAGACATCTTCCATCCTGCATTTTCTTCTCCCTTCAGATCCCCCGACGGAAACGACGGGCTCCCTTGCGGCGTCATTTGCGGTTTTGCCCCTCCGCCCCTTCCATCTTCTTTAGTCACTAACGCCTTTTCCTTTTTTGACCTCGCCCGGGACACGCCGGCCCTCCCAGAGCTGCCTTTTCAGTCGATGCCCTAGTTTGAGTCCGAACTTCCTGAGGCCTGACGCCAGCATTTCACGCATCGTCCCTCTCTCCGGTCCTCAATGCCCACACTTTTCTTTTTCGCCCACAAAGCAACGCGGGCTGGGCTAGCGGACTACCCCCCTCCTTCCTTTGTACAGCGAACCGTTTTTTCGTCTTCGGCCTTTTCGTGCAGTCTTCTCCCTGTAGCCCTTTTATTTTCGCGTCGATCCGGACTTTTTCCTGGCGATCCTTCGAGAAACGCCTCATGCCTTTCCCCTTTTATTCTTTTACTTTTTTGCGTTTTGTTTTTGAGACAGTTTTTGTGTTTTTTTCCTCGACCCCTCCATGCTTGGAGTTTCCCAGGTCATTCTTGGAGCAATGGAACTTTTTGCTAGGCTTTTCTCCCCCCTTCGGTATCGGCCTTCCCCTTGGCTTTCCGGGTCCCACGGTGTACGTGACAAGATTAGCTTTTGTCGTTTCTCTTCTTTTTTGGCCCCTTTACTCTCTTCTGTCCAAATAACCCTTCTTTTTGTTGTCTTTCATGATTGATCTTTTCCCCCCCCGTCCAGAAGATTCCGTTTGTGGCCAGAGAGGACGCAATTTCCTTCCCCTTCCCGACCAAAAACAGGGTCAATGCCAGAAGCTTAGGCCCCAACTTTATGTTAGACCTCCCTTTTTTTTTCCGTGGGCCTGTGTGGCTTTATTTGTTTTTTCAGTTTGGTTTCGTCTTATCCTCCTTTGGGGGAGTTTTTTTTGTTAAGACCCCCGTTCTTTTTGGGTTTGTTTTTTCTTTCCGTAATGTACCAACGCATTCTTTCTAGCGACGGCTTGACTCTGCTCGTTATCCACCCAAAGCGTTTGTTCCGTTTTTCTGTTCCCTGTTTGAAACTATCGCTTTCCCGTTTTGCCTGTTTTGTTGTTTCCCGCCGACCATATACCACACTTTCTTTGCCTTCATAGGGCTCTTTTTTGATTTTGGGGCCATTGTGCACTTCGCTTTTTCCGATTTTTTTCCTCTGCATTTCTCCCCCCTTCCCCCCCCCCTTCCGCGACACCACCCCCCTTTTCGTGTGCCCGTAAGATGGTAGACCGGATCCTCCCTCCTTCCGTTGGCATTTGGCGTCGCTCAAAGGCAGTCACCCAAGAGGGACCTTTTTGGGGACAGTATGTTTTTTTTTTTTGTCAACCCCCTTCCCCCCTATTTCCTTTTTCTTGCCCTTTCTTTTTTTCCTTCCTTCTCTTTTTTTTTTTTTTTTCTCTTTTTTGGCGGCTCCTTTTTAAAATCAGGATTAAATTTTGCCCTTCTTTCTTAGTTCATTTATATTTCCCTGCTCGCCCCCCTTTTTCTGGGAGTTTTTTCTACCTCTGTCTCCAGACAAGCGTATTAACGATACAACCCATTTTTTTGTCCTGTCGTTTGGTGTTCTTTCTTTTCCTCGAATTTTCTGTGTTCTCTCTTCCAGCCGAGACCATACATGCATGCTCATGCCAGTTGTCACTGCATTTTTCCTGCTGATTTTTTTTTTTCCACGCTCTTTGCTTGACTTCTTCCCCCCCCTGTCTGACTCTAGGCGCTAACGATCGCCTGCCTATATTTACTTCTGGTTTTCGCGTGTCTCCTCCCTAGATGGTTTATTGTTCTCTTTTAAGTCGGATCGGTCGCTCTGTTCCTTTTTCGTTCCCCCGTACTGTCCCCGGCAGTTTTCCCCCTATCTCCTCCCTTTTTTCGTGTGAGTGTCCGTGTCTGTGAGAAGCCTTTTTCCTGCGGATTTTTCCTTTATCGTTTTGTTTGATTGCCTGTCCGTTCCTGTCAAGCTTGTGTCCCCTACTTTTCTCTCAGTCCTTTGCTTCCCCTGTGCTCTTTTCTGGTAAAGTTTTTTCGTCATCCCTCCTTCCCTTGTCACACCCCCCTGTCCTGTTGTGGGATCGTCCCATACTGACGTACTCGAGCCCCCGAGCGACGGATTTTTCCCTTTTTCCCCCCTTGTTTGTGAAACTCGTTATTTTTTGTGACTTGAAAGTGGTGCCCCTTTGCCCAGTTTCCATTGCCTCCCTTCGGCTGATGAACCCCGGTTTTACCATTCCCCCCCCCTCCCCCTCTACTTCACAGGGGTTTTACCATTTTTTTCTCCCAGTTCTCCCCCCCTAATGTCGTCCCCCCTGTCCATTATTCCGAAGTTCGGACATGTGTCCTCCCCCGCACTCTCACATGGTTATCTACCCCTTCCTTGTCATACGGCTTCCCCACTCGTCCCTAGTTTTTTTATGCGTTTTTTGACCCCGGCCAGAAAGTGCACCCCCCTGGTAGTCCCCTCTTTTACGCAGAGCGAGCACCCGCTTTCCTTTCCTTCTCTGGACTGCGGTTTGTGACCCTTCTGCCGAGTGGCTCGAGTGCCGAGACGTCGCTGCTTTTTTCGATGTCTGTTGAACTCACCGCGCCCTTTTTTTTCCTGGTCGAGCTGTTTTTATCCCTGGGGAGAGGACCCCCCCCCCCCTCCCCTGTTTTTCACAGATGATATGGGTAAGGTACCCCTGTTGTGTTTTAGAGGTTTCCCCTCCCTTTTTTGCGAAAGTTGCGACCTGTTGTGACAACAAGGCCACCCTGCACACCGTTCGTGTTAGTGTCATTACCTTGTATTTTCTTCCCGCTTTCACCTCTCGTGTTGTTAAAGCCTCGGGCTTGCCTTCCTCGCACCGTGCGCCCACTGACGTTATTTCTCGCTATGTCGTGTCCCCTTTTCACTTTGTGTGTGCCTTCTTCGTCTATTTTGATCTATTTCGAAAGTGTTGATTTTCCTCTCCTTTTTTTTCGTATACGTGTTGTTCTTCCTCCTTTTTCTTTCTCTTTCTTTTTATTTTAGCCGCAGCCGTGATCTTTCGCCCTTGCCTCGGACGGTCATAGGTGTTCCCCCTTGATTTCCCGAAAGCGGGCCTCCCAACCCTTTCCCTTCCGAGGTGTTTTGCGTCCCTCTTGTACCTTCCACCTCACCTTCCCACTGCTATTTTGGTGCCCCTTTCATCCCGCGGCCCTTGTTGACGCATCCTTCGCACCCTGTTGCGACGCCCACGATTTCAGTTTCTCCTGCAGCGAGAAGACTTGGCCGTCCTCCCCTCCGGACTTTTGCCGTGATTTGTCGGATGTGGCTTGGCATCGACACGTGGCTACCGGCGACTATTCTACGGGTATCGTGTCAAGTTTTGGTCTGATAGGAGACAGCGACCGCGAACCTTTGTGTCTTCTTACCGTCATCCTCGGCGCCGTTTCTATCCGTTATGATCTGCCTTGCTTATTTAAGCGGAATGTCTGCCAGCTCTTTGGGCGAGGCGAGTCAGTGCCGCGGCCACCACTTTTCTCAACATTTTTGATTCTCTGGCTGCCCCATTTTGCGTCCCCAAGGCGATTTGGGTCCCCCTCATTTAGTGCTTGGTCCTTACCCTGCTTGATTTTTCTTTTCCACTCCTCCATTTTCCTTTTTTCATTTTTCAGAAGTCCCTGACGGGCCCCCCCAGCTTCGCGTTGGAGTCCCACTTTCCCCCCTTCATCTTGGCTTGCCCGTGGATACGAGCGAATGCTCGATCATGGTTGTACCCTTCCCCCCTGGCCTTGGTCCCTTTACACCATGTGGCGTTCCCCTCCCATTCTGTGTCTCCTTAGCCATTCCTCTAAAAACTAATCCCCACCATTTTCCCCGGTGGCCCTACGGACCACCGTGTAGACGTCGCCCCCTGTCGGCGGTCCGCCTTCCCTTTTTTTTTCCCCGCACGCGCCTGCTCTCTGGTCGATGCCGCGCCGTGAAGCCCCCTCTGAGAATTCTTTCTTCCGGTCCTTCTTTGTTCTTGCATCCCCGTTGCTGGGTCTGGAATGATTATCCCGTATTCTCGTTCGCCCCCTTCAGTGGTTTAAGATCCCAGAATCCGAAATCAAGTTCTGCTCATAAGTAGGCTTGGGCTCACGTCGTCCCCCGGCTACTCGGCGCCTTTTCCCTTTCTCCGTTGTCGCTGCCTTGTCGACTCTTTTCGGCCCCATCGTGAGAGGATCTCTTCTCTTCTCATCCCCGTTGTTTTTGTTCTTCTCCTATTCTTCCCTTGCACTCGTTTTCCCCCTTCCCACTGCCGGCCCCCCCAGACACGCCGGTCCTTATCACACCCTTTAGGCTTCGCGGGCCTCCGCATCCCGTCCATACGGTGCCCGGATGGCGTTCTTACTCTTTCTCAACCGTTTTGCGCCCACCCTCGTCTCACTCGCGATTTCTGAGCAAGGCACGCCATCTATTCTGGGACCCTTAAGATTTTTCCGCTCCCTTCTTGCGATTCGACCCAAAGGTCTCCTTTTCTGCTCTTAGTGCGCCCGCTAGACCTTCTCAGTCTAACGTTGGTAATGGGGCCCCCCAACTGGACTTGGTTTTCGTTCCTTTTAGCCCGGAGGCATGCGTGAATAACTGATTGCCTCTCCTGGAAAATTACGAGGCACCCACCCGAGGCCCCCCCAAGACGGTAGGGTTCGTCCAGCCCTATGTTGGCTCCATTGTTTTTCGTGTCTCCCAGGGTTCACTCGCCCTCGATCGTTATTCTTTACTTTTTCCGGATTCCCGTGCTCTTTTCGTTCGCGGTAAATGAGGAGATCGGGCGTCCGTTGATTTCCCCGTTTGGATCCCCCCCCCGACCCAACTTTAGGCTTGACAATGAGCGGCCGGGTCCCTTCTGGATTTAACACCCATCCCGCACACTTCCCTTGGTCTCTTCCGTCCGTCGGGGCCTTCTAGCTTCTTGGCCCTTCCTATAATTTGCCGCCTTGCTCTCCGAATTTTTTCACCCCGCTCCTGCGCTGCAGGAAATTGCACGCTTCTGTGGCTGCGGAGTCCTAGGGACCACTCCTTTTTTCCTTAATTCGTATCTTTTTCGCTGCCGTCGTCGAATCCCTTCCTTCTTTGACCCGTGATCACGACTGTCGGCTTCACGACTTCCGAGGTCTGCCGTTTTTCCTTTCCGGCTCTTGGTGCCCACCGGTGTCCTTTTTTTCACCTGCCTTCTTCCGTCCCCCCCCCGTACCACCGTTCCACGCTTAACGTCCCCGTAGGTGTTAACCTTTTCTCGCGAACCCTGATTTTGCCGTCTTTGGTACTGCCCGACTTGCCGTACAGCTTTTCAATATGCACTAGTATCAGGACCCTGTCATCGAGAGAGATGCGATCAGGCGAAGCCTGGCGCTCACCAAGGCCCTTGACGAGTCTGAAGTTCGAGTCCGATATTTTTGTTTCTTCATCGATGGTTCATGTATGTTTTCAGGTCTCACGCCTTAGGTTTGCTAGCGTCTCTTTAATTTCTCGGACCTTAGCTTTAGGCGTTCTTTTTTCGCCCCGTTTGTTTCGGAGAGGCGTACTGCCATCTCCCCTCTTTCGAATTGTTTGCATTATTTTCCCATTCCGCGGTCGTTGGTGATACTGCGCGTTTGTTTAGTGCGCCTTTTTGACCTCCTCGACTTCCACCTCTTAAAGTCCTGCTCCTTTATCATATCCTTTACACAGGACATCTTGAAAATCTAATACGCTCCATATTTTCAGCGTTGAGGCATCTCCGTGTTAAAACGTAAAGTGCGTCGAGTACAGTCTTGAGCCTGTAAGATTCCCAGGCGGCAGGCCTGCGCGGCTCAGGCCGACGCGGAATGAGTTCTCTCGACTACTACTATGCGGCTTCGCTCTTCTTACGTACAATCACCTGCTCATTGAAAAGAAGCCATATGCAGAATGTCCCCTGCGGTCTTTTTGATATTACTTTTTTCACTTTTGCCGCGACAGCGGTCTTTTCTTGCCCTCATGTTAGATTCCCTCAGCCATGTTAGAATGACCACGACGACCTCTCTTGTCCCGTTGCGTTTGCGGAGAATGGAGCAGCACACAAGACCGCCCACCGGTGGGAACTTCCACCCTACGACTTCCCATGGTTCCCTACACTTACTTACGTCCCAGCGAACGAGGCGGTGTATTTTTTCTCCGGGTGATGCGCTCGTCTCCAATTCTCTTCACGCTCTCTCTTTGACCTACCGATCCTTTTGGAGCCTTCCCATTTTTTCACAACCAGCAATATCCCGACAGTTTGAGTGTGTCTACACCCCCAGGCCCCCCCCTCTGGACGTTCGCTTTTTACCGACTTTGCTGGTTCTAGGGACTGCGAGAACGATTTTGTTTTAGTACCGTTCACTCCTCCTCGCGCCTTTTTTTTGCGCTTCTAGCATCAGGGTTTGATCGCGGGCGGGCCGCGTTTTTTTTCCTCTGACTCTTCTCTGTTACTACCTACAGTGGTTGTGTTGTCTCGATAACCCGACGAGGCGCGGCCCTCCCCCGGCCTTCGTGACGCAAACCTTCAATTGATCCGAGCGCCGCCGGCTTCTCCTTTGGTAACGGTAGCTAAAAAAACCCCCACCCTCCCCTCCCTCTCTGAGTACTTGCTCGACCCCAAGCGGCCGTCTCCACCGACCCTTCGTTGGGCGATTTCCACCGAATATGTGGGCCTCTTTCTTTGATGTGTCCCTTTACGCTCATAACATTGCCCCAACAACCAAGTAGACTTTCTGGAGCATTCCAGTCATTTTTTTGGAGTCCGTTCGCTCCACCCCGCAATCCTTGCCCGGTTCGTTTTTTCTTTATTGACGGTGGAGGGGTCAGCTCATTTACACCGTTCGTATTTTCCTTCCCCCCCCCCATTGGCGTTGATGCTTCTCCAGCCTCTTTGTACCGTTGCAACGATACGTTGTAGTCGTGTTTCCATGTCCTCTGGTTCGCGGCACTCCAGCCCACCTCCTTCCCGCGCGTAGTGCATTTACAGCCTCCTTCACTTCCGCCGCACAACCCTTTGCCTTTATTTTTTTTTGGTAGAGGTTTAATGATCTTTTATTGTGCAGTTCAGAGGCTCCCCTTGTTTTTTTTTTCGAGCGATACACCTTTTCTTTTTCAGTTCCCGCTTCCGGTTTGCAATTTCATAAGGTTTAGTCTTGCTAGATAGTCACGCTTCAGTTTAAACCTTTTTTCCTTCCCCCCCTTTTTTTCCCCGCGGCCTCCGGAGTTCTAGGGCGGGATTTAAGCTGGCAGGGATTTATTCTACTGAGCACTTTAGCTTGGGGCCTCCCCTGGGAGCACGAAACCCAAGAGAGGAGAAAACCACCTTTTCTAATTTTTCTTGAAATGGTCGACCCCAGGATCCTTGTCAAGCTCCCCCTTGCCCCCACAGAGTAGACAGCTCCCGAATTCCTGTGCATATCCCTGAAGCCCCGCACCCTAATGCCCCCCCCCCCCTGCCGGACCCCGCTTGATCCTTCAGAAAAAATCTCTCCCGACTAATCCTCAAAGCAGACCCACTCGCCCTTCTGTCTGCGCGATTTAGGTGAGCGAAATTTGCTCGCGCCCTGAATGCAGGTCCAGAGGTTTTTAAGTACTGACGGTCCAGTTTCTGCGTCCTCCCTCGTGGGCAAGAACCACCCCCTCACCCCTCGGGTCGTACCAGGAAGAAGACTCCGATACTCCGTAGTTTTTTCAGCCTCGGCTTTGACGCGCCCCAAGGTCACCCCCTGGCAGTGGAAGTCCCGCCTTCGAGTCCCCCTCCCCCTCTCCGTTCCGGCAGTCCTTAGTCAGAAAGTGAATTGATTTTTCCCCGAAGAGGCTGAGAGACACCAGTCGAGTCCCCCCTGCACGGTCAGTGTCAAGGCTGGAAGCGCCGATAACTTGACCGTGTTCCCCCAAATTCCTCACCTTCGAAGGATGATAGATTCATTTCTATCTCTCTTCGTGACTCTGAAACGAGTGTAGGCAGTCTATCCTATGCGAAGCCGAGTTTCCTTTTTCTTTTTTCTCATTCTTATGGTTTATGGTCCTAAGCCTTTCCTCCCCCCACTCTTGTTCCAGAAGGGCTTTCTTTTCTTTCTTATGTTCCAGCGCTTCTTTTTCCTACTGCTTACCCTCACTTCCCTCCCCTCTTCGCCTGGCCTCTTAACAATGGTACCTTCGTCTTCGTTGACCAAGAATTCGATCCTGTTTCCTTTCGGACCTTGTTAAAGCCCGAAATTATTCGCTCGGCTGTGACCTGTATCCCACACCACAGGTCGCCCAGATGTTCTGAGACGGGGTTCATACAGCTCCTACATCTTCCTACCAAAATCAAGTTGATGAGGACAAAAAAGGGATCCCAGTCTTTTTAGTCCCAAGAATTTCGATACTAAACGCGCAATTGCTTTTTCATAGAGACTACCCGTCGCTGTGGCTTCACTTGGGGCTCCTCCTTTCGTTCTTGCCATCAGCGTTTTTCGAGGAGGGAGGGAGCCTACTTCTCATTTCGCTACCATTTTGATAGAGCTCTCCCTCCCCTTTTACGGTCGAGCTTTAGCTTTTTCTCGTTTCCCCTCCCCCCCCTCCCCCTCGTTCGTCCTGTGTTTTTTTGGTCTCCCGATTGGGCGCAGACCTTTGGACACCCCCCCGTTGCCCGCCATATATTTCCTCTCCTTTTTTTTTTTTTAGTATTTAGGCAATTTAACGTTCCGTTAACGCAGCGTCACTGCTAAAGCGAGCGGCCCCTACCCCTCTTCCCTAGTACCTAGATTCGTTATGCAGAGGTGAGAAAGAATCATTCTTTCTCTTTCCTGCTCACCGAACTCTATACCCTGTCTTACCTCGCTACTTTTTTAATCGCGCCCGTCCGAGATGCCAGGCCGATGAAATCCACAACTCCTTTTCTCCGTGGCGACTGTAAAGAGTCGCATTTAAAGCGATCCGGCTCCTAAGTACTGCTCAGTCGGATAGCCGGAACTCCTATCCTTCTCACTTTAAGGTGTAAGGGATAATACAAGGAATTTGGGTTTTAATTTTTTATTTTATTTCGCATTGACCAATGAACTCAATGCTTCTCCCCTTGAATTTTTGCCAAATTCCTGCCTTTGGCGCTTTCCCGGTATACACGCTAGCTCTCGTTCTCTGTTCCTTTACGAGGCCTTCCGTGTCCTGTTGACCTTATACCAGCCGGAGGCCTCTTCGTCGTGCTTGTCCCGAAGTGCTAGGCTGCGTTTCGCTTCAAGTTCCCCTCCCCCAAAGCTTCCTCGGGCAAAATGAGAGAATGGCGCCCCTTTTCCGTGCCAAAGTTTTTGTCTCGCGATGGTGATGACCCTGCGATCTTCCCCTTCCTGTCGTCAAGGAGAGAAGATCTGAGGGAAATTTTCCCCGCCGATCCCGTCCACCAGCCCCGACGTCTACTCTTCCCTTCGCGGCTGCCTACATCTCTTCGACCTGGTGAGAGGCAGTCCCAGCCCTTCAAAGGAAATCGTCCTTAAAGTTTACTTTTTTTTTTTGTCCCGTCTCTCCCCCGCGCCACTACCTCCTCTTTCCGTGAAGTGAAGGAAGGAGGAAGACGGTCAATATGGTGATCGGGAGGCCCTCTTGTCTCTAACTGTGGGTTCTTTCGAGGAGGCCGAGGGTTACCCTAATTATCGAGTAGTTCATGAAGTTCCCTCAACTAACTTTTTATAGGTGGTAATGCCCCTAGCTTATGGGCCAATTCCAGTAATTGATTTTTTATCATCAGGTTTTTAATTGGTGTCTTTGTAGTGGCCTCTAGGCCTAGAGTGGGCTTTACTCCCCCCCTCTCCTTTTCGATCGAGACAGAAGTGCTTCCCCATCCAATTTAGCCTTAGGTAAACGTTCATTGGTGTTTCTCCCCTGATAATTTGACCTTTTTGAATGCTGGGGATCTTCAGTGTAGAGAGCGCTATGGTCCAACTGATATCCGGGGTCCACTTTCCGATTTTTGGCGAATGGGTAACTTTCCAGTCGAAGCGAAGGGGGAATACTAAGCGCGTTCATTCCACTGCTGGCCTACGTCTTTTTTTTGGTTTTTATCTACAAATTTCCCCATTTCCCTTTCCCGCTGATTGAAGTAAAGTCATTCGCAGACACCCCTTCTCCCCTGATGCCACCCCATCCCCCCGTCCCCTTTCTTCTCCTCGGTGATGTCGCCCCTTTCCCAGGTACGCGCGTACCCCTCTACATCGTAAGAGGTATTCGCAGGCTGCCTTCAGCGCTTGCTTCTGACGCCTGACGCTCGCATACGTACCCGATGCGTACCGCCGTTCCTTTCACGCGCACCCCTTCAACGTTCCCATTACTCCTCCTCCTCATCCTGCAGCCGTAAAGCGTAAGTCTATCTTTTCTCTTGAACGCGTTCCTGTCCTTTTCTTCATCGCGTTCCTTGCAATGTCCTTACGACCTCCCACGTTCTCCACAGCACACGCACCCTTTAGATTGGTCGGCCCTGCCGGACTGTTGCATCCACCAGCCCCCCACCCCCTTTTTTTCCCCAACCCACGCCCAAGTTCGGTGACCTTCCCCACTCCGACCCGTTTTTCCATTTGATCTTCTGTCACGCAACTTCCACACATTCCCACTGAAGACCGCGATGGCCCCTGTCCTTCGTTCACGGTTGATGCAGACTCCTCGTCCAACACCCCCCTCGCTGACGCTAGCTCTCCTTCTGCCTAGCACATCGACTGGGTTCCTATTGTATCTTTTCTTTTTCTAATCCTCTCTTTCCTGCACAAACAAACCAGCATCCCCGTAATCTTTTGGGAAGTACCCCCAGTCCCACCCCACGAGGCCCGGGACGGGGCTTTTAACCCTTTTGGGGACCGCCTCTAGCGATAGCATCAACGCTTCCGCCTTTTGTTTAGTAGGCTTACCTTTATGTACCAGTACATTCCGGGTCGCAGGCGGCCCTTCTTAGCTATGACCCGGCTCGATTCCGGCCCGTCGTTTACTCTTCAAGTCGTTTAGTTGGCTCTTTTTTCTCTTTTTCTACCTCCCCACTCCTTTTTTTTTGTTGTGAGTCTCACCCTACCCGACGTTTCCCTAGACGCCCATTGCCGGCCCTTCCCCTCGCCTTCAAATGGCGTATTAGGCCTCCCTTCGCCGCCGTTTTCTGGTAAGCCGGAGGCCCAAGGTCTCAGCCCCCCCCCCCCCCGAACATGTTATCTATCGCCGCTTTTGCGACACCAAGCAGGTTTCAATGATAAAGCTCAATGCATTCTTTGGGTTCCCGGACACCAACCCGGTGGAGAACCACTATATGGCATTATTTCTTAATTGGAAACGGTAATGCTCGATATACCCGGGAATGACACATCGGGAAAACCCTGGCATTTCCGTGTCTACGAAGGGAGATAGTCAACGAGCATGGGCGCTATAGCCCCAAAACCTCATTTCACTCCTCCGGTATGCTGTAGTTCGGCTTGTACATTTCTGACAGGTGGCTTTCCTCAGATCAGTTCCCCGGTCGAATTTTCAAGTTCCCACCTGTTTGGCCTGTCGTTTTTGATTGGCATCCGAATGCGCCGACATCCCGCCGTTAACTATAGTTGTTTGGTAATACTGCTTTTCCTCACAATTCGCACCTACCATTTAAAAGTCAGGACCCCGCTCCGGCTCACGAGACCTTTCCTCTTCTGTTTCCACTTACGCTGGCCCCCCCTCATAGTCTGGCGTAATGCTCCCCTTGTAATTTTTGGCTTCGAAATCGGACGATGTCGCCCCTCTTTATGTAGAGTACAGAAGCACCATATTACGTACCAAAGTCCCCCCTCCTCTGCCCGCTATGCTCCACTGTCCGAAGGATTAATTTCTCGTACGCGCGCCCTTAGTGGTACATTTGAAAAGGCCAAACGCTTGAAATAACGGAGTCGCTTATGCGATTTTTCAGTACTCGTTTCTTTTCGGTAAGCCCATGAGACTTTCTCTGAGCACCCCTCAGTCGCTAAAGACATGGACCTAAAGGGGGGAGCAATACCGACCTCTCGAGCCCAATACCTTCCGGAATGGTCCGCGTAATGAGCCCATTTAATCCACTCTGGACAGTAAGCACACGTAGTACGTCCCGCCTCTGATTTCACGGAAAACCAGTCCTCC
>Ga0179593_1360263_pt1 | contig 17786 bp, 13 predicted proteins | sample CZODoug2_1_08_16_FD_185931 | JGI IMG/M metagenome (GOLD analysis project Ga0179593, IMG submission 185931) | Vadose zone soil fungal communities from Angelo Coast Range Reserve, California, USA - CZODoug2_1_08_16fungal (PacBio error correction) | ecosystem: Environmental > Terrestrial > Soil >... | reverse complement strand
GGCTACATGCTTGGACACGGGTTCTTTTGGGCCGGGCCCCCCCCACAATGCGTGGCGTTCCTTACCCCAAGGTCACATCTGGGTACTTTTTTCTTTTTGCTTTTGTTGCTTCTTTCAGGTTGAACAATTTGTGTTTCCTCTCTGGGGGGGTCGGTATCTCCCCAAAAATGTCTTTCTTCTTTTTGAAAGCCCGTCTTCAGTCCCCGGAAGCACGGTGATAAGTGGCAACCGCTTTCCCCCCCCTTCGGGGCCAAGCCTTTTCAAGCCCACTTCTACAGTCTCCCTGTCCCCTGGCGGTGTTTTCCTGGCGTTCACCAGATTGGACAGGCCTTCGTTATATGAATGATTTCCCTGTGTGGTGGTAGAAAGGGGTTCTGGCAAACCCCACCAAAAACAACAAATGTCATGCGGGCCCAAATAGATTACCCCTGGAGCCCCGGAGTGTCACAACCTAAAACACCTAGGCCGGGTTCTTCCCCACCGTTGGGGGGGGCCCTACCAACCTGGATTGTTTCAACTATTTACGTTCCCAGATTTTTGGCCCCCCAAGGTCTAATGTTTCACTGTAATTCTGTTTCTCCGGTAAGATCCTTTCGTTGGGTCTTGGTTTGTTTGGGAAGCCAGAATCAAAGGGAGTATCTGATGAATTCACCACAATGGATGTGCTTTCATCCGACACATTCTTCTCTGTTGTTGCGCAGGCAAAAGTACCATGGGGGCCTCCCCCGGGCGGAGTATGCAGGTTAGCTTGGTGTCCCCCATGGTTTTTGTCATAAGGACAGACCAGCCTTGGGACAGCACGTCTTTTTTTTAAGAAGAACATAACCGGCGCTTCGTTTCCCCCCCCACTTTTCCACCCCCCCGGTATCGGGCGAGGGCGCGGGCCGGATTCAGTTTGGGGGCCGGGGTTCTGGTTCCCCGGGGGCCCCCGCGGATTTTGTTGTGATGAAGCTTAAAAAAGAAGGGGCTAAGGGGGAGGAGTTTATTTTTGCGCGGGTAGGCACATTTTTTTAGATTGCCAAGTGGCGTCTTGGTTCTTTATTTTTCCCTCATAAAACCAAGTGGCGTAATTGCAGAAACCAAGAACACTTGGCACAAAAAGAGATTCTATGCGGGAGTACACTTTGTCCGGACCAAACAAACGTCTGAGGAAGCCCCGCTAACCATTTGGGTGAATCACAGTCACAAACAATAATGAGAGGTTTCAACATGCGTTGAAGAGAGGGGGTTGTTTTTAAAATGGAGAGAATCCAAACTTTGAAACTTGATCGCAGCCCCCCGATTTTTGTCCTTCGTTGCGGGCATTTGTTTGTTCACAGTGGTTTGCCTAAACTGGTCTTTTCGGTTGTTTTTTTCCCGCAATTGTTTTCCAACTTCTTTGCACCCAAAGTGCCCCCATAATTCAAATATGATTGGGAGGCCCGATGGAACAAAACCCCATAGAATCCCTTTCTCTAATCCCATTCACCAAGGGTGGGGATGTACCAACTTTCACTTATTATTTCCTAAGGTGTGGGGGGACTTTTCCATCCTTTCAGTATGAAATGTTATTTGGAAGCGGTTGGTTTTTAAATCGGTTGGTCCTTCCCCGGTATTCCTTTGTTCCCCCTTTTAGCTGATGGATCGGGTCCATGTTCCACACAACCGGGGTTGGGACTTTGCCCGGGATTCTTTTTCCAAAGAGAATGAAATCACATTGTTCTTTTCTTTATTTTTTTTTTTTTTTTTTTAGCCTGTGCACCGTTTGATTACCCCCCGAGAAGCGGAAAACTTTCCCGCCCCCGGGCGTTGCTTTGTTCCACACACTACGACATATTCGAACAGAACATGAAGCTCCTTTTTTTTTTTTCCCTAGCTTAACCCCTGTACCCATCCGGGCTGAACCCATGCTTTTTGCCGGGGGTTAGCCCCTCTTATTGTCCCAAAGTTCTTTTAAAGGTGGGTACCGTCTGTTCCAGTACCCTGATGTCCCCCTGTTCACCTTGCGAAGGGATCGTTCGTCTTCAGGTTCAAGTATTGGGGTGACCACGGTCATTTTGGTGTCGTTTTTTTTTGTGTCCCTTTTTTTTTTGTTTTCCCCCTTTTTTTGTCATTACCTTTTCCCATATTTGGGGGATTTTTTTGCCTTTTTCTTTTTCCAACGTTTTCCCCCTTTACGCCTTTCCCCCTCTTTATCTTACATCTTTACCAGTATTGTGATTTGGGCTTCCTTTGGGTTCCCCCCCCCCCCTCTTTCGTTTCAAGGCACTCCCTAGTGTACACTTCACAACTCCCTGTGTAAGGGCTTTCCATTCCTTCTCTATTTTCCCCGGGGCCAGCTGATGTGGGTTTGCAAACAGATTCCAGCTTTCCCCTTTTTTTCTCACGGGACCGTGGGCCTCAATCCGGGGCAAAGAATCCCCCAAAATCCATATGGGGTTCCCCTCAGGGTTCCCGACCCCAAGTGTGAGGAGTTTACAAACCAAGTTTTTTATCCCCTCCATGCCCCCCCCCCTTCTCCCCCCCCGCTGCATGAATTTCGTGTTAAAATTGCCTTTTTTCCGGATGTTCCCCCCTTGCTCGGATTCCTCGGGTGGGTATGCTGGAGAATAAGGAGAACCCCCCGCCAAGGGAGGGAAAGCCCCCTGTGGTTGGCCGGGAATGGAACAGGTTTGCGTAAGTGGGCAAGTGGGGGCGGTTGCTTGTCCCCCGTGCATTTTTTTTCCCCCTTTTTTTTTGTTAACCTAAGACAGTTCTGTGTGTCCCCCAAGGGGGGGCCTTTTTTTTTTTATTTTCCCTTATGAGGCTTTTATTCTTTTCAGTGGCTTGTCCGAGGTTTACCGATTGTGGCCATTAATCTCCTCTTTTTTGTCTTTCTTTCCGTGTTTTTTTTTAGCCTAGCGCGTAACCTGTTGGAGCGTGGGGGGAATTTAGTCACAGCCCTACCCCCAGTATCCTCATACTGTGAGTGGTCGCCTCCAGATTCGGTTTTTTTGGAAAACTGCACCAACCTTGTTGCAGTCTTTTCGTCCCATACAGTCTCACCCAATGGCCTAAACACTCCCCACACCTTGGCCCTTTTGACCCCTGCACTTTGCTTCCTTGCCCGGTTTTTTGTTTCCATACCTGGTCGGTACGGGGGGGCCCCCCGACTGGCCCTCCGCATACCTAACAGGTGCCTCTGTGGTTTAAAGCGAACCTTTTCCCCCCTGGTACTCACTTTTTTAACCCCCCAGTGATTCTTGCCGGTTAACCCAGTTTCCTTTTACCCCCTCCTACAGTTTCGTGTCCCCTTTCAAGGTACTCTTTTTGTGATTTTTTTCCAACCGGGTTTGACCCCACGGTCCTGAACCCACCAAAATGTTGATTTCCCCCTTTTGGACAACATTTTGTTGGTCGGGGACCCCGTTTCCCGACGGGTGCCCTTTGGGGCATATCTTCAAATGGCCTGGGCCTTACTTTTTTTCTCCCTTTACCATGTGTTTCCCCCTGATGTCAGGCGGTATTGAGGACCCCTTTTCAGCCAATATCACCCCCCTCTTACTCTACAAAAAGGCAAGGGTCCGGTCCTTCCTGACCCCACCGTTGGGTCCCAATGAGTAAAAAACCCGCGTTAACCCACTGCGGCACCGTTCCCCCACAAAGGTACACAGCGTTTTGGTCCGGAACCGTGTCTGTTCTTTGCAGGTAAAGAGACCTTTGTGGTTTTGGGTTCCTTAGTTTGTCCCTACCCCCCTGGCATTCGTCCATTCCCTTTCCCCGTAATGCTTGTCTTGGTCCCGACTTCCAATTCTTCAACCACGTTTTTTTTAGCTTTCCGTCCGCTGGTCCCAACCCCTGTCCCCCAACGTTGTCCTTGCGTTACGGAGTCCGGCTTTCTTTAAAAAATCATCCTCCAGCGAAGTTTCAGGCTGGCGAAAAGCCCCCTGTTTGCCCGTTTCCTGGCCCCCACACCAAGTCTCATAGTTTTCCCTTTTTCTTTTTGAATTTTTCCCCCCCCTCTGCGGTCTTTTTTGTTCTTTGCCCTGAGGATCCCCATCCCCCCCCCAGGGCCTTGTTCCTTCTAAAAAGCTGTTTTACCAGCCTACTTCCTTTTTTTCCACCCCCAACCCCCCCCTTCTTGAACTATCCTTTTTTTCCCCCCGAAATTTTATGTCAAGTTAATCAACATGACTCCCAGGTTTCCTTACCCCCCCCCCCCCCTTTTGCTGATTTTATTTAACTCAGCTTCTGGGCTCAAGGGCCCACGAGTTTTTCCGTCTCATTTTTTGTTCTCGTTCCTTTTTTACGGCTCGCATTTCCCCCCTCCACACGCCGGGATTGGATGCCTATTCCCTTTGGGTGGGGGGTCGGTTCTCCACGAGTGGGCCAATTTCATTTTCTCTGAGCTTACCCCTTTTTTTTTGTCCCTTAACAACCCCTCCGTTATCTCCCCCTGTTTTACTGATCTGAGGTTGGTTTTCATTCTACAGTTGCAAGTGAGAGGCTTAAAAATTCGTGTTTTAGGTCCCCCAGTGTCCTTACCATCCAGACAGTGTCCCTGGCCTTTTTCTGTTGGTTCCAAGGTCACTTTTGGTGACGACCGTCCATTTGCTCATTCGAAACCCCCCAACACCCAGAGACCTGGCCGTTGCTTTTGGGCATAACTTCCTCCACCACCTTCGTGTCCCTCCTGCCATGGGGGTGAAACCTATCAGACGTCCCCCACCCCTTTTTTTCCACGGGGAACGGTGTTGTTTTTTGAGATGCCGCCCGGTCTCCTCCCTTTGACAAACAGTTTTTATTGTGTTTAGTTCGTGTCTTTGGCCATTGAACCTTGGATCCCCCCCTGTTGCCCTCCATAGTCTTCTTGGCCGCTGCAACTCATGAGAAATACAACAAGAATGAGAGGTTTGTGCGACTTTTTAGACATTTTTGTATCATGCTTGAATTCGTAACCTTTTTTGGGACAGTTTCACCAGGCATCCTCCCCCCAACCCAAAACATCCCCAAGAACAAGGTATATCGTGCCACCGCGAATGGCTCCCAACTCACTTAGGACACTTGTGGGGCCCCCCCCTCTTATTCTCGCATTGGTTTGATGTTTTACCGGGCCTCTTTTTTTTTGGGTTTGCCCCCTTTCTGGCTGCCGGTGTGACCGTGGAGTGGCAGTTGAAAAGTTGTTGGGTGGCACATCCTCCTGTGTACCCAGTTTGATTTAACTCCGACTTTCCAATCTTCTGGTGTCTTTAGGACTTCCCCCAGTCCCCCCCGGAATTATTGCAGACCGTTCCCCCGGTCTCTTTGGGCTGGGTTCGAGGGTGTTTTTACAACAGCTTTGTTGAAGCACAATTGTGAGGACACAACAACCGCGCGTGTCCCCATCCCCGGGCCTTTTTTGTATCCACCCCCCCATCCCCTGGATGGAGTTGAGCTCCGCCCCCACGCAAACCATGCAGGTTTAGATCCTTCCGCTTTTTTCGTGCCGACACTTGGGCCTTTTTAGGGGTACCTCTCGGTTTACCCCTTCTATGTGGGTTTCGTGTCCATGTCTCCCAACCGGGCTTACCTTGGGGTTCTTTTGGGGCGGCCCCCCCCCAAACACATGTTCACCGCGTGATTTTGGCTGTTGCTATTTTTTTCTTCATACAATGCGGTCCCCCATTCTGGTGTATTCCCCCCCATGTAGGCTGCCACAAAGAGCTACAGGTAGTGGGCCAGCACACACTCTTCATTCTTTTCCAATGCGTATTCCTTTCTTGTCCCTTTGGGGCGGCTGGTTAAGAACCCGGGGGGTGGACTCCCTACCTCCAGGGTCAACAGGCTGTATTTCAAGCGGACGAAAACCTCCCTGTTCCCTTCAAACTGTGGAGTTGTTTTTAGGAGTAAGGTTGCAGGAGGTCCACCAATCGGAGTTTATGTGTTTAATTCCAAACGTTCTTTATGCCAGAAGTCATTGAAATCCCCCCCCCCACCAAAACCTAAGTGTCCCTTTCTCAGTACACATTTTTCCCGAGGTCCCCCCACAATCGGGGGGTCGGCACCTGTGGTCAACCTTTCCCCCCTTTGACCCTTTGAACAAATTGCAAGACCGTTTTTTTTTCCCCACCATTCCTGGTTATCTGTTCTAGGGTCCGTCTCCATTCTTTGGGCTGTGTTGTTGACTTTTCTACTGGCCCAAAATGGTGCCCCAGATCTACAAAGAAATCTGGGCTTCCCCCCCCCCTAGATCCACCCTGACGTTGTATTTTGTTCAATAAAAAGAACGCCCTCGTTGTGTTCATGTCGGTCAGTTTTTTCGACTCCCACAACAAATGATTGCCCAATGTTTTGGAAATTGTCTCATCAGGTTTGTGGGAAGATAACCGCCCCTGATCTGGGCTTTCCAAACCCCAAACTTTCGCTTGAATTTTGGGTTGATACTGGGAATGTAGTGGGAGGTCCCCCTTGGTTTTCAGGGAGGGTAGGGACGAGGGACGATGACAATAGATTTTTTCATTTGGCTCCACCCCCAGTCCGGCTCCCGTGTGCTTTCTCTATTCTGTGACCCTTTTTTTTTTTTTTCGCCTTTGCGTTTGCTCCCTGGATACAAAAACCCACCCTTGGGGTTACTATCCAACCCCCACCCCCCGGAGGAGGAATCTTTTTTGGGACACGGTAGGCCACCCACGGCGGGATTTCCTATTTGGAGGCGGGCTACAATACAACCACCTATCCGGCCACACCCACTTTTACCCACCCCGAGTTGAAACCACACTTGGGGCTCAATCTCGGTAATTTTTGAGTGGGTTGGTTTTTTTGTAAAGACCTGCCGCCCTTCCCCACACTTGGTGCATTGGACCCTGAGACCCGATAATGGGGGCCGTTTTTTTAGTCCAGGGAACAACCGGGAGGGGCCACATGCATGTCCCCACCCCTTTGATGTTGTCTTTTATGCATCTCCATGGTTTTCTTCACTTTTTCGGAATTGTTTTTCCCGTAAAGCGCGACTTTTTATAAGGTACATCGGAACACCCCCTGGTTAGCGCTTTTTATCTCCGAGATTTTGGGGGGTTCAGTTGGCTGTTTGAGGTCCCTGAATTTTCCTTTTCCCCAGTAAATTTTTCTTAACATCTTTTCATTGGGGCGCTTGGTTTTTGTGTTGTTTTTCCCCGCAGAGTCTTCTTCCATCCGTGGCGGGGTTGCCGGCTTCTTTCCGACCGAACGACAAAAAATTCACGCGGAGCTTCTTTAAGATCCCTTCATAAACATCCCCCGTGTTTTTGGGTACTCCACGGCACACAGTGGCTTTTCCCGACTGCGGGCATTACCCTTGTAAGCTTTGGCTTGATTTGCAAAAAGCACACCGCCCGGACTTTTATCGACCTTGTTTACACTGTGACCCCCGCTGACTTTTGCCGTGGGCTTCCATTGCAAGGGCCGGTTGGCCTTTTGGACTTCGGTGCCTCCTTGGACGTACTGGACAATTGTTGTGACTTCCTGCCACAGGGGATGTTTTTCAACGTCCCCGTTTCCCCAAGGGACTGCAAGCTCTAGAGGGAATAATTCCCTTATTATGGGACTCCTGTCGCTGTTGTTGTATTTTTCTTTTGTAATCTTTCAGTTTTCGTGGTTTTGGATTTTTTGTCAAGATTTCAACACCTGTTCAGGGAAATACTCTCATTCTTGGTTTTTTATTTCGTTAAAGTTAGGGTGCTTCCTGCGTTTCCCATTTGTCAGATCGTGTCCCCGGTACGCATTCTTTGGGACCTCCCTTACCCTTAGTACTGGACCATTCTGCCCCTTGGCCATTTCCAGGCTATGTTGCCTTGTCGCTTAAACCCTCATTCTGTCCCCAGTTTTTTCGTTCACCGGTTTTGCCCTCTTGTTTTGCCCTTCCCATTTCCCTGGGGGTTCCCCTCCGTTTTCCCAATTCCTGTGTTGAGGGGTCATGGTTGGTCTACACATCGGTTTGTTTTGTAAAGTTTAGGACAAATACTTCCGCGTTCTTTCCACTCTTCTTAATGTGAAACTTTTCCCCTTAGGGACCCTGACGACGCCCCGTTGAGTGAAACCCGTTTTTTTTCTGCCCCCCCGCAATTTCAAAAGACACGAAGGTACATTGGAACTTCTTTCTTTGGGTTTCCCATGGTTTACTGTTTTCATTTTTTTTTAAGCAATTGTTTTGATACCATCCTCCCCAAACTCCTGTTTTTGTTGCAGTATTGCTACCCGGACCCCCTTCCCGGAAGCGGGTTCCGTTGAGTATTTCACGATTTGTTCTGCCCCGGGGGGGGTTGCCAACCTTGGCCCAAAACTTTTCCGTATAGATCTTCCCTTTCATCCCTTTTTTGTTGTTTTTACTTCATCTTCAGTTTGGGTGGACTTTTGTCATGTCTTTGGTTTGGAAGCTGGTTCAAAAGCATTCCCAGGGCTCCACACCGTCCCTGGGGTATTTTTGGAACAGGCTCGCACCCCCCCCAACCCCTTTGTTCCTGGGGGATTGCACTCCCCGGCAGACCGACACTGGCCTCAACCGAAAATTGGTTTGACCCTTTCATCATTCCCCACCTTGCCCCTTTCCTGCCCCCCAGTGTGCTCGGAACAACCTTTTCTTTTGGGCCCTGGGTTAACCGGTCCTCTTTCATGGCCCCCCTGCCTTGGCCCGCGGCAACCCGTTACACTGTCCCTAAAATTTTTTGCCAAAAGCCCGGGGGGGCCCTTAGGGTTTAGACCCCCACGTTCAGGTCACACCTTTCCCCATACCCCCTTCTTTGGGTATGGCCCATAATTTTTTTGTGCTTCCCACACGGAGCGTTTGCCGGGGTCGTAATCCCGGGTGAGCTTTTTCTGTGGCAACACGTTGGTGCCTGGACATTCCATATTTTTGTGGGCCCTTTCCCTTCTCCGAATTCCTTCCTTCATGATTACTATTTAGTTTCCACCGACCTGCTTCCTTGGCAGAGGGACACAAGCAAAAAAAGGCAAATTCACAATCCACTTAAAAGCCTACCACAAGCCACCCTTCTTTGGGGGGTTTTGAATGGTGCTTCCCGAAACCCAACGGGGAACCAGGCTGTTTTTCAACTCACCCACCCGCCCTTTGACTTCACCTTTCCACGGGCCCCAACCCCCGGGTTTTGTTGTCACCAGTTTTGCCTCCTTTTGGGCCCCCCCGGACACGGCGGTGTGTGTTGGACTGGCCTTTTTAGCTAAATAGGCTTGACAAGAACGTTTCCCCCACAAACAGGCTTAATGACAATCGGGCTTGGGGACGTACTCCCCAAGTCACTGCCATTTCATTTATTTGGGCAGTCCTTCCCCCCCCCTGGAGGGAACCTCTGGCATGGAACAATTGGGGTGTAGGGGGACGGGACGGGTCCTTAGGCCCAAACTGGAATTCACGGCGGGACCGTTTCATTTCCCGGTGTGTGCTCCCCCAAGTCAGTTCCGTGCGCCCAACAGATTCCAATTGAGGGTATGTGGTCTGGATTCAGAGAATCCCTTGGGGGGCGAGTTCGTTTTTGGAGGACCGGACCATGAGGTTTCAAGGGGGTTTGGGCCGGCAATACCGAAGGTGAAAATTTTACCCCCACCAACCGGGGGGCCTTACCCCTTTGGGAAGAACCTTCCAGGTGCGGCCCGCTTCCCCCCCACCCCCTGTTCTTAAAGTTTTCCCACAGATTTCGTGACCCTTCGCAGGCTAGAGTTTTAAGTCGGGCGAAAACGTTAAGTTGGAGGGTGGACCCCTGCAGGGACAGGCAGAAGTTCCTTTTCCTCAAGGCTTCTAGGGAGTTGTTGACGGCGGTTCGCCTCCCTAGTTTTTGCACTTTGTAGTCTTTTTTTTCCTTTAAAAGTACAATTCTCAGTTACCCGCACCACCCAATTAGCCATTTTTACCCGACTAATTGTTGTTTTTGGAAGGACACTGTGCTCAGTCTATCTTGTCCTTTTACCGGTTGCGCCCCCCAACTGGGTGTGTTCTTTTTCTCCCCCCTTGGTTTTTGAATCTGAACTCCCCCCCAGGTTTGTAATCACCCACCCTTTACCACTGCCCCAGGACGCCACTCCAAGGGTCCACGAAGGTTCGGCCACGGGTTCCTAAAAAACAGAGACGGCCTGCACACTTTCCTTTTGGTCCAATGGGGGCATTCGCAAACTCCCCAATTAACAGGTGTGCTGCTCGGCAAACAGGGCCTTTTTCACTGTAGGTTAATATTTTCTATAATCGTTGATCACCATGCCCCCTGTTGAACGGGACGTCCTGGTACGGTCGGGGATTTTTTTTTGGGATGTGGCAACCACTCCCGCTTTTTTGATTCTCAGCTGCTGTGTGTGATCGGCTCGATCAAGTGGGGAGGATGCCCACTCACCCCCCCCATTCCCCCCACAGGATTATACTTCAAGTGTTAAGCGATGTGTCCGTGGGAATGAGGGGGTTCTGTAATAACGGGGGTAAAACGGGGACTTAGAAAATTTGGAGGGGCAACAGGGGTACAAAAAAGGACTTTGCTCACTGTTCTTTATTACTTTGGCTTGGGGTCCGTTGTCGCCGGCGGCGGGAGAAAACAATGTGAGTTGCGGGGGGGGTCATTCTCTTTCTCCCCCTACGTTTTTTTTACATCTGGTTAAGGTGTCCCTCGTTGTCCCAGCCCGCTTTTACTCTTTTTTTTGCGTGTCTGTGGGCTACCAATACTGGCTAAGCTTCCACAGAGCCGGTGATCACTTTGTTTTATTTGTGGGTTGGGACACTTACTGAGCCTCATACTATATCCTACGTTACTTTCCTCTGGGCACAATTTTCTCCCTATACGCCTTATATCTTCGATCTGCGCCACAGCGCTGCCGCACAGAAATGGCTTGATGCCGGTTGGAGTCTTGTTTTCTTTTTTTAAAACAAGATGTAGTATCCAAGGGGGCACCAGGATAGGAGGCGTTCTCCTTGTTAATAAACGGGGGGCAGAATAGAGGGTGAGAACATTTGTTCGGAGTTGCTTAAGAAAGACAACGTGACCTGGGGCGCTGAAGATTTGTCCGAGTTTTATTTTTGGAGTGCCAAATCAAAAACAGTGGTTTGAGGAACACTCCGGATGGGTTGGCTAAGCCAAGTTTTGGGGTGGGCGGTCACTGTTATGAGTCGGGGTCTCTCTCTTCCGTCGCTTCGCTTCGTTATTTTTTTCTCCCCCCCCCTCCTCCTGTCCCTTTTTTGCACTTTCGTTCCGATTTCTATCTTCCATTTGCGTGGTTTGCCCTTTTTCGCACGGTTTTCGAACGGGCCATCTTCCCCCCAAGAGTCAATGAGAGGATTACTCACTCTGCACCTCTTTGTTTCCCCCCTTTCTCATTATTCCACTCTGTGTTCTCATCCTTATAATACAATTCTACCAGACAAAGGTGTTTTTGCCTCCATTGATTTCTGAATTTCCCCATAAACAACCAGGCCGCCCGGTGGACCTATTTTTTTTCACCGTCTCATGTTTCTTTTCCCGTGACAGCAACTTTTTTAAACACCGACATCTCTTTCCCCCAACCGATTTTCCCCCTACTGACACGATTGCCGCAGCCACTTCCTCCTCATTTTGTGTTCTTGTTGCGGCTTGCCTTGTAAGGCATTGGTGAAGGGCAGTGGAGGTACCTTCAGCGGGGATGTTGTTCTTGTGGTGAACCATCCCCACCGGAACGTTGTTTCCCCCCCTGAGAGTTTGGACCCCCGTGGCCCAGTTGAGTGTCCACACAACAACCCGAGCGGGATGTCACATTTTAACAGACTGCTGTGGGGTATTTCCAGTTCTTTTTGGGCACACAAAATAAGTTGCTTTTTTTGTCACACCGTGCTTTCCTCCCCGATCAAACTTTCTTGGATGGCTTTGTTTGATTCCCACCTTTAGTAACCAATGTTGGTCCTTTCGTCAATTTACAGTGCCCCAGCATTTTTATTGCCCCCAATGAACACCACCTTTGGGTTTTCAGATCCCCCCACCCAACCCGACCCCCCTTAAATTTGGTGTTCAGGTAGTGTCGTCATTTAACTCGTGCCCGTTTAAGGGGGGGACCCTTTTTGTCATTTATCCAAAGCGGGACACCTTTTTAACGTCCGCCGTTCTTTGCCCAGGGACACCTAGTCTTGCTTCGCCCGGCACTCCCTCTACCCCCTTCCACCTCTTAAGCCTTCCCCCCACCCAAGAACCTCCCACCCACATGTTTGTAGCCGAGGCGTTAGCCGCTTGGGTTTTGTTTGCGATGCCCACGCATGGCAGGGGGTCTGTACATGTTTTGACTTTGTCTTGGAGGGCTTTTCTACAGAATCATAGAGCACTTCGTGCCCTCCGTTTCTGGGACTGCTCTAACTCACGAATGGTCCTACTTGGCACGGTTTGGGCGGTTGCAGGTCGGGAAATTGGTTTTTGGTCTGCGTTAGCCAAAAGGTCTTGTTGAGGCGCTCTGTCAAAAACCACAATGGCTGTCAATGTTTAAAAGAAACACACCGCTAAAACATCCGTTCTTTCCCGGTGGGCCCACTTACGGGAACCCAACACCACACTATTCCGATACGGGACACAATTCCCCGCACCCAAACCCAATTAATTCTATTCCCCCTTTTTTCCCCAATGGCCCTAAAGATAGTGACATAAGAGAGCTTTTGTTCAATGCGAGGTCTGATAAAAATTTTGTTTCCCGATCTTTTAAGGTACGCTCGTGGTCTCGGCCCATGGGACTCGGGCATTTTTTCTTTCCATTTTTTTTTGTTTCCTGCTTTGGCTTTTCCCCAATCCCCCTTCCCCCCCCCCCTAAGCCGAATTTTTTTTTTTTTTTCAGTCATTTTAACACCCGACCGATTGAACCTCTAGTCCCTTCTTTTGCTGGGAAGTTCAGAGTGATTTTATGGGCAGGCACCTAAGTTTCTTCTATGGTTTTGTGGGGAGTGGAATAAATGTCTTGGTTCCAAATGGTGGCCCAGGTGGGCTGTTTTCGTGGAGGGCCAGCTTTTTTTTTAAATCGGATGGGGCCTTTTGTATTCTTATTACCCCCCCCCAAAGAAGCAGTTTGCGATTCTTCAAAGAAGACCGCAAAATGAATGGTGTCTTCGAAACCCCAACCCCTTTTTTTCTGCCCCCCCGCGGGGAATGGTGGCCACCAAACCGTTTATCCGGGATGGACTTCCCCCCTTTTTTTTCAGCCCTTCTTGGGGGAAGCACGCCCTTCCACGTGTTCCCGGCGTGTCCTTTTTGGCCCGCGCCCCCCGTGAAATTCTTTACCGGGTGAACCTTCCCTGGATTGGTTGGTCGTCCGGCATTGCTGGCACGGTAAGTCACCATCTTTGAGGGGGCATTCCCTTTTCCCTTTCACACGATTTGCCAAACTTGGAAAGGGGTTTTTCGGATTATGACCTTTCTTGGTTCCCCGGCCCAAAGTTTGCGCGTTTCTTTTGTGTTTTTTTTTCCCTTTTGTCCCGGTGACGGTTTTTTTTTTGTCCTATTTTTTTCCCAACCGTCACTTCCTTGTCCTTCCCATGCGGGTTTCTTTTTTTTGTATCCTTGTTATTTGTATTGGTGATGGCTTGCTCCCATCCTTTTCCCGCTGCATTGGGTTGACCCAGTTAAACTTAAGGAAGTTTGTGAGTCACTTTCTTCTTATATGCCCTGGGCTCAGGTGGCTATGCCGTTGGGTAGACCTTTTTTTCCCCCAATGCCCGTTTTTCCAAGGTTCGGGGTTGACGGTTAATATTTTGGCCACGTGTAAAAACTGCCACACCACTTATTTTCCACTTTTTCCTGGTCACATCTCAAATTTGTTCGGGTTGTTGTAGTTTTTGTGGGGGACGTTAACCTGTTCTAATCCCGCACATTCGCCCCGTGGGTAGTGTTTTTTTAGGAGGGGGAACATGTTGTTGACCATTGTTTCCCTTCTAGGACTCCAACGGAGGGGAGAGGGGGTTGTGAGGGAGCTCTAAGGTTTTCCCAAGCACATCTGAACATTGGGCAACTTTTGTGGCGGTCATGGGTCCCGTTTTTGTTTCTGTAGGGCCCCTTTTGTTCTCCTTTTTTTCCGTGCCCCCCCGAAAACCCCGGTTTCCCTTGGGCCCGGCCTCGCGGGAACCCCCCGTTCCTGAATCGGTGCTTCCTTGTAGTGCCGTTGGTTTTATGGGTTTCCCTCCGGGCCCAACGTGCCGTATCTTCTCTTGTTTTCCTACCTCGTTGTTGTTTTTTTTGCCGTTGGCTGAGCCAACCTTTGGCACTGTTGATCGGTTCGCGAAACGTTACCGCCCCACCCCCAGTACTCCTCTTTGAGTGGGCTTTGGGCCGCAATATGGCTGGCACCAAACTCAACTTTGCTTCGGATGGGGACACCCCCCGGGAGTCCACAACTTTTTTTTGGCTCCCCCCTCCACACCACCAGTGGAAATCCCTGCAACGCCAATCCCCCCTTGCACATGTTTGTTTAAGTCATTTGCTTTTTGTCACCTTTTTCCTTGGACTCGGAACCCGCGTGCCTTCTTCGGGGACCACATCCAATTTGTCCCTAACACTTGTTATCCACACTGGAAAACACGCCCCCGGTCGGCTTCCCCAGTTTACAACACAACGGGGTACCCCTTTGGTGGCCCTCAAGAAAAGTTGTTTGCAAATTTTTTACATCATTTTCTTTTTGGTCCTTTTTTAACCAAGGTCCATCTTGTTCCGTCGACAAAACCCTGTGGCTGTCTTTTCTCGGTTTGTCACAAAGGGGGTGGGACCCCCTTGTGCGTACCTTGGCCCTTTTTTGGTCTATATTACATGGAAACGGTGACTGCTCTTCCTTTCATCGTTTTCCGTGGTTTACCCTCTTCCGGGCTGTGCAGAGGCGACAACTTCCTGCCTCACCCCTTTGAACAACTGCGATACCCACGTACTTAGGTTCCGTGCCTTCCCCGCACCAACGGGTTTTTTTTTTTTTCCACCCCTGGCCGGGGTTGCACAAGCAACACCACCCTGCTTTCTACCCGTCACACGGTCCACCACACCAAGACAACTGCGCATCTTTTTTTACCAGTTTTTTTGCATTTCCCTCGGAACTGGCTTTCCCCCCCTTTTTTCGGTCTTGGGGACTTGCCGGTGATGCAATAAATATTTTTCGTTTTCCTTCCCAAAGCCTTTTTTTCAAAGTTGGGAAGTCAAGGTTTGATTTCAGGGATCCCGGGACCCTCAAAATGGCCCCCGGGTCACTCTTCCCTTTTTTTGGAAGGCGCGGGGAACGGGGCCGTCCTTCCACCAACCCGGGCCCTCGGTTGCCGGGGCGGTCCGTCGATTTGTTCTGTTTGGGCCTGGCCTTGTCTGCCACAAGCCTGCCCCCCCTTCTATTAAAAAACGTTTTTCCTTTGCCCGGCGCCCCGTAACCTGCCCCTTTTTTCTCTTGCTCCCAAAAAAACCCCATATCATTTTCTGTCTTTTTTATTTTGCGAACCCCTTTTCTTGCGGCTTGGGGATTTCCCTATACTCACCCTTTTACCCACGGCTGTCTCAACCGTCCCCCTCAGTGGGAATTGAACATTCCTTACCTTGCGTCACAACCCACCAGGCCCTACCATCTACATTTTCAGTTCAAAGCTTTACTTTACAGTTTCCCTTTTCGGTACATCCCCCTCGAAATTTACCTCCCCTCCTTTTTTGCTTTTAAGACCCCAAAAGATAGTGGGGTTGTCCCCCCCCCGATCTTTTAACGAGTTGTCCCTTTCCGTTTCGGTGCGGGTGGGGTTTCGAACCGAGATGCGGGAGACACCCCCTTCCCTGGACTGAGGGGGTGTCTCCTGGTGAGGTCCTACCCACTGAGGTTAATCTGTGGGTCTTTACGGCAAGTTCAAAAGTTTTTTTTATGAGAGGACCCCCCCCTTTCGCTCTTAGACACAGTTGTGGTCCTTTTTTTGATCGGGAGGGGGGGTGACTTTTTAGTTGAAGTGTCTCTTCTCTCCCCCATCTTTTTGGGCCCGGCCCACCAAAGTGTGGGTCAAACATTTTGGAAACGTCTGCCTGTGTGGCCCCCGGGTTTCTTGGCCGTGTACCATGGTTGAATCACCAAGTTATTCACTTCCGTACCCCGTCACGCCGGCTCCGGCGAAGGTTCATTGTAACCTCTGGGCCTACTTTTTACAAAAACTAGGGGAAGTTTTAACTTGCGCCCGCGTTCCAGCGTTCCCAAAAAAAACACTGTTCAAACCCTGATGAATTTTTTTTTGTTTGGGTTAACTTTCCTCGCCATTTTCACATCCGGCCGTTAGGTTCAGCATGGTTTAAAGGCTGTGCCCATGTGATCAAGTTCAATGACCAGGGCACGTTTCTTAAATTACAGGGGGCTGAGAAATTTTTATTGACTGGAGATGGTCAAGAAAAAACATTTACACTTAGATTGTGCTTGCGCCTTCCACGTGGAGGGTAAACGACCAGCCTCTACATGTTGGACGTGAAAGTATCAGTAACACAACAGGCCAAGATGATGCCGTTAGGAAACTGTATTGACTTTGATTAGGTCACTATTGGTGCCAAATCTTTCTTTCTTCGAATCTTTGGCATTTTCCAACACCTCCCCTGTCGTAGCTCTTTTTGGGAACCAAGCGTGTCAATTGCTACTTGTTGTTTACCACTGGTTAAAAGTGTTTCCACCCCTGCTACCTTTTGGTGTGTTTGATTTTCATTTTCCCCCCCTCCATATGGGCTGAACTTTTGGAGACCATGAAACCCGGGTTTCAACTTTCTGTCCGTGGACGGCGGCGAGTGCCCGGCAGTTGTGTTCACCATCGTTTCCTTTGAACTTTTTTCTTTTTGTCCACCCCCCGCCGTTTTTCCGACGGGACTTTGTTTTGATATTCCTTCGGTTTCCCGACCATTTTGAAGAAATCCGCACCGCGCCTTGGAGAAGGAAGTACAGAGTCTTTGTGTTCTGTATGGGCCCAAGAAACCGTCAGCCGTTTTTGTCATATATTATTCCACTCCCTTGTTTTTTTGTAGCTTTTTCCCAAAGGGGCTCATGTTCTTGGCAATGTTTCTGACCTCCCTGGGATTTCTCACCCAGTTATTTTGGGGTGGGGGGGGCGAAGATTCATTTGACCCAACTGTTCGTTGACCCCCCGACTAAAACACCGTTCTTTCGAAGAATAAACACCAGCTTGACGCGAGAGTTGACAAGGCCTCTCACTATGAGCCTGGATTCAACCAAATCCAGGGGGGGTTTTATTCCTTGGGACAAAGCTGTGTCAACACGCACTGTTGACCTTAACCGGTCTGAGGGGTCAACCTCAAAATGTTAACCTCCCCAGTGTCTTTTTTCCTTGGTTTCGGACGTGATGGGGTCAACACTTGCACAGTCGTGAAATTGGAGTAACATCCCTTCCGCCATCGGTTTTTTTGTTTTTTTGCTCCCTCGGTGTGCACTAGTGTTCCTTGAAAACCACCAAATAAATCCACCCTACAAGAACCCCAGGGAAATGTACTAAGCCACCCCCATGGACGGGACACATGAGTGTCCCCACCACCCCCATCCCGTGGGGAAGGTTCCAGCAGGTGGTTGACAACTCCACCCCCCCAGCTTTTCCGGAAAGTCCCACGCGTTTGTGGCCACAAGTTTTCCATGATTTGTTCCCCCGCGGGTTCCTTTAAGATCTTCGTTTGGGTTTTTTGTGGTGGCTTGTCTCCTGACACCCAACCAAGGTTTTTTTTTTAAACGATATCGGAGGAAAGATGAGGTGTGCGTTATGGGCAGAAAGGTCAGGTTGCATTTGCCTTCTTCAACCATCCGTCGTCCCAGAACGCTTGGACCCCCCGAAGAAGACTGTCCTGGATGGCTGGACCTCGAGTCTCAATTCCGTCCGTCTCCCTGGG
>Ga0179593_1252684_pt1 | contig 17787 bp, 20 predicted proteins | sample CZODoug2_1_08_16_FD_185931 | JGI IMG/M metagenome (GOLD analysis project Ga0179593, IMG submission 185931) | Vadose zone soil fungal communities from Angelo Coast Range Reserve, California, USA - CZODoug2_1_08_16fungal (PacBio error correction) | ecosystem: Environmental > Terrestrial > Soil >... | reverse complement strand
TATTTAGTCTCCCCCTCCCTCTGCGCAAGGAATTCCTTCCAATTTGATCTTGGCTCCCTTTCTCGCCTCTAGTCCCTTTTTGTTAATCTGACTTACCACTTTTTGTGTCACTTGACTATTTCTCCCTTGGCTGCAAGTCTGATGTTTGTTAGGCAATCACCTCTCCCCCTGTTCCGCGTCGGCGAGCCCCGTTGTGTGCCTTCACAGGCCCGCCCCGCAAACCGTTGAAGGATAGTTCCCCCTCCCCCATTGAAGCTCATTACCCGTCCATTTTGGAATTTCTTCCCCCCAACGTCCCTTCGCTCTTCTACCTGATGCCTTTTTGCCTCAATTCTCTTCCTTCAATCCAGTGAAGCCCTCCCCAGGACTTTTGTCTTTCTCTCATACCCCCTCTGCACTTGTTATTCGTTTTTTTTTTTTTCTTTCCTGTTTCCCCCAGATAGAAAGGTTTTTGCAACTTCCCCCCCCTGCGACCCGTCCCCCACAGAGGCAACCTCTCTTTTCGAGCAGTGCTGTGCCCCGCCAAACTAAACGGTTCGCAATCCTTCGAGTGATTCACTTTTGGTGCCCTTTTTGTCAATTGCCATGAGTCCGCCCTCACAAAAATTTTTTTGTGAAAAACTCAACCTATCACGCGTTGTCGGCTTTTTGACTGTTTTTCGCCAAGGTTTCCTGAAGGCTCTCACGGCGTATTTTTTTTTCACCCCATTTTCCATCCCAGGGCCCCAAGAAGTCCCATGGCTTCTCGCACAAAGACGACTTGAAAACGTTACCCAAGCCCACCCGTGGTTCCCTTCCCCCGTTTCCCGCCCGTTTGGTCGGCAGTTTCCAATTCTTCACAAACACCGATCGAATTCTGTCCATTGGTGGTCCAAAAAACGTGGCCTGTTTTTTTTTTTTGGTCAATTCTTCTTTTTTTAATGCACAGTTTTGTGAATTCCCCCCGGGCAGTCCCTTTCCCCCAACCCCGCCCACGAGTTTTGTACAATCCTTTCCTCCATGCGGACTGAACAAGCGGCAATGGCCCCCCTGAGCGACGGTCCTGACGACTTTTTTTTGTTTTCTGGCAGGTTTTCGAGGTCGTCGTCACGGCTTTCCCGGCTCTTTGTTTGGGCGGTTTTTTCCACATGCGGGGCGGAACGGTTCCCGCCTTGATGCGTACGCAGCCCCTCCTGTGAGTGAAAAGGTTTGTTTTTCCCGTTTTTTTTCCTTTTTTTCCCCCCCTCGCCCCCCCAACTGCGTAGTCCTTCCCCCCTCTACGAGTTGTCTCCATTCATTCTCCCCTCCCCCCTAGTTTTGTCCCCCCTGTTTTGGTGCTTTTTCTTTTCGGAACTGGGTCCCCGCATATTTTTGCCAACCAACAACTTGACATGGCTTATTAGGATTCTTTTCCCCCTTCTGGTTGCTGGTTTCCGAGTTTCCCTTAGTTTTTCTTTTCCCCTTCGGATTCCTTTCTCCAGTTCAATGCCTTTTCCTCTTGGCCCCTTGTAACCTTCCTTTTCAAGTCCTGAAAACTCTGGCCATGTTAAGCATTTCCCTTGAGTCTTTATTTTCTTTGTGGCCTCCGTTTTTCATAAGTGGGGTATTTTTCAGGCTTTGTCCCTCGTCTCCCCCCCCCCTACGGGCCTTGTGTGCGCGGACACCAGGCGGACGTCCCCTTTTATTTCTAGATTTGGTCGAGGACGTTTCACACCCCTGCTGACGGGTGGGTTTTGACTTTACCGCTTTCCCTGAAAAGCCCCGGACTTGTTTTCGTCTGTGCACAATTCCTGTTCAAACCCCTTTTGAATCTTGTCAGCATCTTTGTGCATTTGAACCCCACGGCGTTTTCGCTTTTTCCCCGCAGACGACGGCTTCCACATTCCCCCGATTTTTCCGTTTCCAGGGGTTTTTGCTTTTTTTTTTTTTTTTTTTTTTTTTTTAACAGCGCACTACTGCCTTGACCACGGTTGCCAATGGTCCCCCTTTTCTTACCCTGCTTGAAACCACCTCTTAGCACACAACTTTCCAGGAGTCATGCTGTGGACCCTACTGATCCCCCGCGGCCCCCCCTTTAGTGCAGAATGTAAGCGTTCCTTGTCCGGGCTCCGAACTCGAGTTACAACTGCCCCCCCCCCCTTTCACTGATTTGGACCTGCCTACCCCTCTTTTTTTTTTCTTATGCTTTTTACCCCCTTGGCATCACTAGTTGCGATTCTGTCTGAGAAGTTCAACTAGAAACGATGCCTTTTTCCTCTTGCAAAAAATCACGTTTTTTTTGATTTCGAGAGTACCAAGACAAGGCTTTTTTGAGGTTCTGGTTGCTCTTTTTCCCGGCCCTTTGACCCCCACTGCACTTCGCCTCCTTTTGGCCTGCAGTTACCAGGCTGTTGACTCCCCTGGTATTTCTTCCAGGCTCCTCTCCTGTTTGGCACCAAGGACGCTATCTGGTCCCCCTTTTTCTCCTAGCGATGTTTAACTTGGCGCCTTTGTTGAGTTAGTGTCTTTTCCCCCCTTTGCCCCACCCCACCATTTTCCACCACCAGTTTACCCGATGGGACGGTTTTTTCATCTTTAATTTTTTTCCAGCTTTTGGTACCCCTGATCCCAATATTGGAAATATATTCTTTCCTCTCCGTTTTTTGTTTTTTTTGAGAGAGCTCTCATTTCATCTTTGGGTCCCCCCGCGCTGTGTTTAAAACCACCCTTCAAGGCTGAAACATTTTTCATCTTTGTCTTTTTTTTTTTCTCTGGTCGCACAATTTTCATGGGTTTCCACGTTGAGGTTTTTATCCCAATGCTCAGGTCCCCCTCTCTCGGCGAGGGATTAGAAGTTTTTAGTCCACCCGACTAGCTGGTCGCTCTGTAGCAATAGAAACCCTGTCTTATCACAGCTTTGCGGCTTTTGAAGTCCCCTCTTCCGCTTGACCCTTTTTGAAGCCTGGGTCCTTCCATCCCGAGACTTTCCCCCCCACCCCTATGTCCTTGGTCCCCTTCTGCGCCAAAAAAAAAAAACTTCTTCAGCCTTTGGCCTTTGCAGTAGTAGGCGCGTCATAGTGCTCGTTCTCCCCTGCCAAGAAGTTTATTTTCTCGGGGTCTTTGGAATGGAGTTTTGTAAACTCACAAAAACCCTTGAAGCATATTCAACCCCAAACGATTCTGGGTATTTTCAGGTCCCTCTTTTTTCAAGGTGCATTTTCACTTTCCTCCCCCCCCTTCCTTTTCGGTTTTTTTTTTGACACTGCGGACATTCCCGCTTCTGTTTTTATCTCCCTGTTTGCCCAGTTTGTTTTTCTCTCACTTGAAAGCTCGGGAGTTTTTTCTAGGCTCCTATAGGCATCCTCCTCCCTTGTGCCCTTACTCGTGATTTTTTACCCTTTTTTATTGGTTTCGTCTCCCGTTTGCCAGTCATTCGTCACTTTTTTTTTATTTTATTTTTGCGCCTGGGTCCCTTTCAACGATTTCCCCTTGTTTTGCTTTCTCCTTTTCTTTCCCTTTTTTTCTTTTTGCAAACGCTGGAGGCTTCCCTCATTGTCGGAATGGCTTTTCATTGTGCTTTCTGCCCACCTTGAAACAGGGCTTGACCAGCTCAACAAAACGCTTCGCTTCAGTGGTAAATCGGTTTTTTTGGAATGGCACCGGTTTCCCCCCACCCGTCAGTTTTGCCAGTGATGTAGTCCTTTGCCCAAGGGCGATCTATCTTCCTTTTTTCCCTGTTCCCTCCCGTTTTTTTTGTGGGAAGATTTTTTTTTTTTCTACCTCTTTCCCCACTTGCTCCGCACACCCGGACCGATTAGTCTTTCCCTCTTTTTCCATGGCCAATCGTTCGTCGTCTATTGATAAGCTTATCCTTACCCGTTTTTTTTTTGCCCAATTCTCCAAAGTTTTGCTACCCCCCGAATTTTCTTCCCAAACTTTTTTTTAAACTTTTTTTGAGTCCCTCCGCACGACTCACCTCTTTTTTCCCCCCCGTCCTGTTTCTCAACGGCCCCTCCGCCGCCTTTTTCTTTTTTGGCGAATCCTAATCCAAGCATGTTCCCCCAACGTCTTGGTTTTTTCCTTTTCTGTTGTGGTTTGTTTGTTTCAACCAGGTACAAAGCGTACCTTCTTTGGCGGGCATCAATAGTTGTGGATGGCCAGGGCACTGTCTCCCAGGTCGTTTCCCACTGTTCCCCCTCGATATAGATGTGGCTTCCGGTTCCAAACTTTTGAGTCGGCTGTAATCCCGCTTCGTCAATTTCGGGAGACGCTTTGGCCGGTTTCCGCCGCTGGACGAACACAACAGTCCTTTTTTCAATTCGGGTTTCCCCTGAACCTCCTCCCCCCCTGGAACCTCTGGGCTGCTTTCTTAGTTTTCGGCTATTTCCCCATCGTTCTTGCTTCGTTTTCGCCTGTTTCTTCATGTGTAGTGACAAAACTTACGCTTGGTTGCCCGTTTTGGATGCTGTTTTTTCACCCCAATTCCTCCTTGGACTTTTTCACCCCACCCCTGGGAAAGGGGTTCCTCCTTTCCCCACCGGCCCGTTTTCTTTCTCGATTCGCTTTTTGTTTTTTTGTTTTTTTTTTTCTATTAAGTTCCCTGTTGGTTTTTTTTGACAAAACCAAAAAAAAAAACTGGGACGCCGCGTCGCGTTCCGTTTTTTTTTCTTGTGGTGTCCTCCCCCCCCAGTTCGTTTTTTTGAGAATACCGTCCTTCTTCTTTTTCCCCTTGCTTGGAAACTTCCCGTTTTTACAGACCCCCCATTTTCCAGGGCCGATCTTTCTCATCTCCTGAACCTTTTTTGACCAATGCGCTCAGCCCCCCCGCGTTCCGTGTGAAACAGGTTTTTTGTTTTCTTTTTCGTTGCTTTGATTCCCTTTTGCCCAGTGGAATTTCCCCCCCCTTCTCCCTTTGGCATTTATTTCGCTGTCTTTTCCCGAACCCTGCTCGCTACAACTGCTGTTCTTTTTCCTTTTTGCTGTTTTTCCCCCTGGGTCCGAAGGTCTTTTCCCCTGTGCCCTTTCGATGTTTTTTCCACCCCGGTGAAAAAGCCACCGCAATGAAACATCTTGCCCTGAAACTGAATTTTTTCCTGAATTTTATCAATTTCCCTCCCATGTCCGTTTTTGATTTTTCGCTCTCGATTGTCAGCCGTTTTCGCGTTTCAATTTTCTTGCCTTGATGTTCCCTTTTTTTGATTGGAGTTCCGCAGTAGCTCTTTGGCTTACAGTCCAATCCTTCTTTTTTCCCTTTTTTTTATGCTTTTTTTTGTTTTTTTTCTTCCCCCCCGGATTTTGGATGGGGTCTCCGAGGGCATTTTTTTATTTGACCCCTTGCGCGCCCCAAGGGACTTGCCTTTCTTTCGAACCTTCCCCCCGTTCACTTTTCTTCTTTCTTCGCCCAGTGTCAACCCTCCCCCCCCTACCTTTTTTAGGACTTTTCCCAGGTCTCCCCAAGCGTCTGGGTAGCCCCCCTTCCGCATCGCTTTTTGGAGTCCCCTCCTACCTTGGAACGTCATTCTCTACTCCTCCTCCCGTTTGTGGTGCTTTGAGAGACCTAGTAATCCCCTTATTTCACGATCTTGCAAGGACGTTCCCTGCAGTTTGTTTCTGCTACTCATTGGCAAGTTTGTTGGACCATCCTACTTCCCGTACGTTCCCTGCCTTTTGAAGATTTCTTGCCTCCTGCACTGTTCCCCCCTTGTGCTTTTTTTTGTACTTCTTCTGCCTTTGTTCCTTCTCGACCTTTTTTTTTTTTGTTTGTGATGCTGCAAAGGCCATCTCCCCCAAACACTGTCCTTGTCCGCACTCCACCTTTTCTCTCCGTGATCTTCCTCCCTCATGCAAGAAAACAACCAACTTTCCTCCTCTTTGCTGAAAATTCCTTTGAGCCGTTGAAATTCGTTTCTTTCCCCCCTTGAAATGAAGGCTCTCTCCTTTTTTTTTCCCTTGGTTGTCTGTTTCTTCCTCTCAACTCTTTTCGGCACTTGTTTCCGTTTTTTTCCTTTCCTTGTTTCACACCCCCACCTTCCGAACCCCCTGTCCCCTTCAATGAGTCACCGTACCCCGGGGCGCCTCCAGTGCCCCCTTCCTAGCCTTCGCGTACCCTTCTTTCCCGTTTCCCAATCCTCCCCCCAAACCTGTGCCATCTTACGTGATCCCGGCGTCCTGTCCTGTTCCAGATTTTACTTTCAATTAAACCCTGCGTGTCCCAAGTTTCTACTCCCCCATACTTGGGGCGCTCTTTTTGTTTGCCTTCACAGTGCGCTGTGTCGCGCCACCCCTGGGGTTTTTGCTGTTCTTAACCTTGTTTCCCCCGGGCCACCGTACTTAGTTTTCACTTTTTCTTGCAACTGAAACTTTTTTTGACCTTTTCCCGGTTTCCCCGACCCGCCTGAACCAGGTCCTCCCCCTCTTTCTTTTGGGCGGAAGTTTCCCCCTCTTCTCCCCACACCGTCTTCCAATCAGAAATTTAAACCCCCCTTTTCATTTTTGTGTGGACCTTCTCCCCCCCCCCTTCTTTGTTGTTGACCGAAATGGGCTGCAGTGTGCCCTGTTTTTTTCAGCTCTCCCCCCCACGCGAAGTGGTTTTCCACTCAATTACCCCCTCAACATTTTTTATGTTCAAGGCCTTCAGGCCGATGTTTCCCCCTGAGAGACTCCTCCGCGTGCTAAAGCCAAACTCTTTTTTTGCCCCAGGTTTTTGTTTGTTTCACTGTTCCGCAAGAGATACTGCTTTTTTTTCTGTGACATCTGGGAACCCCCCCTCCCAACTCCTTGATGCCCCGAATTTCGTTCCAAATTTGTTAGAAATTTTTTTTTTTTCTTACTCATTTTGTCCCGTTCGGTCGGGCCGATCTTTTCGGTTCTTCTTTCCGAACGGTATGCCATTTATGAGTTCCCTACCCTTCCTTCCCCAATGCGGTTTTTGCGATGTTTTTCACCCCCCCGCCCTGACTTTTGTGTGTCCCCCAACAGCGGTTGACTTGCCTATTTTGCGTTATTTTTTTCCGGCAGCCTGCGGCTTTCCCCCATCTTTTTCCTTTAGTTGTATTCGACTCTCTTTTTCCCCTTTTTGCGATTTCTGGCTGAGCACCTTGAGATTTTTTTTTGGCCAACGTTCACTGCTCATTGATTTCCCGCCGTGTCATCTGTTCCATTGTCGGCCAGGTTCCCGAGTTTATCTCTTCGGTCCGTTATTTGTTTCTTTTCGTGAGACTGGTTGTTTCTTGTCAAGGCTAAGTTTCACCTTCGTTTCGCCCCACTCCCCTCCCCCCTTGCGTTGACATGGAAAAATTTTAGTCTCTCCGACCTTTGCCTCGGCCGACCTTTTTTTTTTTGTTGGTTTGATTTCCACCCTTTCTGGCCCCGTCTTACACAAAGCGACCGGCTTTTTTCGCTTTTCCCTTCCTGTTCCACTTGTTTTGTCCCTTTCTGGCACGCCCCCCAATGTCTTGACAACGGTTGCCGAGTCCCCCTTTACTTTGCCGCTAAATTCCCTATCCTAGTTCTTGGAACCGCGTCTCTCCGTTACCCTCAGGAAAGGAACGTTCCTTCACTTGACCCCCCAAAACCTTTCGTTCACCGGATGAAGTCAGTATAACGCCTAGACCCCGTTCCATGCTCCGCGCCTTTTAGGTTTTTCTGGGCCCCTTATCTGTCCTTTTTCCGGCTTTCGCAGTTTTCTGATTTTTTTTCCCCCACTCCACCCCCCCTTTTCCCCCTAGGGACCCCCCTGGTTCCTCCCTCCTTCGGTTTTTTGTGAGTTTTTTCTCCAAGTTTTCCCCCCAACCACGACTGGTCTGAGAATGTGCAATTTTTCCCCCCGCTTGCCCCTCCGTCCTCTTGCAAAGTCCATTTTCACTCACGTTTTCCTCCCCCTCGTACCCGAAAAAAGGCCCATTTTTTGGTGTCTTTGGCGTGCTGTATCAATCGTGGTCTTCACAAAACTGTGGCCCCCCAACCCTCGCTGCTTTTCTTCCGCTGCCCCAGGGCTGTGCTCTTGTATTTTTCTCTCACAGTTGATCTTTAGTTCACCCAGGTCCTCTTTTCTTTCAGTGAACCGCCTTTTCTGAAGGGATCCCCCTTGTAGCTGCCATAGAGTGCTACACTTTTTTGGCACCATTTCAAAACCCACATATCCCCTCTTTTTCAGGTTAATCTTTCCGTTTTTTTTCAGCTGCTGTTTGGCCACTTGATTAAAAGCGGAATAGATTTATTTCCTCCTTCTCATTGGGTGTTTTTGGGTTTGGTTTTTTTTGGTTGAGAGTTTCTATTTTTCTCTTCCCCCCCCTTTTTGTTTTCCATTCTTTGTGGAACCCAACAAACCGATAAACAGGCCCCATAGTGGATTGGTTTTTTCCACCTTTTTCCTGATCTGCCGAGGTCCTCACGCAGGTTATTTTTTTTTCAATCTCTTTCGACTTCGTTCTATCTCCTTTTTTCACTTTCTTCGCTATGTAGTTTTAGATCATCGACCCCCCCTATGACCCAGACTGGGCGCTTTGCATCCTCCTTCCTCTTTTTTCCTTTGTAGCAGGCCTCTTTCATTTCTTCCGAGACGGCCTTTACAGACCCCCCCTGTATTTTTAATCTCTACCCCTTTTCGTCGAAGTGGGGCCTTCCCTTTTCCTGTATCGCTGTTTGCATCGTTCTAGTTTTTGTTTCTCCCTCCTACATAGCTTCTGGGTTCTTTTGCACCTTTTCTGCCGCAAAAGAGCCATTCTCAACCCAAACCGCGATGTGGTTCTCTTGGTCCCTCCGTTGTGAAATGTTTTCGTTTGGTACCTTTTTTGCTCTTGCGACCTCTTTACACCTTACTGTTCTGCCCCCCCCCATGGGATTTTTTTCGTGGAAGTCCAAGGTCGGGTTGAGGCATATCCCTTTTCCTTCATACATTTTTTGTTTGACTACCCTTTCGATTGGTTTCAATTAGTGTATCTCCTGTCTTTTTAATTCCCTTTTTTCCTTCACTGCTCACATGCATGTTTACTGTTCCCGGGAAACTCTTAATATTGCCCCGCCTTTTTTTCGTCTCCGCTTTCTGTTGGTGACCCTCCTTCCCCCGCTGTTCACTTCCCCTGAGTATTGTCCTTCCTTCCCTGCCACAAGTGTTTTTCCCCCAGCATTTGCCAGCCGTCAAACGCCTTTTAGTTCGGTTAATTCCTTTTCGGAAGCTGGAACCGTCCAACCCCTGTACCTCCTTCTTTTTTCGTCCGAGGGGCCAGGTCGAGGTGCTATCGAAAATTTTCCGCTTCCCGAGCGTTTTCTGTTGGTCTTGTCCCTCTGTGTCTTGACACCTTCCCCTCAACCATTTGTCGTTATTAACCCCCTCCCTGGGACCTCCCTCTAGCTTCGTTTACCTGATGCCCCCCCCCAATTGTCCCCAAGCGTTCGGGGTTATGATCTAGTTACCTTAGTCCGTCGTTAACGTTTTGGAACAATTCTTTCCCCTTCTTCCCCCCATTTTCCCACCCTTTAGAAAATTTCCCCAAAGTGTGTCAAAGGTACATCCACCCCCCTTTTCCCCCCTCCCGATGCCCTAAAACTAAGGTAACACCGTTTCCTTTCCAAAGGTGCTGGGCCAGGACTGTCTTTTGTCAGAGCCTAATTTTTTTCCATTACCATGACTTGTCCATCCACCCTTTGGTTTTTTTTTCCCCCCCCCTTTCTGGTTTTTTCCACGCTTCAGTACCCCCCCCTCCTCATTTGCTGTGCATTTAGGTTTTTCGGGCTACCTGTCCTGCCCCGACACCCACTTGTTCCTTTTTTTTATTTCCTAGGCCGATAGGGACCATGTGTTATGACGTTTTTTTCCATAGTTTCTTTGGCCCCCTTTCCTAGAGCCGCTTCTTTTTCCCCCCTCTTTCCGGGTGACCCTGCAGATGTTCCGTTCCCCCAAAGGCTGATTTTCTTGGATGGGCGACTTTTTGTTTCTAAACTGTCCCATTAGATGGGCCTCCCTGCTCTTCTTTTCGTAGCTTTTTTTCCCCGCTTTTCCTTGTCCCTCCTGAATACTTTGTTTTGCTTTTAGGTCTTCCCCCCCTTTTCTCGTGTTTTTTCCTTTTGCGAATGACCTTTCCCCTTTTTCCCTCCCCCCTGTTCAGTCACACCAGATTTGAAAAAGGTGTTTGGGGAACCATTTACCCACACAGGCCCACTTTTTGTCCCTTCTCAGTTTCCACGTGTTTTTGTCTCTATGGGACTGCGGTTGTCTGACCCACCCCCCTGGCGAGACTTTTAGCGACTTGTTTTCTTCGTGTTTCGGTTTTTCCCACCGGTCGTTCCTTTGCACGTCCCTGTTTCCCTTTCCCCCCCTTTTTTGAAGAAGTCGAACATTTCACCCTTGGAATGCTCCCCTCGCTTCACCTGTTCTCCCCCCTCTCTCTTAAACGGCTTTTTACTTTTTTTCCAAAAGCACGCTGTTTTTTGTCATTTCGTGTATGGAATCCCCTGCGCCTGAATTCCCCCCTTTCCGATGTGGGTTTCTTTTTTTAGAGCTGTGCCCCCCGTCATAAGTCCGCGGTCCCCTCCTTATTTTTTTTTCCTCTTTTTGCTTTTTTTTCTCCAGTTGCCGTCTTGATTTCTCGTGATCTGGGTGGTGCAACACCGGAAGAGTTTCCCCTGAAGTGTCCCCCCCTTGGCCCCCTCCAGCTGGTCACCTCTCTTGGATCTACCAGTTCCTTCACAATGTCCTTGGAGTTTTTGCTTTCAATGTTTTTTCTCTTAGCCATTTCGCCTTCCTTTCCCCCCATTCTTTTTCCTCAGCTTGCAGCGGTTGGTCCCTTTTTTCTGCTTCTGTGATTAATGCTTCTATCTTGCTTCACTTGGCCTTGCCTTCCCCCAGGCTTCTTGTTTTTCGTGTGGGCCTTTTGCTTTTTCACAAACCCGGGTTTTCCGTTGACAGGGTTGACCTTGGACCGGTGTTTTCCCTTCCGACAACTGCCGACAGGCACCCTGGTTACTTGCGTTTTTTTCCCCACTCTTAACTGACCATCGGTTCCTTCGTTTTAGTCTAATGTAAAATCCAACCCCCGTTTCGACTGCGCTCCCCAAGGTCCTTCCCAAGCTTTTCTGATAACTACTGTTTCTGCCCGGTTGTTTGCCTCTTTTGATTAATGGTGAACGATCTTTTTTTTTCTCTCAGTGTTTTTGTTTTGGAGTAGGATAGGTATTACAATTCAAGTCGCACGTTTTTCTCGCGTTATCCCGCCAGTCTTTTTCTTTTATTCTGAAGCGCATCATAGTTTTTTTGTTGGCTTCCTTTTTTTACTACCTCCTTTTCCGACCACCTTTTTTCCTCATGCGTCGACTTCCCTTTTTCGCGCTGTTAGCCTGACCTATCCCCTGTTTTTTCTCAATGGTCGCGCCGTCTTCCGAACTGGTACCAGGGCCATCGCCTCCCCCGACTTTTTCCTTCCCTCCATGATGCGCTCCCCGTGAAGTTCCTCTTCTTGTGCAGACACATTTTTCGCTGAGTTTTTTCAAGACCTTTTTTCATTCCCTTCGAATGATTCGGCTGACCCCCTCCGGTTAAGCGCTCTCCCCGTCATTGTGAGGTTCTTTCTCCCCCCCTCTCTTCTCCCTTTTTTTTTTCGTGTTTTTTCCATTTTTTTTACCATCGAGGTTCATCAAGATCATTCACCCGTGTTCGAACTCCCCCCCCCATGCAACCGGACCACCGCTTTTTTCGCCGAGCGTGAGTTGCTTTCAATTCTTCCCCTTTCCCTACCTTTTTCACTCCCCCTCTAGAGTGGATTCTCGTCCTTTCATCCCAAGTGAGCCGACCATAACAACACCGCTTTTCAACGTACCCCCCCCCCTTCCCCCCCCCTCTTTTTGGATCCTTCCTTGTCATGGTTCAGTCGCTGATTTTGTTTTTTTGCACGGTCGTGGTTCTTCCCTAGTTCATAATTGGTCAACAAGCGGGAAGACACTTTCCCTTCGGAACGCCCCGTCCTTGCACGGACCCCTCACAAGCGAACACCTTGGTCGTTCAATGAGGTCCTGCCCCTTTTTAGGTCCCAAGTTAATACTTCTTCCCCCCCCCCCCCTCAGTTGAATCGAGACAGCACAACGTGTCTTTTTTTGGTTGTCTGGTACCCCTGTTTCTTTTTCCTGTTTTTTTGTTCCCTTCATTTTTGATTTCCTTTTTTCAAACTGTGTAGTGACCTTCCCCACCAGCGTTTTTTGGTTTTTTCCACTCCAACTTGTAAGGCAACACTTTTTTTTCTTCTTTCACAAAGTGCACTCCTGCTTGGTTGGTTTCCAGCTTCTACGTTCAATACGCGCATTTTTGCAATCGCATGCCCTTTTTTTTTTCCCCGTCCCCGCCCCGCCGATTCCCCATGCCTGTTTTTTTTGGTTCGTCCCCTCCCTTTGAGTTACCTCCCCTCGTTTTGTGAGCCCGCGACGGATTCCGCCGTTGTGTCCCCGGGGCCGCTTCTCTGGTACCCCCGTGGTCAGCCCACATGGATCTCTTGGCCATACGCCACCTTTGTTCCCTTTGTTGCTGAACTGACGTGATTGTCCCCTATTGCCCCCTGTGGCACATTTCCGGCTTTTGCGTGCCAAAGGGTCCCCCCTCCCCGATTTTTTCCCAACAACCCTCGTTTACCTTGCTTTGTTTTTTTCTGCGCTTACGTTTTCTGTCCGTCCTTTTAAACCTCTTGTCTTTCCTTAGTTACGTCCTCTTTTTTTCTTTCCTTTTCCCTTTGTCGATTCTTGGTCATTGAGAACTTGTCGACTTGGGCCTTTTCCCCAGCAATTCACGTCGTCCGAACAATTTTTTTTTGTCATGTTTTTGTTCCGGTACATTGAGCTCTCTCTGGTCCTTTTTCTGTTGATGTGCCCTCTCCCCAGTTGGTATTTTGAATTGTTCCCCGCCACAAGTTTCCCACCCCTTCCGCCCCCCCCCCGGAGGGAAGCGTCATTGGAGTCTCTATCTCCCCCCAGGGCCGTCGGACACATCCTGCTTTCACTTTGGACTGGCCCTTCGACCTCAATTCTTTTACGCGGACTTTCTTTTTAGTTTCCCCCCAGGTCCTTGTTTCAACCTTGTTTGGGGATTTCAGGCATCGCCCAAGTCCCATGAAACTCTGTCCGCGTTCACACTCAAAGGGACTCCCCCTGCTACCCCCCGCCCAGATCCCTCGTTTCCGTTGCAAAGGGACAAACTCTTTGCCATTTGTTTGCCCTGACCAATTTTGAAACCTCAACCTTCTCTTTTCCCCCGGACTGACCCCCATCCCTTTTGAGCGTACCCCGGAGGCAGGTCCGTTTTATTGTGACCCCTCACTTCCTTTGCCCGCGCCATACCTCCCCCGTTCGCTGCAGTCCTTTTTTCATTTCGCCCCCCCCCCCCCGCTTTACACCCCAACAACCATTTACAGGTAGGAACAAGGACTACCTGCTTTTCTTTTTCTGACTTTTACCCAGGCCCTTACCTCCTCCAATGATTCTGTTCCCGCTCAGCCAACTCTTCACATTGCCGCGCCCCCCCAGCAAAGGCCCACGGTGATACTTTTTTTTGAAAGTTTTCGTCCCTTCTCACACGGCCCATTATTTTTTGTCTGTTTTTTTTCTGATGCTTCTACCTCTGCCAGTGTGATTACAACCTTCCCATCCGTTTAAGCTGGCATGCCCCCGTTCGTTTTTTTTCTCTTTCTCTATCCGTGGTTGATACTGATGCCGTTTTCTGCCACCCCCCGTGACTATACGTGACCTTGCGTTTGGACCTGAACCCAATTGCGCACTTTGTTTTCATCTCCTTGTTTCAAGTTAAAACTGTGACCCCAGTCTCCCTTTTGTAGGGGCTTGTTTATTCACGTGCCGCTCTTTGCCCCATTTCGGATGAACCGTTATATCCTCTCCCCAGTTGTTGGTTGCGTTTTATATCTTTTATTTTCTTCAAGTTGTCACCCGGCGCTTTGACCCCCACCCCCCCCACCAGTACCCTCGACCCCCGCCCTTTGATTGGTTGGGGTTCCCCTTTTACCTTGTATCACGGCGTGTTTTTAAGGCCCCTTTCCTTCGTTCCACCTGGTTGGAGTCTTGAGTTTTCGAGCGTCAATAATTTTTCCACGCCTCAGAGGCTTTTTCGTTGGATGATCGCAATTCCTCCCCACCCGGATACCAGCCTGTCGCTTACTTGTTGGATATTTGCCTTTTGTACTAATGGCTATTTCTCAGCTGTTGATACCTTAAAATACCTTGCTTGGGTTATTGCATTTCGTAGCCGTGGCCTGTTTTTTTTTTTGAGTGTAGGGCCATCTTTGTATATGTGCTTCAGTCCCCCCCATTTGCCACTGTTAGGGTTACTTGGATTGGGAATCACAAAAAACCCCAAAACGAGGTGTCCCCTATTTCAAACAGGAGATGTTTTAGTTGTTTTCTCTTGTTTGTTTTTCCTTGTTTTTTTTGTGAACCCCTTTTTTTATTTTTACAAACTCCGCGGGACGGTTTTTAAACTCGGGTTTTCTGGCCGATCCCCCCCCCCCCCCACCACAGGTTTGTAGACATGGGCGCTTGGGATGTGATTTGACCTTGGTAGGTTTGGGTTTTTTTTATATTTTCCCTACTCCTTTTTTCCTTCCGTTTTTTGCCCAATTCGGGTTTCGGTGTTTCAATTTTCTTTTGTTTTTCCGTCAATGTTCCGTCCCTTCGTCCCCTCCCCGTCCTTTTCTGCTTGTTTCCGTCCCCACGCTGCTTTCTTGTTCTCTTTCTTTCCTGATGGGGTCATTTCTTTGCCCTTTGTCGCATTTTCACATCTTGGTTGGTTTCCTGGCAGGAGCCTGCCCCCCACAAAGTTTGAAAAGTCAGTGCCCCCGCGACCCCCCCTCCTTTTTTACGCCGTGCTTTCTTGGGTATAGTTGGGACCATTTTATTTTCCACCCGTTAATTATTGAATGTCGTCCTCTGTCCCCCCCAGTCTTTCTATATCTCTTCGCTTCCCGCGTTGTTTCAGTGTCCCCGACGCTTTGTTTTTGCACTTCGAATACTTGCTTTTGCACAAGGTCCCTTACTGAACTCAGTTTTTTCGCCTTTCCTTTAACCAGGGGTTCCGTCCGATTTATTTTTGGCGCTTACAAAACGTTGGGCCCCTTCACCCCCCCCCCCAGTGGCTCATCAACGTCTCCAACCAGGTTTTGGAATTGGTGTTTTTACAAGGAAGACCCCCCCTCCCTCTTCCTCGGTGTACATCCTACACTCCGGACCCTCCCCCCAAACGGCCGGTTGCCGTCTTGCCCCCCCCCCAAGATCCTTTATTACCAGCCCTCGGTCACCAACCCCCAGCGTTTTGGTTCCCCCATCTTGTAGCACAGGTCGGACCCCCGTTACTTTCTTTTTTTTACTTTTTTTTGTTGTTGCCGGAGCCGCATGTTTTCAGTTCCACCGGTCGTATCCCATGGCTGGATCTTGTGCTGGGCGTTTTCCCTAGACCCTTCCCCCTTCCTTTTTCCACTTTTATTTCTTTTGCTCTCACTGTTTGTGAAGGGTTCCGGCCTCTGGTCCACCCACAACAGCCCTGAAATCTGGTTTTCCGTCGTCGTTTTGGGTTGGCGACTTGCTCTCACACCTTTTTCCCTCGTTCTGTTGGCTGGGCGCGTCGTCTTTTTTGGGCCATCTGTTTTGTCCCCCCTGATTTTTTCAATCGTAATGTTTTGCTTTCATGGATTTCACCACTTCGAGGTTAGTTTCGTAGGATGCCCTTGTAACACCCCCCCTCCAGGGTCCTTTGTTTTTTTTCAATGAACTCTCCCGGGTTGGCGTTCCCCCCACCCCCCACAGGGCCCCCACCCCTTCTTCTTCGATCGTTTTGTTTTATATTCCCTTCTGTTTCCCGACCACCGGGCGCCTCCTTTTGCGCAATTTTTTCGGCTTGTTTCCTGTTCCCTCCAGCCTCCTTTTTGAGATTATTTCGTCTTGCCACCTTTCTGGGACCCGAACAGACCCATTTCGCCCTTTTGTTCTTCCGTGAATTACACCTTGTGCCCCCTTGGCGCGCTTCTAGGTCTGACCCCCCCCTTTTTTTCCATCTGTTTTTGTGGCCTGGAATTCCCCTAATCCTCTAACTGGGCTTGTTCCCGTGCTTTGATTTGGCTCTTGCCCGTCTCCCAATTGAGACAGTCGCCTGTTGTTTTGGCCGTCGCGTTTGACAGTTGTATCCCCTTTTTTATTGGGTGTTCCGGACCCCCTTACCTCACACGAACTGACCCCACACTAAGCTTCTTCTCCTTTTTCCCCAGTTCTGATCTGCGATCTCCTTGAGAGCCACTGGATGTAAGCCGTTCGCCTTTCGCCGGCTTAACCCTTTTTCTTCTGAATGTTGGTGTCATTCCTGGATTGTGCCTTATTACCTTTTTTCTTCCCTTTTTTTTTCCGGTCCCCAGCCTCGGTCGTTTGGATTGGCCTTCTGACTGTCGGACCCCCCTTGCTCGCCAAGAGGCGCGTCTAGGTCTTGGCGAAGGACCAGAGCGCCAGGCAAGACGTTCGTCGACCTTACCCCGTTCTTTTTCCTTCCCCCTTCCCCTTTCTTCTCCGTTAATCCCACAAACGTGTATATCCGCTCCAAAGGGACTCCCAGAGATGGGCTTTACCGTTTCCCCAGCGCTGTGCGACGGCCTAATTGATATTCCAGACCTTTCCCTTTTTTTTCCTCCCTTCCCCCTTTTTTGTTGTTTTTACTCTCCGTCTTTTCACCATGATTTTTGACACGTTTCAAGGTACTTTTTCCCTCCCCGCTTCTTGTTTTATCCTTGTTCTTTTCGTGCACACCTGTTTGTTGTGATTTACTCGACTACCGACTTTTTTTTTTACCGTATTTTTTGACGGCTTTCCTTCCTCCTTCACTGTTCCTTTGCTGTTCCCTGGTTTTTTTTTTCCTGCCCGTTCCTGACCTGGCGCGTGGGCCCCCGTTTGCTTTCAAACCTTCACACTTCGATTTTACTAAATTGTTGCTCGTCCTTGTCCGCTACCTTGCCTCCACCCCCCTTGCGCTTTAGTTTCCTTGTCAGCCGGGCGACCCCCTTTGCTCGTCCTTGACCCTCGTTCTCCTTACTTTTTTTTTTTTTGAGTTGATTCTTTCTCCCCCTCCTTCCCTTTTTTCCTGCACTTGTTTACTTTTTTTCTTTCCTTCCCCCCACTAAAACCTGGTAATAATGTTCTGCACGTTCACGGTCTTTGCCTCCACACCTGCCCCGGAATTCCTTTAGTGACCGGCTTTTTGCTGGGTGTCCCCCCCGTACCCCTCAGACTTTTTCTTTTTTCTCCTTTCCAGGAGCCTTCCCAGAGCCCTAACACACCAAAACCAGTGCACCCCGGTTTTTTTCCCCCCAACAATTGTCTGCCCGAGATGTTTGGGTGCTCGCTGATTCAGTTTTGGTGACTTTTCTTACCTACTCCACCCCCCTTTCCCACCCATCCTCCAGGTTGACGGTATTCACCTCACGACGACTCCTTCCCCCATTCCGAAACCTTTTCTTGCTACCTTTCCCTTTGTCAGGGTCACTCTTCCTTTTCACACACCCTCCTCGGGTGGAATCAACTTTTTTTGGGTGAAAGTTCCCCCCCCTTTTTCTTCTTTTTTGACCCTACAAGCTTTCGGTCCCCTTTCCCCGGCCTTGGACTCCCACTCCCCTCAGTTCCCTCACACAATATCCCCCCCTCCCTTTTTTTTCAAGACGTCTTTGCCTCGCAGACCATTCGCTCTTTTCTAGTCCCGTACGCCCGTCTAACCATGTTTTTTTGGAGGAACATTTGGGGTTGCTTTGCGGTTTCCAAGCTCGATGGATTGGGCTTGTGGGCGTTTCTTTCCAATTGGGGCCAAGG
>Ga0179593_1686964_pt1 | contig 17788 bp, 30 predicted proteins | sample CZODoug2_1_08_16_FD_185931 | JGI IMG/M metagenome (GOLD analysis project Ga0179593, IMG submission 185931) | Vadose zone soil fungal communities from Angelo Coast Range Reserve, California, USA - CZODoug2_1_08_16fungal (PacBio error correction) | ecosystem: Environmental > Terrestrial > Soil >... | reverse complement strand
CCGTTGCGTGTCCCTTGTTCTTTGTATGTCCCTGGAAATTTCGGAACACCTCCAAGCGCCCTGACACAAGCCCGACTTAGTCCTGTGCCGCACCCCCTCCAACCGGCAGTCTCCACGCAAACCCCGGCCCCGCGAACGACTTTTTATTTTTTTTTTCCGAGTTGAAGTGCTGCGCGCGCCGAACTAAACCTCTCACGTGTTGCCGGTTCCCCCCATTCTCCCTGAGGTCTCAAATAGAGATCCCTGGCTCGGTGTTGTTCTGGGACAAGGTCCTCCTTTTGGAGATCTCGATCCCCAATGGCGCCGCGCGTCCCTTTTCATCGAGAGCAAACTCTGAACACCACTTGTCCGGGTTGACCTCTCCGCAGGCCGGCTCCCTGAGCCGTTAGCTTCCCCCCCTGATCTAGTTTTTTTGATGCGGAGCCTGAGATTGGGGTGTTGACGCCTTACACCCCCCCGAAAGAGTGCTTCCACAAATGCAGCGTTCGCGCTTGTCTTTCCCCCATTTTTTTTGCGTGGTTTTTGCAGAGGAGGAAGTACACGTCCGTCGGTGGTGTCTGCTCTTGAGAAGAGAGCTACTCCTTAGCTGCTTTATCCCTCGGCCTCCTCCTGAGATCAGGGATTGGAGGGCTTTCGAGTTTCCGGGGCGGTTAGTTTACTCCCCCGGAGCCGGTTCGCCATGTTAGCGGGACCAACCTCCTCACTCGAGACCCTTTTGCCCGAATGGCACCGATCAGTTAGCGTCCCTTTTTGTTGAGATTTGTCTGGCCGTTCATTTTTCCGCTGGTGCTTCCCCCCCCCCCCCCCCAGCCTTCCCATTGGACCGGACCGGCGCACCGCCATCGCGCGGCTTACCCGGTTCCCGCCTCAGCAGAAAAGTCGACTTTCCTTCTGCTTCTTTCGCAGAATTCAGGAGACTAGGCTGTTCGCCTTTTCAGTCTCTTTTCCCCCATTTTTGAGATCCAGCTGTGCGACGTCTGGCCTTCCTGCCGACGAGATAATGTCTTCACGCTCCCGTTGCGCAGCCTCTCGCAAAGCAGAGTTCCCCAATGAACCGCCGGACCCCGGCCTGGAATCTCGACATTCCAGGAATAATGCGGTGTGGTGGCGCAGTTTCGCGCGCGCCCCCCAGTCTAACCCGCGGACAGCCTGTAGGTGCCGTATTTGATTCACATGTTTGGTTAAGGGGGCGGGAGCGACTTAAGGGGCGTGGTTCAAGTTGTTCGAGCTTGACTTATCGATTCTTTTCTTTTTTCTTAAAGACCCTGCTTAGAGCTTGTTCTACGCCGCGGCTGCCCATGTTCCTTATTTCGACTCCTCATGTGGGTCACCAATTTAGACTCTTTTCTTCCATACTGGAGCATACTTTTTCCCGTATTGACCAAGGCTCGCTTTCGCTTACCCGGAGCCTCTTCTATTTTTTTTCTGTCCCAGGTATATGAGGCCCGATGTGAAGCGGAGGTTCTGATGCGCCCTTACCGATCGTGATAGTTCGAACCTCCCTCACCACTTTTTTTTGCTGCCAGTGAAGGTGGAGGGGAGATCGATGGCTCGTGCCGGTTTCTTTTTGAGATAGACTAGCCGTGTTCCGTGATGGGGCCGATTTTAACGGTTTTTCCTTTCCGAGTAGGATAGCTCTCTTGCACATCGCCACCGAGAGGTTTGGCGAGGCTAGACGTTGTCCCGCGGTCTTGTCCTTTTCCTCCCCCCCTCAGGTCCGGCGTTGACGAATTTCTCTTGCCGGCGGTCTTTTTTCTTTTTTTATGGACAAATCGCCATCGCACCTTGCTGGACCATCCGTGTTCTTCGGCCCCTGGATATCAGCGAGCTGATTGCGATCCAAACTCCCCCGTGTGCGGGCTGAGTGACTTTGTTGCGTTGGCGGTTGGCCCCTATTGATCTCCTTTTTGTACCACGCGACGACGTCGACCTTTGCCCCCCCTTTATCCCTTCTTTTTTGGAGTTACTTTGCTTTCCCTGCATGCAGGTCTGGTCCTTTATATGACGGAAACCCTCAAAGCATTGCCCCTCCCCCTTCCTTTCACGGGTAGGAGGTTCCTTTCTGAGCAAAGGTGGCATTTGTTTCCAGGAGTATAACTCACGCGCACGTCGTTAAAAGTCAGCCTTTGCCCACTTTTCGTCAACGTCGAGAGGGTACCATAACAACGAAGGCCGGTGACCAAAAGATGTCTTTCCCCAACCTTGTAAGAGACCCCCGCCCCTTCCCATATAGCTATCTAATTGCTTGTGTTTATTTCGCTCTTTTACCTTCTCCCTTTTTTGTTTTTGAGTTCTCTATCTCTTTTTCCCCAACCAGCAAAATTCAGATAGATAGGTTTCTGCGTCGGTTCACGGCTTGCGTGAGTCTAGTTGAAGCCCGTTGATTAATCAAAGATCTTATTTGGACCTTCCTTGCGTCTCCTTTCCCGGCCCCTTAGAGTAGATCGTCTAATCTTTTTAAATTACATAGATAATACGCCCTGCCCCTTGACTAGCATCATGTTCCTCATGACCGAGGGGGGTTTTTTTTAGTTGCGGTTTACTGTCAATCCTCTGCCGTCAACGGCCGTTCAATCCATCCCTTTTCCCTGCAGAAGTCGTTCCCGGCTTTTTACCCAAACCCATCCCCCCGTCATCCTGCCAAACAGCCTCTATACAACATAGAGTTTTTCCGGCTTCAGCGTCGCCGACAAGTTCTTAGTCCCCGACAAGACCTTCCAGCGTGCGAGGAGTAGGTTTCCCTACCACCAGGTTCCCACTATCTTTAAGATAAGGATGAGTCCCACCTTTCCCCGGCGTAGGAAATGCCAGCTTCGTAAAGTCAAAGCGGCTCCGCGCACACCTAGGCGATGTTTGCCTTAGCCCCCCCCGTAATTTCTACGTTTCTGGACGGTCAGGGACCGTGACCCTCACCTGTCTGTAACCCCGCTTCCTTCTTAATTCTTCTATACACCAGAGATCCCCCATCCCTTCAACAGGAAGCACCGTGTTGCTTTCCCCAGATTTTTCCCCAGCTTCTTATAAAGCCACACGCTTCCCCCCTCCCACATCGGACCGATCCAAATGGTCTAGACCGTAAAGTCAGTTCGCCAGCGTTTTTTAAGTCTAGATCTCCCCTTTGGGATCTATAGTACGTCCCTTTGTCCCCTTCTTCCTTTTGGAGCGGCTAAATTAGTATTCCGCCCTAGGCGCGGAAGCGCCCCCTTTAGCAGTCGTGCCAGCGCATATATCACTCCCCCGATCCCCTTTCTAGGAACGCCCTCGCTTTCTACCGGCGTTTGAGTCTTCCCGTTAAAATTCTTCCTTAGAGATCCTCCTATTCGACCCTCCCATCCTCTTCCGCACCCCTCCTACCAATTTTTTTATAGTGTGTAGCTAGAGCTCCCAACACCGCATGAATGATTTCTTCCCCATGGCTATCTTCGGCGTTTTCTGTAATGATTTCTTCCGTTTTTCTTTTCCCGCCTTTCGTTTACAAGGGCTGGCCTGCTTCCGGATCTCGCAGCCCCCGGGGTTGCCTCGGGTCTCTTCTGGTCCGCCAGCGGGCCGCGCCCCTTTTACTTTGTACCGTTCAAAGTTCCCGCCTCTATTCGTCTCCGGGATTATTAGAACGTTTAAACGGCACTTCCTTCTTCGGCCCGATTTTTTATTCCGCGGCGGACGGCTGCGCCCTTTTTTTTAATTTTTTAGCCCCATTTAGGCGGAAGTGACGCCCCCATCAAATAAACCCCCAGCTCCCCTTTCCAGGGAGTGGTAAGAGAACGTTTTTGCTTATCTTAGCGTTCGGTGTGGATGTCCGCTCCTGTTTTTTTCCCCCTTTGACGCGGCGTAGGCCCTGCGGCCCAAACGTTGCCTACAATTGCCTCCCCCCTCCTCAATCCCTTGCGTATTAGCTCAGGGAACCTAGGTCCGGCTCCTTTTTTTTTCCTCCCTTCCAACAAAGCCGGCTTCCCTTCGATTCCGTTTTCTTGAGAAACCCCACGCGGCGGCTCCCGAGCATAAACGCGATTGACCCCTCATCTTGCTGTTGTATAGGCCTCCCCCCCGCAATCCCCTTGCTCGCGCGGTTCAGGCTCGATACTTAATAAGGCCGCTCGGTTCTTTTTTTCTGCTTCATAGTCTACGTTTGATGACCGGTTTTCTCCCCAGTCCGAACCGATGTAGCCCTTCCGTTTTTCGTCGAAGCTCTGCCCATGCGCCTTTTTTACTCCATAAGGATCGTTCTCGGCATTTTCCCTCAAGATGCCAAGGAACTCGTTTGCTTCGGACTCTCGAGAGATGAAACTAGTGCAGCGTTGGAGGACCGGGTTAGGTGGGCGGACCGTATTTCTACGTGCTTTTCTCGATTTTGGTATTCAGGTCGATTGCTTCGCGGGATTGCACGTAAATCAAGAACTCAAGGACGCATCCTCACCGCCATGTTCGTGCGTGTTTACCATCGTATTTACCTATAAAGGTGTTTGGGGGGAGGGATGAGAGATTGATTTTTCCACAGGAGTTTTACCGGGATTGATATTGGCTGAAACTTGTTCTTTCACCCCAGACATTTCTGACCACGAGCACGAGGGATCAGAGACGCCGCGACTAGCCACCTTTCTCTCCCATTTTTGATTCCGAAAACCCCCCCCCGCCCTCCGTCCCCCCCCGCGAGCATGCATGACAATCGCCTCTCGCCTCCTAGATCTTCCAAGCTTTTCCTCAACGTTCCTTGACGGTGCAGGCTTGAAGTCCCTCCCCGCGCAATCGTCCTTTTTCACCCAGATTGCTTGCTCCTGTCGACCTCCCAACGTTTTTTTTTTTCGCGTTTGCAGGCGAGACGAGCAGTTTCGGGTGCGGACCAGAGTTGAATGAAGCTCAAAGAGTAACCCTGGGCTCTTCGCAGGGAAGGACCCTTCTTTTTTTCGGAGAGTAGTTGCCCCCCACAGCCGAGTGCGTCGAACCCTTGAAAGTCGTGGAGAGTCCCGCCGGTTTGCTGCTATCGCGGCTCTGTTTTTTTTTTTTGGGGACAAGAGACCCTGAAAGAATGCAGTCTTTTGCCTGGTCGGCTGCAGAGCGCCCGCCGAATCTTGAGTGCCGAGCACCCTTTTGCGACGAGCCCTTATCAGAAGGGTTAGGGCGAGCTAGTATTTAACAGGTTGCCTGATTTGGTGATTTTCGCTCGAAGGCCCCAGGGTCAACTCAGCGGCCTACACCACCTTTCTCCCTATTCTTTATCCCTCGAAGATGGACCATCGCGTGTTGTGGCGCCACGCCGCCACGCTTTGCTTTGAGATTTGCTTGTTCTTTTCAGATGGCGTCTTTCGCGTTACCGTCGACCTATGACCCCATTATATTGAAATGACGACTCGTCTAGCTGGATCCCCCGGCCTTCAAAAGTCCGAGTGACGGCTCGAACCCCCAGGCCGAATAAAGCCCTACCTTATGCGATTTTCGCCCTGAGTGCGGTTCCGTTCGGAAGCCCCATGTAAAAGGCTCGGCGCGGTCTTGCGACGATGCCCTTCTTTATAGCCGGATTATAATCAAGATCCCCCCACCTGTCAACGCCGCGGGCCTATCTAGCCTCAAAGCACACTTGCCCCCCGGGACCCCCGTCCGGCATCGCCGCCACATTTCCGATGACCTTTGTTGGAGGGATTCCGAAGCGACCACCAAGTCTCCATCAGGGCGTTGTTGCGGAAACGTCCTTCTTTCGGTCTCCCTTTTCGGTCTGAGATAATAAGCAGCGCCGTCCATGAGAGCACATGATCGGCGCTTAGCTCCTTTTGTCCCATGCTCCTCGGCTTAGATTTTTGACGTGCTAACTATCCTCAAAGTACGGCTCACGTGCCTCCCTGGGCCGCTACCCCAGCCGCGCAGTTAAGGATCTCTCCTGTCTTCCGCACGACCCCCGGTTCGCTTAACGTCGCCCGCGGTTCTGACACTTCAGGCCATTTTCCAGTGTGACTCTTTTTGCCGAGGAGAGAGTGCTGCGTCTTCTCGATCGTGCGGCCCCTTTGCTGCCGGACAGGTGGACGAGTTCTTTATAGCTGTATCGGCCGGTCTCGTACCTTTGTACCTTCGACTTTTGCAGGAACTTAGGTGAACTTTTCTCTGGATAGAGCCCCCCTTTACTCTCGTCTCACATCGCCACGCTTCAGTGGCGCTATTGGCTCGTTCTCCACTTCTTTTTTTGAGTGGAATCGTGCTTGCCGTGGGCGGATGCCAATTTTATAGCTAACAAAAAACGCTGCGGTTGCCTTTGTTACCCGCCGTTTCAAGTGATGACAAGCTCTTGGACGTTTGACTAATTTCCTGTCCCTTTTGATCATAAACCCCGATTGTTTCAGATATCTCCCGATTTTTCTCTCTTCTTCTTCTTTCTTTTTTTGTCCCAAGAGAAGACTAGTCTTTTCGAGACGGCTGCAGTCCCCTGGAGGACTATTTTTCTGGGTGAATTTTTCCTCTAGTACCAAAGTCCGCTGGAGAAACTTGATTTGAGCAGGGAGCTCCTTAATTGAGGAGAGGGGGACGGTGGAGCGGGTAGTGAGCCAGCGAGAATCCAAGTTTCGGAAAAGTCCTCCCTTTCCTCCCTTCACCTCGTTTTTTCTTCGTTTTTTCCCTTTCCAGAGACAGGCACGCAGCCTTCCACAGTCCTTAAACTCGCAGGACTCTTCTTCGAAGAGAGGGTTTGATTACCCCATTATAATCCTTCCTTTTTTTTGTTTTCTTGTTTTGAGAGATCTCAAGTTCATTCCCCCAATTCATCGATAGGGTATGGAGAGTACAAGGGACCCCCTTTTCCCCCCCTCTTCGCCCTCCTCGTTTTTTCTCTCGTTTTCCATAAAAGAGAGTAAGCATGTGACTTCAGGGCGGCGCCACTGACTCAACTGGTCTATCTCCGGACCCCGTCCCAACTTCCCCCTTCAGCCCTTTCTTTGCATAAGAAATAAGTTTAGATTAACTTGCAGGACTCTTCCCCCAACCTCCCAACCCCCCTCGTCCCTATCCCCCCCCCCACTCTTGCCTTTCCCCATTTTCCCTTTTACCCTCACCCTCTACCCTTTTTTCACCCTATGCTACCCCTCTTCCCCCTTCTCTCCTTCCCCCCTATCCCTAACCCTGCCCCCCCTTCAACCTCCCTCCCTCTCCCCAAGCCGTCTCCCGTCCACTCCTCTTCCCCCTCCTCACATCCACCTTCCCCCTCACCCTGCTTCCCCTCCTGGCTCGTACACCTTTCCCCCTCCCCTCTTCTCATTATCTCCACTCCTCTCCCTCTTGCCTTCCAATAGCTCTCACGTTTTCTTCCGCCTCCCTTCTCGCTCCTACCACTCTCCCTGCCCCCCCTGATTCCCACTCCATGCCCTCCCCCGCCCTCTAATCTTTCTCATCCCTTCCCCTCCCTCATCTAGCCCCTATACCTTCTCACCTATATCCCCCCCTACTCACTCTATCCCCCGTCCCCCTGCCTCTCCCCCACCCACCTTCCCCGCCCCCCTTCTCACTCCTCCCTTAGTTTCTACTCCCCCTTTCCCCCCCCCATTCACCTCTTCCCCCACCCTCTTCCTTCTTTCCTCCCCATACATCATACCTATAATTCTCGCCCTACACCTCCCCAATACCCCCCCTCCTCCCATCCCTCCCTCCCCGCCATCCCTTTCACCCCCACTCGCCCCCTCCCCCGCATACTCCCACCCCTCCTATACCCCCCTCTCTACGTCACCCTCTCTTCGCCAACCTTCTCCCCCCACTCCCATCCCCACCACAAACCACTCCCCACCTACCCTCCATCCCCCCTCCGTCTTACCCCCACCCCCCTCCCCCACCTCTCGATCCCTATCCCCTACCCTCCTCCTCTTTACTCTGTCCTCGCCTCTTTCACCTCCCCTTCTCACCCCCCTACCTTTCCCTCCCTTCTTCCCTTCCATATCCTCCCAGCCTCTTCCCCCCCACCCACTTCCGCCCCCTTTTTACTCTCCTCTCGCCTCATCCACCCGTTCCTTCCTTCCCCCCACACCCCCTTCCTCCGTCCATAACCTCCACCCGCTTACCCCACGCCTGTATCTAACACCTTCCTATCATACCTCCCCTCCTCCTTCACGCCCCTCACCCCCACCCCTCCACACCCTTCCCCTTTTCTTCTCCCCCCCCTCCCCCCCCTCCTACACTTGCCTTCTACGCCGACCTACCCCTCCCTCCCCTTTACTCCCCCAACATCTCCCGGTTCCACTCTCACTCCATCTTCCCTCCCCCCCTCCCTACCCCCCCCTTTTTGGATACCACCTCACTTTTGCCTTGAATTTTACCCCATCCTTTTTCCTAGCCCCCTGCACTAGACCCCAGACTCCACTCACACTCCCCCCCTCCCTCCCCTCACTTCTCGCTCTTCCGTTCGCCCTCTTTCCCCCTCTGCCCTATCCATGTCTGGTCTTCCGTTTCCACATAACCGTTGCCCCCCCCTTCCTCTCCCGCTCTTTTATTACTCCTCCCCATCCTATATACCCTAGTTTTTCCACTCCGCCCTCCCCCCTCCCCCCCCCCTTCTCCCCCACCTTTTCCCCACCCTCCACTTCTCCCCCCCCTCCCCCCCTCCACCTCTGTACAATTTTTCGCAATCCCCACCCCGATCTCTTCCCCACCCCCCCCTCCCCCCCCCACCCCCACCTCCCCCTTTCTCCCCTCTCCCGTCCCCTCCCCTCACACCCCTCCTCAATCCCGTTCTCCTCACTTTTCCTCTTTAGCCCTTCCCCCTCCCCCCCCTCCCCCTGCCCTCGCGCCTTTTATCTCTTCCCTCCCACCGCCCCCCGTCCCATCCTTCTGCGCACCTCCAAATCGCCTCCAACACTAGTGGCCCTCCCTCTCCACCCAAAAACTTTTTTTTTTTCTTTTCCACCCTTTTCCTTGCCCTCTACCCTTCTTCCCCTCCTACCCTTTTTCTCCAATTCCTCCTCATCACCCCTCTCTCTGCACCTCTCTCCTACCCCCCCCCCCACCCCGCTCTCCCCCCCCCCTCTCCTCTCTTCAACTTACCTACCCTTCTGCCACCCCTTGCCACCTCTCCTTCCCCCTCTCCCTTAGAACACTCTCCCCTCCACCCTATCTTTTCCCCCTACCATTGCCCTTATAGATTTTCCTTTTTCACCTCCCTCCCGTCCCTCCCCCCCACATACCATCGCCTACCCCCACCTCCCCACTCCACCAACCCCCCCCTTCTCTCCACCCCCCTCCACTTGTACCTCCCCGCCGTTCTGCCCTCTCAGCTACCGCCCCCCCCCTCTCGGTCACTCCCCCACCACTTCCATCCGTCTCTCTCTCCCTGCTCCAAAACTTTACCTCCCATTCTCTGTCCCCCTTCCCCACTCTCCCGTCTTTTCCATCTTAGCCTCCTTTCTGCCTTACCCCTCGGTCCCCACCACACTTCCTTATACACCTCCCAACCCTCCCCCCCACCCCCGACCTCTCACCCCCTGATTCCCCTATTCCCCCCTGTTTTATCTTCCCATTACCTCTTCTTTCTCCCTTAATACAACTTCTTCCCTCGCTTCCCGTTCTCCCCTTCCCTATCCCTGCCCTCCTCCCCCCATTTTCCCCCCCTTCGTCAGCCTCCACCGCTCCTCCCTTCACCTAAGACTCCTCACTCATCGCCCCCACATTCTCGCCCCTCCCCACTCACCCAATCTACCTTTCACCCAAGCCTACCCATCCAATCCCCCCCCATCGTTGCTCTCCTTTTCCTTCTTCACTCCCCCACTCCACCCCGCATCCACCCTTGCACCCTCCCACCTCCCTCCCAAACCTAATCCACCCTCGTTATACTCTCTTCACCTCCCACCCCCCTCCCTCCCTCCCTATCAACTCCCCCTCCCCCCTTCCCCTTCCCCCCCTCGCATCCCCCACACCCCACCCTCTTGTACCTCCTCACCCTCTACTTCCCCCCCCTCCTTTCAGCCTTTCTGACCCTTCCTCTACGCTTCTCCTAACCACCCATATCCTCTATTCACCCTCTATCCTTCCGCCTCCCCCTCCGCCCCCACTGTTCCCTACTCACCTCTCCCCCCCCTTTCCACCCTCCCTTCCCTTTTGACTCCCTTCCCCACCCGCTCCGCTCCATCCGCTGCCTCCACCTCACGCTTCATCATCACCGTGCCCCTACCCCCCTCCTCCTCCCCATCCCCCCCGCCCATTCCTCCCTCTACCCCCATACCATCCCCACCCACTTCACTCCCCCCCCCTTCTCCTTTCGTCCCCCACCTTCTTCACCCCCCCTACCCAGCCTCCTCCACCCCTTTTTCCCATATAAACAGCCTCCCAGCCTCCTCAACCCTCCCTTTTCCCTACCCTTTTCCACTCCTCCCTCCTCATTCATCTCCTTACCCCCTCCACGAACCCTGCTTCGCCCAGTACCTCCCATCCTCCCCATCCCCCCACCTCCCTCCTCTTACACCGCCCCTCACCCCTTCCCTCTCTATCCACCCCCACCCGACACCCACCTTCCTTTCCCCCCCCCATCCATCTCTTCTTCCTACCTCTCTACACCACCCCCCTCCCCCTATTCTCCCCCTGATCCACCCCCGTTCCAAACCTCCCCCCACTACTTCCCCCCATCCCCCCTCCCCACCCCTGCCCACCTTATACGTCCTTCTTCCTTTCCCTTTTCCTCCCTTCTTTCCCCCCCCCTCCTCCCTCCCCCAAGTTCCCCCCCGCTAATTACCTACCCCTGCCCCTCCCCATTCCAAACCATGCCCTTCCCTCATTCCCATCCCTATTTCCATCCTTTTCCACCCTTCATTTATCCTTTTAACCCCCCCCCTATCTCCCCCAACTCTTCCCTCCCCCATTTCCTCTAAACACTCTCCCCTTTCTTACGACCCCGCCTTCTGCTCGCCTTCCCTCCCATTACGCGAGACCATTTTCCCCTTCCCCCCCCTCACCTCCCCCCCCCCTAATCTCCCCTCTTTCACGTCTCCTCCCACACCCTCCCTCCCACTAGAAACGATTACCCCCCTCCTCCCCTCTTCCCCCACTTCCCCCCTTTTCCTACCTGCATGATTATTCGCTTGGTCTCCCCACATATATAACCCCTCACCTCCTCCTCCCCCATCCAGCTCCCTCTTTTACTTTCCACCCCCCCCAGCCCCCCCCATCTATTCCTCTCCCCCCATCACCCCCCCGCCCCCCGTCATCCCTACTCATCCCCCCCCCTTCCGCGTCCCTTCACCCCTCCCTCTTAATAACCCCCCCCCCACTCCGAACCCCCCCCGCCCCCCTTCCCCCCCCCCCCCTGCGCCACCCCACCTCTCCCTCACTTCCCTCCCCCTTCGCCAATCCCCCATCTCCCATCCAGTACCTACCCCACTCCTTCCCCCCCCCCCTCCACCGTTCTGATCCCCCATCCCCACACCCCTTATACCACCCTTTGTCCCCCCCACCCCACTACACCCTCCCCCTCTCCCCCCCCCCCTACCTCTCTATTTTCATCCCTACCACCCCCCCCCATTCCTACACCCCCCCCCCACCCCTCCTCACCTTTGTCTGCACACCCAATCCCACCCATCTCCCTCTTCCCTCCCTTCCACCCTCCACCCCCCCCGATCTTCCATCCCCTTATTACCACCACCCTCCCCCCCCCTCCCCCTCCCTCTCCCTCCCCCCCCATTTCCCCCCCTCGCCCCCATCCCATTGCCCCTCCCCCCCCCCCACCCGCCCTCTCCCTCCCACCTCCCCACCACTCCACCCTTTCCCCCACTCCTCCTACATCACCTCCCCCCACTCCTCTCGCCCACCCACCACTTCGCTACCATCCCCTCCCCCCCCCCCCAACCCCCTTTCCTCCCTTCCACCTTTCCACCCCCCCACCCCTTCACGCTACTCCCACCCCCACTCACCTCACACCCCCCTCTCCGCTCCACTTCCTCCCCCCCCTCTCCCTCACCCCCTTCCCCTTCCCTCAACCCCCTCACTCCTCCTTTCTTCCTCCCCCGATCCACCATCTCTCCACCTCTTACCCTCCACCCCCTCACTCTCCTACGCCCAGCCTTTCTCCCCCCCCTGCCCCCTCTGCCCCTCCCTCCCCCTCCCCGCCTAACTTCCTTTTTGCCCTCTCCTTCAATCCCCACTCCCTCGCCCCTCCTGTCCTCCATCTCTTGTAACCCCCCCCCCCCTCCCCAACTACCCCTCCCCCCCCATCCTTCCCCAGCCTGTCTCTACCTCCCCAAACCGCTCATCTCCCCCCCCCTTTCTCTCTCCTCATCCACCACCCCCCCCTTCTTCCCCGCCACCTATTCCACCTCTTTTCCACTTCCCATCCCCCCCCCCGATAACACCTTTTCTTCCAAACGGTTCGCCGGCGCCGTGACGTTTCTCGCGCCCAACCATAGTCCCCCCCCTTCTGGAAGACAAGCTGCGCAAAAGGCCCCCCCCCCCGCAATAACATCGAGGTTGACTAGACTTTTGTCAAGTACAGTCCCCCCTTGACAGTTTATATGAACGTTGAGCGGCGAGTGCCACCAAAAAATCAATGGTCCCTCCTGCCTCTAATACCTGACACACTCGCCATCACCGTCACGTAAAGGACCCCAACTCCCTGCCCTCCTTTTCCCTGAGAACGATATCTGACTCTCTAAACCTCCCTGTGCCTCAGCTGCAACAGTTTCGCTCCAGTCAAAGCCGGGCCTATACGTCCAGGATAATGTCCTTATACCTTCACACTCCAAACCCAGAAAAGGTGAGATTCCCCAAGATCGATCCTACCTTTTCCCCCCATTTTTTTCAGCGGCAACTACCCCTGGCTGACCTCAAACGGTTCCCTTCCCCCAGGTGCTCTCCTATCGTGTCAGAGTCAAGCTCTCTCGGGTGGACTCAAGAGTTCCCCCTCGTAGTTCTTAACTTTGTTTTTCACTTATTTTTATTGGCCGCTGCCATTGCGGCGATTCGTCCAGCAGTCCTTCGTGTGTGAGTCGTCCGAAGTCCTCTTCCTCGACGTCCTCATTTTCTTTAGAAGAATTTTTCTACAGCTTATTGATATAGTGATCCTCAACTTCCCCCCCAGGCCCATGTAAGACATCAACTACTCGCCTCCCCGAAAGCGAAAGGCTTTTAGCTCGTGATCGTTTTTCGCCTTTTCTTGCACTTGCGCCCCCCCCAAGTCTTTCAGCTGTTAATGGAGCGCCTCAGGGACGTTGTTAGACTTTAAGTTTCAATGCTGTCTTCGTAGGGGTTTTCAGCCTCCAGAAGGTCGGGTGGTCGGTGGCTCCGAGATAAGGCTCTCGTCTGAGAGCACTGACCTGTTCAGAATCATGTCCTGCCGACGTTTACCTCTGCGACAGTCCGGTTTCGCGCCTCTGTTTCGATTCTTTATTCCGTTTTTTCTTTCGCCACTCTGGCATCGGCTTTTCCGTCAGGCCCGCTGAAGCCGCTCCCCAGACCAGGTCCTATATTTGTTGAAGCAACAGTTGGCCACGCGGATTTTTGCCAGACCCAACGCAAAAACCGTCACGATTTTTTTCACACTAATTCCCCCTTTTCGTTAGTAGGAGTTTTGGTCTTCTGTGAAGGTTTGGATGTAGCCTCCCATGCGCCCCGTGTTTTTGAAGAAGGGTGAGCTACACCTCCCGGCGGCAATCCCTACCTCCTTTCTCCGCGTCCCTTCCCTCCCCCTTTTTTCTCGATCCGCGCCAGCAGATTTTGTTCACCCCGGCGGCGCGGTCGACAGGCGCCTGTATCACGACCAACGCAGGCCGCTTCGAGAATTCCCTGATCCCCCGATGCCCCGCCGAGTTTATATCTCGCTCTGCACCGTTTTTGACAGTTGTCCCTCCCCATCTTTTTTTATGCGTACAACCTTTGCTTCGCGGGACAGGGTTCCTCCGAGTCCTCTGAACTCAAGGATCGAGTTGAGTTTTTTCTTGTATATCTCCCAGTTTGTCCTGGGGGGGTAGGGTTTTTTGCTGTCTGTTCTCCGGCGTCGAGATAGGAGACCCTTCTTTTCGTACGACGAGCTTCAAATGCCAGGTCCCGAAAAACATGTTCATAACGAGACTTCCCTAGCGCTTAAGTCTAGGCTTTCACCCGTGAGGCTGATTTTAGGAATCTCCCACTCCCCTCCTCTGAGAGGAGAGGTGCCTAAGGCCCTTTTGGACTCCCCGGTTCGGTGTCCGCAGACGGTGGAGTCCGTTCCTGGGCGAGGGCTCTCCTTCGGCTTGTCAGGTTGCCTCTAGGTTTCTTCAACTTTCCCCCCCCCTCCCCCCGCCCGAGATCAACTTTTTTTTTTCCCCCCTTCCTGTGACTTTGATGCTGCGATACTCTCCTCCCCCCCGCCTACTTTGGTTTTTGATTTTTGCTCCCGCGATCCCGTTGTAAACTTTCCTCTTCTGGGTTGAGGAACACTTTTTCTCCCCCAGAATAGAGAAAAGTCCGTCTTTCCTCTCATTCCTGCATCCGCGGACAGGCCACGAGCAGTGCTACGCACTGCTTTCTTTTCCCCCAGACAGCGGCAGCCGGAACCGTATGTTCTTTCTCGCGCAGCTGAGTTTCAGTCTTTTTTCTTTGACCCTCCCGCCGCAGTGTGCCGGTGCCGCGTCCCCTACCTGACCCCTCCTCCGCGGAGAAGGACGGCATTGTTTGTTTGTCCCCCGGTCACAAGGCTCATGTTCCGTCTTGTCGATTTTCCCCCAACAAGAGATTACCGGTTCAGCCTCTCATTCCTAGGTCCGAGCATCCCAAATTCAAACAGCTGGTTACGATCCCTGCAGGCGGAACGCGTCTACCTTCCCGATATAGACTGTTACTTCCCCGGCTGCGAGCAGGTTGGCTGCGATTTCCGACCAACCAGACCTCTTTTTTCCGTGCTCCCAACTGCCCCGAGTTGCGCGCTTGCTGAACGCTTTTCTTCCTACGTTTTGGGTTTGCAGAGCCAAGAGAAAGGCATACTCGTTGTGTCGTTATGGCTTCGGCGCCGAGCACGCCCGGCCGCAGCTCGTTCCTTCTGCCTTGCGAGACGCCGTGGGATTGCTCTGGATGTAGGAACCCGGTTGCGCCTGTTCGTCGGGAGTCCCTTCCCCACTTTCGCAATCGTGAGAAGGCCGCCTCGAGCCTTTGAGTAGTCCAGCAGCCGCCGATTGAGGCGAACCGCCTGATCCCTTTTCTCTTTTTCATTGTTTGCAGATGGTTCATCGCGTCCCCTTTTTTCCAACAATTATATGAAATGCTCGACCGCGGCGCCCAAGCGATAGAAGCTGATTTCATGGTCCTTCCTCTATTTCTGCCAGGATCAATTATCTTTGGTTCCTCCATTCCCGAGATAATCTTCCAAGTATTTTTTTCCCTTCCTGTCGCCGAGGTTTAAGGAAAACGGGTCTCCAGCTTTTTTCCCTATGCTTATGTAAAGCTTTCGGTCTTTCCGACTTCCATCTCAGCCCTTGCTTAAAGCTGCTGAGCTTCTCTCCTTTTTCCATTTCTTGCAACCCTGAACCGGATTCCTCTTTTTTGGCCAGCGAAGACCGGTTGTTGTTGCCTATCGCTTCCCCCGGACCCCGCCGTCGATCTCCCTTCTGGGTTGCTTTCGTGAGTGTGCTGAATTTATTTTGAGTCGGGTGTCCTTTTTCTTCTTAAGACCCCCTAGCTGTAGCGGAAGCGAACGCGAGCAGTTCATGTCTCTTCTTGGCCGATTTAAAAGCTAATGTCTTATATCCTGAGGGTCCTCCCTCCTGGATCCCCAAGGTTACGGCTCTCCTCAAGTGTTTTTCCACCACCCTCATGTAGCCCGAGACCAGGTGAACCGCTTACCCCCCCGGAGACCTGATTCCCAGATTAGGATCCGGGTGACATTTCTCGTTGCCTTATGGTAGGCGAGCCGCGCTTTTGCCACCTGAGAGTGTTTCCGTTCGGCTTCTCTAGTGATTTTCCCTCCCCAACGGTGATGCGTTGACGGTGGTGAGTGTGACTCTGGTAGGCCGGGATCTCGAATTCTTCCCTTCCCCGGATTAGACGGTTGATTTCCTTACCCCTCCTTTGAGGAGCGAACCTTTATCGAGTTTTTCTAGATGCACCCCTCGCCAACTACCCCCTTTGGGACTGAAGCAAGTGTCCTCCCTAGATCTTTTTGTTTCCTCGGCCCTTCTTAGTTGACTTTTTCGATCTGAGAGTGGTGGCCCTTGGCGGGGCCCTGAGGTGTAGTGCACCTTTGCCTTTCTTTCTCAAAACCCCTGTGTCTTGTCGTGGCCTAGATTCCCCTCCGATTTAGCTGCTATCACCGGTTGATGAGTTATATCTCCGGTTTCTCGTCTTTGAATTCAGTTTTGTCCCCCAATCATTTCTCTGGCGCCATTTTTCCTTCTCTTCCTTCCCTTTCCCTGTTGGACTTGCGGGACTGTGAATTATGGTCTCGAACAAACCTTTTTCCAAAAAGCTGCGTTCTTTTTATTTTGAGGAGAGTTGACTTCTGATTTTTTCTTTTGGTGGGCGTCGGAGCAACCCGCATCGATCCTCCAGTGCCCTTTTCGCCGCCTTGCCGTAACTGCGTCTTTCTTACCCGTTTCCCCCCGGTTCCGCCTTCCCCGATGATTCCTCCCTTCCCCCGCTCGCCAGACTTGAATTCGTTTCTGGTTGTTTTTCTTACCAGGCTTCTCTTTTTCTTTTGTTGATGATAGAAAAATGTGGTACCACCCCAGCCCATTACTCTTTCTTTCTCCAGGGAGGGCCTCCCTCCTTTTCCGATGCTTCCTTCGTTTGCGCGGCTCTGCTTCCTATTCCCTGTGACTGCGGCAGTTTAAAGGCGGACTTTTCGCTTTTCTCTTTAAGAACCAACTTACACCTTTCCTTTACCCCTGCCTCGCCTTCCTCCCCTGCGTTTGACGGTTCTAGTCAGAAGACCCTTACCCCCCCCAACCCCTTCCCTTTCTGACCGGCCGTTCCGCCTCCCCTTCAGTCGTCTAACCAAACCGTCTTCACAAATTTGGTAAGTCCGCCCCTCCCCTCTCTCCTTCCCCTTCTCCACATCGTTTTTGATGAGCAGTCTTGGTCCCTTTCTCCTTCTTCGCTCACGACAAGACTGTTACGCACGTCCTCGGAGGTTCACTACACCACTGAATGACCTTTTTGGTCCTCCATACCATTCAACCTTTAGTTCTTACTGATTCCCTTCCCGGAGGTATACGCGTAGGTGCTGTGAGCTAGAAACTGAATTGAGTTTCGCGCTCCGCGGGCCTTCTCCCAGTCGACCGTCAAATTCTCGATCCCCTCCCTCCCTTGCTGATCCAATAGCCTCTCCCATTTTACACCGTCACCCCCCGGCTCAGCATCTTAACGTCTCACGACTTAACAGACCACACGTCACTTCCCCCCCACCCCCTTCCCCGGTTGGAATAAGTTTTCGTCAACTCTACGTCCGTTCTTTGCGGCAGTAACGCTCGCCCCTCCATAATGGGAAGCTTACCCGCCGAGCCTAACGCCGTCTATTCTTACCTGTCGCCCTCTGTAGAGTAATTCCCCCACCCTGACGAAGAGCTTAGACCCCCAACTCTACAGTAAGATTGAAGCGTATCAGTCTAATAACTACGCGCTTCCGATCAGCATTATGCTTCTTCTTATACAAAATGTAAGACTCCCACATCAAACTCCCCCAGAGAAGGGCCGGGTGATGTGTTGTAGTATTGGACCCGCGTATTTTTTCTCCTTCTTTTTTTATTCTGAGGGGGTAAGGTGTTCTTCCTTCTTCGAGCGCGGAAGCGCCCCACCGTTGTTTTGGGTAGTTTATCTCCGGACTTCTCTGCTAAGGACTTTCAGCTGTCTAATTTCTCGCCCGAACCATTACACT
>Ga0179593_1279001_pt1 | contig 17788 bp, 17 predicted proteins | sample CZODoug2_1_08_16_FD_185931 | JGI IMG/M metagenome (GOLD analysis project Ga0179593, IMG submission 185931) | Vadose zone soil fungal communities from Angelo Coast Range Reserve, California, USA - CZODoug2_1_08_16fungal (PacBio error correction) | ecosystem: Environmental > Terrestrial > Soil >... | reverse complement strand
CTTTTTTTCAGCGCGTGCTGCGGCCTTTCCGCTAGGCCGGACCGTTGAGCCAGGTAGGAGCAGGATCTTTACCTTTTCTAACCTCTGCAAGGACGAGATCTTTTTTCTCTTATTTTTTTATCCTCTTTGTCTAATTCGCCATTAGTAGGCCCGCGCAAGTGCCTTTCGTTAGAGATTTGTTTTTTTTGCTTTTCTCAGGCCCCCGGTGATGTCGCCCAGCCCCGGTCAGTGACTCATAGTTACAGTGCAGGACCGTGTTTCCTCTTCTCCCCCCAACGTTCTCGACTTGCCCGATCCGTTGGTTCCCCCCATGATAAGCATAGTTCTGCTCAAGACATCTCTTTTTGATCTAGCCACGTTTTCAGTCATCTCTAGGTTCTTGACTTACGTCACCCCCCCGTCCTGACGCGGCTAAACTTTGAAGTGAGTTGTTTCGATGTCATTCGCTATGAAATCCAGCCCCAGCGGCCTACTTTTCTCCTTCGATGCTCTATTGTTCCGCCCTGGATCCCAGCCCCAGCAGCCCTCGGGCCACACCCCCCCTGGTATTGGCGAGATGCGCCTCCCAGTTCGCACTAGGAGAATTGACCGAAGATATGTTACTTTCCCCGACCATCCCCGTCCTGACCGCTCCGCTGCTTCTAAATATCTCATTATCTTCCGAATTAGAACATTGCTTTTTTTTCACGTTGATCTCATGTGGCCCCCATACTTCCTTCCGAATCCAAGAACAAATCTTTCTGGTCCGTACAGAAGTTTTATTCCAGGTTTCGCGACCCCAGCCTCGGCCTTGTTAACTCGTTTCACGTATTCGCAATCATTCTGTTTCCGGACCCGGCGATGCTCCTTGGCACCGAACCCTTTTCTCAGCCACAGAGAGCCGGTATGTCGTCCCGGTAATGGTGGTGATGGTTTTCAACTTCTTCGAGCCTAAAACCTGGATTGACCCCCGGAACTCCCTCTCGCGTCATGCACTACCCGTTCTTTCCGTGTCCTCTTTGCTGTACCGAAGAAGATCGTTTCCATCCAGGAACTTTGAGCCTCAGCGCGGAATGCACCCAATCTTCAGTGAGTATCCCGTCACCCCGACAGGATGAACTTGTCACTCTTGCCCCGAAATTTCCTTTCCCTCCCCGGCGCCCGAAACCTCGGCTCTTTATCTAAGAAGAAACAGGCCAAAACTTTTTGAGATGAGAGGCCCCAATACCGCGCTAAGGTTCAAAATTTTCTTCTGCTTCCTTTTAAATAGATTTTGATGACCCTTTTCAACCTCTTCTCGTTACCCGACTTTTGAGAAAAGCGCAGTGTTCTAACTCTCTAATTTACCTTTTGCTGGATAACGACGTCCATGACTGAGCGCGCCGGGCCTCCGTGATTTCCGAGTTTTTTTTCGTTACTGGTTTCCCCCTGACCCTGTATTTAAGATGTCAGCCCTTCCCTTGGGAGACCCTTAGAAATAGCCAGGATGAAACCGACCGCGTTCGCGCTACCGTTCTTCCCAGTCCGGCACACTCCGCTCTCGGCACTTCCTCTTTTAACAAGAAGCATCAGGTGCAACGTACATTTCCTCCCCCTTTTTCTTGAAAGATGTCGGTATTGCTCTTTTCGCCTGAACATGCCGCCATAGTAGATCGTGCCTGTTTCTAGGACGAGTCATTCCCCTCCTTTGCAAGAGAAGAAGGCCTGAGCACCCCCCAAGGTTTTCAGAGCAAAACCCTCCTCGATGTCTTATTTGCCGTTGGTCCCCCATGACAGCACGCGGGTTCGGGAGACGCTCCTTTCCATTGACCCTTCTTTGCGCCGTCAGTTCCTGAGGCGACGAACAGATCGCTCACGTGATTGTGCTGCCCGGTTTGGTTCCTGTAGCGGACGACCCTTTCTAGTGCCAGCCGACGGGGAAGATTTGATTTTCCCCCGAAGTGAATTTCTTCAGTTTTCGCCTTATCCTTTAGAAGGACGAGAGTGGATCTCCCAGGAACTGGAATGACCTCCCGCTTTTCTATCCCCATGAATTGCAGTTGACTCTTTCCCCCCCCCCTTGGTTCTTGATCACGCCTATCTTATTCGAACGTAGTGGTTTTGACATTCCTCAGTGATAGACAATTTTCCTTCTCCACTTGAAACGCATGTATCATGTCCCGATTTTCTTCTCCTCCACCAATCCGAAGATCATCAGGTCATGCCTGTCCTTCTGACAGGCGGAAAGAAGTCCCCTCTACGATTTTACGTTTCTCTTATTTCGCTTTTCCTTCACTATCATTCCCCGTACCTCATGGGAACGGCGTGTCTGTTTCAGAGGCTTTTCCCTGATTGGGTTTTTACGGCCATTGGACGTTGCTTGCCGTTCTCTTCTCCCCGAAAAGGATCTCAGGCAGATGGATGTCCCCTAATTTTCCCTTTTGACAATGGCCCTACTTTTTTATCTTCTTACCCTGAGTGATTCTTTTCCTTTTTCTCTTGCCTCCTTTTTGCCTCCCTCCCCTTCACATAAGTGGTTCACAAATTACATTATCTTTTTTCTTTTGGTGAGATGCCTTTTGGTAGTCTTTTCCCCCTGACCCCTCGGTTCGGCGTATCCCATTCGGGGCACATGCTTCCCCCTTCGCTCCGTAATTTCGCTTCCTTGTCTCTTTTATCCTCAGTTGATGTTTAAACTCTTCGTGAAGATCCGTTATGACTTGCAGGCAATTACGGCGACCATCTGGCTTGGATGCCCCCTTCTCTTTTTTTCGTATCGGAAAGCCATACCTTTATTTTGCTGGACGTCCCAGGCAAGAGAGGCTCCTATTTCCCCAGTGCGGACAATAATTTGGAATGTAAGTGTTCCTTCAGTTCGACCTTCGCCGATCTCTTTGCTTGGTTTCTCCGCGTAGCGTCTTTCCCCCAGTTCCATAGTCTTTCTCCCAGAGATGACGCATTGATCTTTACTCGGTAGCATTTTTTTGTCCCTCTGGCTCCCTTCTTTCCCTTTTTGGTAGTTTTAATGACCATTTGTACCTCTCCTGCCCGGTAGATTTCCTGATGGACTCATTGCTTATTTTTACACTTAATTAGAACCAAAAAGGATGTATTTTCCGATACCCCTCAGCCAGCCCTGAAGAGTGACCCCAAAGCTTCCCCTTTCCATGGATGATCTGCGCTGCACCGAGTATCCCCCCCTCCCCGTTTTCTGCCCACGGTCTGTCGCACTTTGTAAACCAGTGCGAACTTATTGCCTTTCTTATCCCTACCTTCTTTAATGATTCGTTTCGTGAGTAGATATTCCTTCTCACTTTTTTTTTTTTTTTATGAGAGATATCACTGGTGCCGCGACGTTTTCAATGAATCGGTCGGCTTTTCCTTCCCTTCCTTTCCCCGACCCGTTCCCTTGGGACTCGTGATCCCTCCCTCGGGTCTTTCCCCTTGCCCGCATGTTCGCGAGGAACCCGTCTCTTTTCTTCATCTTTTCTTGAATCTCCTTCGATCCCATTCTATGTGTGCGGAAGGAATTGTCCTCCTTCGTTTTAACATTCACGGACCCTCACCTACATTTCTGATCCTGCGGTTAACAATTTTCCTCCTCACCCCCCTACCGTATCCGCGCCTCGCATCCGCCCTTTTTTTCATCTTACTGTTTTATTTCCAACCCAAAGATCCTCCAGGCGCAGTTTCCGGTCCCAGTTGGCGCTTCGCCTTTCCTCCTGTTCCCCACGAAATATCTCTGCGATTTTCTTTGTCCTGTTTTCCACTGAGATCGTCAGTTGGCCTAGTGAAGGAGGCAGCCTTGTCCTCCGTTTTCTTTTTGCCCATTTTGCTTTTTTGCTCCCCCTCCTTTCTTTTTCCCTCCTAACCCATTCTCCTCGCCCGGCCAGATGTCGAGGCTTCCTTCTGCACTTCCCCGATCGTCAATCACGTTCAACAATCCCCGCTGTCTCCAGATAGCTTTGACCTCGCTGAACGTGCGCCGTAGGCCGCCATGCTATTTCCGTTTCCTCCACCTCGCCTTTTCGCCTCCCCCCTCTCAAGGCATATTCTTCCGAGACGCCAAACTGTTCCTCCTCTTTCTTTGTAATTTTCTTTTTGCCGCCGCTTCCCGTCTCCCCCTCGTGCGACAAAAAAACGTCTTTGACCAGTACATATTCTTTCCCATTGATTGTCGTTTCCCCCTTACACTTCGACCGCTCCACACCAGGTTTTAATATGCCATGCCTGTTCTGATCTCATTCGACTTGCAACTGACCGTCGTCCCTTTTCCAGTTCCCCACCCAACTATTATTCCCAGCAAAGATAAACTTCCCTTTTTAAGGTTAACATGCCCGAGTTGCTGATCTCGAGATACATACAACGGTTCTCGTCCTCTTCTTTTCCTCGCCTGGTCGCCCTGATTCCTGAAGAGGCTCTTCTAGTGGGACGAGGATAATCACACTTCGCGACATTGATCTACTGCTTGGGAATTTTCCGCATTTTATCTAATCAGCTGCGTTTTATATCAGGTGGCGATCCATCTCGGTGTCATAACCCATTTTTAATCCCTCCCTTCCCCAGGTTGAATTTGTGATGAAGGTTCATTCCAAGCTTCAGTTAAATGTAAGGAGTTATTCGTCTCGTTACCGCACATCCCACTTTTCCCCCTCACCCTTTTATCTGGGTCACTAAAGATCTTCCTGATCTTTTTCGATCCCTTGTCTTAGGCATGCCCCTCCTTTCATCTCATCCTTTTTTTTTTTGGGAAGATCGTTAGGTGAAAGTCTATTCAAGTCCCCCCCTCTTCTTTGAAGTCAATGCTTCCTTTCTATCACCCACCACAACTCAACCGCTTTTTTTCCATGTCACCGCTAAGACATCTTGGGTGATCGAAAATAGTCTGAGGCTTCTCTTTAACGAGTGAATGCAGTTCCCCTTACCCCTTTATTCTTTCCGGCCCAGGCCGAGGATATCAACTTTTCATACCTCTCTTTCCCCTTCGTAATGGAGGCCTTTTCAGTAAGGGGTGCTGACGATGGTTTTCTCTGAAGTTCCGACACTTTTTTTTTCAGGCCTTTTTACTGACTGCCATATTTTCTCGCCTCTGTACCTTTTTCGTCATCCGATTCTCGTGAGGGTGGTACCAGTATTCATATTCCCCTTCCTTTTTCGATGGGGACTCCGATGAAGACCAAATACGACCTTCCTCCTTGAACGTTTTGATTCTTTCGTCCTCTCGGGAAGAATCGGTTGGAGCGTCGACCTTCCTTTCCCCCCCGTCCCTTACTGCACGCGTCATAATCCCCTATTCTTCTTTTTCCCCCCGCCAGGTGAAACCTGTAGTCTTATTTTAATGAGCTCGCTGGCCCCCCCCAGGTGCGTTCGGAATGGATACTATTTTAGTCGCTTTTTCAGATTTTCTTCCCTCCCCCTTTTTACGTCATTCAATCCTTACGTTTATTGTGCTTTCCTCGCACGGCATCTTGGGCCATTCCCTGGGCTCTACTAAGAACTTCTTCCTTCGTTATTGTGCCACTCTCGGTCTAATCGGGGATTTCCCTCCACGTAGTTAGACTTGTCTGTCCCTTTTTTCAGCCGGTTTTGGTTCTTCTCTCCTCCTTTACAGCAACTTTCCCGCGATTACTATTCCCTCTATTTTTCTTCTCGGTTTTTCTCCTTTTGTGTCTATGCCTTTTTCTCCCCCTTTCATTCTCTTGAAACGTGAAAATCCGAGGTTGTTTCCCGGAAAACTTTCCCCAGTTAGGCGTTTCCCCTTCTTCTTTACTTCTGCGGCCTTTCTTTATGTTTGCTTATCTAACGACGGTAAGCCCTTCCCCTTTACAGATTATATTTGAACCTTTCGATAACTTTCCCTCTTCTTCTTCATCGGGCCAGATAAGGGCCTCGTGTAGGAGATCGTATTAGTCCCTTCCCTGTCCCCTATTGATGTCGCATCAGCACTCATTCTTTAATTCCCCTCCTTTTTCTGTATGATTTATTTCTGCGCTACCCCCCCCGCGTTTCCTCCTTTCTTCTTTCTACCGCGTTTCTCCCCCCGCTCTTAGGGAGAGAGCAAACCTAGAATATCCCCTTTCTTTGTAAGCTTTTTCGTTTTTGTCCTCCCCTCCTCTTTCGCGTACAGCGATGCGTTGCCTATCTCTCTGAGCATTTCTCCCTGCGACCTTTCTTCTGTCTGGGACCAAGGTCTGACCTGTTCTTTACTGCGTTCCAACGTGCCCGCCCTTTGCCGATCGGGACGGGTCCATCGACGACGGAATCTCCCTTTTTTTTCCCCTGTTTCCGATTCAACGAATCTGATAATGATGCAACTTTGAGATTTCCTAAGAATGTCGTCCGTCCACGTCTTGATCCCTAGTCGCCCCCACCTCTCGCGGGCCTGGCCTCTGTTTCTTTTCAGAGCCTGCTCCGCCCATCGATCGGTCCGGCCTCGCGTCCGTCCCCGCATATAGTCCTTCTGGTAGCGCTTTATTTTCCCTTCCCCCACTTTTTTTTTTTTGATCAGAGAATAGTGTCTATTGCGCCTCCGCGCGATTCCTCTTCTCGATCAGGCCTGCCGATTTCTTTTCGATCTCCTCTCGTAAATCTAAATTTTTTCCCTCCGTCCGATAAGGTTTTATTTCATTCTTTTGGCTTCCTTCATAACCGTCTTTTTCCGATGTGCAGCATCGTGCTTCCTGTCATCGATGCGGCTCATTCTTCCCCTCCCGTGTTGCGGACCAGTATAGATGGACCGTCCGACGGCCCTCTTTCCGTTGAACGCCCTTTTCTCCCCCCGGGCTCCTTTTTGTGGGGGGCCCTTCTCCTTTTGTGCGATACGCAGCTAACGATTCTTATCTTTTTTCACGCCCAAGCATCGCTCCAGTCGCCATTCTTTCGAATGTCCCCCGAACAGTCCTAAAGCGGCTTGTCTTCAGGCTCTTTCGACTAATTTGAGCTCTCCCTCCTTCTAGAGAAACGATTATCTAGGAGTACTTTCAGTTGGTTTTCTCAAGATCACCTCGTTTCCGTACCCGACTAGGACGCCATCACCATGCTTTATCGGTATCTTTTTCTCCCCTCTCAGTTAGCCTTCTTCCTGCCGCCTCTCTTTCCGACAGCCCCTCAGACCTAAGCCCGTCTCCCTCTTCTTTTCCCAGGTTATCCTTGAGTCGACTCCCTCTTTGCCTGGCTTTTTACCCCCTTTTCCTTTTTTCTTCTAATGGGCTTACAGACTGCCCCCTACTGACAGCACCGTGCTCTTTCTTGTGTGAGACCGGACGATGAGTAGTTAGTTTTTTGAACCCTCAGCCTCTCATGGACCTCGTGGTCAGGATATCTTTTTCCTTCCCCTGGTCTGCTCCCCTTGCCCCTTGAACAGCGGTCATAGTTTCCCCCCTCCGTCCTCCTCTCTAGGGTAATATGTAAAGGGGCTGTTTTGGGTTTCTGTAACCTATCTGTGCCTCAACCCAACACCGGCTGAGGCACCCCTGGACCTCCCCCCTTTCTCCCCCTTTCAAGTGCCTGACCCTTCTTTCCCCCCGCCACCCGATGTTTCTATTGTCCAAATCAGCAGGTTCTTCTTTTCCTCTCCTTCTGACACCTGCAGTGGCTTCTTCTCCCCTTCACCAACCCCTTCCGCTTTAACGAGTTTTTTTTTCTCCCGCCGGCTTCGACACGTACTATTCTCCCCCCGAGACGAAAGAAACTACTCATTTTTTTCCTGGTCCCCCAACTGCCCCGCCTCCAGTTCACCCCCCTTCTCGGTCTCAGTGAAGATAACGAGATTTCCTTGACATATAATAGTCGTCCACCAAGGGGTTTTAAGGTAGACCAATTTCGAAAGACAACCCCACCGGTTCGGTTTGCCCGAGCTCCTCCCGCGTTTAGCTTTCTTACTTCATTGACGAGTTGTCTGCCCCATTATGAAAACGAAGCGTCCCGTCCCTGTTAGCTCCCTTTGGACTCCCCTTATTATCTTTAGAACCGAAAGAGTAGATATGCCCCCCCCATTCCCTGATAAACTTCCGACGCTCTCCTTGTCAATGCCGAGAATCAAGCCGGCGATCCTTCCTTTCCCCTCCCCTGCCCATGCCGAACCATTTCCTTGACCCTCTCCTTTTGTCTGAGTCCTTTGCAATGTACATAGATTGCTCCCTGCCATTTCCGCACGCAAGGACATCCCCTCTTCGCCCGATCCCCCCAAGTTGCCTAGCACCACCCTCTCCTTTCTTACTTTTACCTGGCAAGCGGTGTTTTTCTCCCGACTCATTCCGGTAACCTTTCCCGCGTGAGCCGATGAGTGAAACATAGAGATGGTTTTCCCCCCCCCAGACTCGCCCCCTGAACCTGTTATTCCTTCACAGCCTGGGACAGCAACGCTTGTCCTTTTACTTTTCCTCAGTCAACCTTCTCGTTCTCCCCTCCCTCTTGTGATTGTCGTTGCAACGTCGGTTCTATGATTCCTTTTTTTGATCCCTCGACAGTCTCCGTCGTGCGAGTGACTCTGACTTTTCCGTTTTCAGGTGACTAGCAATGCACCCCCGCCTTCCGATAGTTTTTTGCCCTTTTTCTTTGCTCATCTAGGCTTATTCGCACCGTTATAGGAAACTCCTCTTCGTTCTCACCCCAGGACGAGAACCCGTGAACCCAAGCATGTAGCCATGAGAAAGGTGATCGCCATGCCCCACGTCAGATCATTCTTTTCATGCTTTGTTCCGAGCCGAGTCCCCGCGACTCTTCCGTGATGATCTTATCGATCAGCCACTGTTTTCCCTGTTCCGACCTTCCTTTTTAACTTCGGTGATTTTCCCCTCTTTCCTTTTTATTTTGGATCGGTGTCGGCCACCGATTTCCTTCGTTGACTCCTCCCTCCCGTCTCCTCGGTTCTTAATTTTTTCTCGTTCTCCTTTTTCCCCTGCCCACTTTACTCCTCCCTTCTTTCTTTTTCCTCGAGCCTGATGGGATATCTCATGTTTTTTCGACATCCTTGGGCAGCAGGAAACAGCCGCCATTATTTCCCACTCCTCTTCTTTTGACGTTTGGGGTATAGTTCATTTCTTCTCCCCCGTCCGATGGTTTCCTTTATCCCATGACTTCATAGCTTCTTCCTCTATCACGGCTATTTCTGCTCTCCCCATATATTCGCTCCGGCCGTCTTTGGATCTGATGAAATTGCTTGCCAAGTTTCCTTTCCTGGTTCTATGATTTTGTCGTATCTTCCAGCCCCTCCATGTGCTTTATTTTTCCTGTGACCGTGTTTTTCGACCTTTCATCAAGGGCGGTCAAATCGCCATTGTATTCTGCTCCCTTCCTATCTCTTCCGCCCTGAACTGTATATATTTTTTTTCCTCTATTTTATGGCCCTCTGCTGTAGTTATTTCGACCGAGATACTTTCTTTTATGACCTTTACTCGCTATTTTTCAGTCAAGATAGAGGTGCCCCCCTGTTTTCGCGTTCTTATAGTTGAGGAATGACACTCCCCCCCTTTCCACCTCCTTGTATGGTGATGTCCGGATGGAGACCGATTAGTTGTGAAGACTTCCCCCCCTGTCCCTTTCCCAAGTCATGCCTTTTATAGTGCCTCTCTAACATCAGACGATGACAAAAGCTACTATGAGAAATTCCGTGCCCTCTTCTCCCCCCCCCGGTAGGTCTTTTTTTTCAGGGAACTTTCTCACTTTTCCGTCTTGCCGCCGCGCATTGATCTCGTCTTGTCCCCTTTGATCATCTCTCTCTTCCAATCCTCCGGGGTTGTGGTCTTTCTCTCCCCGATACGAGATCAATGCGGGCGAATCAGAGTTCTATGTTCCCCTGGAGCATTTTTCCTTTTCTTCCCGACAGAGGTTCTCCTCTTTGCAGAGCCCTATCGCCCCTCAGGTACTGTCCGCTTTTTCCTCGGCGATTATTAGCTCGGTCACGAATATCCCCCTCCGCTGTGGTGATCTGCCGGTTTGTGTCTCATAAACTCTCTTTCCCATAAGGACACACTACCCTTCCTGAGTCTGTTAAAAGGGTCCCTCCCCTGCAAATATCCTCCCCTCCTAGACCCCCGTTTCCCGATTTTTTTCCAACTATTCTACCGCTTCACCAAAAAGATCAAGAATTTCCCCGCCGTTCTCCCTTTTTAGCCATTGAATGGACGCTTTTTTTTCCCCTCTTTCCTAAATCTAGCGTTTATCCCTTTAAGGGCGCTATTCCCTTCCCAGGATGGACATAAGTCTTCACTATTTTCGCGTTCGTGCGCCGGCGCACCCTTATAATGTATGGGTTTCCCGATACTACAATTCTAATTTTAGATTTTTATCTTTCTGTTTGCTGTCCTATAGGCAGTCTTTTTTCCATTCCCCTCTTCTCTCAAGATCTACCTTTCTTCTACCTGGCTTTCCGTTCGATGCCGCGACTATTTTGCCCTACGGTCTAATCCTCCAGAACCTAATCTTCGGCTGCCTTACGGCGACTAGGCCCGGAGAGAGCCAACCTCACGCCTATGATTAGGTAACCCAGTTGTTTGGCCATCCGAGCAAGGAGGCCCAAAGCGCCCAACCATTCCCCCTTCGGTCTCTCTCGCCTGGACCTATGAGTGTCTCCTTTGCAAGGTAACCTTAGAATCCCCCCCCGGCTAATTCTCGATTGATCCTTAGAGCTTTCCCCAGACCCCCGTCGTTTAAGGGCAAGTAACCCTAGCCATTTAGCTCCTGTGCACCTCTTCCCCCTGCCTCCATATTTTTTTCTGAAATGCCCAGAGTTGCTGATCGTCTCCAGAGAATCAACCGGCCTTTTCGCGGTCTCTTTACTCCCCGTGTCTGATAAGGCTCCTTTATTCGGAGTGCGTCCCCTACCCGTATCTGACTTCGAATACTGACCTGTTTTTTTGACTGTTCTCTTCCTGTTATTCCATCACGAAGCTGTCCTTGTCCTATACGTTTTTGGCTATTCCCCTCGTTCGAACTTTCATACGCGGCAGGATTTGGATTGCATGATCGTTCACGTCGCCGTTATTCCGGTTCCCTTCCTCAGTGATGTCGTCTTGGATCCTGCAGAACCAGCCATCATCAAATTAGGGTTCACCTACCATCTCCCCGGCTTTCTGTTTCAGAGCCTTCCTTCTTCCCTTTCCGGGAAGACAGACACCTGGATGGCCTTATCCCTATGTTTTGTCTCTCTTTTTCTAGTAAGGCCCTCTTTTTCTGCCATTGTGCGGTTCTCCCAGAACACCGCTTTGCTGTAATTTCAAACCGGTCATCGTCCCTCGTGTTTTTGTGTTTCGTAACATTGGTGATGGTGGGCGGCGCTGTCTGATTTGCTTACCGCGTCCATTAATCGATCCGGTCGGCCGGGAGAGTTATCACGCTACAGACCCCCTTCGCGGTCATTCCATGGGCTGCCTTTGACCCGTTTTTTCCCCGTTTATAGCAGGAGGATTTAGCGAGGGAAGTATTATCGGACTTTGCAATCTCGACGCGGTTTTTTCGTCCTATTATCGGAATGAGTGATTTTGCGTCCAAGGGATCCTGCGCCAGTCAAGCTGATTTTTTTTACGTTCTGAGCACAAATAGAATAATGAGGATACTAGTTCTCTTCTTCCATATCTTGCTGCCTCTGCGCCTGTTGGTTTTCTTCAGATACTTGTATTTCTGCTCTGTTAGCTTGTGATCCCTATATAACGAGGTAATTATCTCTATTTTTTATATTCCTTCCTTGCCCATTTAATTTTGCAACCTTGATCGTCGGTTATTGGGGACATGCTATTTCGGCCAGGGTTAGTTCTTCGGAATAGGATCATTTCCCCTTAGTTCTTACGGTACCACCCAGTAAATTTTTTTTTTCATACTTAGTTTTTGGTGCGGTTGGCTCTCCCTTTTTTCTTTGGCATTCCGTGCGCTGATTATCTAACTTATTCCTTAGTGATGACCGCCGCTTTCGCCTCCCATCGTTTATTGTCCCTAATGGTAGTTTGATTAAGTCTTTTTTGCTGACCTTTTTCCTGTACTTTTTTTGTTCCCTGCCTCACGGTGTTGGGTTTCCGCGCGACGTAACCCAAACAACCATTCATTCCCCCCTATAAGCTGTACGCCTTTGAATTTCTTATCCTGAATAGTTTTTAAGTACTTATTTCTATTCCGTGACCCCGAGAGTTCTAGTTGTTCGCCTACCTGGGACACAGCTCGTCGTTCACCACTCGCTTCTTTTTCTTGGTCTTCTTTGTCTGCCTTTATGCCACAAGTATCCCCACGACTTTCAAGTTCCCAAATGAAATTCTCTTTTTGACAGACCTGATCATAGTGCCTGGAGGAGAGTTTCGCTTTGCGTCTTTTAGGTCCTTTTCTTCATCGTTCGTCCGTCGTATTCCGAGGCGTGCGCATCTCGACCGAAACGTCAGGTGATTACCGGCCGTGCTGTGTTATGGTATAGATCCCCCCTTTCATAAGTTCCCCTATCAGGGGATACCTCTGCTGCTTGGGTTGTTTTTTTGTGTCGTCGGGTAGCGCGCCCCTTTACCTCGGAAATCCCTCTAAAGACGATTAGACTTCCTTTAACTTCGCAAGACCTCTGTGAGGCCACTGATTGACTCTATCCCGATGTCTTGTGTTGTTTGTAGCTTCACCTCTTCTGAGTAAATGGGCCCTTAGGGGCAGTTCCTTGACGGAAAAGGAATGACTCGTGCTCTGGGTACTTTCCCCCCTTTTGACGGACCATCCGAAATTCCCCGTTTGCCCGATGCTTCATCGTCATGAATTCAAGCTGCTGCGACCTTATTCAAGAAGAAGGTCGTCTCTCCATGACTCCTCTCCCCCTGATCTCTTCCGGGCAGATCCTGCTTTAAAGATTTGACCTCTACTCTTCGTGACAGCCGAGAAGAAGTTTTTTCATTCGCGAGCTAGCGAGAAATATATCTTTATATACTTTCAATCCCTCCGTGTGTTTTGTTTTGGAGCTTTCTGCCGCGGCCTCTCGAAGCAGTCGAGCGCGGCCAGTTTTTCCCTGAGCGAGGCTGGCAGAAGCGAATGGTCGGAGTCAGGATCTTTTTCCCCTCTCCCATATGCGGCCCGCCGATAACTTTTCTCTCTGTTGTCCCATCTTGGCGAAGCACAATTGTCTTTACTTGGGTTAGTTATTACTTCCCCTATGCTTTTTTGCTTCCCAGACGGTGATGTCCCCGGCCGTAGAGATGGAAATTTCATCTCCCGCTGTCAGTTCAGGAGCACGCCCCCATGTCTGCCTTCCCGTTCCTTGGGAAAATGAACAGCGCCTTCTTTCTCCTCCGTTACCATCTGACATATAGGACCACGCCCGAACTGTTGGTACCCCCCAGTCCTCCCCAGCCATATTTTTACTTGGAGGCAAGAAGCCCCCGTTCATTCGTCTCGGGGGATGGAGAGGCTGGTCATTTTTGCGCTCTCCCGACAGCCCGCCCCGAGAAAGAGTCTCTGTCGTTTCTTCTACGTTGGGTACGTGACCAGCGAATCATCACCCGATGCCGTCCTATCCCCACCATTGCGGTATTCGGGCTATGTCGCTCGCATAGGATCTTGACGATACGATGCTTCTTTTACACTTGAAGCCCCTGAGCGACCCCCTATCCCGCCGCCTCTGCCATTGATTAGGTCTCGTGGTCGTCCTAGACCCTATGGAAGGTCAGGGTTTGAGTTTTCTTCCGTCGTGAGATACTTTTACTTGACTGATTTTCCCCCCAAGCTTTTATGGTTTTTCAGCTTTTTCTTTAGTACCATTCGGAATTAGACCGCCTCGCGCCATGTTGTCTTCTCCTCCCCCATGGCGGCTGTTCCGGCGATGCGACCCCTTTCAAGACTCCCCCGGTACTCACCCCGTCCGTGCTCATAGATAGGTGGATAGTATCCGTAGTGTCGGTGCATTTTTCCCTGATTTCGCTCCCTCCCCCACCACCGGTTGTTTCACCAACGGACACCTGAAACACATGTTTAGACACGGTTTCAGTTCGACCCAGTTCTTGGCCGGAACCCCCCGTTATGCCCCGCCTCACTCTACTCGTCACCCACTTGATCCCCTTTTGAGCCTCAGCGCCGGAAAATTCCCAAGACCGGCATTTTATATTAGACCCCCCCCTTGACGCTCCCTTTCCCTCCAAGGGTGCTTGCCTAAATCATTCTCCTCCCCCCGTTCCCCTCCCCACCCAGAGATTTCAGATGCCGAAGTGACTACCCTGTGGAACGTGAGAGCATTCCCCACCCCCAATCTGGTTACCCCCCCATGAGAGGGTTTTCCCAAGAAGGTTAAGATAATCTATTGATGACCCAGTCATCTTTCATAGGTTCTCCTAGTCCAGCCGGGCCCACTCTCAGTTCGAACCTTTTTTTCTCCACAAGGGTTTTGTTTTAGAGTGCTTTTTGAGCGACGGGCTCGGCCTTTTTCTTTCTCGTTTGTCGTTCCTAGTTAGGCCCTTTAGAACCTTTCCTTCAGCTTCCTCCCCCGTTGCACGCAAATGATTTCAGCATGGATGGACCTTACCACCACCCCCCTTTCCCTTGAGATTGCGTCCGAATTTCCCGACGTCCACGGAATCCTCTTCCCATTACGATAATCAGCCGGACGCTCATCTGCAGGAAATTGACGCCCCATGAGTTTACCCTGCAGATTAGTGTTGCATTTCGCCCCGCCAAAGTATAGTTTGAACGTTTTTGATCCCCCGGCCTTTTCCCCCCCAGAACCTCCCTTCCCTCCCGAAGCCATACAGCCGAAGAGACCCAAAGAGTGACCCCGGCCAACCATTCCCTCTGTCTATGACTCCCATCGGTTGTAGGTCGAGCCCCGAAAGAATGTCTTTCCCCCCCTCTCGTCTCCCCCCCCCCTTGACGATACACTTCTTTTTTAGGAATAACCCCAATCTGTAACCCAGCAAACTCTTCTTATGATCTGCAATGATGTTTCCACAGGGCGAGCCCCCTGAAGCCTTTGAAGATTTGTCGGTGCCCACCTTCCCCGGTTGCTTTTCATTATTTCCTTTTTTTTTGCATTGGTACCCCTCTCCCTTGATTTTTTTGGAGATCCTCTTCCTGGAACGGGCTTCCCGTGTCCGAGCCCCTGTCAAACCAGGCGCTCCACCGCCGCGATTCCCCTTTTGATATTCCTCCCTAGGATTTGATCTCCCTGATAGGACAAACTTCCTTTCTTTCTTGCCATACATTTAGAAACGTTAAAGTAATGTAGTACTTCGATGTGAGAATGTACTCCCGATTCATGCCGTCTTGCCCTTTGTCGACATAGCCCCCCTCTCTCTTCCTTTTCGACCTTCCCTCTCCGCACACTCTGTAATTTTCTACCTACTGTCTGTTCACTGCGTGATATTCAATGACGAATATTTGTTTTTTTTTCAATTTTCCTCGGCTTCTTCATCGGCCCCTCTTATAGGCAGATTCTTCCTTTTTTCTCTTCTAACTGTTTCCTTCCCAGACGCCCTTCTTAATTTCGAGATGTTTGAGGATATCTTGATGTCGCTCGGACTCCTTTTTAGACGGCGCACAGTTCTCTCCAGTGTGTACGTTTTTCCCCGTTATAGCCGGTCATTAGGCCCCCGGTCTCCTTCTCCTCTCTCTTTTTTTCGGCTTCTCCCACTTTCTTTCCATAGGCGGCTCCTTTTACGCGCAGTTCATCCCGAGTCGGAGAGATTTTCTTCTAATCGTTCTTGTTGAAGTTTGTCAGGATGACCTGCCTGACGTCCACTTCTCTCCATCTTTCTTTGATGATCGGTTTTTTGTATCGGAAAGCCCCCTCATTGATGATGTGCGCCCCAGAGCGGCGTCATATGGGCATAAATTCTTCATCTGCCCGTAATGGTACTAGTCCTCACTACCTCTCCTCGCCGCAAATTCTCCTCGATCTCTGTCCCTCTCCCCCCCGGCGCGGAAATAGTCCCTTGTCGACTCTGAGCCGAACATGATATTTTAATCCTCTATCCAAGTCTCTATCTCGTTTTATCTGTCCTTCCTTCTCTTCTTCATGACCCTTTTTTAACCTCAGATCGGCCTAAGGATGGACGTCCAGCCCTTTCTTGTTGATGACAGGACCACAGGAAGTCCAAATCTGAATTGGCAGATTCCCTTAATCTTATCCAAATCTTCCATTGTCGAGGATATGAGTTGACAAGTGATTATACACCCTTTCTTTCTTGTCCCTTCCTTTCTCTTCCCCCGTTCGAATTCTTTTTTATTCCGCCGTCATTCTTTATATAGTAGAGGACCATGTTGTAGTCTATCTACTCATCCTGGTGGTTGTTGTTGAGCTCGATATCAACTCTGCCCTCTCTACATTCTCTTTCCCCCCCCCCTTCATTCACCCAGGTCCCTCTGAACCTTTACGGTCCCTCCCCTTTTCGTGAATTCTCCCCTCGTTTTTTTTCTCCTCTGTCCGCGCATGATTTTTCGCCTTAAAAGTTCCGCTTTTTTTTTTCTCGTTAGATGTATGACGTAACTACGCCATTATCTGGTGTTGTCACTTCATGCTTCCCGTTGTCCATCCCGGACATCCCATAACCCTTTTCTCCCTGGCTTTACACCTTTCCCCACGTCCAACTCCCGAACTCCCCTAGACCCCTCTCAGCCGATTTTTTGCTTAACCCTCCTCCGAGTAAAACCAAAGATCAGCAGTTCGTCCGTGCTCTCAGTTGTTCCCAGCTTCCCCCTTCCCCCCAATTCAACTCCCGGAGATTTCTCGGCCTATATCTTCAGTGCGTACTATAACTTCCCATCTCAGATTTCCTCCCGTTTCTTGAAATTCCCCTCCTTGGGAGACGGATTAATATTATGTCTTTCCCGTACTCAATCTTTAATAGAAAGTTTCGAGTTCAGGTACTTTTCCTCAAGGCTTTTTACCCCCTTATCCTGGCAGCGCGAGTTCCCATTTCCCGGGGGCTTATCCTACCCCTCTCTAAACTCTCTTACCGGCGCTTTCTCGAAGAAGACCTTTAAAGAATGGTGATTAGGGCTCTAATATGAATCTTCCGACTATCAAGGCCTATTTGTTTCGGAGGTCCCCCCCCGTCCACTTATTTCAGTTCTTTTTTGCCCTCCTAGCCCCTTCTTCTCTCTGCGCCCCCCCTTCTCTCTCCCAATTCGTCTCTCGACCATACCCTATGAGTTCTTCCTTTTTGAAATTACATTTCTTTTTTTTCCCCACAGGCCTAATCTGCCGATTCAATTTTCGAGATAATATTGTCCCCCCCCAATTTCCCCTTCCCCCCCCCAGATCCCAATATTCGTTGCCCGCTGAACCTCTCACCGTCCCTTTTCCCTGTCTTTCCTCCACTTACGATGTTGCTGTCTATAGACCTCACGGTTTCCTCGTTTTGGTGTTACGAATGGTCGCCGCCGCATTCCTCTTTATTCTTTTTTTTTTCTGTATCCCCTTCGCGAATGGCGAACAACCCCTTTTTCCCTTTTCCTGGTCGGTCCCTAAAGAAGGGACCTTTTCCATCTGTGGCTCTTTAGAGTGCCACCATTTTTTTACTGCCGTCTTGGTGAGCATGGCTTTCTTCCGCCTTTCCATCCCCCTTTTCCTCCAATCTTCTTGCCTTTCTTTATCCTGAAGAACATAATCAAATTTTTTCAACCCGGGGGCGGGGTATTCAGGCGAAAGACTTGGTCTCGATCATAATTCTACCCTGATCGGTCCCTCTGATCTCTTCTCCCCGCGCCCTGGCCCTTCCCCATCCTTTCTGCCCATAACATCTAGATGTAAAAGGTTCAATTGGTCTGCCCTTTGTGCTCGCGGCGTTGCCGGCGCTTCTCCGTCTTTCCAGCCCTCTTTTCTATTTTCCTTTCCTTCATCATTATGCAATCCATTTCTTTAACTCATGGGCAGGTCCATGTA
>Ga0179593_1452644_pt1 | contig 17789 bp, 23 predicted proteins | sample CZODoug2_1_08_16_FD_185931 | JGI IMG/M metagenome (GOLD analysis project Ga0179593, IMG submission 185931) | Vadose zone soil fungal communities from Angelo Coast Range Reserve, California, USA - CZODoug2_1_08_16fungal (PacBio error correction) | ecosystem: Environmental > Terrestrial > Soil >... | reverse complement strand
AGATTCTCCTATATCCGGATAGAACCCAGATGGCGAGAACTCCCTTTTCTCTATATGGCGGGCTAGACTTCCTCTTCTCTCAGGGCTTTCATTTTTTCTCTTTTCTTTCCCCTGTTTCCCTTATTTTTTGCGACTGTCCCCCCTTCCAATTCTACCCGTGAAGATTTACCGCTCAGATTCTTCCCCCCCCAAGAAAAAGATTGTCCAGTTCCCCCCTTTTCCTCACTTCTTTCTGAGCATTGAAGTCAGACTTACTGAGTCACCACTTCTCCCTCTACTCCATGCCTCCGTTTTTTCTCGTCTATCTCGAACTTTTTTTTTTCTCTCCCTCTTTCCGTTTATGTGAACGCCTCCCAAGTCCCGCACACCTCTCCAAACCTTCTGGTCGAATTTCGCCGTGTAGACCCCTTCCCACCTTCTGGTTGACCCGCTCAACCCCTCTTCTTCCTTCTCAACAATTCCACCATGCTTCTCGGCGCTCTCCTCCGTCCCCAAATGAACCCCCTTTAGTTTCCTCCTGGTCGTCGAACATGTCCAGCCAAAAGTAATCGCCGCTAACTCTCTCCTCATCCCTTCCATTCGCCAAATGTCTTCCCATATTCCTCTGTCTCCCCTTCTTGGGCAGATGCTTAGCCACCCCAAACTCCCTCCTTCTCCAAATTTGTAGCTTTTCTGTTACTTCCTTTATCAACTTTTTCTGCTACCTTCCTCTCCCAGCAGATAACGCACATCCCCTTCCCTCCCCCCAACTCACTCAGCGAACATGAGACTTCCTCTATTCCTCACCTCAGACTCCTGATCTCAGCATGCCGCCTCCCCTTCTCATCTTGGGTATCCAGCGGTCCCTCTCTCACCTTTTTGACCCAAAAGCTCTCCCCTTTTTCTCCCTTTCCTCTTCCTATATTCTCGACCAATTAACCGAAGAATCGGATGTCTATCCTCATAATTGTTCTCCAAAACATCTCATCGGCTTCCTTTTCCCTGCGCTGAGAATCGAATGGAAACAAACTCTTCTTTTGTTTTTCAGCACCCGCTAGACTCCACTTTCGTCCACTCAGCTAACTGGCAACTTTCCCTTTTTCTCTCTTACGTTGTTCCTTTTCCTGCACCCCCCCAGCAATGTATCGAAGCCGCCGGCTACATCCCGGTCAATCAACGTTTCAAGTCCTTCCTCACTGGTTTTTTCCCGGCTCTTCGCCCACCAATCCCCCCCCCCCCTTTTCCCCCCTTCTCCGGGAAAAGCAAAGGAACCCTGTTTCTACCTTCCACTCGCAAGCCCCCCCCCATTTTCTGTTTTCTCTATTTATTTAAATTTTTTACCCACACTTGCCGCCGAATCATGTTCAATCCCGCTCTTTCCCCCGCTTGGCAAAGAAGCGGCTTTTCCCTTTTTTTTTTTCTTTTCTTGTCGACTATCCTCCTATCTGTCACCGGCGCCCCAACTCTTCCTTCCCCCCCTCCTATCTCACCCGCATCACGATGAATCCGTGCTCTTCCGCGAATCAAATCATCGGTTCTTGCATATTGTCTGTCTCCCCTCTTCTTTTTTAACCACCCAAACCATTTCTCCGTTTCCCATTGGACAAAACTGATCCGCTCATTTCTCGCACCCCTCCAATTTTCCGTCCGTTCCGCAACTCGCTATTATTAAGGCACTCTTTCCTCCGTTTTAGCTCGCCCCCTTCTTCCCTAGTGATGTAAAACGCTTCTTATTGGTGGAAGCCAAGCGTCGTTTTCCCCTTACTCCAGAAGATCTCTCTTCCGCACTTGGCTCTACCTTTCTCTTTCCTTTCCTCTTTGTCTATCGCGTATGTCTAATCCCCCATTTCCTGAAGCATAGAAGGTATTTCTTCTATTGCGTTTTTCCGCGCGAACCTCCCTCGCCCTTTGCCAAATTTCCTTCTTTTTTACGATTGTTACCGATCCCGCTTTCTACTCGCCGATAAGAGTGATAATCTCTCAACAGGCGGACCCCCCCCCCTGCCTGACTTTGTTTTTGAATGTCCTCTGTACATTTGCTGAACCCATCCCTCGCCCGGAGATGTTTTTTGCTTATTTCTTTAGCGCGAAACCACATTCTCCCCCCCTCCGTGCCAAGCGCTGTTCTCAACCGAGCGCCCCCTTCCCCAGGGTGATGGTCAGCAATGCACCTCTTGCCTTGCGCTCTATCCAATCCAGTCACCCCGCCATTCCCATTTTTTTCCTTATCCATTTAGGCCCTTACAATCCCTTCTCCTGCTACCCACCACGTGAGTTTCTTGACTCCTTTTCCTTTTGTGAACCCCCGAAGTCTCCGTTTAAGTCTTCCCGCGCGTCTACTTTGCCACCGCGTCAGACCTTCTTCTCCTCCTTCGGCTTTTTGCGTACCGCCTCCTTTTTCTTTTTCTTTCCAAATAGAAGCTCCCTGCTACTTGGTCTGCATCTTGAGCCTTAATGGTGGCAAAATCGCACTTCTGCATTTCCTCCACCCCCCCCAAATACGGTTCGACAGAATCTTTCCGCTCTCTCTTAGACAGTTCTGAACCATCTTCCTTTTTTTTCGGAAGGAATGTCCTCGGTTTCCGATCCGCTCACCTCACCCGACGATGGGTTCCCCTTCAGATTTTTCTCGTCGGTAGTTCTTCCCTCTGTTTCTTGCGATCTTGAGTCCCTTCTCCCCCTTTATCGGGATCCACACAATATTAAGTAGGTTTCTTCCCCCTCGAGTTTTATTTTTTTTTCTTGACTTTCTAGCACGAGGGCTTCCCTTCCCGCCGGAGACCCTTTCATCTCCTCTCGCTCGTATTCTGCTTCCCAAAGTTAACGTAAATAAAAAACGGCGCCAAAATTTTTCTCCCCTCTTTCCCTTTCATTGGTTCTAATTGAACAGCCTTTCTCCAGGCCGGTTATTTCCTCTCTTTCCCTCTGTCGTCTGTCTGTCTTTTTTCCTTTTCCCTTCTCCCCTCCGTGTTGTTTTTTCTAAATTTTGACGCTTCTTTCCGTTTGAATCGAGATTCCTTCTCCCTCGGTTCTAACCCAACCTTGGGGACCAGACTCTCCTTTCTCCATTGATGGCAGCCGTTTTTTTTTTTTCAGTTTTTTTCTTTTCTTCTCTCTCCTGCTTTTCTGACTAAACCACCAGGGCTACGCTGGACTGCGCCCTGTGACGTATCTTTGAAGAGCAATCGCAATGTCCAACTCTATGTTCGTTCTCTTCTTTTGTGTTAGCCTTATTTTTCATGTTTTTCTTTCCTCTTTTCCTTCTCCAAAAAAGAAGCAGGACCCTTTCCTTCCCCCCCTCTTTATACCAGACTTCCCTTGTTTCCTGAAGTCCTTTCTTAATCAGTTCGTCTTTTTCTAACGCCCAACCCTTACTCGATTTTTCCCTCGCACCTTTCTCCTTTGATCGTTTTACTTTTTCCTCCTCTTTTGCAGTTGTGGTGGATTTCTCTTCAAGTCTTTTTCTTTCCTTTGCCCTATTTTCCTCCTCCGTTTCCTCGCCTTTACCGATTTTCAATTCCGCAATGATTTCTTGTCGAATCACATCACCATTTCGCTTCTCGGCGTTTTGACCTTTATGCCTTCTTCTTCTCAGACGTAGGAGACGATTTTTTCTCGCAAGGTTGTTCTCCCCGCTCCCTCGTTTACGGTTTGAGCCTTTTTTTGAACCACTTTTTTTTTTTCTTATTCCTGAAGCTTCCACGGTTTTTGCGGCGTAAAGATGGTGCGGTTATTGATGGTCGGTTTTCTTTATACTGGAATTAGGTGGTTTCCACTTGGACTGGCTATCTCCCTCCTTAAGGCTTTCGCCCCCTCCTCTGATGTCCCCTGTCGCCCCCCCCGGTGCCGGTGCGTCCGTTGCTTGATATCTTTTTGGTTGCGAGTTGTGTTATCTTTTCCTCCCCCTATGGAAGAAAGCAGGCATTCCCCATCTAGCTCTTGCTTTGTCGCCGCCTCTTCCACTTTCCTCTTGTCCCCCCCCAATGCGCCGCGTGTCCATTTGCTTTTCTCGATTGATTAAAAAGGTACAATCGCTGGCTTGTGGTCTTTCTAGTTCTTTGAGACCTCTGTCGACGGCAGAAGGAAGGCGTCGGAGGTGTGCTCGACCCCCTCGAGACCATGGACTTCTTAAAAGGCGGCTCTTAATGTGTTTTTCGCAGACCAGACGTTTCTTTTCCCTTTAGATGAGGGCCCTGTGGCGCGTCGTACATGGAAGGAAGCTCGTCCTTTTCTTTACTTTGCCCTCCTTGAGATATTGGAGTAACCTTCTTGAGGAGGACTTTGCCATTCCCTTTTGATTCGGATGATCGCCGCGGCCCTTTTTGGTTATCTACTGACGATTTTGACTCCTGGGATAGTATTTTTCTTCCAATCTTCTATTTCCTTTGAATTGATGCAAATGAGCGATCCTGTTTTCCCTAGTTCGTTGATCCTTCTGTTTTTCTGTCTATTCTGCGCGACGAACCCCTTTCGTCTTGTTTAGAGGACTCCCCTTCTGACCTTTCTTCCCTCTGTAGGTGAGGAGCAGGGGGCCCAGCTCGCTTTTTCCAGTTTGGCAGCTGCTTAGAGTCACACTGAACGACCCCCCGGGACTTTCCTCTTTTTTTTTTGGCTTGGGGCAAGAGTCCCTTTCCTCTGTTCTCTTCGGCATTTTTGTTCCCTTAAACGTTCTCTTCTCCCTGTCTTCCGATGATGTGGATGGAGCTTGCGTGGCTCCTCTCCCCCCTTTGCTTTCTTCCCCTTTCTAGATTTAAATGTGGTTCTTTTGAATTTGTGGCTTGATAGCCGGTGACTCCCCCCTTCATTTATGGTTGCTCTTCCTTTTTTCCGGTGATGGCGAGGGAGGCTCACCCCCCTTCTTTCTTTTAATCCATGAACCCCTGCGTCCCCCCTCCATTATTGTCACTATTCTTTTGGGACGCCCGACGATGGTTTTTCTTCTTTGCACTCTTCTTCTGACCTCTTCTCTTCCCCTTTTCCCCAGAGCCAGTTGCATTTGTTAGGTTTGGAATTTCGACGCTATTCTTTTTTCTCCGTCGCCCTTCTTTTTTTTTAGGATTGGATGACGATGATTCTCCCCCCTTTTTCGATTTTGTAGTCCATTGGTTATTGGTGGATCTTTTTTTTCTTCCCCGACTGAAGAGAGTCTGCATTTTCTGGAGAGTCCTGGCGCTCCTTTTTCTATAGTTTTTAGTAGCTTTTCGCCTTTTTGTTTTCTTTTCTTTTTCTTTTTCTGTGCGTTAGCGGCTGAGCGACGTAGTCCCTCCCCTTGATTCTTCCCGCCAAGACCGCCACTTTAAAAACTTGGAAGATAGCGTTTTTCCGCATCGCAAAATACTTAGCTCTGCTCACTCCACTTGTCGACATTATGTTGGGTCTCTAGAAGGTGGTCCTTCGCTCGAGTATTGAGCATTCCCCTTTTTTCCTTGCCTTTTTACAGAGGCGGGACCAGGAGGACTTTTTATGGTTCCTTGTAGGTGAGTGGAGCCGTTCTAGCGACCTTTTTTAAGAGATTCCTCTTCTTTTTGTCCGAGTTGTTCTTTTCCCCTCCTTGCGTCCTGGGCATTTTCATTTTTGGCTCCCCGTGAAGTCGAACGGTTTTCGATTTTCCGTTTTGAATGGGATCTTTTCCCGCAAGGTTCTGAGACGCTTTTTCTTTTCTGAGTCCTAAAAGAGGCGACTCTCGGTGTTCTAACTGTTCATCTTTGCCGTTCACTAGTTTCCTTCGCGTTTCCAATTGATCTTTCCTCGTCTTTTGTCTTTCGCAGTGACTCCCTTCCCATTTCCTTTGTTTTTTGGAGGGAAGATCTCTTCTTTTTCAAATATCCTGTTCTTCCGTTCTACGGTTTTGCGGCAGTTAGTCGAATTCGGGCAATTCATTATCTGATCCCGCGTTTTTTTCTTTTCTAGCCTTCCCGCCGGCTAAAAGTACGGGTGTTCAATCTGGGTTTTTGCGGATCCGTCTATACGGATCCCGCCCCCTGCTCCGCTCCCCCCCTACTTTTTTTGTTGCTAGATCCTCTTCCCGACTATTTCTTTTAATCGCACCCCAGATGGCTTCCCTACTTAAGTCTCACCCTTCTCGAAATCGCAAGACTAGAGCTTTATTTCCTTTTTCGCATTCCTCCCTTACCCTCCCTGCATTCCCCCCTTCCTACCAAGGAAGTCCCGCTGATCGAGGCGGACCTCCCCAATGAACCCCCTTTTTCCCACCACTTGAGCCCGCCTCTCTGACGCTGAAAAGAAGCCTCTGTTAGTTTCCCTAATTCCTTCCAACTAATTCCCCCGATTCCCTTTCCGTTCCCGTCTTGGTATGCCCGCGACACCTTCTCTGCACCGATTAGGTTTTTTATTTAAAAACTTCCTGCCCCTCAAAATTCCCCCCCAGGTATAAGCGGCCCCTTGCCCCTTTGCCCGAGGTAGAAACTTCCTCCCCATTTTTTCCGCACCCCAATCGCATCCCATCGCACCTCCTCCAAATTTCCCAAAGGATCTCTTTGGTTGACCTCAATGCCGTCCTCATGAAAACTCGCGCCTCTGGTAGAACTTGTCACCATCAAATCCAAAAGTAATCCGCTGACTCGCTCTGACTCACCTAGGAGACACCCTAGTCTAAAATTGCGCTTTGACCCCTCTCCTCGGGGGCGCGTCCTTCTTCAGAAACCCACTCCTCCTCCCAATTGTAGAGGGTTCTTTTTTCATAACAGTCTGATTAACGGCCGTCCGGCCCGCTAAAGAAAAATAACCCTTACCCCTCCCACACAGAAAAGAACGACCTCCTACGTCGACTCTCTTCCCAAACTATGCGCGCCTCCCATCTCCAGAATACGATAGGCCTGCATATTGGTTATCCGGCCCGCTGACCCTTCCCAGGAATCCCCCCCAGTTTTTTCACATTTCTCCTCCTCCTCTACCATTTCAACGACGCTTCGTTTTTGCAAGAGACCAATGGCAATCAACACACAAACTCCCTCCCATCCGGGAAATTTTTTTTTACCCCAAACTGTGTCGAGTCAAGAGAACTCAAATCCTTTTTTTTTTTCGCCACACCGTAGAATTCAACATCCTCCACCCTCCTTCCAACTTCACCATCAATTTTTCCGCTTCGGTCATGAAGTTCTTCCCCCCAAGGAAAAGAAGCCGTTCCGTTCCTTTTCACCTTCCTCAGAAACGTCGCCCCCCCCGACTATTTTTCTTTTCCCAGGCGCCCTCAGAGAAAATTCCATCCATCCTAACTTTCCAATCTCCATTCAGTCAAAGGCTCCGTTTAGCCGACGCCCCCTCTCCGCCCTTAATTTTAGTTTCCCTCTTTCCATTGGACAAAATTCCTCAGCCCTCTGCTCATTCGCTTGCGCAAGGCGTTGACCTACCGTCTGGCTTCCCGTATTTTTTTCGAGTTCTCTGTGACTCCTAATATGCCCCCTGTCGCCGCCCTCTTCCTTTTCCCATGCTCTAACCGCTGCCTCCACTCACCTTTCCCGTCGTCCTTTTTTTTCCGCGACAATTAACTCATCCGGTCCCTGCTTTGTTTTTTCGAAGGAGGAACACCCCCTTCTATCCTGCCAACTGAAACCTGTCTCCAAGCGCTATTGTTCCGCTTCCTCCCAAACAATTTATACTATCACTTCCTCCCATCGAGACTGTATTCGTACCCCCCTTATCCTTTCGGATCTCCCCGGCTCATCTTTATTCCCTCTTCTAAGGGCCTCAGGTCTTCGGCCTCCTTACTAATCCCGCCGTCCCATCTTCTCCTTCTTTTTACCAGACCTTTCCCAGGGCCTTTGCTCTAGGTTCTAGTTGTTTTTTTTCTTTCCCCCACTCCCAATCTGAATCATACTCCGTTGTTTCTTTTTTTTAAAATGGAGCGCTTTTCTTGTCCTCTCCTCTCACATCCCGTCCCACAATTTTTTCTTCCGTTCACTTTGCTCGTCTCAAGACAGACCCCCCGCCCGCCGCTCCCTTTTCTTTGAATAAATCGATACCGGTGTAATGGTCATGTCTTACATCTCCGCATTTTTCCCTGTGACGCACCAGCTCTGTTCATTGATCCTGCCTTTCTGTCGCTCCTTCTGCAAATAAACATTTCCCCCCCACTCCCCCCTCCCGCATAGTCGTCCATGAGGTCCCTTGTGGTGTAAGTCTCCCCTCCTCTTCTTGTTTCTCCATTCGCTCATCCAAGTCCCCACTCCTTCCAATATCCCAACCTCCCCCTTCTCCCCCCTGACTGCCCCCCATCGTGACCCCCAACCCCCCTTTCTCGCTAGGTCATCTCCAGCCCCTTTTTCCCCCTTTTCCCCACGAAGGCGCCCACTCAACTCGTCGCTGCTACAAATTTTTCCCTTTGGGGCACACACCGGCTTCTGTCGCTACTGCAGGCATAAGTCTCCTGCTTTCCAACCCCGACTTAGGTTATTTTCTGTCCCAATTCTCCTCTTCTTCCCCTTTGGCTAGGCAATCGTTAGCGGCTTCCCCCGCTGCTTCCCTCGAGGCCAACCTACGCAATCCGACTTCTCCCCTCACCAGAACTGAAAAATTGCTTCTCCTGCTTCTTCGATTCTTCTAGAAGTTCTCGACTCTTCGGTTTTTATTTGGAGACGGAAAAAGTCTTCCTGATCTGCCCCCCTCAACCCTGTTTAGCCCTCTATGGGTCTTTCTCGTGTGCTTGCTTCTTTTGTTCCCGCGTTGGCTGTTCCTTGGCTCCTTATCTGTGACCAGAGAAACCCCCCCCAGGTGAGCTTTCTTTCCCACCCATAAAGTAGGTCCAGGTCCCTTCGCTTTCTTTTTTTTTTGCTGCCACTCAGACCTGTAGCGTTTCCCCTTCGCTCTCCCTTCTTTTCTGTCGTCAACAACAAAAATTTCTTGGTTTCCACCTCCTTCGGGCCAATTGAACGTACTAAAAAAAACTTTTGCGCCTCCAATCCCTGGCCTTGATATTATGTAATTTTCATTGTTTTTTTTTTTGAGCATTACGCCGGAGCTTCAGAGTCTGGCTTTTTATAGTTACCATCTTACTTTATCTCATAATGTTTTTTTTTCTGAGCTCTCCCTTTTCCTTCTTTGCACTCCCCCCTACTGAAGGTCTCTCCGTTTTTTTGGTCAATAGAATCCCCCCCAAATCTTTGACAGAATGAATTATGTTTACCCCGTTTTTTTTTCCCTGTCTTTTTTTCCGATCAGTCCTTTCCTCTAGCCTTTTAAACCAACGTTTTTTTTTTTTTTCTTTCGCCATTTACTCAGTTCTTAGTGCCTAGTCCCTATACCCTTCCCCGTTTGCGTCGGACCCGACTTATTCTTTTGTGTGGATCCTCGTCCTTGGGTTCAAGGGGACTATATTGGTCTCCCTTTTTTCGCCGTCCTCCTCCCCCCTCCCGAATGAAACTCCTTGATACCCCTCTAGTGGTTAGGAGCAGGAATCTTAATACTTTCCTGTTTCCTCCTAACATCCAGCTTTCCCGAGCCGGAGAGAAGGATCGATGCGTAATCGGCGGCCTCTTTTGCAGTTGGAGATTCTCTCTTTCTTTGCCTCGCGGAATCATCTTCCTGCCCCGGCTGCAAGTCTCACCTCTCTTCTATTTTTTACAACCTCCCACGAACCTCCCTCGGCTTTAAAGAGAAGGATTGACTTATCCCCTTCCTGTTTCTCCTCTTTTCGATTTTGAGAAAGAGTTGTATCCTCTCACCGTGGGGTCCTTTTTGAGTTGCACACTTTATCTTTCTCTCCTCGGCCCTGTGTGCACCCGATTTTTTTGCCTCTGGCCTGTCCTTGGGCTCTGGCGGGGTCGAGCTGTCATTCCTTTGTTCCGGATGTTTTGAGAGAGAAATGTACCTTTGACCCTTTATTGTGACTTGAAGCACATCCCCACTTTTCCGTGGTCGGTGCCCCTTGGGCGGAGTTCGTCACCTTTCGCGACTGCCCAGACAGACAGTCGCCCCTCTACGCGCTTTTCTTGACGCCCTTTAACCTCGTGACGTGATGCAACGACATTGCAGCGTTGCCTCCGCGTTCTTTCTCACCTCGGAAAGGAGGGGAGGTTGCTTTCTACCCCGGTTATGCCTGAGTATATTCCAGGAAAGTAAAATTTTTCCCGTTCCTTTCGTTCCCGCGACCCCAGTGCCCTTGAACGAACCCCTGCGGATTCTTTTTTTTGATTGCCCTTTGGACGTTGGCAGACAAGAAGCTACGCCCCCCCTAGATTTTTTGTTTTTTATTTAATTTGCAGCGTAGCCATAGCGCCTCTGTATCAGGTCTTCTTTATTTCTTCCAGGACGAGTTCCTCTGCTTCCATATGAGGAGACGGTGCCCTTGTCTGCCTGGGCTCGTGATAAAATTCTTAAGAGTGCTTTCAGACTGAGGCGCGTTGCGTGTCCTTTCTCTTATTCTGACTGCCCATGCGCTGGAGCATGTTGCCCACTGATGAAGATGTTGTCTCGGTTCCGGCGATCCGCCCACGAGGCGTAGCCCTATTTAGTTTTTGTCGCGTTACGTCCTTCCGACTTCAAGTTTTGCGGGCCCTCTGCTTCAGGGGAAACAGGTTCCTCTTTTTCTGCTCCCTGGTATAGGGCATTAGAAGTCCCAAGACTCTCCCAACACACCCGCGGCCTTTGCATGGCTTCGTTGATCGCATTGAGTTTTGGCAAGACTTTTCTCTGACACGTTGTAGGCCCTTGTTTTTGTGGCAGTGAAGATATTCATTCGCAGTTTTTTAGCGCGTGGAGACCGTTCCTTGTTTATTTCACTCTATACCCTCCTCTTTTCCCCCCGTCTTGGGTAATGTCTTTCTTAACGATTCGAAGAAGGTCCCCCCAATCTTCTAAGGTTTCTTTGAGATATTGATCCCGGTGATGTCGGCGTGCGGATTACTCTAAACCAGTCTGACATTGGGAATTCCCTTAATTTAGAGGAGCACTTTATTCACTTGTTTTCCTGAAAGTGAAGTAGTCTCGTTTTTGCTCGTTGGGAGGCCACAACGATTTTTGAAGGGCCTGAAATTTATACAAGGAGCGGTTATGGAGGAGTTGGTGGAATTTTTCCGCGTCCTTCTAGAGTAATGAAGAGTTGTCGTCCTTTTTTCTCTTTTTTTATTTCCCCTTTTTTTTTCTTTTTTTCTCCCTTTCTCCCTTTTTTTTTTTTTATGAGAAGCTTCTTTTGACGGCCGCTTTCAAATGTTTTCTCGCTTTTTCTGTGATGAGGAAGCTGGAGCCCCTGATGAGATTCGCAGGGTGCTGAGAGTTCCTTGCGAGCATGCGTTTGCGTATGTGTTTTCTCGTAGAGTGCTCGGGTGTTCGTGTGTTTTTTGCTTTTCCTTGGCGGTCCTTTGCTTTTGAGCGTACGCTGCCAACGTTCCTGGATTTTTCACTCCGACATCGGCCCTTTGGATCTTAGGCGTTGTCTCTTTTCAGCTTGCGCCTCATTTCTGAGCCTTTTTCCTCGTGTCGGCACATTCTGTTGGGTTCACGAAGGGGTTCGTCGCGCGATGGCTATTACTGCTTGCATTTTGGCCTTGGACGACCCCTGAGGACGCTCGGTTCATTGTTTTTTAGCGGTCTCCTGACGATGGTTGTTCATTTTGTTGAGTTTTATTCTTTCATGGCTTGGTCAACAAGACCATGCGTTTTGGCCGACAGCGCTTGCAGCCCTTCGCCCGGAGACCTTGTCGCTTTTCTTTTTACCAAAAGTTTGAAGCTGCTCGTCACTCTGTTTCTAGTCCCGAAGCTTTGCTCGGATGGCTGTCGACTCTGGGGGACGTCAGATTTCAGGGCTTATTTAACTCGTCTCCAGCGTTAAGATTCATTTTGGTTCTTCTACAGTTTTTACTTACGTTAGTGTTCTTTGGTGCCTTTACTTGGGGGTGTCCCCCCTCTGGGTATTCGCGTAGGTTTATCCCAATTGGGAATTAGGCCGCTTTCCCTTTCCTCACTTCTCCTCTTTTTTCCTTTCTTCTAGCTTTTTTCCCGCCTTCCAGAGTCCCAAAGTGGGCGTTGGCTAGCCAATTGGTGGATCGAGCGAAATAGATTTCTTCGACCGCGTTCTTCTTTCCTAATCCTCCCTTTTTTTGGTGTGTCGCGGTCCGCCTCTATTTCGCCTTATCGATGGCGCGCCCGCACTTCTCCCGAGCCACCCACGCGCCCCGTTTTATAGTTCTTTCCTCTCGTTCCCGACCATCACGTTTTTCGCGACCTCACGGCCCCCTCCTCAGTGATGTGTTCACCGCCCGATCTAGGCCAAGAACAAAACTTTCGTTTGAGCCCAACGACTTCCTCTTGACAGACTAGAAGTCAAGAAGTCTTAAATCCCCACCCCCTCTGACCCTTACGAATCTCGCAGACCCGATTTTTTCTTTTGCCCGCCGCACCCGACACGTTTTCCTTCTTTCGCTCCCATCCCAGGCTTTTCCATCTTTTTTTTCCACCCCACCTTTCCTCTGGGACTTCTCAGCGCTTCGACTCTTGTTGACCGTTTACCAACTCTGCCTTTTGACATCCGCAAATTCCCCTCTTCCTTTTTTCTGCCCGTCACCGGTCACCACCCCACTTCGCCTCTGCCTGTTCGACTTTTCCTTTTCAAGAAATATCCGAAAGCGACTCCCCTCTCCTCCCACCTTATAGCTCACACCCAGAAATTTCCGACACCCTTACCAGCGCTTCTCCTCGTTTTCGTCATCCTTACCCCCAAAGAAACTTTCCCTTCTGCGTCCCTGTCTTCCGTCTCCCCACGCACGTGTGCCCGTTCTCCAACGCCTCCCGAACCTTACAACCACAAACACTCAACACCCCCTCTCCCACGCCGTCCTATATCCCAACCACTTATGAGCAATTAAATATCCTCCTGAAGATTCTCGGCAGCCTCTGGGTATGCTACCCAACGTCAAAAAATCCCCATACCCCCTCCAGCCCATTGGGTCACCTTCATCGCATGATGCCCCATTTCACTCCGCTCGGCTGCAGAGATCAGACTAGGCCCCACCCCCCCATAAGCATCACCGGCTCCTTGTCAAATTTGGCCCCTCTCCAATCTCTTCCCCAAAATATTTTTTGCTTTTCCAAACGACCGCCCCCCCGCTACCTCAGGCAATTCATTTCCCCATCTCCACCGTGCCCTCCCCAATTTCAGCCGATTCCCTTCTTTCTCGTCTGACCATAATCTGGTTCTCGCCGCCCACCGTCAGCAAACGATCGACCACCCTTAATCATGCACCTGATTGTTTGTCCTTCCCTCTCGGTCGCCCCCTACCACCACTTTCCCCAATCCGACTTCAACAATGCGCGGCTTCTCTCTCAACGAAACCCCCCTCATTTTCGCCCTATATCCCACCCCATGAACCACCAATGACGCTTAACCCCCCCCTTCCCAGTCATTTCCTCTCTGACCCCGCCGCCCTGCGCAACGAAAGGTTTACCTTGCTACCGTTTTTTTTGTAGTTGCACTCTCCTCATAATCTGCCCCCCCCACTGTCGCGCCACCTTGAACTTTTACCCCTCCATACTCGTAAGACTGCCCTCCCACTTTTTGTCCCTCGAAACTCTCATCGGTCTACGGCCTCTGTCGTCTTTGCGTTCCACCCGGAGACACACAACAAACATATTATAGTGTCCCCCCTTTGGGGAAAATTTCAGCGCTTTCGTAGCATCCCCCTTTCCCCAATAATATCCAGTCCGTCAACCTCGCCTCTCTTTTCAACCGGCACTCTTCTCCGAAAGTCAAAGACATGCCCGTCTCCTTATCGTGCCTCGACAAACTAGCCGTCCCCCGGGGACCCATACTTCCGACCCCGCTCTTCCCCGATCCGCGTTAGCCGTCGCAAGGAATCTCGTCATCGGTGTTAATAAGTACGGTTTTTCTGCCGCCCACCCAAGTTCGATCATACCGTTTCTCCCCATTACTATAGGAGCCGATGGTTCTCGCGACCACCCTACCCTCACCTCAACCTCGCCCCTTTCCTTTCTACGCCATTAACTCTTTCGACTCTTCCAAGTCTGTAATACACAATAGGCGGTCCCCCACGAGGCGCCTGGTTGTTTAATTGATGCCGTCAAGCCCTCTGTCAGTTGCTTTCGTCCAGGTTCAACCTTAGCACCAGCCCCGCCAGCTCTTCTTTTCAAAGAGCACGGGCCCACACTTGGTGATTTTACGGCTGTTAATCAGCTCGTGCTCAACTAAGTGGCGCTCCTTACAATTCCCCCCGCCTAGGTAACAGACCAGTACCCCAAGACCGTCCCAATTTCCTCCGAAACGGTCTCAGGATTTCCCGCTCATTTTCAACTCCCCCCTCCTCCTCTGCTACTCCCTCGTTCCGCGGTTTCTAAAACTCTTTTGTCCACACCCGCGCCCTTTTTATTAGCTGGGGATAATTCCTCCGGCTCGGTTACCGACCTCCGTTGTTGATTCCCCCCTAGAATTCTTTTTTACCTTGCTATTTGAAATTTTAGCGCCCGGAACCGCTGATCCGTCGCTTGCAAATTCTTCTCATCCCGCCCCCCACACCCGCACAAGGCTTAGCGTTGCATTCGTTTTCCATCCTTTTTCGCACGTCTGATTAATATGATCTTTCCCATCCGGACGAGAGTTCCTTTCCGATCTTTATTAAAACACCTGGAGGGTTCTCCAGTCGATCTTGGAGCGGGGAAGGCGCTTTTTTTATGTTTCCGCCTCTATTTAGCTATCACGTGAGAAGGATCCACACACATACTACCCGTTTCCCGGCATCGCGTTAGTCGCGCTTTATCTTTCCCCCTCTACTGTAGCAGACGCAGCCGCTTGCCTGCTGTTTTCTCCTAATCTCTCTCGTAGAGAAAGGAAACCCCTCCAAAACCCTTTCCATCATGGACCATTATTATGTAAAGAATTTTTTCTTTCTTCTTACCCTCGGTCCGGTCTTCAGCGTGGGCGTCTCAGTATATTTCCCCTTTCCTTTTTTTTCTCCGCTCGGTTTCTGTTGGAGAGATAACTTTCCGATCTCCTCGCTGAAGCTCCCTTCCTCTTCTACTTTTAATTAGAATCCATTTTGACCCTTGACTGGAGCAATTTAGGCGCCCTTCTGTTAAAGTTCTTTTTCTCCTCTCCGAGGCTTTTTTTGCTTTCCCCGAAACCCAGTTCCTCTGCCTTGCGCCTTGAAAAGCGGCAATTTGCTAAGGCCTACTCCCTATGTGACCTCCCTCTTGTTTTTGTTGGGATACGTCCCAGAGACTTGGGTTATAATTCTCAATATTTTCCTTCTCCCCCTGCCCGCGACGGCCTCCCTGCGCACATCTATTGTCTCACCCCCTTAGCCGTTTTTCCTTTCTCATTTCGTAAGATCGTCCGGGTGGCCTCACCGCATTCATAGATGTTCCGTAGCTGGGATAAGTAGAGATGCGCAGGCGTTATTAGCCTGGGTGCCTTTTTGTTTTGCGGGCTTTTTTTTGCCTTTTTGCCGCGCTGAAGTGTGGCTACTCTTTCCTTATCCACCCCCCCTTGTAAAACCTCTTCTTCTTTTTCCCATCACGAAAGAGGCGGCGTTAACGACGTTTGGACTTCGCCTTCATTCTTTCCCTCCTTCGCTTTTTTCGCACGAGTTTTTTGGTACCTCTCAAGTTCTCTACGTATCTTCTCTTCTTTCTTCTTGCCCAACCACCGGTTCTATCCCTGAGTTCCCCCGGGGGTTGCGCTTTCAAAACCCCCCACCCCCCCCCCCCCCCCCCTCGATGTTGGTCTCTTTTTCTTTCTTCGAGATCGCTTCTTTTTTTGATATTGGATTCTTTTTTTCCTTCTTAGTTCTTCTCCAGGAAATATCTCTCTGATTTTTATGACTCCGCCCATACAAAGGTCTTGGTTGCTAGTTGCCTGACTCCTCTTCGTGCTCTTTGTTTCCCGCGATTAGACTGAAGTTTGCCCTTCAACATCGTGCTTGGTTTTCCTTCTCCTTTCCCTTACTGTGATGTTACATAATGCGCCTGCTTTGCCGCTCTACGTTGATCAGCGGACCCTACTTGCTAGTCGTCGAAATATCTCTTTTCTCCGTTGTTCACTCTTGTGCGAAATTTTTCAATGTGTTTTTTTGTTCTAGAATAGAAAATAGCGCCAAGGTCCTCGTTCCCGCGGCTTTTTCATTACTTGCTTTTAGCTAGCCCCGCCTCATAGCCCCCCTCTTACGAGAGGGAACTGGGCTACGGTTAGACTGGACTTCGTCCTTTGAGAGGTTCTATTCCCTCAGGTGCTGGCAGGACTCTTTCTTTTCCCCTCTCGTCTTAGAGGAATCCCTCTTTTCCGGGGCGCTAGAACGCATCGTTCCGTTACGCCTCCATGCGGTCCTCTTTTGCGGGATGTGATCGTAGAAACCTTCTTTTATGTTCGCATGTCTTTCTCAAGAGTTGCTTAGAAGTGTTTTTTCTGTTCCGGCGAGACGACCCCTTTCCTTTGAGTTGATTTTCGGACGCTTTCGCCGCAGTCGTTTTGCTTCGACTTTCTGTGCAGGTTGCAACAGTTTAATTTTTTTTTGCCATTTGGCTGATTAGGAGGCTCTCCCATAACTAGACACCAATTCACTCAGGCCTTCGTTGCTCCGCGTCGTTTTTTACCTCACATTGCCTAGGGGTGAGGTCCCTGTTTGGGTCCTTCCCAATTGAAGCTTTAATAGGAGTTCTCCCCCCATGATGTTTTTTTCTCTTTTCGTCTTCTCAGGGACCTCTTCCAATTCGATCTTGGAAATTAGTTGCATGTCTTTGTTTCTTGCGAGATCGCGGATCCACCCCTGCCGTCAAGGTTTGTTCCCTGATCCGTTGCTGACGTTAGGTCCTCTTTTTCTCTTCGATCACCCGTGTGCAGAAATAATCCCGAAGCGTGAACTCTTGATGGCCCACTTTTTGATGAGGTGTACTCCCTGTTGCGTTTCGAGCTTGTTTGATTTGACAATTTTTAGGCGATGCTTCTCCATTTTAGGACCGTTTATGGTGCGTTGTGTTGAATTTCCGATTATCTACTCCCCGCAGAGGCGGCGGTGTCTGTGTTATTCCAGATCGCGGTCGCCCCTCTTATATCTTGTAGTCATTGGAGGGTTTTCTCTTGGCCGCTGGACCCAGAGTTTGACAGAAGGTTAGTCATGGCGCGCATGCGTCTCTTCGTGTCTCTCTGGGAGTTCGGTTTGGGATTCCCGGTGCTGGGGGCTTTTATCGTCGAGTCCAGTTTCCGACTTCCTTCCCCCTTCCCCACAGACCAACCTTTGGTCTGAAATTTTTTTTTTCTCCCCAGCATGCGCTTCCCTTTTTTCATTCATTTTTCTACATTGTGGGGCTCTCTCTTGTGGCATGTATTACTTTTGCTTCATTTTCGTCCCATCGGCGACACGGTCTTGTTTTCATTTATTTTTTTCTGGAGCTTAGCAAAAGCTCCTCCCTTTAATTGCAGTTGCTTCTTAGTTTGCGTTCTAAAATTGGGCCTCCGCGTCTTCGCCTCTTTCCCGTCGTCCGTGGTCGACTTCTTGATTTTTGAGCCTCCAACGGCGAGTGCGATCTTTCTCTTTATCTCCGAAGAGGGCTGCCGGATCTTTCATCTTGGTGAATTCAGGGGCCTGGCTTCGGCCCTTCGATTTTTTCCCCCTTTTCCAGCTCCTTGCTTTTGCCTTTTTCCACGTTTTTTCGAGGTCGCTCCCGATCGCGGGGAAACTTCCTGTTTGAGGAAGTGTCAGGCGTCGCTTCTTTGACATTTAAAGAGAATCTCTTGTTTTGACGCGCGTATCCAGTCTTTTGCCCCTGAGTCTATCTTTTTCGGAATAACTAGCCCCTTTTCTTCCTCAGACCCCCTTTTCTCTTTCAATAAGTTGTTGTTTTCTACGGAA
>Ga0179593_1423098_pt1 | contig 17789 bp, 31 predicted proteins | sample CZODoug2_1_08_16_FD_185931 | JGI IMG/M metagenome (GOLD analysis project Ga0179593, IMG submission 185931) | Vadose zone soil fungal communities from Angelo Coast Range Reserve, California, USA - CZODoug2_1_08_16fungal (PacBio error correction) | ecosystem: Environmental > Terrestrial > Soil >... | reverse complement strand
CGACACGTGTACTCCCCTTAACTGCGCTCCTTTTCCCTTGATATAATGCGAGTGACCTCCGGGCGTTGAGAGTTTTTTTTTTTTCCTCACCGACAAAAAACAATTCACTTGTGTAGCCCCCTTGGTACAGCATACTAACTCTCATACTGATCTTGCGCTAGTCTCTTGCTGCCCCCCTTTTCTTTATTCGATTCGAGTCATTGCTCGAAACTCTAGTATTTCTGGAATATCGTCGACGCGAGGTAAGGCAGTCGGTTCGCTTTAAGTGATTCCAGGCGTTGATTGTTATTTCCTTCAAAGGGTTGCTTTTTACACTGGGCTCATCGAGCGACTTGTTCCTTCCTCTATCGTCTTCTGCCAGATCTCTTTCTCTAGCGCCCTGCACTTCCATTTTAGGCTGAAATTTTTTAAGCCGAGCAGGATTGAGAAGACCTTTTTACTAATTTTAGTTTTCGTCCCTCTGCGAGACCAGAGAAACATGACCGACAAGCAGTTTGCGCGATAGGCTTTAGCAATCCATGTCCTTAGTTTGAATTGGTTCTTTTTTCACCACCACTCTGGCCCTCTTTCCGTCTTTGATGGCGAGGTTGCCTGGAATATAGCACTATCCTTTTCTTTACGGCGTTCTCCAGCCCATCCGCTAAGACGGTTCGCCTATTGACGTTCCCATCCCCCTTCCGAACCGGCACGAGTTCGTCTTGACGGGTGACAATTTTTGGTCCTGCTAGATTTTTACCACCCTGCGAAATCGTAGCGCCATTTGGGGAATACTCCAACGCGCGGCGTTACTCTACTGCATCCTTTTTGTGCTTTCATTAAAAGGGGTCTTTTGTATCCGCTGTGAAAAAATTTGCCCCGGGTGTGCAATTCAACATTAGCGGTACCAACGCTCAGCGTCGGTAAAACTACAATTCTTGTCTATGGAAGGGTACCCAACCCATTGAACTTAGATTTTTTCGGATGTTTTAGTAGTGAACTTTCAATCGAGCGTTCATTGTATTCTTATGTAGTCTTGGAATTTGCCTATCCTTCAGCGATGAGGGATGAGTTTGCTAACGGTTAGTCTTGTCCCTGCCCTTTTACCCCTCTCTCGCCCGTCGGGCCCTCCCCCTTCAGAAACCGGTGACGACGCTGTGAGTATCAGTGGATGTCCTTTTCCCTTTTTCGCCGTATGCCCCCAAGGTTAAACCCATGGTAATCCCCTCCTGTGCACCTCACCCTTCCCCCCTTCTCCGCCCTCTTTCCTTTCGCCATGCAGCATCCTCCTTTCCTGATACCGACGAAAACTTGTCTGTCCCGGAATACTTAACCCCTTTTTTTTTGTTCTCTTTGTATTTTCCTGCGGTTTTTCCCTTTCGTGTTTTGGTATGTAGTTTTGTTTCTGACTTTTGTCTTCTTTTGGGTAGTTCATGCCGAATTGACCGTCTGTCTTATCCAGCTCAGTTCACTCGCCGGAAAAGAATATTCAAAAGACCCAATTCTGCCCTGTAATGCGTCGTTTTCTTTTTTTCCTATAATCCCTCCCGCGTGACCCGCTTGTCTACTACAAAAGACCGTTTACCTTTTTAGCGTTTTCTCCCGAACTACCTCCTAAGGGGAAGTTTTAACGCCTTCTTGACATGAAGGGGATTTGAGGCCTAGTTTTGAACCCGGTAGAGATCCGGTAAGGTCTATTTTTTTTTTCTCGCTTGGCTTTCCCTTCTTCCTCTTCGCGATGCATGTTTCAATAGAACTCTAGAATAGTTAGTTCTTCCTCTGTGTCACGGTACTTTTCTTGCAGGCAGATCAGTGGTGGCCTGGCTGTTTCTCCCTTCAGATTTAGTCTTCCTGAGCTTTGTGGATGAGGGCTTTCTTTTGCTTGTGATGAGTAACCTCCCGCAACACCTACAAGTTGTCAGCGCGTTGTCTCTGCTTTTTTGCTCGCTGGATAGACGTGTGATCTTCCTTACTGTGAACCTCTGTTTTTTTTCTGAGAGTTCACCTTATCATACCTGCCGCCACATCCCTTAAACCCCCCTGCGCTTTACGGGTCTTTCTTTTTCCTTTCCCGCCTCTCCATCAGTATGCGTCCAAAAGAACCCTCCGATCTCCCCGACCCATTCCCCTCGCAGCGAACCCGCGCCATGCGGAAAAGCCACCGATGGTTCCCTTTGGTCGCCTCTTCCACTACTACCCGAGGCCCCAACCACAATGTAATCCTCCATCCCGACCCCTTCCTTTTCCCTACCACCCAAATCTCCTCCCCTTTGCCCTTTCCGTTTACGCCACTCACCCTTCTTCTAATCCTGTCCCACCACCTACCACTTCCTGCCTCTTCCTCAGCCTCTCTATCCCTCCCTCCCCCTCTGCTATCCCCCCCCCTTCCCGTTCTTCTCTTCCCACCTCACCTCCCGCCCTGCTACCTTACCCACACCTATCTATCTCTCCCTGTACATTTTGCCCGCCACACGCGCCTCCCCCTCCTTCCTCCGCTCCACCCTTCCCTCTGTTCCCCCCCCCAACTCTCCCACGCTTTTTTTTGTCTTCCAGCTCCCCTCAAACCCCTTCTTGTCTTACATCACGTTTCCCCCTCTTCCCTCACCCTTTCCCACCCAACCTATCCCCCACACCCAACTCTCGCTCTCCCTCGTCCCCCCAAACCCTTACGCCCCCCTTTTTTGCCCCTCCTCCTGAGCCCCCCACCGCGCTAACTCCCTCCTATTCTCCTGGCTTTCCCCGCGCTCCTCGTTCCCCTCCATCCCCCCTACCCCTCCCCCCCCTTGTCCCCGTCCGATTTACCCCTTTCTCATCTTCCCCCCCTTTCCCTCCCGGAACCTCATTTTCTTATCCGTTTCCTACCCTATTCCCCACCTCCACACCCCCTACCTACCTACCCCTTACCATCGCCCAACCACCCCCTCCATACCCCCTCTTCCACTCCCCTTCTCTGTCTCACCGGCCATCCACCGCCCCCCGCCTCCTCCCCCTAACACTAACCCTCCTTTATCTTCTCTACTTGCCCCCCTCACACTCCCTCTTTCCCTCTGTCCATTTTCATCCCCCTATCTTCCCTCAGTCCTACCGCCTTTCCTTCCTCAACCCTCTCTCCATTCCCAACCTCACCCCATCTTTTCGTTCCACCTGCCTTCATAGTTGCCGCCCCGCCTCCCTACCCTTCTTCCTCCCCTCCTCCTCTCTTCCCTTCCACCCCCCCCACCTCACCCCCAACTCCCTCCTGCTCCACCCCCCACCCCCTTCTCCCATCCCCCCCCCCATTCCGACCATTTCTACTTATTGTCTCCTCTCTTACTCTGTCCCTACTCTCTTCATTTGTTTTCTCCCACCCGACCCCCCCCTACCACCTTTCCCCCCCCCTGCCCTCCCCCCCGCTCTCTATACCTTTTCCTTCCCCAACTGCCCGCCCATTCCCTGTCGCTCATGCCATTCTCGATCTAACCCACCTATCTCTTTCCCTATCTCTAAGCCCCAAGCTACCCCCTACCCCCCTTCACTGTTCCCCCCTATCTTCTCACCTTCCCTACCCCCGTCTTCCCTTCCTCGCCCCTCCCAAGTGTGCAGCACCCCTACCCTTCCCCTGCCTTACTCGCAATTTTACCCTATCCGCCGTCCCTTCCCGGGTCTTCTCTTAATGCGTCATCCACCTGCCCCTCCCTCACGGCTGTTATCATCCTTTGAACACCAGTTCCCATCTTCGAACATATCTTCTCCCCTTGATCCGCACCCCAATACCCCACCCATGCCGAACCACCCCCCATTTTCCCCTCGCTCAACTCCTCCTCCCACCTCCTCGCTCACTACCGTCTACCCCCCTTAGGCCCTGCTACCTATTTCCTTCCCCCCTCTTTTTTTCCCATACTCGCCCGCCAATCTCCATCCATTCTATGCCTCCCCGCCCCTGAGCTTATTCTCTCCACCTTTGCCCTCTATCACTCCCTTCCTCTCCTTCCGCCATAACACCCCCTGTCCCCACCCCCCATCGCTATTTTGCCCCCACCTCCCCCGCTCCCCACCCCCTCGAGCCTCCCCCCCGTACCCGCCTCCCCCCCCCTCCCTCCTCCTGCCCCTCCCCCGCTCCCATGCATCTCACGAACGTCCCGCGCTCCTCTACCTTCTTATCCCTTTTCCCCCATCTTCTCGACCCTTTCCCCCTCCTGCTTTCCTTCATTCCTCCCACCTACCCGTGCATCCCCCCTCTCTTCCCTCTCCTCCCCACTCTCCCCCATTTGCCTATATGCCTACACCCCCCGCCCCCACCTGCTGCCTCCTTCATAACCCCTTCTAATGCCCTACATCGCTCCCACCCCCCCGCACCTCTTGACGCATTTCTTTTTCCCCTGCATTTCTCATGCATACCCTCCCTATTTCTTTCTCTTCTTGTCCCATACGCCCGTTTTCCTACCCGCTCCCCCCCCATCTCTCCCGCCACCCTCACCCCCCCCCCCTCGCCCCACACATGCATCCCATCTCTCCTTGCTCTTCCCTCGCCCCCCTACTCCCCATCTTGCTTTATAGCCTCCCCCCCTTTCTACCCTTTTTCTCCCCCCTCCCCTTTCTCCCCACCCCCCCCTCACCCTCCCCCCCATCCCCGCCTCTTTCTCCCTTCTCCCATCTATCCCCTTACTTCCCCCCTCCCCCCCCGCTGCCCCTCCCCCCCGATCTCATCCCTTATTTTCCCTCTTTCCTCCTTACCACCAACCCCCCCCCCCTCCTCTACCCTGCCGACCCACCCTTGACCCTCTTACCCTCGCCTCCCCCCTTTTTCCTAGCCTTCCTTCCCTTCTGCCTTCACCTATATCCACCCCCCCCTGCTTCCTCTTCCTCTTTCTTACTGCGGCTCCCTCTTCCCGCACCATTTCTCCCCTCCCTCCCTACCTCTCCCCACCCTCGTCTCCGCCACCTCTTTTCCCTTCTACCCCATACACTCCCCCCCTTATTCGCCTCCCCATCATATCCATCACTCTTTCCCCTCCACGGCACCCCCCCGCTTATATACCTTCCCCGTTTCCTCCCCCATATCTGGATCCCGATCCCTTGTCATACTCCGCCTCTCTACCGCCCTCTTTTCCTGCTAAACTCTAGCCGACCCCCCACGATCTCCCAGACCTCCCCCCCCACCCCCCCGCCCCCTTCGCCTCCCCCCACTAGGGGTCCTCCACTTCCCCTCCTGCTCGGCCACCCCATCTCCACTCACCCCTTTCAGTTTAACGTCCTTCTCTCCCCCCGCCATTTTTTCCCCCACCCTACACATCCCCTTCCACGTTACACTCCCTCCTAATCTCAAATATATAATCCCTCTCCTACCACATCCTCCACTCCCCTTCCCCCCCCTATCCCATCCCCCCTCCCCCTCCCCTCTCTGGCAACGCCGCTCTCATCCTCACATCCCTCCATCGCCCGTTCCCTCACCCGCTACCCTGACAACCCATCCTCAAGATCTCCCCCCACCCTATCTCGACTCTTCCCCTCCCCTTGCTTTAGCGTCACACCCTCCACCCCTCCCCCACAGCATTCCAGCTCTTCCCTTTAGTCCCACGTGTTCCCCCCCATCCCTTTAAATATCGACCTACCCCTTTTCAACCCCCCGAGCACCCCCCTCCCTCTCCCTCTGCCCCAAACGCGATCTCCCCCTTCCCTCCATCCCCAACCTACCCCCACTACCCCATCGCCTCTCCCTCCCCCTTTTCCCCCCCCCTCCTCCCGCACGGTCTCACTTACTCCCTCGCTCCCACCCTATTTTCACTCCCCTCCCATCCCTCCATTCTCTCCCCCTCCAATCTACCTAAATCTTTCCTCTATCCGTTGATCACCCTTGCCATTCCTCTCCTCCGCTCCCCCTCATTAACCCCCCGCCTTCTCTCCCTGCCTCCCTCCCTACCCACTTCATTATAGCAACCCCCGCGTCTTCTTCTCTCACCTCCTGCACATAACCCCCACTCTCACTCCTATAGTCATCCCCCCTCGTCGCTAGCCAACACCCCTACCGCCCCCTGTGCTCGAACCCGCTCAGTTTCCTTCTCCTCATCCTCTACCCCACTCGCAAACCCTCTCTCCTACTACGTGGACCAACCGCGCCCTCCATATCTACAACCCCAACCCCCCCCTCATCACCTCTACCCCCCTCGACCGCTTCTCGCCCCTCTCCCCTGAGCTTTATCCCCGCCCACCCCCCCATACCCTTCCTCCCCCCGCCACCGCCCCACCCGCCCCCCCCCCGCTCCCACCCACTACCCCTCCCCACTCCATCACTCACGCGAGTTCCACCCTTCCCCCCATCCTTTCCCCCCACTCCCCCCCCGCTATCCTGCCGCCGCACGACACCCCCATTATTTTCTTTCTGAAAGGCTCCGACCCACACCCCTCAACCTCCCCCCCCTCCTTTGCCTCATCCTCCCCTTACCATACTATCGTTGTCTACTTTTCTTCCCCCTAACCTCCCGCTGTTCTATCCCTCGCCCACCCCAGCCGAATCGCCGGCGATCCCTCCAGTCCACCTCCCCCTCCACCCTCCCGATCGCTCCAAGTCTCCTCTCGACCCTGGGTCTACCACCTCCCACCCACCTACTTTCCTTACCCTTGTCCCCCCCCCCCCATCCAGCCTTGTCATACTCCAAGTCCACCCTTGACCGCTTCACCCTCTTCCCCCCATGACCATTCCTCCCCCCTGCACCCGCCGCTTCCCCTCCCACCCGCCAACTCCTCCTTATCATTACCACCCGTTCCACCCCCCCTATCCCCCCCCTATGCCTCGCCCCCGCTCCGACAGCTCCCACTTAACCCTGCCCTGCACCCCCCCCGGATCAACACCTTCTCTTCTCCGCTTATCCGGCCTCGACCGTCCTATGGTTACTTTCCTCCTCCCCCACCCCCTTTAGTTTTGCCGCCCACCCTTTCCACTCCCCCACTGCCGTGCCTACCCACCCTCCTCCTTCCATTGTTTCTCGCCCACCCTCGCATGAAGCCCCAATATCCCAGCCTCCCCCTTCCTACTACACACTCCCTCGCCCTCTCTCTGTTTACCCCCTCCGTCATGCCCTCTCCTCCTCCATCTACTCTCCCGGTCTCCCCCTCCCCCCCTCCTCGCGCTCTTGTTCTCCCCCCCCCCCCCCCCCTCCCCCTCCCTGCCTTCAGCCCCCACCCCCCCTTTGACAGTCCCATATCCCCTTCTTTCTCTTCAATGCTCACCCCTCCCTTCCCATACTTCCCTCTCTAATCCCACCTTTCCCTTCTCCCCCCCCCCTCCTCCCTCCTTCGCTCTTGCAAACCGCCCCCCCCCACACCACATTTCCCTCACCCTTTTCAATGTCATAAATATCCTCTCTCCCTCCATTGCCCTCTGCGCGCCTGCACCATCTTACTCCCCCGTAGTAACCGTCATCACCTCACCGCTTTTAAATGTGCTGCGACTCCTCTGCTACCACGATAAGCCGCTTTGTTTATTTTTTTTTTTCTTTTGGGTCCCTCAGTACGCTCGCCTTAGCTTCTCTCAACCCCATTTAGCTCTACTTTACACTTCCTCTCCTCTACATTGTCCTCCACAATAACCCTACGCCTCCCTACTCCACCCCATGCTCCCCCTCCCCTCTTTCTCCTCCTACCCCCCCCTTAAATATCAAATTTTCCCCACCTCTTTCTCACCCTGCTCCGAAACATTCCTTCCCTCGAAACCCTATGATCATACCTATTTTCCTCCCTCCCTCTTTCAATTCCCTGGGAGAGAGTTTAGAGTTGACTAATTTCTCAATACTCTCCCTACCGGCTAACAGTCCCTTTGTTGCGAGAATTCTCAAGCACCGAGAGCCCGAGTCCACTTCCCCTCTTATCTGTCCGTCCCTTCGAACAATAGATTAAACACTTAAATCCTTTTTTTTTTTCTTTTTTACTGATCGGCTCGGTAGGAGCGTGAGCGAAATCACGCCTCCCCCTCATGCCATTTTTGTTTGTTCCTCTTCTTAGTGTTCATTGGAATCTTTGCGTGGTCTTTTTCTGCTCCTTTAACGGCGGCCTCACAGACTCCCCCAATGGCATTTCCCGCACCACCCGCCCCCTTACGAACCAGACTCTCCCCCCACCCCTCCAGCCTCCTTCCCCTTCTCCGTGAAAGAAATTTCAGGTTTCTTTTTTGTCTTATAGCTTCTTATTCATAAGGAGGCAGCATCTTTGTCGTTCCCTTCGTTTGAGTAACGGATACATTATGTTTCCTAAGTTGTTGATTGAGAAGGACTTTCCTTTTTCTTTTCCAACCATTTTCTTTCCTTCGCTTCCGCGTTTCTTTCCGTCTCCCGAGTATTTTGGATACCCCGGTTGATTTTTTTTTTTTTTTTTTGCTCCCGAAGACCCGAGCTTTCCCCCCCCCCGGCGCTCCCTTCATATAAAGCCCCGAGGAGTATCTCATTCACGATTTGAGGGCCCACCCGACGCCATCAACTCGATTTTTTCACGTGCCAACGTAAGACTCCCCACTACCCCGTGTAGGGCCCCACAGAGATCGGAGCGAATTTTTTAGGGACACCCCTTGTCAAAGGGTGACTCTTTTTTTCAACAAATTGATTCTCCAAGGAGGGGTAACTGCCTTATTTCTTGCAGTGGAACCGCAGCACCGTCCTTAAGCAGAAGTCGCGTGGCACCATAGGTGCACTTGAACTTTTGAACCCTCGCTCCCTCATACCCGTACGTTAGGTTCACCCCGCAGCTGCTCCCCCCGCAACTTGATTCCTTTTTTTGGCGAGGCCGTTCCCCATGACGCTACTTCTCTTTCCCAAGTAATCTCATCAAACCACCTATCGGTCGAGAGGTGCCCCACTCCCTGCTTCACTCCCTCACTGCCCAACGCGCTGTCGTCCTCCTCGCCTCGTCGCTCAAGCGGTGAAGCGTGGTTCTCATTTCAGTGTCAGCACGAGATCGTTAGACCCCCAACCTGGTTTCCGTCCCATCCCTCTCGTCACATTATCTCATAGCGGGCCTCAGCAGCCTCTTCTCCTAGCTCTCCTCCTCTTGGCGTGATAGAACAGTAGTTTTTTTCCTTTACCGTTCCTTCCTGTAGGTCCGATCTGACTCCAGCCTCCTTACACCTGCGCGACGGTCAAGTTTTCCCTACTGCTATCCATAAAGGCTACTTTCGCGTCAGCCTCGTGTTTCCCGTACCTCAATCCTGTGCGAAAAGAGCATTCCTCTCTGGAGAGGAGCCCCCCCCCCCCACCCCAGGAAGTAGATACTTATCGCGCACCCAAGCTGCCTCTCGTTTAGCGGGCTTTCCACACCCGACCCCGTTTTTCCCTGAGCACGAGGTCGTATACGCATTACAGGAATGCTAAGCCCTTTGTTCTTAGCCTTTCCCCTCTTCTCCTTTAGAATAATTCGTTGTGTTTTGGTTCAGATTACGGTTAGCTTCCACGGACACGTCTGCTGAGGACGCGAGTACTTTTCCCCGTTTCGTGATAGAGCTTGGTTTTTTCCCCGCCAGCAAAGTTGTAGGGCCGAGGTACGTAGTTCCCGGTTCTTTTTTTTCCCTCGATGATCCAATGCCTTTTTCGCCCGCAGTTTCGGCCTGCGTCTTTTCCTCGCATTTTTCTTTAGGCGTAGCAGCCTATTCTCCCCCTCCTACTGTCCTTTCTTAAGACTTTAACTGCGCGGCCCCCGTCTGCTGATCCTGTTCCAGGAGCTCTTTTGCGTTTAGGGCTTCGAATAAGTTCTTGGCAGACAAGGGATGAGAGTTAGACTTTCGAGCCCTTGATTATCTTCTCTGATAGTCCAGCTTCTTCTTTCGAGTTCCCCGTTGAACGGCCTAGCTAAGCGTATTATCTATCATAAAGTTTCCTTTCTACTATAGTGATTGAAACTTCTGGTACTTCCCTCCGATCTGCTGCGCAGATTCTAGGGGCCGTCGAAGATAGTTAGGTCCTTTCCGTTCTTAGGTGCCCGGTTTTCGATTTTAGGCACTCTCCAGTGGTTTCTTTTTTCTTTCCGCGTGTCCTCCCTCAAAGATAGCCTTCGGAAAACCTTGCTGATGACCCCCGCTTGAATAAGTGCGTTGGCGAGCTGCTATGGTCACTACCCTAACCTAAGCGCACTCCCACTTCCCTTTCCTCCAGTGGCACAATTTGGCGCTCTTGGAGTGTTGTTCCCGGTCCCCTAATTTAGGTCTGTTGGGCACTAACAGAGCCTTTTCTTTACTTAATACTTCTTTCGAGAACCGAATTCCTTTGCTTTCTGTTAAACATTTTCCCTTGAACCTCTGAAAACTCGCGGGCCCGCCGCGTTTACCGCTTTAGTATGTTCTTTCCTGGAAAATTCCCTTCTCGGGGTAGTGGGACTTCCCCCTCTGTGTCAATCTTGAATTTTGAACCATCGAATCGATCTATTTTCCTTCTTCTTACGTTAGAAGCATGGGGTGAATTAGCGGAAGTCCTGTAGGAGTTCGTTTTTTTCGTCGTCCCGTCCATTCCCGTGTCAATCCAATGTTTTTCCCCCTCATCGTAGGTGAGAGGAATTCACTCCTCACCCCCTAGGTCCCACGATTCGATGAACTCGACAGTGTTCGTCGTTTCTCAGCAACGCTCCCGAAGGGCACGCCCTTCTCCCACGTAAGGTTGACCTCACCCCATCACCAATATCGCCGCATCTTCTTTAACTTCCATCAATATAACCGCCCCAAGAAGGACTTTCCCCCCCACTTGCTGTCTCCCCCACCCAGTAACGCTGGTGTTGCTGGAGTTTTGGCTTTTATCGTGGGGGCTCTTGCCGGATGGCGGGTTAGGGGTTCGCCCTCATGTAAAGTTGTGGAGGCTGGGGGTGTATGGGTTGCCCCTTCCCTCGTCTATCACAGCGCGCCTCCTTCTTACCGTCCCCCGCCTACATAGCCCCCCATGCGCAGTAAATGGTAGTCGCGTGATTTCGCCCACTTTCTCCTGCCCCCCTCGTTTGCTTCTCTTTTTGCGTCCAATCTTTTTTCACAACATAATTCCCCGTTCAGATTGCCGATATAAGCCCTTTTCCTGGTACGAAGGAAGGCTGCGCCTTGCTTGGTCTCTCCTCGGGTGGCGCGGTATGGTCTCTTTTTTTTTTTCTGTGGAGTTGAATTTCGCGCTCTCGCCCCCTCCGCTGTGAGTCCCTTTCACGCCTTTAGCCTCTTTTTTTTCCTAATTTGGATGTAAATCTTTGATCTGGGAAATGGTCTGTGCTTCGGGCGCTGTCTAGGAGTTGAGCTTCGGGTTCTTTCGTGATGTTTCGCCTTCTGTGCAACCACCTCCCTCAGAGATCTTGACCCCTTTCCTAGATTGGAGTTCCGTGGCCCTTGTCTGTGCGGCCTATTATAGAAGGGTAATATATCTTTCTTCCTTTTTCCTGTTTTTCTACGCTCCCCTTTGATCATAGAGAACATGCCCCGGTCAAACTTCGCACTAGTCTCTTCACGGTTCGCTCTCTCTGGCGTTAACACACGACCCCTCTAAAGAATAGAATTCCCGCCCACCGAACCTCCCTTCCCCCCCCCCTTTCCGAGCATAAGGTTTTTGCCACATTCCCCCCTTCCTGACTATAATGTCCTGGACGGCATTTTGAAGGCTCTTGGCTAGACTTTCCTTTCCAAGCTCCTTCCCCCCCCCTACCACGTTCCCTATCCCTTTTGTGCTCCCCTCTAACACGTCAATCATAGCCCTGGTCCGTAACCGGCTTCCGTCGTCCTCCCCTCCTGCGTCCAAAACATTGGAACTCTCGTGAGTGGGAAATAGGAGAGTTGGTGGCTGCCCTAGACACGGCATCGGAGCGTTTGAGCGAACTACCTCCGCTCATTGCCCCTTGGCCTATTTTTTGCGCTTCGGAGCCCTGCCGATTCTTTTTCTTCGATTGTAAGCTCTTCCGTGCCATTCCTCCCTCACCAGACCTCACCAATTTCATCACCCCACACCTCCCCCCTTCGGACCAGCACAACCCTAGCACCCTCTACCAATAAATACCCAATGAGTTACAGTTTCCCATGGGACTTCCTTTTTTCTCTCTATTTCTCTTCTCCTGTCTGAAGAAGGATGAATTCGTTACTTTTTTTTTTGTTTGCCGGTCAAATTCGTTGCACCGTATGATTCATTCCTTTAATTTTGACTTCGCTTTCCCCCCGGCCAGTGAATTAACCCTTTTTTTTTTCTACATCTCCATTCGGAATACTTTCTTCGTGCGTGCACGACCGAGAGCGCGCCCTTTTGGACCCTGGACAGAGCCTTTTGTAGCACCCTTTTTCGTCACTAGTCTCCTCTTTCCCCGCTCTCGACTTCAGCTCCAGATGTTTTCTCATTCCCCTTGCGCAACCGCCGACAAGCACCTCTTAAGGCCATGCCAACGGCAGACGCCACGTGTCAGAGAAGCTGAAGTTTTTTGATGTAGCCCCTTTCAACTGTTTCCGCAGCGCATGACCCTGAAATCTTTCACGAGCTTTCAATTGCGTACGACGAGAATGTGTAAGGTGTACTTCCCGCAGCCAGAAAGTTTGGCAAACAGACTATTCTGACCCACCTCCACGTTTGGAACGAAAAGGATCGAGAAGGTTGCCGCCCTTCTTGAGTAACCGCCTATCGATTTCCTGATACGTTCACCCTCCCGAGGTTACTCTTCAACCCTGTTACCCTCCTACCTCCCACCACTTAGTAGTTTATAGTTTTTCCATAACACTTACTCCCGATGAAAGGAAATACGTTCTACTCACTCGCCTGGTAGTCCGCCCCCTCTGCTTTGCCTGAGCCTCTTCCTGGTCTTTTGATCCTCGGGCCCCCCAGAAAGAGATCGTCTCCAACATTTATTATTTCCAGCCTTCGTCCAGGTAATCATCAGCTTGCCCTGGCCTTCCTCCTGTCCCCCCTTCCGCTTATTTTTTGATCTCACCTTCCTATACTCATTCCCGTTAATTTTTTACCGACCTGATGACTAGTTACCTCACTGGATATTTGGAGCCAAGGTCTTACTGGTCAAGCGCATCCTTCTCCCCCCAACATCCCCCCCTTCTCGAGCCTTAGTTTCTCGCCCTACTCACGATCCAACTACGAGGCCTTCTGCGTAGCGCTTGTTGTGTTCATCGCTTTGACCTTGCCGGCCATCCTTACACCGAGCCGTTTTGTTGTGCACACGACCCCCTTCTAGAGCCCCCTCCGGCAAGTACTCCCTCATCCGAGGCCAGCCGAAAGGTGACGTTTTAGGCTCACGTTAATCTCTGTTTCCATTGTGGTTGATCTTCTGAGTCAATTGTCGCTCTCTACCTCCACGTTCGCCTGTTCGTGTAGGAAGGCGTCCGTGCCGTTTTCTGTTTTTCTATATTGTTCTGTGGGCAAGTCCCTAGCACTTGCTCTGTTGTCCTTGGTCAGTATTCAAGGCCTCGGTTTCCCCTTGCTTCTTCCTCGCTAGAAGCGCGTCTTGATTTGGCTGATTTACGTGGTTTCTTCGAGCACAGGCCCCCTCGAACTCCGATCTTTCCTTTTGTAAGCTGACTGCGATTGCCCCTCTGGTCCTGTGAGCCAGTTGACCCTTTTTTTCTTTCGCCATTTTACTGCTTTCTTTAAGGGGCGCTCTCCAAGAATGGCTATCGTCCGTTGAGCTTCTGGATGAGCAGCTTTTCCGCGAGGCCCGGGCCCTCTTTCCTGAAATGTCTCCTGTTCCCCCCCTCGAGCAAGACACCTTTTTTGGACGTTACGATCTCTTGTGCGATAGTCCGCCCGCTCTGCTTTTCCCTTGAGTCTCTTCCCCTGAGTCAATCCTTTTCTTTTTAGGAGGGCGGTTCGCTGGGCTTGTGGCCCCTCTATCTATACTTGGTTTGGGGCTACTTGGGTTTCATTAACCCGAAAAAAGTCTCTTATTTTGACCCTTCGTCTCGCTCCCAACAACCCTCTTCTTGCTCAGTGCGTTGGGCAGCAAGATTCTAGTTCACCGGAAGTCATAATTCCGTGTCTCTGATCTGGGACTTTGGAGCGTCCTAGGGTTTGAAAAGTTAGTAAGGATAGTCCGTTTTTTTTGCACGAAGGAAAACGCGAGGGGCGAAGGACGAACGCGGTCGACAGACTTTGTTAGTCGTCTTCAGTCCAAAGTGGCCCGGGCGCCCCTCTTTAACAACTTTGAGGTTTCTCTCAGTCTTTTTTAACAACCTCCCCAATTCCGTTTGGAGCCTTTTGCAACAAGGCCCCTTTCGATTTCTCTTTTCGTGCGGTTTTTTAAGTTGTTTCGTATCACGCCTCAACTCGGAAGCAGTTTTTGATATTCCGTCTCGGTGAAGAGCCGGCTCTGTTTTTATTCGGTGTGGCTACCGCATGTACGTTAAAATTCCCCCTTGTCATCTCCTCTCCCTCTGTTTTTAAGGGACGCCCTCGCACCGCTAGAGTATGGAGAGATGCAGGCTATTCTCCCTTCCCGGTCTCGTCACGTATACCGACGGTGAACTCTCCGTTAATAACGCCTGTTACCGCACCCATCCCCAATCTTAGGATCCCCTTCCCTTGTTCCTGCAAATATCCCGAGAACGGAGCCCCGTCCACGGGTTTGTAACGGACTGTTTCCCAAGTGAGGAACGCTTTTTTGCTTTTCGCTGTTTCTCTCTTCTTTATAGTTGGTTTCTGTGCTATGAGCTATCTCTTTCATTCGTGTTTTTGTCCGGACAATTTTTTTTTTATATTCTTTTTGCCCGCCGGACACGTCCTCCAGAGCTAGCAACCAAGGCTCCCTACTGTCGATGTCCCACCATCGGCAAAAGTCAAAATGAGAACCTTCAGGTTCCTCGTTCCCTTATTTCTCGCCCCGAGTTCCCTTCTGAGATGTCGTAAATAAACGCACGTAATGACGGGTTTCAGTTTTCGACCTCCCGGCTCTAAGCTTTGCTTTTTCCCCGTTTCCAGTTAGGAGAGCTACGATTGCGTGGACCCTCCTCTTTCAACGTTCTGATGTCTTTCCCTTGTCCTTCTTTTTTTCTTGAGACTCTGATTCTTCCGCCTATCCTAAGTGGCCCAGTTCGTCTTTTGTCACCTGTCTATGAAGGTCATTTTTCTTCCTTCATTTTTTTAGGGTCCTTTTCTTGCGTGTTTTTGGCGCTGTCAGGTATGCTATTCTGGGTTTTCTTCGTGATGTTTCACGATCCTCTGCGGATCCTCCCCCCGCGAAGTGCGACCCCCTCTGAAGTTTGGTTTTTTACCCCCTGTTTCGCGTTTTTATGCTTCCTCTTAGGATCGATGTTGATCTCTCTCTTTCCCCTCTGTGTTTTTCTTCTCTAGACAACGGCGATTTTCCGTCACAGACAAGGGCAAACCTTCCTCAACGAAGCTTCCCCTTTCTTATTCTTTTTTAAGACATCCTCCTCGAAATCACGAAGTCCCTCCTCCTTTTCCTCTACGGACTAGACCAGCGAGCCATCATGTTGCAGTCCCGCTGCTTTTTTAACCTTCCCTAATAGATGCACGTCCCTGATGCGCAAATGCAGTACCTCTTTTACTCTCTTTGGAGAGTCCATAGTCCGACCCTCCTCCCCTTCCCCTGCTCACCCGTTGCGTCGCAGAATCACGTCATAGAGACGATTTTAGATCCCTGATATTCCTATTTCTCCCCCTCTCTCGTGCTGCACATTTTGATTGACCTTCTCCATCGATCCTGCCCGCGTGAGTCTCTGTTCTAGCAAATCACGCGTTTCCATGGAATTGAGAATTGTTGGTGTTTTCGCTGACGTTACGGGCTAAGGAATATTGTCTTTTCTCCTCCGTTTTTTGAGGAAACGGCTGGTATGTCGTTTTTCCTATCACCCCCCTGGCATTTACCCACCACCCTTCTCCCACCCACGTGCACAACTCCTTCCCTCACCCACTCCCCCCATGCCTTGCTCGCTCCAATCTCTCTCCTCCAACCGCTCCCCGTTCCAGTTTTGCTCTTCCCCCATTCATCTATTACCCCTTCCCTCCCTGATTGTTCGCTCCTCTGTCTTCTTCACCACCACTCCCCTCTCCCTCCTACCTCCGGGTTATCTCTGCCACCCCTACTTCCGGCCTTGCCACCTCCCCATCTTTCTCATCAGCGCTTCATCCCCCCCTTGCCTCTCTGCGCCTCCTCGCCCCTCATCGAGCAAGCTCCCTAGCCGCATTCCCACCTCCGCTCCCTTTTCCACGCCATGTAATACTATCTCATCGTTCACTCCTCAGACGCTCCTTCTCATCCCCTTCCCTCGCTCCCGTTCTCCTTTCTTCCCCATATCCGCCCGACCCCCCCCTTCCTCACCTCCCCCCCGCACTCCCTCCCTCCCTGCCCCCCCTCTCGAAACTAATGTCTTCTTCTTTCTCATCACTCCTATCCTCCCCCTATTCCTTTCCCTCTACCTCTTCCACTCCTCTATTTACTCAAACGATCTTCTGCTTCTCCCGATTTCCCTTTCCCGGGCCCTCTTGGTTTTCTGCCCTTTCCTTCCCGTCCCGCTGTCGTGCGCACCCCACACAGCCCCTTCCTGCACGACCCCCCCCCCCCCTAACCCCAACACCCTCCCCCCCCTGCGTTACGAACAGCCCCTGTGCATTTCTCTTCTAGTGCTATTCAGGTCGACCTAAGGATGCCCCCCCGTCTCAGTTGGTTTTTTTTTTGTTGGTTTCCAGTTTTGTTTTGTCCTTGTGTCACTTCTTCGTCCCAACTTTCTTCATACTGCGCGTTTGAAAGGTTATCCTAACGTTTTTTCTCTCCTCTTCGCTTCGTTCGCCCGTGCGGGCCTGCCCTCGTCGTCGGTTTAATGGCCGTCCGCCTTTCTCTTCACACCAGAACTCCGCTCTCGTAAAGAGCTCTTCTTAAACTCCCCCAGGAGTCTTCGCATTTCTTGACGAACCAGCGAACCCTTTCTCAACTCAGTGCCCTTGGACCCCGTCCCCTTTTTCCGCCTTTTCCCAACCTGGTTCCTAAAAATTCGTTATTGGGCCGAAGTGTGGCGCTGGAGCCGGGGCACACTTTCATCCGCTACTTTTTCGACACCTTTGCTTTTCCGCCAGAGTGATTCCTTTTTATGTCCCGCCTCGAGTGGTTTAAGGATGCCCTCCGGCCGATAAGTACGCTTCACCAACCTTTTTGGCTGCGGCACCCATTTCACCGCACCAGCGACGCCTTTCGTCGTCGGGCCGAAAATCCGGTTTCAACCGAACATATCAGCGTTGGGTCATCGAGCTCCTTCTTTCAGATTTCTGGAGATAGGACCAATGGAACGCCCTCCGCCCCCCCAAACCCTCCCCCGGGAGTTTATAGAGCTTGACCCAAACTCCCCACGATCCCCTCAGAATCAAAGGAACCCAGAGCTCCTTTCCTCCGCATTCTCGAAAGCTGAATGGAGCGAAGTCTCGGGCGTGTTTCTAGTGGTCCTCCAGAGATCGTAGAACCCCTTTTTTTCTGATCCCAGTCGTAGAAGGTTTCCTAACCCGTTTTGACGGGCCTCGATCTCCGTAATCCTCTGCTCATCACGCCTTCCGACTTCTTCTTCGCCAGTGTTATCCGAGATTCCAGTTAACCCCGACTTCGAAGTCGACATCCCCGGGCCCCCCTTATCTCCGGCCCCTTCTTTTCCTCCTCACTGGAACTCGCCCCATATTCATAAAGACATAGTCTCCGAGCCTCGTGCTAGTCCTATCCTCCCCCTTGAGTCAACACAAGCTAGGACCCCTCTCTCTCGCTTTGATTCATTATCATAGAGTGAGTCCGGCCGATCCCCCCGCTCCCTCCCATTTTCGTCTTGCACACATACCAGTGAGAGCCCGAATCCGCCATAAGATTCCAGAGTCACCGCTTCACATTTTCTGTTCGAGATCAAAGGG